>Ga0310810_10009242_pt1 | contig 11387 bp, 8 predicted proteins | sample NCmetagenome_FD_207641 | JGI IMG/M metagenome (GOLD analysis project Ga0310810, IMG submission 207641) | Soil microbial communities from experimental microcosm in Duke University, North Carolina, United States - NC | ecosystem: Engineered > Artificial ecosystem > Soil microcosm > Unclassified ... | reverse complement strand
CAGCTGCGGCCAGTCGGCGAGCGATGGCGGATCGAGCATCACCGCGCCGCTGCCATCGAGCGTGAAATGCGCATGCCGCGTCGCCGCGCAGTTCGGGATCAACGCGACCGGCAGGTTCGCCGCGTGCGTGGGGTAATCCTTGACCTTGACGTCGAGCACGGTGGTCAATCCGCCCAGGCCCTGCGCGCCGATTCCGAGCGCGTTGACCTTGTCGAACAGTTCCAGCCGCAACTCCTCGGCGCGGTTCATCGGCCCGCGCAGCTGCAGCTCGGTGATGTCGATCGGCTCCATCAGCGCTTCCTTGGCGAGCAGCATCGCCTTCTCCGCGGTGCCGCCGATGCCGATGCCGAGCATGCCGGGCGGGCACCATCCGGCGCCCATCGTCGGCACCGTCTTCAAGACCCAGTCGACGATCGAATCGGACGGGTTGAGCATCGCGAACTTCGACTTCGCCTCCGAACCGCCGCCCTTGGCCGCGACGATCACATCGACGGTGTTTCCGGGCACGACCTTGACGTTGACCACGCCTGGTGTGTTGTCCTTGGTGTTGGTGCGCTTGCCGGCGGGATCGGCGAGCACCGATGCGCGCAGCTTGTTGTCCGGGTGGTTGTAGGCGCGACGCACGCCTTCGTGGACCATGTCCTCGACGCCCATGGTCGCGTCGTCCCAGCGCACGTCCATGCCGATCTCGAGGAACACGGTGACGATGCCGGTGTCCTGGCAGATCGGCCGATGGCCTTCGGCGCACATGCGCGAATTGATCAGGATCTGCGCGATCGCGTCCTTCGCCGCCGGCGACTGCTCGCGCTCATACGCAGCCGACAGGCTGCGGATGTAATCGACCGGGTGGTAGTACGAGATGTACTGCAGCGCATCGGCGACGGACTGGATCAGGTCTTCCTGCCGGATCGACACCTGGCGGCGGGATGCACTGGAAAAGGAAACGTTGGGGCTGGACGTGCTCACGGGATCCGCTTGGCGTGGACGAAACCGCCATTTTAAGCCCTCTTCACCGCTGATCCGGGCCCGTGCCAGCACAATCGCCCGATGCCACCGAACCCGGCCGCCCCGACCGCGGGCCAGCGCCCCAGCCTGCGCGACCGCGTCAGCGCGCTGCGCAACATCCCGCCGTTCCTGCGCCAGATCTGGACGACCAGCAAGGGACTGACCCTCGTCAGCCTCGGCCTGCGCCTGGTGCGCTCGCTGCTGCCGATCGCCACGCTGTATGTGGGAAAACTCATCATCGACGAGGCGGTGCGCCTCGTGCGCCTCGGGCTTGGCTTCGACGATCTCGCGTCCGCATGGCACGGCGGCCAGCTGTCGCACCTCGTCGCACTGCTGCTGGCGGAGTTCGCGCTGGCAATCGCCTCCGACCTGCTCGGACGGATGGTGAGTTACGCCGACGGACTGCTGTCGGAGCTGTTCACCAACGCCACCAGCATCCGCCTGATGGAGCACGCGGCGACGCTGGACCTCGAGGACTTCGAGGATCCCGACCTGCAGGACAAGCTCGATCGCGCGCGCCGGCAGACGATGGGCCGGATGAACCTGATGAGCCAGTTGTTCGGCCAGGTGCAGGACACGATCACCGTCATCAGCTTCGCGATCGGCCTGCTGGTGTATGCGCCGTGGCTGATCCTGCTGCTGGGCGTGGCGTTGATCCCGGCCTTCGTCGGCGAGGCGCACTTCAACTCGCTCGACTACACCCTCAACTTCCAGTGGACGCCCGAGCGCCGCCAGCTCGAATACCTGCGGCAGATGGGCGCGAGCGTGGAGACGGCGAAAGAGGTCAAGATCTTCAACCTCAACCGCTTCTTCATCGCCCGCTTCCGCGAACTGTCGGACCGCTTCTATGCCGCCAACCGCCTGCTCGCGCGCAAGCGCGCGATCTGGGGCACGCTGCTCGCCGCGCTCGGCACCCTCGGCTATTACATCGCCTATGCCTACATCGCCTGGCGCACGGTGCGCGGCGATTTCACCATCGGCGACCTGACGTTCCTCGCCGGCAGTTTCCGCCGCCTGCGGCAGTTGCTGGAAGGACTGCTGATCGGCTTCTCGCAGGTTGCCGGACAGGCGCTGTACCTCGACGACCTGTTCTCGTTCTTCGAGATCACGCCGGAAATCGCGCCGCCGGCCAACGCGTTGGCAATCCCACGCCCGATCACGCGTGGCTTCGTGTTCGAAAACGTCGGCTTCCGCTATCCCGACGCCGAACGCTGGGCGTTGCGCGCGCTCGACTTCGAGCTGCGCGCCGGCGAAGTGCTGGCGCTGGTCGGCGAGAACGGCGCCGGCAAGACAACACTGGTGAAGCTGCTTGCGCGGCTGTACGACCCCGACGAAGGCCGCATCCTGCTCGACGGCCGCGACCTGCGCGATTACGACCTGGACGACCTGCGCGCGAACATCGGCGTGATCTTCCAGGACTTCGTGCGCTACCACCTGACCGCGCGCGAGAACATCGGCGTCGGGCAGATCGACGCCATGGACGACCTGCCGCGCATCCGCGAAGCCGCACGCCGCGCCCTCGCCGATGAAGTCGTCGACAGCCTGCCGCAAGGCTACGAGCAGCTGATCGGCCGCCGCTTCAAGACCGGCGTGGATCTGTCCGGCGGCCAGTGGCAGAAGATCGCGATCGCGCGCGCCTACATGCGCGATGCGCAGGTGATGATCCTCGACGAACCGACGGCGGCGCTCGATGCGCGCAGCGAATTCGAGGTGTTCCAGCGCTTCAAGGAACTGTCCAACGATCGCACCGCGGTGTTGATCTCGCACCGCTTCTCCAGCGTGCGCATGGCCGATCGCATCCTGGTCCTGGCCGAGGGCCGGCTCGAGGCATCCGGCACGCATGAACAGCTGCTGGCGCAGGGCGGGCGCTATGCGGAGTTGTTCGAGCTCCAGGCCGCCGGATATCGATAGCCAACGCCCGTCAGCGGGGATTGCAGCGCGCGGCGGCGCGATCGAGTGCAAGGCTGGCGCGGTCCATCGCGGCGCGGCCGCCGGATATCGCTGGCTGCCCACGCGTTGTCGCACCGATAACGCCCCCTCGCCTAGCCTGAAGCCGTATCGGCAGCAGGAGAACGCGATGAAACAGCGACATGACGATCGATCCGGCGAGCGCAGCCACCATCCGGGCCGGCATGCGGCGAAACCGCCCCACTACGCCGGCGCCCCCGACGACGCGGCGCTGTACGACGGCCTGCCCTCGGTGACCAACCGCGAATGGGGCGTCGACCGCCACGAGGACACCGAAAGCTTCGGCGCGCGCGGCCAGGGTGGCTACGGCGACTTCACCACCGGCCACCAGGGCGGCTATGGCGAAAGCCAGGGCGCGCACGCACAGAGCGGGCACGGTCGTGGCGGCGTCGCCTTCGGCGGGCGCGAGCGCGACAGCCGCCCCTCGCAGGGACCGCGCGAGACTAGTCATCGCGGACGCGGCCCGGGCAACTACGTGCGCTCGGATGAACGCATCGTCGATGACGTCATCGACCGCCTGACCGACGCGCCGCACATCGACGCCAGCGAGATCCTGGTGATGGTCGAGGACGGCGAGGTCACGCTGACCGGCAACGTGCCCGAACGCGCGATGAAACGCGACGCAGAGGACCTGGTCGCGGCTGCCAGCGGCGTGCGCGACGTGCACAACCGCATCCGGGTCGATGACGGATCGCAATCGGCCGGCCGTCCGGGCGCCGCGGTACGCAGTGGACACGACCAGGTCGGCAGCGGCTTCTCAAGTTCCGATCGCGCCGATCCCGTCTACGACAACATGCGCGAGGATTCGAACTGGCCCGGGCGCAACTGGCCGGGGCAATGACAGCGCGCGCCATCGGGCGCCGGCGGTGCGTGCTTTCGCTGCTTTGCGCCGCGGCCTTGCCTGCCTGCGGCGCAAGGCAGGCGGCTTCGCACGATGCCGCCGCGACGGATGGCGCAAGCGTCACGACCATCGCGCGTGGGCTCGAGCATCCATGGGCCGTGGCGCTGCTCGACGATGGCAGCTTCCTCGTCACCGAGCGGCCCGGGCGCATGCGCCGCATCAGCGCCAAGGGCGTCGTGTCGGCGCCAATCACCGGCGTGCCGCGCGTGTGGGCGCAGGGCCAGGCCGGGTTGCTGGATGTCGAATTGGCGCCCGACTTCGCCCGTGGCCACCGCGTCTATTTCACCTACATCGAGCCCGGCGACGGCACCGCCGGCACCGCCGGCACGACCGCAGCACTGGCGACCCTGCAGGACAACGCGCTGCGCGACCTCAAGGTGATCTACCGCGAGACGCCGAAGATCGAAGGCAGCGCCAACCTCGGCTCGCGCATCGCGTTCGACGGCAAGGGCCACGTTTTCATCACCCAGGGCGACCGCTTCGACCGGATGCGCGCGCAGGACCTGTCGGTGGACGAAGGCAAGCTGATGCGGCTGGACATGGATGGCGGCGTACCGACGGACAATCCGTTCGCGGATCAAAAGGACGCGCGGCCGCAGATCTGGAGCTACGGCCATCGCAACGGACAGGGCCTGGCCTTCGACCCGCGCACCGGCACGCTGTGGGAAAGCGAACACGGACCGCGCGGTGGCGACGAGATCAACCTGCCCCGGCGTGGAAAGAATTACGGCTGGCCGATCGCCAGCGACGGCATGGACTATTCGACCGACCGCCCGTATCCGGAAACCGTCGGCACCAGCGCCCCGGGCATGGAATCGCCGCATCGAGTGTGGAAGAAATCGCCGGGCATCAGCGGCATGGCATTCCTCGTCGGGCATCCGGAATCGGCCTGGAATAACAGCCTGTTCCTCGGCGCGCTCGCCGACCGGAACCTGATCCGCCTCACGCTGGACGGCGATCGCATCGCCGGCGAGGAGCGTCTGCTGGGTGACCTGGACGCACGCATCCGCGACGTTCGTGTCGCCCGCAATGGTGATGTGTACGTGCTCACCGACGAGGACGATGGGCGCCTGTTGCGCCTGCAGCCGCCGAAAGCGGCGCATTGATCAAAGGACAGTCAACGCATGGACGACCCGATCAGCCTGCTGCAGTGGCCGGCGATGGCCATCACCCTCATCGCCGCATGGCTGGTGGCGGCGCAGCACAAGAAGAAGCGCAGCTGGGGCTTCTGGTGCTTCATCGCCAGCAACGTGCTGTGGGTCGCGTGGGGCTGGCACGACCGCGCGTGGGCGCTGATCGCCCTGCAAATCGGCTTGTTCGCGCTCAACATCCGGGGCGCGCGCAAGAACGACCCGGATGAAACGAGTCAGAACAAGGCCGCCTGATCGTCCCCTTCCGGCGGATATCGCAGCACGCCATCGCGCATCCGCGCCGCCGGATTCAACGGATGCACCTGCACCTTGCCCGGCGCCATCAGGTGCAGCACCTGCCAGTCGCGCGCGGTGAAGTCATCGGCGATCAGGCGGCGGTGGCATTGCCACCAGACCGCTTCGGCGCACATCACCGCGGTCGGCGCGGCATCGGCCAGCTCCATCAGGCGCGCACGCGCCCGTTCGAATTCATTCGTCGCCATGTAATCCGCATAGCCACGGAACGCCGCCACGCGCCATGCGCCGTTGGGCGAATCCGGCAGTGGCGCACGGCGACCGCCGAGATCCGGCATCGGCAGGTACTCGATGCCGGCGTCGGCCAGAGCGGGCGCCATCGTCAGCGGCGAGAACTGCGGGTTGCGACGCGAACCGGCAAAGCGGCGCACGTCGACCAGCTGGACGATGCGCGCCTCGCGCAGCATGTCGACGAAGGCATCCCACGGACGCGTCGAATGACCGATGGTCCACAGCGTGGCGGCGTGGGCAGCGGGCGGTGCTTCCATGCCTTCATCGTGCGGTGAGGAGGATGAAGCCGCCTTGACGGCCCCGCGGATAGTCTGGAATCCCTGCGCAGGAAGCGCCCGAGGTTGCGATGACCGACTCCGCCAACAACATGGGCCGCACGGCGCAGATCCTGGCGTTCCTGCTCAAGTACCGCAGTGCCGGCGTGTTCACCGGGCTCGACCTCGATGCAGCGACGGTCGATCCCGACACGGCACCGACCGAAGGCAAGCCCACCGAGTTCGCGCACGACCTCGAGGCGCTCGGACCGACCTTCGTCAAGATCGGCCAGGCGTTGTCGACGCGGCCGGACATGGTGCCGGCGCCCTACCTCGCCGCGCTGGAACACATGCAGGACGAGGTCGACCCGGTTCCCTTCGACGCGATCCAGCAGGTCGTCGAGGAGCAACTCGGCGTGCGCCTGCACACCGCATTCGGCAGCTTCGACGAGGTTCCGCTGGGCAGCGCGTCGCTCGCGCAGGTGCATCGGGCGACGCTGCGTGATGGCCGTCCGGTGGCGGTGAAGGTGCAGCGGCCGGGCATTGCCGAATCGGTGCGCGAGGACCTCGACGCGCTGTCGCGGCTGGCAGGGCACGCCGACCGCATGACCGACCTGGGCCGCCGCGTCCGCTTCGCCGACTGGGTCCACGAGTTCGGCAAGGCACTGACGGCCGAACTCGATTACCGCACCGAGGCCGACAACCTCGAACGCTTCGGCGAGCATTTCGCCGAGTACCCGGAGTTGTACGTCCCGTCCCCGGTCCGCGACTACTCCGCGCAGCGCGTGCTGACGATGGACCTGGTGACCGGCACCAAAGTCACCGAGCTTTCAGGGCTGCGGCGCACCGAACAGAAACTCGATTCGCTGGCCTCGGCGCTGATGCGCGGCTACCTGGACCAGATGTTCGTGCACGGCGAGATCCATGCCGATCCGCATCCGGGCAACCTGCTGGTGACCGACGACTGCCGTCTGGCGCTGTTCGACCTGGGCATGATCGCGCACGTGCCGCCGAAGCAGCGCGAACGCATGCTCAAGCTGCTGTTCGCCGCGGTCGACGGACGCGGCGAGGAAGTCGCGAACGAAGCGATCTCGATGGGGACGCGGCTGGAGAAGTTCGACGAGGAGCGCTTCATGCGCGAAGTCGGACAGATGGTCGCGCGCTACGCCGCGCACGGCACCGGATCGATGTCCGAGGGCCGGCTGATGCTGGAAGTCGTGCGCCAGGCCACCGCCTGCGACCTGCGCACGCCGCCGGAACTTAGCCTGCTGGGCAAGACCCTGCTGAACCTGGAGCAGGTCTGCAACGCGCTGGATCCCGACCTCGACGTCAAGCGCGTCGTCGAACGCCATCTCGAGCACGTGATGCGCGAGCGCCTGAAGAAGTCGCTGTCGCTGTCCAACCTCGCCAGCGAGATGATCGAAGTGCAGGCCTTGCTGCGCGAGTCGCCGCGCAAGGTCTCCGACATCCTCTCGCTGCTGGCCGAGAACAAACTGCAGGTGCGGATGACGGGACTGGAGGAATCGCACCTCATGGAAAACCTGCAGAAGATCGCCAACCGCATCACGGCAGGACTGGTGACGGCGGCCCTGATCATCGCCTCCTCGATGATGATGCGGATCGAATCCAGGCATCAACTGTTCGGCTATCCCGCCATCGCGCTGCTGCTGTTCCTGGTCGGCGCGGGCCTCGGCATCGCCATCGTGCTCAGTGCGCTGCTCCGCGACCGCAAGGCCAAGCCGCACGAGGAGCGTGGTCCCCGCTGATCTCGGGGACGCAGCCCCGTGGCCGCCGGTGCGTGGTCCTGCCGTTGAAGTGGAGCGACGGCGCATCGTCGTCGCTTGACGGGGCCCGGCGATGCACCAGAGCGTGTCTGACTTCGCACGCATGGCGGTCCGCAACGCCATGCGGCGCGGAGGGCATCCGTGACGAGTCGCCGCGTTCGTCGCTTCTGGATCGACCTCAAGCGCCGGCGCCTGTTCAGCGCTGGCGCCCTGTACGCGGTCTGCGCCTGGGCATTGGTCCAGGCGGCCTCGATCGCGTTTCCGGCCTTCGGCATTTCCGACACCGTCCTGCGTGCGGTGCTGGTCGCCGCGTTCGCGGGGTTTCCGGTGGCGTTGGTGCTGGCTTGGGTCTTCGACGTCACCCGCCACGGAATCCGCGTCACCGAACCGGTCGACGGCAAATATCCGCGCAACCGTCGCCCGGCGCGCTGGTGGGTGCGGCCGCTGGTGGCGGCACCGATCCTGGCGCTGATCGTCGGCGGCACGGTCTGGCTGCGGGGACACCGAGTTCACCCAGCAGCTGCGGCCGGACGAACTACCCGTCGTCGCGGTATTGCCGCTGGAAAACCTCACCGGCCGCAGGGAGCTCGACTGGACCGGCGCGGCCGTGTCGACGCTCGTCCGCGACGACCTGGCGCAATCGCATTTCATCGCCGTCGTCTCAGCCGCGCGCACGGCCCGGTTGGCGGGTGCGCACAAGGACATGCAGGCGCTGCTGGCCAGCGCCGCCGAAGACGGCATGACCCACGTGCTCAGCGGCGAGGTGCTGCGCACGCCCAAGGGATTGACCGTGACGTCGCGGCTGACCGACCTGCGCCGCAACGTCGAGCTCAGCGCGAACCGGCAGGAAGGGCTGCAGCCCGACGAAGCGCTGACCTTCTCCACTTCGATCGCCTCCGTCGTCAAGCAGGGGCTTGGCCTGCCCGGAACCGAGAAAGTCGACGTGTTCGCCGCCGACTTCGCATCGAAGAACATCGCCGCCTATGAATCCTTCATCGCCGGCATGCAGGATTTCCTCGGCTTCGACTATGCGGATGCGCGCGATGCCTTCGAGGCGGCTGTACGCAAGGCGCCGGACTTCGCGATGGCCCATTACCGGCTGGCACACACGCTTGCTTCGCTCGGGGACACGGACGGGGCGCTTCGCGAAATCGACGCGGCCAGGCGCGCCGCCACGCGATTGCCCAATCGCGAGCGCGGCTACATCGACGCGGCCGCCGCGTATTTCCGGCGCGATTACCCGCAGGCCGAGCGCCTGTATCGCGACCTGCTGGAGCAGCATCCCTACGAAAGCGAAGCCCGTTTGCTGCTTCTCTACGTGCTCATCGACCAGGGCCGCAACGAGGAAGCGCTGGCCGAGGCCGAAACCCTCGCCGAACAGGATCCGGGCGACGAAGTGGCCTGGAGTTCGGTCGCCGACCTCAACCTCAAGCTGGCCCGCTATGACGCGGCCGACGACGCGCTGCGGCGGCTGGTCGCGATCGCGCCGCAGAACCCGAACGCCTATTACCTGCTCGGCGAGTCCCACCTGTTCCGCGGCCGCTACGACGAGGCGCAGGCGAACTACCGCAAGGCTTTGCAGGCCGATCCGTCGTTCGGCGATGCCGTATTGCGGCTGGCCGATGTCGAGGTGCTGCGCAACCATCCGCAGGCGGCGATCGCGCAACTGCAGGCGATGCATGCGACGAGATTCGCGCCGTCGTTGCGCATCACCGCCGCCTTCCACCTGGCCGCGCTGCTGCGTGCGCAGGGGCAATGCCCGCTGGCGATGCAGGCGCTGGACGCGGTGCATGCCGACATCGCCGCCGAATCGGTACGTCGCGCGCTGGAGCTGGCGACGCGGTCGCAATGCCTGCTCGACACGGGCGATCCCGCACGTGCGCGGCAGTTCGCCGACCAGGCGGTCGAACAATCACCGGGCAACGCGACGCGCTATCTGTTCGCGCGTGGACTGGCGGAAATCGCCGCTTCGGACACGACGGCGCTCGCGCGGACCATCGCCCAGATCCGGCGCCTGGCGCCGTCGACGCCAGCCGACCGCACCGAGCACAAGGCCGCCGATTACCTGCAGGGCGTGCAGTTGCTCCGCGCGCGCAACGCCGGTGCCGCGATTCCGCTGCTGCGCGCGGCGGTCACCGCGCCCGGCTACGAATACGCCGACTACACGCTTGCCCTCGCCCGCGCGCTGGCGCAAGAGGGCAACGCACGCGAAGCGCGGACGTTCGCGCGCCAGGCGGCCACGCGCAAGGATCTTTCCGACCTGCGCCTGGACCTGGAAGGCGAACGCGCCCAGGCAACACAGCTGCTCAGGCAACTCGGCGGGTAGCCGGGTCCGGCACGTTCAGCGCGGGATCGGTGTGATCTGCCCAGGCCCAGCCGGGCAGGTGAAGCCGGCCGTCGCATGTCCGTTGTTATCGAAGTCGGCGTAGATCACGTCGACCAGCGGCACGCCGGTGCAGATGTCCGTCGAGTACTGGCGCACGCGCACCGATTCCTCGTTCGAGATCACGTTGTACCCCGCCAGCCGCGCATCGGCCGCGGTCACCTGCCCGTCGTGGTTCAGGTCGGACAAGACCGAAGGCGCCACGCCGCTGACGAGGAAGGCGCGCACCTCGTAGGTCATGGCCGCCAGCACCTGTGGGTACAGCGCCTGGGGACCGGTGGGTCCGCTTGTCGAGAGGATCGCGCCGCCGTCGATCTGGTATTTGGAGTCGCCGCCGCAGCGGCCACTCGAATAGGTACCGACGCAGCCGTCGATCTTAATCACCGGCGCGATCAGGCCCGTGGGCACCACCATCGTGGCGTCGAAGCTGGTCGAGCCGGCCGCATCGCGCAACTCGTAGGCGACGCTGTTGATGAACCCGGCCAGGTTGCGCTGCGCCAGCACGGCGGGACGGCTGAAGTCCGGATTCAATACCAGCCCCGGACCATGGGGCGACAGCAGCACCAGTCCCGGCAGGTCGTCGTCGGCGCCATAGCCGATGCCATCCGAGATGATGCCGCCGGTGTCGGGACCGACTGCGGCTTCGACCGGATCCAGCGCGCCGTCGTGGTCGGCGTCTTCGCCGACGGCGTCATAGAGTGGATTGCCCGAAGCGGTGGGATCGGCCAGCTGCGCCATCAGGCCTGGGTTGCCGCCGGTGTCCACGATGCCGGCCTGGTCGACGCCGGGCGTGAAGCCGACATAGGTTTCGTCCGAGGGCGCTTCCGAACACGGCGGCGATCCGCGGAAGAACGGTGGCGGCAACTCGAGGCAGCCGTCGGGATCCCGCAGGATAAGGTAGCCGTTCTGGTCGATCCCCGGAAACTGCACGGGCGCGGCATCGGTCGCGATGCCCAGGGCGTCCGGGGAAGCGGCGGCATGGATCACCAGCGGCCAGCCGCTCGCGAATTCGATTCCATTCGGCAGGGTGGGCCGGTACATCGGGGCTTCGATATCGAGCATGACCAGCGGCGTGGGCTTGGGCGCGGGTTTCGACGCACTGGCATAGACGGTCGCGGCGGTCTCGCGTTGCGCCTCCGGTTGGATCGCGACGTCCGGGGCGGGGATCGACGGAGCATGCGGCGCATCGGCGCCCACCGCGAGCGTCGCACCGACCGAAAGACTCAGGATGCTGAATATCGGCAACTTCATGGCAGATCCCGGCATGGACAGGCCTATGCGACAACGGCGTGGTGTTGCGTCATAGGACACCCCCGAAGCGGCGTGCCCGGATTGGTCCGCTAAAATTGCCGGCTCGCCTGTTCACTGAGCCCCATGTCCTCCGCCTTCGGCACCGAAACCGTGCTGGACGTCCGT
>Ga0310810_10009241_pt1 | contig 11387 bp, 8 predicted proteins | sample NCmetagenome_FD_207641 | JGI IMG/M metagenome (GOLD analysis project Ga0310810, IMG submission 207641) | Soil microbial communities from experimental microcosm in Duke University, North Carolina, United States - NC | ecosystem: Engineered > Artificial ecosystem > Soil microcosm > Unclassified ... | reverse complement strand
CAACGTCCCTGGAAGGAACGGCATGAGCACCCCCGTCATCACCGATACAGAGCGGGATCTCGCTGCCAAGATGGAGGTCCTCCGGGACATGGAGGACCGCGTCCGAGAGCTCATGGAGTCGCACGAACGCAAACGGGAGCTGTGGTATCCCTCCGAGCTGCTCGCGGCCGAGCCGGACACCTGCCCCGATGAGTTCGTGAGCCGACTGCGGGTCCAGGCCGAGGGAATCCCCGACCCGGTCAGGGCTGCCATCGCACTCAACACGCTGACGGAAGAGGGGTTGCCCCACTTCCACCGGCTGCTCTCGGTGTACCTTGGCGACGCGAGTTACTGGCGGCTCTGGAACAATCTCTGGACCGCGGAAGAGGACCGACACGGCGCCGTCCTCCACGATTACTGCCGGGATACCCGCCTGTTCGACCAGCGCAAAATCGAAGAAATGCAGTTCGAGTACCTGCGCGCCGGGTTCCATCCGGAGTGGGACCGGGACCCCTACCGGGTCTTCGTGTACACCACGGTCCAGGAGCGGGCGACCCAGTTCTCTCACGCCGAGACCGGACGGATCGTCGGGGAATACGAGCCCCGGCTGTCGGAAGTGCTGGGGCACGTCGCCAAGGACGAGGCGCGGCACTACGCCTTCTACCGGTCGGTGTTCGATGAGATCCTGCAGCGCGACCCCGACCAGGCCCTCCATTCCGCCTCGTTCATTCTCCCGGCCATCGACATGCCGGGTGTGACCATGCCCGGGTTCAGGGAGCTGGCGGAGGTGATCCGGCGGACCGGCATCTACGGCCCCCGCGACTACCTGCGCATCGTGCAGGAGCAGATCCGCTACTGGAAGATCGAAAGCCTGCAGGGACTCGGCGAGCTGGGTCGGAAGGCGCAGGAGAAGATCATGGGGATCCCGGCCCGGCTCAAGCGCATCGCCGAGCACATGGAGACTCGAAGCCGGGCCAAGACCTTCCGGTTCGAGGTCGTGTTCAACCGCGAATTCGCGATGGAATGAGGCGCCGCGCGGTCGGTTGGCTGCTCGCGCTCGCCTGCGCGGCCGGCGGGTGCGCCGGCGAGAAGGCACCCGAGCAGAGGCCGACGGTTCGGCGCCCCGCCACCGGCTCCCAGGCCGACGCCGAAACCCTGGGCCACGAAGTCTTCGACCTGGTGGACCGCGCGGTGGACTATCGCGGCTCCCACCGGGGACGGCCCGCCTCCTCCCTTCGCCAGATGGGCGTGGACAGCCTGACTCCGGCGACCGCGCGAGTGCTGATCAGCGTGGAGCGCGAGCCGGTCGTGACCGTCTCCTTCCGCCGCACCGACAGCCGGGAGGTCCTCGCCTGCCGGGGCGACAGCCAGATCCTCGAGGAAGCCTCGCTCAACGGCGGCCGATTCACGCTCATGTGCACCACGAAGACGGGCGCCCAGCGCCCGATCCAGGTCGGCGACGATCTTGGGCGCTGACCTGCCACTGGTGATCGCCGGGACGCTCGACAGCGTGGTGCGCTACGTCGTCGTGGCGGCCCTGGCCTACGCCGCCGTCGTGGCGCTCACGCACTGGGCCGTGCGCCGCCGCAGCATCGGCCCCTTCAGCGCCTGGCCCCGGTTCGTCCGGCGGATCAGCGATCCGGTGCTCCTGCCGCTCGAGCGCCGCGTCATCCGGCTCGGCGGCAGTCCCCAGGACGCTCCGCTCTGGCTGCTGGGCGGCGTGATCGTGGTGGGACTCGTCCTGGTGAGCCTGGTCCGCTGGCTCGTGGGGATGGCGTTCGGCCTGGCCGCCCTGGCCGACGCCGGCCCCCGGGTGTGGACCCAGGTGGCCGTCGGCGGCCTCTTCAGCCTGCTGATGGCGGCGATCCTGGTCCGGGTCATCGCCTCCTGGTTCGGCATCTCGCCCTACAGCCGCTGGATGCGGGCGGTGATGGCGCTGACCGACTGGCTCATCGACCCGATCCGGCGGCTGGTGCCACCGGTCGGGATGATCGATCTGAGTCCGATGGTGGCGTGGCTGGTGCTGTGGATCGCGCGGGGCGTGGTGCTCCGGATGCTCTGATCCGGCTCGATCGGATGACCCCCTTGGCGCCCACCCCGCTCGGCACCCGTCTCGCGCTTCGCATCCAGCCTCGAGCCTCCCGCAATGCCATCGTCGGCCTGCATGGACAGTCCATCCGGATCCGGCTCGCCGCGCCTCCGGTGGACGGCGCCGCCAACAAGGCCCTGGTCTCCTTTCTCGTCGAGCGCCTCGGCGTGTCGGCGGCTGCGGTGGAGCTGGTGCGCGGCCACGGCGGCCGCGACAAGATCGTCGAGGTGACCGGGCTCGCCCCCGAGGAGGTGGCCCGCCGCCTGGGGCTCTGACCTTGTCCCCCCCGCCACCGCCCGTTAGACTTCGCGGTAAGGACAAACCGAATCCGTGGCGATTTGCGCTGCTTGCGGCCACGTTAAACAAACCGCTAAAACGCATGTCCCCGTGGCGTTTTGGCCATCGGGGATTTTCATTGGAGGCACCCCTGGCGACATCGTCCCCACCCCTCGTCCTGATCCGCACCCGCGCCGAGCGACTCGCCCTGCTCGAGCCGCTGCTGGCGCGCCGTATCCTGGTGCTCGACGGGGCCATGGGGACGATGATCCAGGGCTACGGGCTGGGGGAGCGGGAGTACCGCGGGGAGCGGTTCCGGGACTGGCCCCGGGACCTCAAGGGCAACAGCGACCTCCTCTGCCTTACCCAGCCGCAGGTGATCCGGGAGATCCACGGAGCCTACCTGGAGGCCGGGGCGGACATCATCGAGACCAACTCGTTCACCTCGAACCATCCCTCGCAGGCGGACTATGGGATGGAAGCGCTGGTCTACGAGCTGAATCACGCGGCGGCGACGCTGGCGCGGGCAGCGGCCGACGAGTTCGAGCGGCGTGATCCCGAGACGCCGCGGTTCGTTGCCGGCGCGCTGGGCCCCACCAACCGCACCGCCTCCATCTCGTCCGACGTCAACGATCCGGGGTCGCGGAACATCGCGTTCGACGAGCTGGTGGAGACCTACGGCGAAGCGGCGCGTGGCCTCCTCGACGGCGGAGCCGACCTGCTCCTGATCGAGACCATCTTCGACACCCTCAACGCCAAGGCCGCCATCTTCGCGGTCGAGACCCTGTTCGAGCGCCGGGGCGAACGGGTGCCGGTCATGATCTCCGGAACCATCACCGACGCGAGCGGCCGGACCCTGTCGGGGCAGACGACCGAGGCGTTCTGGCATTCGGTCGCCCATGCGCGGCCGCTCAGCGTGGGACTCAATTGCGCGCTGGGGGCGCGGCAGCTCCGCCAGTACATCCAGGACCTGTCCCGGGTGGCGCCGGTTTACGTCAGCGCCTACCCCAATGCCGGCCTGCCCAACGAATTCGGCGAGTACGACGAGAGCGCGGAGCTGATGTCCGGGGTGATCCGGGAATTCGCGGAGCAGGGCCTGGTCAATCTGGTCGGCGGCTGCTGCGGAACCACGCCCACGCACATCCGGGCGATCGCCGAGGCGGTGCGTGACCTTCCGCCCCGGCGTCCCCCGGCGGTGCCGCCGCGCTCCCGGCTGAGCGGGCTCGAGCCGCTCACGATCGGCCCGGAGTCGCTGTTCGTGAACGTGGGGGAGCGCACCAACGTCACCGGCTCCCGCCAGTTCGCCCGGCTGGTGCTCGCCGGCGACTACGAGGCCGCGCTGGAGGTGGCACGACAGCAGGTGGAGAACGGGGCACAGGTGATCGACGTCAACATGGACGAGGGAATGCTCGATTCCGAGCACGCCATGACGACGTTCCTCCGTCTGGCCGCTTCGGAGCCCGCGATCAGCCGGGTGCCGGTGATGATCGACTCGTCCCGCTGGTCGGTCCTGGAGGCCGGGCTCAAGTGCATCCAGGGCAAAGGCGTGGTGAACTCCATCAGCCTCAAGGAGGGGGAGGAGGAGTTCGTCCGCCAGGCCACGCTGGTCCGCCGCTACGGGGCGGCGGTGGTGGTGATGGCCTTCGACGAGCAGGGCCAGGCCGACACGGTCGAGCGCAAGGTCGCGATCTGCGCCCGGGGCTACCGGATTCTCACCGAGCGGGTCGGCTTCCCGCCCGAGGACATCATCGTCGACCCCAACGTCTTCGCGATCGGCACGGGGATCGAGGAGCACAACGGGTACGCGGTGGCCTACATCGAGGCGGCGCGCCGGATCAAGGCCACCCTGCCTCACGCGCTGGTGAGCGGCGGCGTCAGCAACGTGTCGTTCGCCTTCCGCGGCAACGATGCCGTTCGCGAGGCGATCCACGCGGTGTTCCTCTACCACGCCATCGCCGCGGGCATGGACATGGGGATCGTGAACGCGGGCCAGCTCGCGGTCTACAGCGACATTCCGCCCGACCTCCTGGAGCGGGTGGAGGACGTCGTCCTGAACCGCCGGCCCGACGCGACCGACCGGCTGCTGGAGATCGCCGACACGGTGAAGGCCCGGGCCTCCGGCCCCGAGGCGGATCTCGCCTGGCGGGCCGAGCCGGTGGCCAGGCGCCTCAGCCACGCCCTGGTCGAAGGCATCACCGACTACATCGTGGAGGACACCGAGGAGGCTCGGCTCCAGGCAGCCCATCCGATCGAGGTGATCGAAGGGCCGCTGATGGACGGGATGAACGTGGTCGGCGACCTGTTCGGCGCGGGGAAGATGTTCCTGCCCCAGGTGGTGAAGAGCGCCCGGGTCATGAAGAAGGCCGTCGCCCACCTGATCCCGTACCTCGAGGCCGAGCGCGAGCGCGGCACCGCGGCGCACAGCAACGGCAAGGTGCTGCTCGCCACGGTCAAGGGCGACGTCCACGACATCGGGAAGAACATCGTGGGCGTAGTGCTCCAGTGTAACAACTACGAGGTCATCGACCTCGGTGTGATGGTTCCGGCGGCCCGTATCCTGGAGACCGCCCGCCGCGAGGGCGCGGACCTGATCGGCCTGAGCGGGCTCATCACCCCGTCGCTGGAGGAGATGCGGTTCGTCGCGGGCGAGCTGGAGCGCTCCGGCCTCGGCGTTCCGCTGTTGATCGGCGGGGCCACCACCTCGCGGGTACACACGGCGGTGAAGATCGCCCCGGAGTATCGGGGCCCCACGGTGCACGTCCTGGACGCCTCGCGCGCGGTCGGCGTGGCGGGGAGCCTGCTGAGTCCCGCACTCCGGGACGACTTCGCCGGTAAGGTAGCGGCCGAGTACCAGGAGATCCGCCGGGATCGCGCCGACCGGCGCGCCGCGGAGACGCGGCAGCCGATCGCGTCGGCGCGCGCGAACCGGCTGGTCCCCGACTGGAGCCGGACACCGCCGGTGCCATGCTTCACCGGCGTGCGGACCTTCGACGACTATCCGCTCGCCGAGCTGGTCGAGCGGATCGACTGGACGCCGTTCTTCCAGACCTGGGAGCTCGCCGGCCACTACCCGGCCATTTTCGATGACCCCGCCAAAGGGCAGGTGGCGCGCAGCCTGTTCGCCGACGCCACGGCCCTGCTCGACCGGATCGTGCGGGAGCGGCTCCTCCGGGCCAGGGGCGTGGCCGGTTTCTTCCCGGCCGCCGCCGTGGGGGACGACATCGAGGTGTACCGCCAGGCCGGCGGTCGGGATCAGCTCGCGGTGATCCACACGCTCCGCCAGCAGATGGCCAAGCAGGCGGGCCGGCCCAACCTCGCCCTGGCCGACTTCGTAGCGCCCGCGGACAGCGGGGTGACGGACTGGATCGGCGCCTTCGCGGTGACCACGGGCCATGGCCTGGACGAGCTGGTCGCCGAGTTTCAGGAGCGGCAGGACGACTACAGCGCAATCCTCGCCAAGGCCCTGGCCGACCGGCTGGCGGAGGCCTTCGCCGAGCGGCTGCACGAGCGGGTCCGCCGCGAGTTCTGGGGATACGCGCCGGACGAGGCGCTGGAGAACGCGGACCTGATCCGGGAGCGCTACCAGGGCATCCGCCCGGCGCCCGGCTACCCCGCCTGTCCGGACCACACCGAAAAGGCGACCCTGTTCGCCCTGCTCGGCGCGGAGGCGCGGGCCGACATCCGGCTGACCGAGAGCTTCGCGATGCTGCCCGGTGCGGCGGTCAGCGGCTACTACTTCTGGCGCCCCGAGGCACAGTACTTCGGCGTGGGCAAGGTCGATCGCGACCAGGTCGAGGACTATGCCCGCCGGAAGGGTATGGATCTCGCGGCGGCGGAGCGCTGGCTCGCGCCGAACCTGGCGTATGAGCCGCAGGGGCGCGGGGTCCCGGAGGCGCAGGGACGCAGGGGCGCAGGGGCGCAGGAGTGACAGCGATCGTGCGTGCGCCCCAATCCCCCGTCGGCACGACTCTGCGACTCTGCGACCCTGCGCCCCTGCGTCCCTGAGCGATGCCGACCTTACGAGATCTCCTCGCCGACTCCCGCGTCCACGTGGTGGACGGCGCCATGGGCACGATGCTGTACGGCCGGGGCGTCTTCCTCAACGTGTGCTACGACGAGCTCAACCTGCGCCAGCCCGAGCTGGTGCGGGAGATCCACCGGGAATACCTCCGGGCGGGCGCCGAGGTGCTGGAGACCAACACCTTCGGCGCCAACCCGCTGAAGCTGGCCAGCTACGGCCTGGCCGACGACACCGAGCACATCAACTCGGCCGCCGCGGGGCTGGCACGCGAGGCCGCCGGCGCGCGTGCTGCCGTAGCCGGCGCCGTCGGGCCGCTGGGAGTCAGGATCGAGCCCTTCGGCGAGCTCTCAGTGGACGAGGCCCGGCACCTCTACCTGCGCCAGGTGCGCGGACTCCTGGCCGGCGGGGTGGACGGCTTCATCCTCGAGACCTTCAGCGACGTGAACGAGCTGGGCGCGGCGCTGGCGGCCGTGCGCGAGCTGTGCGACCTCCCGGTGATCGCGCAGATGACGGTCGGCACGGACGGGAAGACCCACTACGGCACCGACCCCGAGGTGTTCGGGCCGGCCCTGCAGTCGATGGGCGCCGACGTGGTCGGCGTCAATTGCTCGGTGGGGCCGCACGGCGTGCTGGAGGCGGTCGAGAAGCTGGCACGGGTGGTCACCGTCCCGCTCTCGGCCCAGCCCAACGCCGGCCTCCCGCGCGAGGTGGGTGACCGGAAGATCTACATGGCGTCCCCGGAGTACATGGCGAGCTACGCCCGGCGGATCGTGGAAGCCGGGGCCCGGTTCGTCGGCGGTTGCTGCGGGACGACCCCCGACCACATCCGCGCCATCGTGGGATTCGTGCAGAGCGTGTCGCCCCGCACCATTCACGTCGTAGCGGCGGCACCGCCTCAGGCTGTGGAGGTCGAGGCCGTCCCCATTGCGGAGCGATCCCGGCTCGGCGCCAAGCTCACGGAGGGCCGGTTCGTCACCACGGTCGAGATCGTGCCGCCGAAGGGCGTGGACCCGGCGCCGATGTTCGAGCAGGTCCGCCTGCTCAAGCAGGCCGGCGTGGACGCGGTCAACGTTCCCGACGGGCCCCGGGCCCAGAGCCGGATGGGTGCGCTTCTGGCGGGGCTCATGATCGAGCGGGAGGTCGGCTTGGAGGCGGTCGTGCACTACGCCTGCCGCGACCGCAACCTGCTCGGCATGCTCTCGGACCTGCTCGGCGCCGCGGCCGCGGGGATCCGCAATCTGCTCATCGTGACCGGGGACCCGCCCAAGATGGGCCCATACCCCGAGGCGACCGCGGTGTTCGACATCGACAGCATCGGGCTCACCAACCTGGTGTCCCGGCTGAACCACGGACTGGACCCCGGCGGCAATCCGATCGGCACGCCGACGCGCTACGTCATCGCCGTGGGCGTCAACCCGGCCGCGCCCGATCTCGACCGCGAGCTTCGGCGGTTCGCCTGGAAGGTCGAGGCCGGCGCGGAATGGGCGATCACCCAGCCCGTCTTCGACCTCGATCAGCTCGACCGCTTCCTCAAGCGGGTCGAGCAGTTCCGGATTCCGATCGTGGCCGGCCTCTGGCCGCTCGTCTCGCTTCGCAATGCGGAGTTCCTGGCCAACGAGGTGCCGGGGGTGACGGTGCCCGCCGAGGTTCTGGAGCGCATGCGGCGAGCGAGCGCCGGGGGAAAGGACGCGGCCTTGGCCGAGGGAGTGAAGATCTCCCGGGAGATGCTGGCGGCGGTGGCGGACCGGGTCCAGGGGGTCCAGGTCTCGGCACCGCTGGGACGGGTGCCGGTGGCGCTCGAGGTGATTCAGGCGGCGCCGATTGAACCCCTTCAAGCCCGGGGATATAATCACGGCACCTGAGCCTGCCGACCCGGACCCGGAGCCACCCGATGCAGGACCTCCGCACCGCCGCTCCCGCCGCCCTCACCACCCTCTCCGACGAAGAAGGTTTGTTCCGCGATTCCGTGCGCGAGTTCGCGGAGTCCGAGGTGCGGCCGCTGGTCTCCAGCATGGACGAGGCGGCGCGGTTCGATCCGACCCTGATTCCCAAGTTCTTCGAGCTCGGCCTCATGGGCATCGAGGTGCCGGAGCGGTTCGGCGGCGCCGGAGGCGGGATCTTCCTGGCCGTGCTGGCGATCGAGGAGCTCGCCCGGGTGGACGCGTCCGCCGCGATCTACGTGGACGTCCACAACACCCTGGTGAATAACGCGATGCTCCGCTGGGGCAACGAGGAGCAGCACGGCCGGTATTTCCCGCGCGTCACCACCGCGATGCTGGGCGCCTTCGCGCTGTCGGAACCAGGGAGCGGCAGCGATGCCTTCGCGCTCGCCACCCGCGCCGACCGGGTGGGCGACCATTGGGAGCTCACCGGCCGGAAGTTCTGGATCACCAACGGCGCCGAAGCCGAGCTCTTCATCGTCTTCGCCAACACCGACTTCACCAAGGGCTACAAGGGGATCACCGGGTTCCTGGTGGAGCGCGGCTTTGCCGGATTCTCGGTGGGCAAGAAGGAGAACAAGCTGGGCATCCGGGCATCCAGCACCACCGAGCTCATCCTGGAGCAGTGCGTGGTGCCGGAGGCCAACGTCCTCGGACCGGTCGGCCAGGGGTACAAGATTGCGATCGAGACCCTGAACGAGGGCAGGATCGGGATCGGGGCGCAGATGATCGGTGTGGCCCGCGGCGCTCTCGACGCGGCTACGGCGTACGTCAAGGAGCGGAAACAATTCGGCAAGGCCATCGCCGAGTTCCAGGGAGTGCAGTTCCAGCTGGCCCAGATGGCCACCGACCTCGAGGCCGCGCGCCTCATGGTCTACAACGCGGCCCGGCTCAAGGATGCCGGGCTGCCGTTCCAGCAGCAGGCGGCCATGGCCAAGCTGTTCAGCAGCCAGGTGGCCGACCGGATCACTTCCAACTGCCTGGAGCTGTTCGGCGGATACGGCTACTCCAAGGAATATCCGGCGGAGAAGTACTACCGCGACGCCAAGATCGGAACGATCTACGAAGGCACCAGCAACATGCAGCTTCAGACCATCGCGAAGACCCTCCTCAAGTGATATCCCCGGCCTCGCGCTTCCTTCAGGACCGCCCGCGCATCGGATAATCGGCCCGAGCCGCTCAGGCGACTGCTGCCGGGCGACCCCCGGTCGGCTCGGCTCTTGCACCGCTTGGAAAGGTGCCGGAAATGCTTGCCGTAACGGAGCTTCGGGCGCCCGCGAGTCGGGGTTGTAACCCCATGTTGTGACAAATCTTAGGGTTGACATTGCGGCCACCTGGGGGAAATTCATACGGGGCTCCTGCTGTGGCTGCTCCGCCATAACCGGCCCAACGCCCGACATCTGGTACTCTGCCTGACCTCACGGACGGGAACGTACGTGTCGCTAGCCTCTCGTTTTGTTCGACTTGGACCCGCCGCAGGTCTGACTGCGGTGCTCGGGCTTGTCCCGGGCGCGGCCCTTCATGCCCAGACCGGCGCGTCCTGGCTGGCCGACCGGATGTCCACCTGGTACCGGACCACGACCCGTCACGCTCCGGGTGACTGGGGGATCGCCATTGCCGACGGCAGCGGCCGCCTGCTCTGGAGCGTGCGGCCGGATGCGCCGATGGTCCCGGCGTCCACCGTCAAGCTCTTCACCACCGGTTTCGCCCGGACCATGCTGGGCGGCGATGCCCGGCGCTCGACCCGAGTGATGGGCGAGGGTCAGCTCGACCCCGCCACCGGCGAGTGGATCGGGACATGGTCGCTCGAGCTCAACGGCGACCCCTCCCTGGAGCGGGCCGAAGGGTCCGGGCCGACTTTCTACGACCTGGCCGTGCAGCTCGCCAACGCCGGCGTACGCAAGCTCGACGGTCCCTTGCAGGTGATCAGCTCGGAAGGCCCCGCGGACGCGATCTATCCCGCCGCATGGTCCACCCGCCATCGGGGCCGGCTCTTCGCCCCCCTGGTCGGCCCGCTGACCCTGCACGAGAACGTGGTATGGCTGACCGTCCGCCCCGGCGAGAAGGTCGGGCGCCGAGTGCGGGTGATCGAGACCGCGCCGGAAGGCATCGCGCCGCTGGTGACCGTCACCGCGACGACCCGGTCGGGCCGGCGGAGCCGGCTCGCGCTGCGGCAGCGCGCCGACGGGGGCTGGGTGGTGAGCGGCACGCTGGGTGTCCGTGCGGCGCCCCGCCGGCTCACCGCGGTCGCCTCCGATCCCAAGGCCGTGCTGAATGCGGTCTGGGGCGCAGCGCTGGACCGGGCCGGCATCATCTGGAACGCCAAAGGCCTGGTCGCGCCGGCCGAGGAAGCGAAGTCCCAGATTCTCGCCGAGGTCGCGTCGGCCCCGCTCGACTCGCTGGCCAGTGAGATCAACCGGCGCAGCCTCAACCTCGGCGCCGAGCTGCTGCTCCAGTGGGCGGGTGGAAGAGAGCGTGGCCCCGAGCGGCTCACGGATCACGTCCGCACGATCACGGGCAGCGACGGGGTGTACCTGGTGGACGGCAGCGGGCTCTCCTTCGACGACCGGGTGACGCCGTCCACCTTCATCTCGTACCTCGCCAAATTCCCCGGCACCTCGGCCGGGCACAATTTCCCCCAACTGCTGCCCGCCAACGGGACCGGGACCCTCCGCCGACTCAACAGCGGGTTCCCTGGCGTCGGCGTGGTCCGGGCCAAGACCGGCACGCTGGGCCAGGTGTCCACCGTGGTGGGCTACCTCGGCCGACCCGAGGGCACGCTGCTGATCTCGCTGATGTACAACGGACGCCGGCCCTACGCCGCCCGGCAGGCGCAGTGGAAGCTGTTCCGCGAGCTGGGCGCGAACGGCGTGGTCATCCCGACCGACAGCGCGGCCAGCATGCCGCCGGTCCAGCTGGGCGGCGACGAGGAGTCGCACCCGGCCTGGTGGCCGCTCGGCGTGGCGGGGGATTCGACGGGCAGCTGAGGGGCGCAGGGGCGCAGGGGCGCAGGGGCGCAGGGGCGCAGGGGCGCAGGGGCGCAGGGGCGCAGGGGCGCAGGGGCGCAGGGGCGCAGGGGCGC
>Ga0310810_10009240_pt1 | contig 11387 bp, 12 predicted proteins | sample NCmetagenome_FD_207641 | JGI IMG/M metagenome (GOLD analysis project Ga0310810, IMG submission 207641) | Soil microbial communities from experimental microcosm in Duke University, North Carolina, United States - NC | ecosystem: Engineered > Artificial ecosystem > Soil microcosm > Unclassified ... | reverse complement strand
GCCAGGTGAGCCAGCGGCGCCAGGTCTCCGCTCGCGCCAACACTTCCTTGCGAGGGAATTACCGGGGTTACGCCCCGATTCAGCATTTCGCAAAGTGTGTTAATGACTTCAACCCGTACCCCTGAGAATCCCTTGGACAGGGAATTGGCGCGAAGCAGCATCATGGCCCGAGACTCGCTCCGCGAAAGCGGGTCGCCTACTCCGACTGCGTGGGAACGTAGAAGATTGACCTGCAGTTCGCGGATCTGGTTTCCGGCAATGCGAACGTCGCTAAGCTTGCCGACGCCTGTGGTGATTGCATAGGCGACTTTGTTGCCGGCCACCAGGGCATCTACCACGGCACGCGCCCTTTCCACCGCGGCGCGAGCATCGGGATCCAGGAGAACAGAGCGCTGTCCGGCTGCAACCTCGCGCACGAAGTCCAGTGTCAGATCGTTGCCGTTGATATGCAGAGCCTTCAATCGCGATCTCCAGCCCTCATCATGATCATTTCCCGGCTGCTTCCTTAAAAGCTGCCATGTATCGTTGTGGGATGACGCGCCTTGCCAGGGTCTCGTCCGTCACGATGTGAGTAGTTTCACCCTCCGCCAGCAGCGTGCCATCACTAGTCCGCACGGCTTCGTAACCGAAGTGAATAAGGGACTCGCGTACATTTTTCAGGTGCGTGCGGATCACAATTTCATCATCATAATGCGCCGGCGACTTGTAACGGCAGCGCGCGTCCACCACGGCGATGAAGCACTCTTCCTTCTGCTCCATTTCGCGGTAGCTGAAACCCAGGCTGCGCATGAGATCCACCCGTCCCACCTCAAACCATATGAAGTAATTGGAATGATAGACAACGCCCATCTGGTCGGTCTCGGCGTATCGCACGCGGATGCGGCTTTCGCATACCGTGGGTTGATGATTCTCGGCGCTCATTGCGAACTCCAGCGGGGCTTGCGCTTTTCCAGGAAAGAGGTGATGCCTTCGCTAAAGTCAGCAGTGGTGCGAATGCGGGCATTTTCTTCCACCGCCTGGGCGATCTGCTGATCCAGTTGAGCGGAGATAAACCCGTTGACGAGTTTCTTTGTGACACGCAGCGATGTCGGACTGTTCTCCAGCAATTGCCCGGCAAGTTGCCGGGCTCTGGACAGCAACTTGTCGGAGGCAACTATTTCGTTCACCAGCCCGAAGCGGTGGGCTTCGGTTGCGTCGAAAATACGGCCGGTCAGCAAAAGATCGCGGGCTGCTTTGTGTCCGACCTGCCAGACCAAAATGGAGGAAACGATGGCGGGCACGAAGCCGATGCGCACTTCCGTATAGCCAAATTTTGCTTCCGGAATGGCCAGAGTGAAATCGCACATGGTAGCCAGCCCGGTGCCTCCAGCGATGGCGGCGCCGTTGACTGCGGCAATCGTAGGTTTGGGAAATTCGTATAGCCGGCGGAAAAGTTCCGCCATGCGGGCGGAGTCTTTTACGTTTTCGTCGTGAGTCTTGCCGAGGAGCGACTTGAGCTCATCGAGATCCATGCCCGCACAAAAAGCTTTGCCCGCTCCCGTTAAAATCAGAACTTGCGCCGAGGACTTTTCGATTTCGCCGAGCGCTGCGAGCAGTTCGTCCACCAGTTGGAAACTGATAGCGTTCCGTTTGTCGGGACGCGCCAGAGTGATGATGGCGATGCCGCCTTCAAAAGCGAGTTGAAGCGTCTGATAACTCATCCCAACACTTGTGCGTTCTACTTCTTTGCTATTTCCAAATCTGTCAGTCCTGAGCGAACCGGAGGAAGCCGCTCTGCCGGGCGGAGTTCAACTTCCCAGTTAAAGTCTTCCCGTCCCGGTGAGAATCTCAGTGGAGATCTCTTAGTCTGCTGCCGACGAATTGCTGTACCGCGCTCCCAGCTCGGCGGATGCGCGCAGCAGAACGTCCAATGGTTTCAACTTGGGCATCTCTGCGCCGCCCTTCGTCAGCGCCTCGATCACGGTTTCTGTCGCTATGTTTCCCACTAGCCCGTCCTGGGCGAAGGGGCACCCGCCGAGGCCGCCGATTGCCGAGTCCAAGCGGCGGCAGCCCGCGTGATATGCCGCGAGAACCTTTTCCCCAGCCTGCTCGGGACGGCTGTGCAGGTGGACGCCAAGTTCCAGATACCCATACTTGGCACAGACCGCCGCCACCAGCTCGCCAATCTGCATCGGCGTCGCCAGCCCCACCGTGTCCGCGAGAGAAATCGTTTGAATGTTTTGAGCTTCAAGCAGCCCTACGGCTTCAACGACTTCCTCGATGTTCCACAAATCTCCGTACGGATTTCCGAACGCCATCGAGATATACACGACAATACCTAGCCCGGCCGCGTCGGCCCTCTTCTCAATCTTTTCCAGTTCTTCAATCGCGTCTTCCAGCGATTGCCGCTGGTTATTTTGAAGAAAAGTCGGCGAAACAGAATAGGGGAATCCCAGTGTGTTCACTGCATGGCTGCGAATCGCCCGCTCGGCGCCCTTTTCGTTAACTACGATGCCGATGATCTCAACATCGTCGGGCGGATCAAGCTCCTGCAAAACTTCCTCCGAATCGGCCATTTGCGGAACCGCATTTGGAGAAACGAAAGAGACTGCATCGATATGCTTGAATCCAGCGCTGATCAGCGCACGCAGGTAATCGGTCTTGATGTCCGTTGGGATGTGGCCCTTCAGGCCCTGCCAGGCATCCCGTGGACATTCCACTAACTTCACCTCAGGCATGATTCTCCATCGAGAGTATCAGTCACCACAGATTTCACGTCTGCAGCACCCCTACTTTGAATTCCGCCACGTCGGGATTCAGGGCTGCGGCTTCCAGGGCCTGGGAAATCGCCTCGCGCGTCTCCAGAGGATCGATGATCTTGTCGATCCAGAGCCGCGCTGCGCCATACCGCGGATCCGTCTGCTCGTCGTAGGTCTTCTTCACCGAGTCGTAAAGCTCTTTCCGCTCTCCGTCGCTGAGCTTCTTGCCGCCTCGCTCCAGTTGCTTGATCTTGATTTCCACCAGGGTTCCGGCAGCGGAGTCGCCGCTCATTACCGCGTACTTCGCAGTCGGCCAGGCAAAAACAAAACGCGGGTCATAGGCTTTTCCGCACATTGCGTAATGGCCTGCCCCGAACGAGCCGCCGACAATCACGGTAATCTTCGGCACCACAGAGTTCGAGACCGCATTCACCATCTTCGCCCCCGCCTTGATGATGCCGCTCCATTCCGCGTCCCGGCCCACCATGAATCCGTTCACGTCGTGGAAAAAAACCAGGGGGACCAGATTCTGGTTGCAATCCATGATAAAGCGGGCGGCCTTCTCGGCGGACTCGGTGTAAATCACCCCCCCGAATTCCATTCGTTTGTGGCCTTCCGAGTCGACCTGCTGGGCATGCAGTTTCTGGTTGGCCACGATTCCAACGGCGAAACCTCCAATGCGGCCGTAGCCGCAAACCAGCGTCTTTCCGTACTCCGGCTTGTACTCGTCGAAACGGCTGCCGTCCAGGATCCGCGCCAGGATCTGCTTAATATCGTAGGGACGCCCAGGCGATGGGTCATAGACTCCGTAGATTTCCTCTGCCGCCATGACGGGCGCCTCGGGCTTGACCCGGTCCCAGGGCGACTGCCGTCGGTATCCCCATTTTTCGACGATTGAGCGAATGCGCCCAAGGCAAGCCTGATCGTTCGGCTCGCGAAAGTCGGCCGTGCCGCTGATGGTGGAATGCATGGCTGCGCCCCCCAGTTCCTCGGCGGAATACTTTTGCCCGATGGCCGCCTGCACCAGCGCTGGTCCGGCCAGAAACAATCCGCTTCCGTCGGTCATCAGCACGTGATCGCACATCACCGGCAGATAGCCACCTCCGGCAACGCACATTCCCATGATGGCGGCAATCTGTGGAATACCCAGCGCCGACATAACCGCGTTATTCCGGAATACTCGGCCGAAGTCGTCGGTGTCGGGAAACACATCTTCCTGCAGGGGCAGGAACACGCCGGCCGAGTCCACCAGATAAATCGTCGGGATGCAGTTGTCTATGGCGATGTTTTGGGCGCGGATCACCTTTTTAGCAGTCATGGGGAAAAATGCTCCGGCTTTCACCGTGGCATCATTCACGATCAGCATCACCAGCCGGGTATGAACCCTGGCGAGACCGGTGATCACCCCCGCCGAGGGCGCCCCGCCCCACTCCTCGTACATGCCATAGGCCGCGTAGATTCCAAGTTCGAAAAAGCTGCCGGGATCGGCGAGCAGTTCAATTCGTTCCCGCGCCGTCAGCCGTCCCTTGGCACGCTGGCTCTCGATTGCCTTCGAGCCCCCGCCCTCGCGGATCTTTTCTTCTTCGTTGTGCACTATGGACGTGAGATTCGCCAAAGCCCGCATGTTGCTTTCATAGCGGGCAGACGTGGGATCAACACGGCTTTCAAGCACATTGTTGAGGGTCAGAGTGCTGGGACCTGCTGGGTCTCTACGATCGGCCATGGGTACGGTACTCGAAACTGTTTACGGTATAACAGCGGGGCGGGGAAGAGCAAACCGGACCGTCACCGCCGGGCATCAGCTTTTTTTCGTCCTCGATAGACGATAAAAATCGTCTTCAAGAAAAACGCCCACGCACCGCTCGGCTCGGGCTAAGGTTTTTTTTCAATCCACCGCTCCAAACGGCATCCGCTCTCGTCCAGCAGGAAGCTGCCGACTCCAAAGCATTCCCCCAGGATGCGGTGCGATTCCGGGTCGCGAGCGGCGCGCGTGATCCATTGCGCCCCCACGCGATATTGTGCCGAGGTAAACCACTTTTGCGGGAGCACCTCGACGAGTCCGGCCTGAAGATAAACCACGAACAGGGCGAAAGCTGGATCATCTTCCGACATGGCCTTGTAGCTCGTCGGAATAATCAGCTCATCTACGCGGCTCAGTTCCGGAGGCACATCAATCTTGTGAGTGCCCGGGCCTAGCGTTAAGGGAATTTCAAAGTCGGCGATCGGCTCGGTCCCGGCATAGATGCGCTCGGTGGATGGTTTGAACCAGCCGGCAAGTTCAGCGAAATCGAATGCTCGGAGCGTGTCCGGATCGAAGCCCGTGATCCGGAGATTGCGGCCTTCAGGGCACCAGATTCCCAGGTGCGATGGAGGCAGCAGAAATGGCCGGCAATAAGTGTTCAGCGCGAGACGCGGCTTATCAGGTTCCTGTTGCAGGCCCAGCGAGACCACGTACCCCAAAGGCCCCTGCTCGCCCTGGTGCGTCCAGATAAACCGCTGCCCGGCCTGGGAGGTGAGCGACGGAAAGGTGCGCCAATACCAGGGCGTCGGGCCGATGGTTTTCGAGAGAATATCCCGCGCACGGGAGGTTTCAAGGTCGGCCATTACCCTGCCGTGGGGACGCCGCGAGGCTTCACATTGCTGCGGATAAATTTCACGATGTCGTCCATGGCGGTACCGGGCTGGAAGATTGCCGCCACGCCGTCTTGTTTAAGGCTTGCAATGTCCTGGTCAGGAATGATGCCGCCCACCAGCACCAGCACGTCGTCCATTTTGTTCTGGCGCAGCAGGTCCATGACGCGGGGCACGATGGCGTTGTGCGCGCCCGACAGGATGGACAGGCCGATCACATGCACATCTTCCTGCAGCCCGGCGTTCACGATCATTTCGGGAGTCTGACGCAGGCCGGTATAGATAACTTCCATGCCCGCATCGCGCAGGGCACGCGCAATCACCTTCGCGCCGCGGTCGTGGCCGTCGAGGCCGGGTTTGGCCACCAGCACACGAATTTTTATGTCGTCAGCCACTAAGCCATTTAATCACAGAGAGAAGAGGATTGCAGGCTTTTAGATAACTGCTTACGTGACCTTGAAATCCGCATTCCAGGGTCTAAACGCTGGAACTCTCTAAATAGTTTTGATGTCCATACTCCGCCACAAATACCAGCAGGCCACGCTGCGATACGGCGCCCACGACTTTGCGAGCTTTTCCATCTGCAGCGGCTTGGGCAGCTTGCGTTTGCGGTAGTGCTTCCGGATGGCCATCTGGATGCCCAGATCGCCGGTCGGTAACACGTCCGGGCGGCGAAGTGCGAACATCAGGAACATGTGGGCGGTCCATACCCCGATCCCCTTGACTTGGGTCAGCTGCTTGATCACTTCCTCGTCCGTCAAGTCCTGCAGGCGCGAGAAATCCAGCTCTCCCGCCTGGGTTTTCCCGGCGAGATCGCGCAGGTAGGAGAGTTTTTGCTTGGAAAGGCCCACCCCCCGGAGCTGCTCCTCGGATAATTGCAAGATGCCCGCGGGAGTCAGCGGGTCGCCGGCCAGATCGGTGAGGCGCTTGAAAATTGTTGCCGCGGCTTTGCCGTGCAGCTGCTGGTACACGATAGCTTGTGCCAGGCTGTGAAACGCCGGTTCGTCGTACTCGATGCCGTAACGGCCGACGCGTTCGATGATTTCGCCCAGGATCGGATCGGCTTTCTTCAGATGGAGAATCGCTTTGCGCATGTTCCTATGAGACGCATAGATTACGTTTTGGTTTCACCGAAGTGGTTAGGGCATCTTCGCGCTGACGATACCTTGAGATAGCCCACCTGGCAGCATCGGCCAGAATTGGGTCCGGATCCTCGGCCAGCCGCTCCAGCACCGGCAAGAATTTGTGGTTGCCGCTATTGCCCATGGCGATAATCGCATTACGCCGTAGCCCCGCCAATTTCGCCCGTTTCACTGGCGAGCCTCGAAAAGTCCGGGCAAACTCTTCCGCATTCATTTGAGCGAGCCACTCCAGCGCCGGATTCACCAATTCTGGCCGGGGCTGGAATTCCGCGGCGGAAGTTGCCGGAGCCTTGCGATTCCAGGGACATACGTCCTGACAAATGTCACAGCCAAAGACCTGCCGGCCGATGCGGTCGCGCAGCTCGGCTGCAATCTCCCCTCGCTTTTCGATGGTTAAATACGAGATGCACTTGTTGGAGTCGAGCTTGTACGGGCCAGTGAAGGCGTCAGTGGGACATGCATCCAGGCAGCGGGTGCAAGTCCCGCAACGATCCGGTGCCGGCAGATCTGGCTGCAACTCAAGCGAGGTCAGGATGACGCCAAGAAAAAGCCACGACCCGAGCTTCTGGTTCAGGATGCAAGTATTTTTGCCGATCCAGCCAACTCCCGCGTATTTTGCATAGACCCGTTCAACCAGGGGGCCGGTGTCAACATAGCAGCGAGTCTCCATGGGCTGCTCGATCTCGCAAAGGCGGGCTTCTACCTGGCGCAGCCGTCGCATGACAGCTGCGTGATAGTCCTGGCGGCTCCAGGAATAGCGGGAGATCCAGCCCCGGTCCGGCGTGTTCACCTGGACCGAATAAGGCTGGGCAGTATTGTAGTTGGTGGCGCAAACCACAATGCTGCGAGCCCACGGCGCGACCCGCCGCAACGCTGCGCGCTTAAGTTCGCCCGCACCGTCCCGTGCCTCCAGGTATTTCATCTCTGCCCCATGTCCGGCGGCAATCCACTCCGGAAAGTATTCCAGTTCTGAGAATTCGCCCACGGCAGCGACTCCGGCCAGGTCGAAGCCACTCTGCAGGGCGGCCTGCTTGACCAGATCAGAGATGGAGGCGAGGGTAGGCAAGCTACTATTATCGCTCGCCGCAAGAGGTTTATCGGAGGGGGACTAAGCAGGTCTTAGTGGGTTAGCTCAAACTATCCAGACTGAGTTCACCCGGACGGTGGCGGCAGAAAGTGTGGGGTTCAGTGTGGCGAATCACCCAAAGACCAAAACTTAAATGCCCAGTTTCTTGACTTCTTCGTTGTAGTACTTGCGGTAAAGAATGTCCCATTCCTGGCTGCCTTCCAGGATAGTGCGCTTCTGGCTTTCAATTTTCTGGCGCGCGGCAGCATCAATCTTGGCTTCCTGATTGAGGAATTCTTCCATCAGGCGGCGGATTTCCAGGCGAATGGAATTGCGGTCCTCGATGAAATCCAGTTCATTCATCTCCGCCAGGGCGTCAGTCACGACGTGGGCGACCTTGTTAATTTTGTCGCGGCTGACCCTCACAGGACCGCCTTGTACTTGCGTACCAGTTCGTTCTTCACCTTCTTGAACATTTCCTGATAGTTGGCCCCGCTTTTACGCATCTCTTCGGAATACGCCTCCAGGATGACCCGCACCTCGTCGTTGATGCGGTCTTCGAGGGTGAACTCCTCGGACATGGCTGCGTGGACGCGTTCCGTCACCGCGGCGGGACTCTTCGTCTCAATGAACTCGCCCGAGATCAGTTTCTTGGTAACTTCGCGGGCTAAGTAGCCCACATATTCTTTCGACAGCAACATGGTATGAATAGATTGTACGTGAGAAACATTCGAGTGTAGCACAGTGCCTGCGCGCAATAGTCGCGGCTCGGAACTCTGCTATAGGCCGGAGAGAACTATGCGTTCCCGCGCCGAACGTATTCTGCCTTGACTACTGAGTGCCGAACCCCCGATGCTGGCCACCTGAACGTCCTTGCCCTCGAAATGTCATACAATGATTGCGAAAGAGCCGAAATGTCTCCTGGGTCTGACGATCTCACGACTGTGAAAGACGACATGGTGGCCTTCATCGAAGGTCATGGCATGCGCCGCTTTCACGGATCGGTTAATTATGAAGAGGTACAGTGCATCGCCTGGGAGGATGACGACGACCCGGATGGCTGGAAAAAATTTGTCGAGCTGGCGAAGCATTCCGGCGCCCCCTTCCTCACCATGCATTCCTGGACGCTCGACCGGGACGACCTCGACGGTCTGATGAAACGGCTCAGCAACGCCCAGTTCACCAATGATGAAGATCTGGAAGAAGCTCGCTGGTTGAAGGCTTACCTGGGAAAGACTGGATTCCTCCAGCTAGGTTGGCCTTATCAGGGCTCCGTCATGCTGTACGAGACCGGGACAGAATGGTATGACCGATACCAGCGCTTGTTAGAGCTGTCAGACGATTTCGGCGGAATTCCCATCGATGAATCCGATCAGGACGACGAGCGGTAGGCACATTGACCATCCAGGCCTTCCACTTCTGATCTGACATACAATCTAGTCCAATGCGGTGGGTTTCTAAATCTGGAAATGGGTCCGGCATCGAGCTGCTTGCACAAGGTCTACGTTCCAGCAACTCTCTCAAGTTGGCTGATCCTCAGTTAGCTTCCCTGGTGGCGGGCCTGCTGACCACTCGCGGAATTTTCGACATCGCCGCGGCTCAGCAGTTTCTTGCTCCCACACTTTCGCACCTCCATTCCCCCTATTTGATGAGTGGAATGAAAGCCGCCGTGGAAAGACTGGCGCGCGCGATCGCACGGGAAGAAAGAGTCTTGATCTATGGCGACTACGACGTTGACGGCACGACTGCCATCGTGGTCCTGAAAACTGCCATCGAGCTGTGCGGAGGCTCAGCGGATTTCCACGTGCCGCACCGTATCCGTGAAGGCTACGGGATGAAAGATGATGTTATCGAGCGCGCAGCCGAAAGCGGTGTGCGGCTGATTATCAGCGTCGACACGGGTATTCGAGCCTTTACCGCCGCCGATACCGCCAAACGGCTGGGCATTGATCTGATCGTGACCGATCACCACCTGCCCGGGCACGACGGCGTCCCGGTCGCCCTGGCCGTGCTCAATCCCAACCAGCCGGGCTGCGAATATCCGTGCAAGGCGCTCTGTGGATGTGGGGTCGCCTTCAAGCTAGCGCAGGCGCTTCTCGAAAAGTCCCTCGACCGTCCTGATCAGTCAAGGCTGCTGATGTCGTTCATGAAAGTTGTCGCAATCGCCACTATTGCCGATGCGGTGCCCCTGATCGGGGAGAACCGTGTATTCGCGAAACTCGGGCTGCAGGGTTTGTGCGCGCCGGTTAATGCCGGGCTCAAGGCTCTTCTGGAAGTTGCTGAATTGGCAGGTGGGCGGCCGCTGAGTTCGGGCGAAATTGCCTTCCGCGTTGCGCCTCGGCTGAATGCCGCGGGCCGCATGGATGTGGCGCGCGATGTCATCGAACTGTTCAGCGTTAAAGATTTGGCCCGCGCGCGTGAATTAGCCCAGCGTCTCGATCAATTGAATGGAGAACGCCAGGAAGAAGAGCGGCGGATACTTGAGGAACTGGAGTCGCGCTTCGAGCAGGACCCCGCGCTGCGCGATGCCTACTGCATTGTGGTTGACGGCGATGGCTGGCATCGTGGCGTTATTGGAATTACAGCCACCCGAGTGGTGGAGCGCTACGGCCGGCCAGCCCTGGTGATCTCGCGGGAGGGCGAAGAGGCGCACGGATCGGGACGCTCGATTCGCGCTTTTCACCTCTTGGAAGCCCTCGAATCGTGCGCCGATTTGTTTGACCGTTACGGAGGGCATGCTCATGCCGTGGGATTCGCGCTCCCGGTGGCGAGGGTTGCTGAATTGCGCTCTCACCTCGATGCCTACGCGCACGCCCGCCTCACTCCCGCCGATTTCGAACCGATTCTCGACGTGGATTCCGAAATCGCCCTGGAACAGGTCACTCCTGCCCTGTTTCATGCCTTGCAACTGCTGGAACCCTTTGGCATGGATAACTCAGAGCCCGTCTTCGTGGCCAGGGGCGTTCGTTTGCTGCACCCGCCTCGCTTCATGAAAGAGAAACACGTGAAATTCAAGATCGGGTCCGGCCAGAGTTGCCAGCAGCAGACTGGTTGGCGACGCTCGATCACCTACGAAGCGATGGGCTGGCGCATGGCCGAGCGCGCTACTCAAGAGCAGCTATTGCCGGGCGACATGTTGGATGTTGCATTTTGTGTCGGCCATAACCAGCATCCCCAGTTCGGCGGATTGGAACTGACTTTATGCGACTTCAGCCGCACCGCCGCTCCATCCACGATCAGTATTGCAGCCAGATCCTCCGAGACCGGCTGACCGATTCTTCAGCGTTTAGGAGTTTTCCCTGCGGGTGGCTGTTGTTGAGGCTTGTTTTCGGGTACCGGTACCTGCTTTTCAGGGGTCACATCGTACTCCGGATGGCTTGCGCCCATGAGCCACTTATCGAACCAGCCCACAATGTGCTCAAGCCGCTCGATCCGGTGCCACGGCTCGCCGGAGCGCGAGAGTTCATGGCTTTCGCGCGGGAACATGACCATGGCGGTGGGCCGCTTCAAAAATTTCAATGCCCTAAACAGTTGTTCTCCTCCTGAATCCGGCGGCGTTCGGTAGTCCGCTTCTCCGAGAACGAACATGATCGGCGTGCGAATGTTCTGAACGTACGTGATAGCTGACCGGTTGGCATAGTCGGCCGGATCCTGGAATGGCGGTGTCTTGAACCAGCTTGGCTGAAAGAGCGTGAAATCTGCCGTGTACCACCATGACGCCCAATTGGAAATGTCGCGCTGCGACACCGCCGCCGCGAAGCGGTCAGTGTGGGTCACCGTCCAATTGGTAAGGATCCCGCCGCCGCTTCC
>Ga0310810_10009239_pt1 | contig 11387 bp, 11 predicted proteins | sample NCmetagenome_FD_207641 | JGI IMG/M metagenome (GOLD analysis project Ga0310810, IMG submission 207641) | Soil microbial communities from experimental microcosm in Duke University, North Carolina, United States - NC | ecosystem: Engineered > Artificial ecosystem > Soil microcosm > Unclassified ... | reverse complement strand
TGACGGAGGGGGTGAACACACGACTGTTGAGGAAAATCGGCGGGCATTGGCTCATCACGATGAACCATGTCTCCGCTTACGACGTAGTTCCTACTCCGAGCGCGCCAGAAGCGCACTGAGATCGGCCTTCCAGAACTTAGCCCAGGTGTGCGTGCCATGGCCGTGCGTCTCGGGACTTTCGGGGATTAGCCGGAAACGCGCGTTCTTCATCCGCTTCACGGCTTCCTCCGGCACGGCGAGGTTGCGCGGGTTGATGAAGTCGTCGGCCGAGTTGATCCACGTCACCGGCGCCTTGATCTTCTCGAGGTTCGGCCACGGATTGTAGTTCCGCGAGGAATCGAACTGATAGATCGTGTCGTTCGCGTCCATCTCGCCAATGTATCGGTCGACGGCCTGCTCTGCATTGGCCTTGGCTGCCTCACGGGTAGGAAAAGCCTTCTGCAGGTAAAGCGGCGCGCCGCCGGCGATCACCAGGATTGAAGCCGCAGTCCGCAGGCCCTGGACAGGTTCCTGGTCATATTCACCGGCCGACTTGCCCTCTCCCCAGGCTGGGTCCTTTTCGATCCCGTCGATCAGCATCTGCCGCCACATCCGGTTAAGCCCGGCGATCTCGATCGGCTCGCAGGCGAGCGGCATCAGCGCGCTCATGAAATCCGGATGCGCCTCGCCCCAGACGAAGCTCATCATGCAGCCCATCGAGGTGCCCATGATGAGGCGCATGTGGCGGATCGCGAGTCCTTCGGTGAGCATCCGATATTGCGCCTCGACCATGTCGTCATAGTCGTATTTCGGGAACTTCATCCGAAGCCCGTCCGACGGCTTCGACGACTTCCCGTGCCCGATGTTGTCCGGAAGGATGATCCAATATTTGCGGATGTCGAGCGGCTGGCCGGGGCCGTAAAGCTCATCGGCGAATTGAGGCCGAAGGAACTGGTGCCCGTCGCCGCCGGTGCCGTGCAACACCATCACGGCATTGTCGATTTGCCCCGCCGCGTTGCGGTGCGGCGCTCCAAGCGTCGTCACATGCATCTTGACCTCGGGCAGGCTTCCCCCGTCGCCGAAACGGAAGTCCTTGAGGACCACGTCCTGCTCGTGCGTCGGCCACGCTTTGGCAGCGGCCGGAGCAACCGTTTGCGCAGCAAGCAGAGCGAGCAATCCGATCATCGTGACCCTTCCAATTTGACTTCCAGCGCATCGATCAGTGGCAGCTGGCTTGGCAGCATCATTGCCCGCGCTTGTGCAAGTGTCATCCACCTCGCCTCGGCGACTTCCGGGAAACGTTCCTTGCGGCCGCTTTTTGGAGGCCACTCCATTTCAAAGTGGTTCGATGAGATCGCGGCAGCGTCGAGATCGCCTTCCGCGGCAAAGGCTTCGACATATTTGCCGCCCGCCTGCCGGACCCTCGCGAGCGGGAACGGGACGCTGCTAAGTTCGCTCCCGGTCTCCTCGAAGAATTCGCGCACCGCTGCTTCCACGGGAGCCTCGCCGGACTCGACCGCTCCCTTCGGGATCATCCACGCACCCACGCCCCTGCTGCGCCAATAGGGACCGCCAGGTTTGATGAGCAGGACTTCGGTTTCGCGGCCGCGCTGGCGGAACAGCAGGATGCCGGCGCTAAGCGGCGGCGGCATCGACGCCGCTCTCACACGCGGCCACAGTTTCGGCGATCGTCCCACCCCCCAGCAGGCGCGTTCCGTCGTAGACCACCGCCGCCTGGCCCGGCGCGACGCCATATTCGGCTGAGCGAAAGCGGATCCACTCGCCGTCGCGGGTGGCGGGCACTGCCGGTGCGAGGGAGCGCACCTTGACGCTGACCTGGCGCTGATCCTCGCCAAGCCAATTCCACCCGGCGGCGCGCATCGCCTCGACGGCAAGCGCTCGACGCGGACCGACGACAATGCGTGACTCGTCCGGCTTGATGCGGACGACGTAAAGCGGCTCCTTCTGGCCGCCGATCTCGATCCCGCGGCGCTGGCCGACGGTGAAATGGACGACTCCCCTGTGCCGGCCGAGCACTCGGCCGGCCAAGTCAACGATTTCGCCCGGCCGCTCGGTCTCGGGCCGCAGCCGCTTCACCAGCTCCGCATAATCGCCGTCCGGAACGAAGCAGATGTCCTGGCTGTCGGGCTTGGCAGCGACCTCAAGCCCGAGTTCCGCCGCGATCCGCCGCACCTCGTCCTTCGGCAGGTCGCCCAAGGGAAAGCGCAGGAAGTCGAGCTGGTCTCGCGTCGTTCCGTAGAGGAAGTAACTCTGGTCACGGCGCGGGTCGGCGCCCTTGTGCAATTCGACGCGACCGTCGGTCACCCCGCGGCGCACGTAATGGCCCGTCGCAAGGCAATCGGCGCCGAGCTCGCGTGCGAACGCGACCAGGTCGACGAACTTCACGCCCTGGTTGCAGCTCGCGCAGGGAACAGGAGTGCGTCCTCTCGCATATTCGTCGACGAACCGGTCGATGACGCCGTTCCGAAACCTGCTCTCGTAATCGAGCACGTAATGGGAAATGCCGAGCTGGTCGGCGACCTGCTTCGCATCGTAGATGTCCTGCCCCGCGCAGCAGGCGCCCGAACGCCGCACCGCCTCGCCATGGTCGTACAGCTGCAGCGTGACTCCGATGACCTCGGCGCCGGTGCGCGCTGCGAGCGCCGCCGTGACCGAGCTGTCGACGCCGCCGGACATGGCGACGACGATTCTGGCATCGCCGGATGGGCGGCCCAGCTGAAAATCGATCTGCATTGGAGGTTCTGCTTTCCGCACTCTTTACCCGAATTTCACTCCTGCAGGCTAGAGATGCGGCAAGAGAGGCAGGCAAGGGGGTAGTTTTGGCGCGTCACGAAGGTGACTTTCGTGGACAGGCGCAGGAGCCGCTCAGTCTCTACGAGCTTCTCGCGCTGCTTGGCACAGCCGAGGAGTGCGACGAGCGGACGCGAGAGGACGCAATCGCTTGCTATCTCTCGGGCGGCGACGGCTGGCGAGAAGCAGTGAAGCTGCTCGGCGGGACCTTCGCCGAGGGTGAGAGAGGGTTAAAGGATCGTAAGCCGGACTGACCGGCCTGTTAACCAGCGCGTTTCAGAAAGTTTTCAACGGGCGGGGATTAAAGAAGGCCCAGTTGCAATGATTAAGCAGGTGTGACCGAACAATGCTCGAGAACCAGAAGATTCGTCCGGCCCAAGTCATCGGCCCGCTCGGCGAGCCACTGACGCTCGAGTCATTGCCGCCTCCCAGCACGACCCGCTGGGTGGTCCGCCGGAAGGCAGAGGTTGTCGCCGCTGTCGCCGGGGGCCTCCTGACTGTCGACGAAGCCTGCAAGCGTTACACGCTCAGCCTCGAGGAATTCACGAGCTGGCAGCGTGCTGTCGACCGCAGCGGAATGCCCGGTCTGCGCGTCACGCGAATCAAGCAGTATCGCGACCAGTACGAGCGGCAACAGCGCTATTAAGCTCGTTACGATACCGCATTCGTCCAGCTTTATGGCGGTATTTCTAGACTCAATCTCCTGAATCCGGAACAACAGGCGCGCGTCACGCGTCTGTCGTGCCGCACCGGCCGCTAATTGTTCGAGCGGCTGAAAACAGGAGGGAACGCTGATGGGTATTATCATCTGGCTGGTTGTCGGCGGTATTTGCGGCTGGCTTGCAAGTCTGATCATGCGGACCGACGCCCAACAGGGCATCATCCTCAACATCGTGGTCGGAATCGTGGGCGCGGTGATCGCCGGCCTGCTGTTCGGTGGCGGCGCCTCGCTGAACAACGGAATCTCGATCGAGACATTCCTCTATTCGCTGATCGGCGCTGTGGTCCTGCTGGCCATCGTCAATCTGATCCGGCGCGGAACCGTTCGCTAGAAGCGACTCAAATCCGCACTGAGAGAGGGCCGCGCAGCGAAAGTTGCGCGGCTCTTTCATGTCCGGATGCCGTCGGACAATCGGCTCTCAAATCATTGCAGTTCGAAGGTCATTGCCAGGTTGACCTGAAGCTTCTGCTCCCCCGGGGCGATCTTGGTCTCATCCCTTTCGCCTCGAGCGGCCATCATTGCGACCGGCATCGGCGGAGGGGGAGCATAACCACCGCTCTCGTTAACCGAGACGACACGGACGACGCGCATGCCGAGCGAGCGCGCATAAAGGTCTGCACGCGCTCGGCCGCTTGCGATCGCCTTCGCCCGGGCCTCGTCGAGTGCCTCCTCGGGCTTGTCGATTTCCAGCATTGGCCCGTTAATCTGGTTTGCGCCTTCCTTGACCAGGGCATCGAGGATCTTGCCGGAGTTGCGGATGTCGCGGAAGCGGATCGTCACCGTGTTCGACGCGGTATAGCCGACAAGCTGCGGCGCCTGGTCCTGAGGATAGCGATATTCTGGATTGAGGCTGACGTTGCTGGTCTGCACGTCGCGGTCCGCGACGCCCGCGCGTTTCAGCGCCTCGAGTACGCGGCCCATCCGGTCCGCGCTGTCCTGAAGCGCAGCAGTCGCAGTCGCCGACCGCGAGACCACGCCGGCCGAAATGACCGCGACGTCCGGCACACGGGTGACCTCGCCAGTGGCATTGATGTCGAGCCGGGTGCCGGCAATCGTCTGCGTGATGGATGCCTGCTGGGCAGCAGCAACCGTCGGCAGGGCCGAAGCGCCAAGCATGAGCGCAACAAGGAAAAGCTGTTTCATCTCTCGTTCCCCAACAGTTGATGTGGCGCGACGCTTGGCGTCGCACCATGGCTGTTCGCTGAACGAGTAGGTTGAAGTCGGGCGCCTAAGCGCGGCGGCCTGCGACCAGACGATAGATGACCAGCAGGATAATCGCGCCCACGATCGCCGCGACGAAGCCCGCGCCTTCGCCGGTCTTGTACCAGCCGATCGCGTGGCCCAGCCAGCCCGCGACGAGGGCGCCGGCAATGCCGAGCAGGATGGTGATGATGCAGCCGCCGGGGTCCTTTCCCGGCATCAACAGCTTGGCGATTGCGCCGGCAATTCCGCCGATCACTATCCAGCCGATGATCCCGTAATGTTCCATCGCTTTCCCATCCCTCTTCTGCCATAGCCGTTCAAGCGGCCTTCATTACGGCTGCGCCAACGCGCGCTTGCGGGCCTAGTGCCACCGTTTATCGAAAAGCGGTGGCGGTCGCCATGGACCTGGGGTCCTGTTGCGCTAGGTGAGTTATTAAGCTAATACAGCTGCCCTTGGGCGACGCAAACATTGTGAAACGGGCATGGACATCATGAACAGGGAAACTTCGATTCATTCGTCGGACACGCTTATCGTGGTCGACCGGTCGCGGCGTCGGCGCCAGCTGATGATCGCCGCTGGCGTAGCGATCGTCCTTCTCGTGGTGATCCTGCTCGTGGCGATGAGCCGCGGCGGCGCGCCGAAGCAGCCCCAGGGCGCGGCGGCAGGTCAGGTACCGAGCGTCAGCGTGGTGGTTCCCGGCCGCAGCCAGGTCGGGCGCGTGGTCACTGCAAGCGGGCCCCTGGGGGCTCGGCGCGACCAACCGGTCGGAATCGCCGGTTCCGGCGGACGAGTCATCCGGGTTCTCGTGGACGCCGGCAGCTGGGTCCGTGCAGGCCAGGTGCTGGCGGTGATCGACCGCTCGGTCCAGGCGGAACAAGCCGCTCAGCAGGCCGCGCAGATCGAGGCGGCGAAGGCCAATGCCGCGCTCGCGCAGGCGGACTACGACCGCGCAATTGCGCTGCAGGGCCGCGGATTCATCTCGAAAGCGGAAATCGACGCCAAGAAAGCAGCGCGCGACGCCGCCTTCGCGCAGGTCCGCGTGACACAGGCACAGCTCGGTGCAACCCGTGCCCAGATCGGGCAGTTGAACGTCACTGCTCCGACCGCTGGGCTCGTCCTCGCCCGCAACGTCGAGCTTGGCCAGATCGTCAGTCCCGGCTCGGGAGCCCTGTTCCGACTCGCCGAGGGCGGCGACATGGAGATGAAGGCGCAGCTCGCCCAGCAGGACTTGACCTACGTCCACGTCGGAATGCCGGCGCAGGTGACTCCGATCGGATCCGACACGAGCATCGCCGGGACCGTCTGGCAGGTCGCTCCGGTGATTGATCCGCAGTCGCGGCTGGGACAGGTGCGCATCTCCGTCCCCTACAGCGCCGCGATCCGTCCGGGCGGCTATGCGGAAGCGAAGATCAGCAGCGGCACGACCAGCGCTCCGCTTCTTCCGCAGAGCGCCGTCCTTAGCGACGACAAGGGCAATTACGTCTATATCGTCAACGGCAAGAACGAAGTCGAACGCCGCGACATCAAGATCGGAACGGTCGACGACAATGGCGTGACGATTGCTTCGGGCCTTGCAGGCAATGAACCGGTGGTGCTTTCGGCCGGGCCGTTCCTCAACCCCGGCCAGAAGGTCAATCCGAAGCGCGAGGCTGCGCACTGACGCTGTAGAAGAGTCGTAAGCTTATGAATTTCCGGAACATTTCTTCCTGGTGCATCCGCAACCCGGTGCCGCCGATCGTGCTGTTCGTCGCGCTTCTGCTGGCCGGCCTGATTTCGTTCGCGCGGATGACCGTCACCAACAACCCGGACATCGACTTTCCCGGCGTGACGGTTGGCGTCAGCCAGCCAGGCGCTGCTCCGACGGAGATGGAAAAGCAGGTCACGCAGAAAATCGAGGCGGCAGTGCGCGGCGTCAACGGAGTTGACGAGATCGACAGCAGCGTTCGCGAGGGGTTCAGCAACACCTTTATCCAGTTCCAGATCGGAACCCCCACCGATCGCGCGGTTAACGACGTCCGCAATGCCGTAGCCCAGGCGCGAGCCGATCTTCCGGAAGGAATCCTCGAGCCGCAGGTCGAGCGCATCGACATCGCCGGCGATCCGATCGTGTTCGTCGCGGCACAGACCACGGACATGAGCCTCGAGCAACTAAGCTGGTATGTCGACAATGACATCGGCAAACGGCTGAGGGGTCTCGAAGGCGTCGCGGCCGTCTCACGCGAGGGAGGCGTAGATCGCGAAATCCGGGTGATCCTCGATCCTGCAGCGCTCCAGGCGCAGGGAATCACTGCAGCCGAGGTCAATCAGCAGCTCCGCGCAACCAACGTCAATGCTGCGGGGGGCCGCGCGGAGATCGCCGGCTCCGAGCAGGGCGTTCGGGTCATCGGCAATGCGCCCACCGCTTTTGATCTGTCGCAGACGCGCATCGCTCTTCCGGGCGGTCGAACCGTCCGGCTCGGCGATATCGCGACAGTCAAGGATTCCTATTCCGAGCAGCGCACGCTGGCGAAGCTCGGCGGCCGCCAGGTCATCAGCTTCAACGTGCAGCGGTCGAAGGGCTCGTCGGACGTCACGGTCTACAACGAAGTCTGGGACGAGCTTCACAAGATCGAGAAGGAGGATCCGCGCGTCCATTTCTCTGAGATCTTCAACCAGGTCCAGTACACCAAGGAGCAATATACTTCCGCGATGGAAGGCCTGATCGTGGGCGCCGTCCTCGCGGTGCTCGTGGTCCTGATTTTCCTTCGTGACATCCGCGCAACGGCGATCTCGGCGCTGGCTATTCCTCTTTCGGCTATCCCGGCCTTTTGGTTCATGAGCTTGTTGAACATCAACCTGAACGGTCTCTCGCTACTTGCTCTGAGCCTCGTCGCCGGCGTGCTCGTCGATGACGCGATCGTCGAGATCGAGAACATCGTCAGGCATATGCGAATGGGTAAGTCAGGCTATCAGGCTGCCCTCGACGCGGCCGACGAAATCGGCCTCGCGGTGCTTGCAACTACGATGTCGATCGTAGCCGTGTTTCTTCCTGTCGCGCTGATGCCGGGCATTTCCGGGCAATTCTTCAAGGCGTTCGGATTCACGGTCGTGGTTTCGGTATTGATGAGCTTGCTTGTCGCTCGAATGATCACGCCCCTCATCGCGGCTTACTTCCTGCGTGCGCATGGCATCCAGCCGCATGCGGCGGGCAAGGCGATGGCCAAATATCTCGACCTTCTCAACTGGAGCCTCGATACCAGCAAAGCCGATGCCGCACGGGCATCCATTGCCAAAGCGCCCGGACGAATCTGGTATTGGTTCCTTGGCGCCCTCCTGGTGCTGCTGATCGTCATTGGCTTCTCCATAGGGATCGCGATCGGGATGAAGGGGCTGGGGCTCGCAGGCCTGACAGGAGCTGTCGCATTCATATTTGCGCTGATTCCTGGCGGCCTCCTCGCCTTTGGCATGTCAAAGCTCATCGGCTTCATCGTTCGGATGTTCGATGGCGGGTTTGCCGATTGGCAGGCAATGATGGCTGCGCGCTGGAACGCGCGCCTGCGCGATCACCGCATGGCCATGGTCGGAGTCGGTCTCGGTGCACTGCTTTTGACGGCGGGCCTCATCACAACGCTGCCGATGAGCTTCCAGCCGCCGTTGAACCTAGACTTCTCATCCGTAAATATCGATATGCCGCCTGGGTCGACGCTGCAGCAGACCGAAGCGGTCGTTGACCAGTCGGCCTCAATCGTCGCCCGCGACCCGGACGTCGAGCACGTGTTCGAGCGCATCTACGTCGGTTCGGGTCACCTCAACATCGTGCTCAAGAAGAACCGCAAGCATACGAGCACGGAGTTCGAACGGAACCTCGCGCCGACTTTGGCGAAGATTCCAGACGCTCGAGTCAGCTTCCAGAGCCAGAATGGCGGCGGCCCGGGTGGTGGACGTGACGTGATGCTCTATCTTGGCGGCGAAGACCCGGTGAAGCTAAACGCAGCGGCGCAGAAAATCGCGGACGCTATGTCGACCATTCCTGGCCTTCGCGCGCCACGAGTCATGGGTGACACGCCAGCTCCCGAGATCACAATCACACCGCGCTTCGATCTTGCGGCGGACTTGGGTGTGACGACACAGGCGCTGAGCCAGACGATCCGAATTGCGACGCTCGGCGATATCGAGCAGAACAGCGCGAAGTTCTCGCTGTCTGACAGGCAGGTTCCTATCCAGGTCTCGCTGGCGGACGCCGAGCGGCGCGACTTGTCGACGCTCGAAAATCTGCCCGTACCCACGTCTTCGGGCGGATCGGTCCCGCTTAAGGCTGTCGCGCAGATCGGGTTTGGTGCCGGTCCGACCACCGTGCAGCGGACCAACCAGGAGCGGCGCACCCAGGTTGGCGCCGACCTTGCTCCGGGTATGACCACCGGAGACGTGTGGCCGAAGATCAATCAGCTGCCTGCGGTAAAGAACCTGCCCCAGGGCGTTCATCAGCTGAACCTCGGCTCGCAGAAATGGCAGCAGGAGATGATCTTCTACTTCATTGTCGCGCTGCTCGCCGGTGTCGGCCTGGTCTTCGCGGTCCTGGTCCTGCTGTACCGAAGGTTCCTCGCGCCGTTCGTCAACATGGGATCGCTTTGGCTGTGCCCGCTCGGCGCTGCGATCGGTTTGCACATCGCCGGCCAACCGCTGTCACTTCCGGTTCTCATCGGCATGCTGATGCTGTTCGGCATCGTCGCCAAGAACTCGATCCTGCTCGTCGACTTTGCCGTCGAGATGATGAACCACGGCATGGCCAAGAACGAGGCAATCTATGAAGCCGGTCACAAGAGGGCTCAGCCGATCGTGATGACGACCGTCGCGATGGTCGCGGGCATGCTTCCGATCGCCTTGTCGCTCACCGGCGACGGCAGCTGGCGGGCACCGATGGGCGTGACCGTAATCGGCGGCCTCATTTTCTCGACAGCGCTGACCTTGCTCCTGGTCCCCGCTTATTTTTCGATCGCGATCTCGATCGAATCGCGGATCGGACGTGTGTTCCACCGCGTGGTCGGAAGCGACGCGCATGCCACAGGGCACGCCGTCCCAGCGGAGTGACAAAGCGGCTCTTGTGAACCCGTGGCCGATGTCGGCTATTGAGCCGGCATGAGGATGATGCCGAACGGCGCCTTGTCCCGCTTCAACCCTGCGCAGCCCGGCACGCAGGGAATGAAGGTCGTCGCAACTGGTCTCCTGGTGTTGATGGCCGCCGTCTTCCTTGCGGCTCGCGCTCTTGAGCAGCGCTACCCTGGCCTCAGCTACGTCAAATCCTTCGCCGAGGCGGCAATGGTCGGCGGCCTTGCCGACTGGTTCGCGGTCACTGCCCTGTTCCGTCATCCCTTGGGGCTGCCGATTCCCCACACGGCGATCATTCCGCGCAACAAGGACCGAATCGGCGAAGCGCTCGCGCGCTTCATCCAGGAGAATTTCCTGATTCCCTCGGTCGTGGCCCGGCGAATGCGCAACATCGACGTCGCCGGCGCCGTCGGCCACTTCCTCCAAAGCCCGAGCAAGGAGGAGCAGTCCCGAATCCGTGCCGGCGCGTCGCGCCTGATCGCCGACATGTTCGAAAGCCTCGACGACGAGCGGCTGGGCGGAATCGTCAAGAGCGCCGTCTCGTCACGTCTGCGGAAAACCGAAATCTCGCCCTTGCTCGGCCATGCACTCGCTTCGGCGATCAACGAGGACCGTCACGTGCCGATGCTCGAGGCGGCAATCCGCTGGACGGCTCGAGCGCTCGACGCCAACGAGCAGCTGATCCGCGAGATGGTGCGCAAGAAAGCCAACTGGATCCTGAAGCTGGCAGGGCTGGACGAGAAGCTTGCCGATTCGATCATCGACGGGCTTCGCAAGCTCACGGTCGAGATGTCGACGGACCCGGCGCATCCCGTGCGGGTGAAGATCGAGGAAGCGCTCGCCCAGCTTGCAAACGACCTCCAGCAGAAGCCGGAAACCCGCGAGCGCGTGGAAGCGATCAAGGAGCAACTGCTCGACAACAAGTCGGTCAGCCTCTGGCTCGATACGATCTGGCAGAAGGGCCGCGAGGCCGTGATCAAGGCCGCGCGCAATCCGGACGCGGTCATGGCCGGCAAGCTCGGCGAAGTATTGAAGTCGATGGGAGGCACGCTGGAGAAGGACGCGCGGATCCGGAGCGCGATCAATCAGTTCGCCCGCCGCGCCGTTGTGGGCATGTCAGCCAGTTATGGGGCGCAGATCGTGAAGCTCGTCTCTGACACCGTGCGCGGCTGGGACGCGCGCACCGTGACCGGTCGTCTCGAAGCGGCGGTCGGCCGCGATCTCCAGTATATCCGGATCAACGGCACGTTAGTCGGGGGGCTCGTCGGCCTGCTGCTCCACCTAATCGACAAGCTGTGAGCGATCCGCGCCTCGACATCCTCGCCGAAAGCGCCCGCAATCGCGGTCTCAAGCTGGTGCGTTCGCGCGTGCGCACGCCGGGCAAACGTCGCTTCGGCAAGGTCGGCCTCACTGACGCCGAGGGCAAGCCGCTGTTCGGCATGGATTCGAAAGGTCCGACGGCCACTCCGGAACAGGTTGAAGAGTATCTCAGGAATCTCGACGCCAAGGACTGGGGCGCATCGCTCAATGTCGCGGTCATGCCTCGGCGGAAGAAGCACCGTCAGCCGGCGAACGATAGCGAAAAGG
>Ga0310810_10009238_pt1 | contig 11388 bp, 8 predicted proteins | sample NCmetagenome_FD_207641 | JGI IMG/M metagenome (GOLD analysis project Ga0310810, IMG submission 207641) | Soil microbial communities from experimental microcosm in Duke University, North Carolina, United States - NC | ecosystem: Engineered > Artificial ecosystem > Soil microcosm > Unclassified ... | reverse complement strand
CTGGCCAAGCAGCAGTACCTGGCCGGCAGCGCCGCGTTTCCGAAAGACAAGTTGACGTATCAGAAACGCCTGGTGGAGCTGTACGCCAACACGGGAGGCAACACCCAGGCGAACCAGCTGGTAGAAACGCTCCTGAAGGAAAACCCTAAGGACGCCGATGTGATCGCGATGCACGCGGCCCTCATGCTGACCAGCGGGAAACCGGACGAGATAAATCAGGCGGTGGCCGACCTGCAAGGACTGGTCGCCAAGAGTCCCACCAATCACCTGCTGCGATTCAGCTACGCCCGAGCCTTGCTGGCCCAGGGTCAAGAAACCAAGAACGGAAAGAATGGGCTGGAGCAGGCCCGCTTGCAGCTGGAAGACGCCATCAAGACCCGTCCGGACTTCCTGGCCGCGCGGGAACTGCTGGCCCGGGTTTATCTGGCTAAACCGGATGCGGCCAAGGCGCTCCAGGTATCCGAAGACCTGTTGCAGCTGGACAAAAACAACCTGACCGGACATCTCACGCGCTCCGCGGCTCTGCTGGCCCTGGGGACCATGGACAAGGCCCGCGAGGAGTTGGATCTGATCACGCGGCTGTTCCCGCAGAATCCGGACGCCCGTTATCAGGTCGGTTTGCTGGCTTGGCAGGATAAGGACTACAAGAAGGCCGAACAGGTGTTCCAGGCGCTGTATCGGGACAATCCCAAGGATAACCGCGGGTTGTTCGGAATCACGGAAACTCTGGCGTCGCAGAACCGCCTGGATGAGGCCATCAAGGTATTGAAACAAGCGGCAGACGCCCAGCCGGACCGCATGGATTTGAAGCTGGGCCTCGCGAATTTCGATGTGCGCGCCCAACGCTACGACGATGCCATCGCAATCTATAAAGGGGCGCTGGAAAAGCAACCCAACACGGCCGACTTGCTATATCGCCTGGCGGAAACTTACCGCCGCAAGGGCGATATCAATCTGGCGGCGGAAATGTTCCGCAAATCCAGCCAGGCGGCCCCCAACAGCACGCTTCCTCTGCTCAGCCTGGGCTTGATTCTGGAGACCATCGGCCCGGTGGATCAGGCCAAGGCCGTGTATGAGCAGATCCTCAAGCTGGACCCCAACCATGCCGTGGCCCTGAACAATCTGGCCTTCCGCAAGGCCGAGGAGGGGCTGGACCTGGATTCCGCCCTGAGCATGGCACAGCGGGCCCACCAGATCCAGCCGAATGCCACCGCCATGGCCGATACGCTGGGCTGGATTTACATCAAGAAAAATCTCAGCACCCAAGCCGAGGGGATCTTCAAGGATCTGGTGGCCAAGGAACCCGCCAATGCCACGTTTCACTATCACTACGGCATGGCCTTGATGCAGAAGGGCGACAAAACCTCCGCCCGGCGCGAATTGGAGATTGCCCTCAAAAACAAGCCTCCCAAAGACGAGGCCGGCAAGATCCAGGATCTTCTCACCAAGCTGTAACCAGACTGTTTAACGAAAGCCTCGATTGACCTCGCTACCTTACGTGGTCCCGTTCGGCGCCGTGCTCGTGCTGCTTGCCGTTCGTCCGTTTCTGAATTTGCCGCCGCTGGCGGAGCAAGTGGTCTGGATTCTGGTGATGACCGTGGTGCTGGCCGCAGTGGCGCGTCCGGTCTTGGATTTCCGAATCCGAAGATGGGGCGGGTCGGTAGGCATCGGCATCGCGGTCTTCGCGATCTGGATCGGCACGGACCGGATCTTTCCCGGGTATCACGGGCATTGGTTGTTCACCAACCCGGTGACCGGTTCGGTCGTTTCCTCCTTGCCCGAATCCAGCCGCGGGGATGTGCCGGTACTATTGCTGCGGTCGCTGCGCGCGGCGGTCTTCGTACCCATCGCCGAGGAACTGTTTTGGCGAGCCTGGCTGATGCGCTGGCTGATCGCGCCGCACTTTCAGGAAGTCCCGCTGGGCGCCTGGTCGGCGCGCGCGTTTTGGATCGTGGCCGTGCTGTTCGCCAGTGAGCATGGAGCGCTGTGGGACGTGGGCCTGGCGGCGGGAGTCTTGTACAACTGGTGGATGGTGCGCAGCAAAAGCCTGGGCGACCTGATTCTGACCCACGGCGTCACCAATGCCTGCTTGAGTGCGTACGTGGTGTTCGCGGGCCGCTGGGAATACTGGCCGTGAGGGGGCTATTCGGGCTTGCGGAACAGGCTATCGAACGCGGCGCGGGCGTCGGTGGCGTTACGCGGCTCGGCCAGACCCGCCGGTCCCCCTGGACCTGGCGTGGGACCCGCGGCCGGCCCCGAATGAGCCACGTCGCGCGCTACCGTAACACGCGGCTTGAACAGTTCGCATTCATTGGCCTGGTCCTTGACCGCGACTCGCACCGAGATCGGCTTCAGGCACTGGAAGCGCGTGGACGGCTCGAAATAGGAGCACTGCTTGCAGCAGTGCAGCGCCACGCCGCACTTGGGACATTGCTTAAAATCGAACGCTTCGGCCAGCAGCGTCGAGCAGTTGTAGCAGCGCGACGCGGTCACCGACTGAACCATCCGCGGCAGCCGCGGGCCGGTGATGTCTAACGGCGGACGAGGACCCTGCGGCCGCGGCCGCTCTTCTCGGTTAAAGGTCCCGTTGCCGGAATTCGGACGGTCGGAGTCGTTGTAGCCCCGTTGCCGGTACTTGCGGTCGCCTTCCATAGAATGCAGGTTGGCACTCCTTTGTCGTTATTAAACGATGCTGGGATTCGTTGGATTCAATCAGGTCTGCAGAATCGAGAGACGGCGGGTCCAGCCAGATGGGGAACGATTCGGTATTTGGATACCCGCGAGAACGTCTAAACCACTATGTACCACACACTGAGTGAAGAATCCAGCAAAATCTTCGGGCTCACCCAACCCTTCGGCAGTACTAGTGTCCGGCTTTAGGCCCAATCACCCCTGGAATTCATTCTTCCGGCGGCTCGCTGGCCCATTGCAGCGAGGCATTACAAGGCCCGTGGCTCGGGCCGTCCAAGGGGTTGGGAGCGATCCCGGACCGAAAATCCCAGGCGTCCGGTGGCGTAAGGTACGATATCCGTCCAAACAGCACCGCCCTTCCATGTTCGCGAGGTTCCCAGCGTTGTCCTCCGCCTCAAGCCAAGACAACGCCTTTGCGCCGCCCGCATGTAAATACGCGCTGGCCCGCCTGGTAACGCTGATGCTCTTTTTCTGTAAGCCAAACCACCGGCGGATTCATGCAGCTAGCGCGACCGCAAAACACAGGCAGTTCGGTGGCGGCGACGATGGTGTGATGGTGAGGGTGATCCTTAACGAGTCCCTTAGGTGGTCCGCATTTTCGACAGCGGCAAATAGCCATCACGCATCTTAGATGCAATCCTCGACCAAATGTGTTTCCGCCGATACCGTAATCGAGTCAAAGGGCCAATTGATTCAACATGCCGCAATACCCACTTTTCAATGGACGCAACGGCATGGAGAGTTCCGTCGGGGATACAATCCGACGCAATCGGCCCCATCATTTGATTCCGAATCTTCGCCCAAGCTAACCGACTATCTTTCGATAGCCGGCTAGAGACAACGCGCACCTCAGCTATCATTCGACTACCGCTATTGAAGTGGTCTGCGGGCGTCTATGCAGTGGTGCTTCGATCAGAGCGGCGGGTTTCGGTTCCAGTATCCTCGATTTCGCTTCCCCGCACTGTCACATCAAAAGCGAACATGGTGACCGTGTGGCCGTCCCACACCACATCCACAAGACGGTCGCCATCGCCGGTCGGTCCTGATACCACCTTGATCACGGCTCCCGTGGGGACGGTTACGGCAACCCGCTTACCATCCGTAATGTCCAGCGCCATGGTGGGGTTTTCGAGTTTGAATCTTTTGCCAGATAACACACAGTCCTCTTCTTCCTTCGCGAAGAAAAGAATCCCCGTGTACGGTAGGTACCGAGCGAACGGCTAGGCTTTTCGAATCGTCGAGGCTTTAATTATGTGCCTGGACCATAGACTGCGGGAACTAGGGATTACCCCAGTCGCGTGAGTACTGGATGCCGCAGTCTGGTGTCCGGTTTGAGGCCCAATCGCCCCTAGAATTCACTCTTGCGGCGGCTCGCTGGCCCATTTCAGCAAGGCATTACAAGGCCGGTTGATCGGGTCGTCGAAGTGGTTGGGAGCGATCCGGACCGAAAATCCCAGGCGTCCGGTGGCGTAAGGTACGATATCCCGTCCAAACAGGACCGCGCTTCCATGCTGCTCGCGAGGCTCCAAGACCAGGACCTGGACTTCCTCCAGATCGCCTTCCGGACCCACCCTGCCCACCAGGGCCTCCACGCGCACGTCGTCCGGCTTCAGGCCGGCCAGCTCCAGCTCGGCCCGGATCGCCACAGGCAGCCCGGTGGAGACCGTCTCCGCGCCGATGCTGCAACTGATAAAGCGGACCCGGGGCCAGCTCTCGACCACCGTGCGGCTCCAGCGGACCCGCTCGCGCACGGCTTCGAAGCGCCCGTCCGAGATGATCTGGAAGGCGCGGTGGGCCGGATCGTACAACTCGGTGCGGTACTCGTCGATCATCCGCTGGCAGTTGAAATGCGCGCTCAAGTAACGCAACGACTGCTTGACGCGCCGCATCCACTCTTCGGGGACTCCCTGGTCCCGCTCATAGTACAGCGGCACGATCTCGTTTTCGAGCGCCGAGTAAATTCCGGCCGCGTGGGCATCGTCGCGATCCGGGAAATACGGTTCGCGGTCGCCGATGGCCCAGCCGCCTGCGCTGTCGTCGGCTTCGTCGAACCAGCCGTCCAGGATGCTCATGTTCAGCGCGCCGTTGATGCCGGCTTTCATGCCGCTGGTGCCCGAGGCCTCTTCTCCGCGGCGCGGGGTATTGAGCCAGATGTCCACGCCTCCCACCAGCTCGCGCGCCACTTGCATTCCGTAATCCTCCACGAACACCACCCGCCCGCTCAGTTCCGGATCGCGCGAGAATTGCACAATGTCGCGGATCAGCGACTTTCCGGGGATGTCCTGGGGATGGGCTTTCCCGGCGATCACCAGTTGCACCGGCCGCGTGGAGTGGCACAGGATGCGCTTGAGCCGCTCCAGGTCCCGGAAAATCAGCGTGGCCCGTTTGTAAGTCGCGAAACGCCGCGCGAATCCGATGGTCAGCGCTTCCGGGTCGAGGACCTCCTGCAGGCGCTTGATTTCGGGCGTCGACGCATTGCGCGCCACGGCGCTGGCCATCACGCTCTCCCGCACGAACGCCACCATGCGGCGCTTTCTGCGGCGGTGCGCCTCCCACAGTTCCGAGTCGGGGATGTCGGCGATCTGCTCCCAGACTTTCGGCTCGGCGTGCCCTTCGCGCCAGTCCGGCTGCAGGTACTGGTCATAGAGCGCGGCGAAATCGCCGTTGATCCAGGAGGGCAGATGCACGCCGTTGGTGATCGAAGTGATCGGGATTTCCCACACCGGAAGTTTCGGCCATAACCCTTCCCACATGTGCTGTGAAACGGTTCGGTGCAGGCGGCTGACCGCGTTGCGGTAGGCCGAGGTCTTGATGGCCGCGATGGCCATCGAAAACGGCTCCTGCGCGTCCTGGGGATTGCGGCGGCCTAACGCCATAAGCTCGTCGAATCCGATCCCCGCGCCGCGGCAATACGTCTCGAAGTACTGGCGCATCACGCTGGTTTCGAACAAGTCGATTCCGGCCGGCACGGGCGTATGCGTGGTGAACACGTTGTTGGTGCGCGACGCCTCCAGCGCCTCTTCCATGCTCAGTTGCTGTTCCGCCATCAAAATGCGAATCCGCTCGACGGCCTGAAACGCCGCGTGGCCCTCATTCATGTGGTAGACCGTCGGCTGCAGGCCGAGCTCTTTGAGCACCCGCAGGCCGCCAATTCCCAGGACGATTTCCTGGCATATCCGCTTGTGAATATCGCCGGCATAGAGCTGTCCGGTGATGTCGCGATGAAACGGGTCGGCGTTATGCGGGATGTTGCTATCGAGCAAATACAGCCGCACCCGCCCGAGATCGATGCGCCAGACTTTGAGGAACACCGTGGTTTCGCCGGCCAGCACGTCCACGATGACTTCGCTGCCATCCGCACGGGTCAGCGGAGTGATCGGCAGGGAGTAAAAATCGTTGACCGGGGTGCGTTCCTGCTGCCACCCGTTGGGATCGAGCGATTGCCGGAAATACCCGCGCTGGTACAGCAGGCCCAGGCCCACCAGCGGAAGAGTCGCGTCGCTGGACGCCTTGAGATGATCTCCCGACAGCACGCCCAGACCGCCGGAGTAGATCGGCATGCAATCCAGCAGGCCGTACTCCATCGAAAAGTAGGCCACCAGGATGTCCGACGCGGAGGTGCTTTGCGCGGTCATGTAGGCGTCCTGGGTTTCACAGGCGCGGCGGTACAACGCCAGGTAGCGCGGGTCGCGCGCCGCCTTTTCCAGTGTTTCTTGCGGAACGCGCCCCAGCATCACCACCGGGTTATGATTCGACGCCTTCCAGATGGACGGGTCCAGCCGGCGGAATACCGCCCGCTGCGGATGGTGCCAGCTCCACATCAGGTTCAGCCCGAGTTCGGGCAGCCTGCTGAGCGCCGCCGGAAGCGCCGGCTTTACGAGAAATTCCTTAAGGGGACGAATCTGGAAAGACATCTTTGCAGGGCCAAAGAATTTGAGCATACCAAACGCCGCGTTCCTGGCGGGATTCGCGATATCCTGGACCTTGCTCGCAATGCTGCGCGTTACTCGTGCCGGGCTGTTGTGCGCCCTGGTTTCTACCCTGGTCTGGACCGTGTCGCTGGCTTCCTGCGACCGCTCGAAAAAGCCCATCGTCGTCGGTTCGAAAAATGAAACCGAAGAGATGATCCTGGGCGAGATCGCGGCGCAGCATCTGGAGCATCGCTTGGGCCGGACCGTCGAACGCCGCACCGGACTCGGCGGCACCGCGCTCCTGTACCAGTCCCTTCTTTCCGGCGAAGTCGGCATCTATCCGGAATACACCGGCCTGATCGAATCGGAAATCCTCAAGGAGCAAGCCAACGCCGATCCGCAGATCGTATTGACGCGCGTCCGCGGGGAAATGGGCCGGGTCCAGTTCGACCTGCTGGATCCCCTGGGATTCGACAACCGCACCGCGATGGTGGTGAGCGCGGCCGGCAACGAGAAGATCGCCAGCTTGAGCGACGCGGCTCGCCTGGAAAAGCGCTGGAAGATGGGCCTCACCTACGAGTTTCAATCCCGCTCGGACGGCTTGCAGGATCTTGCTCCCTACCGTTTGCAACTGGCCGCGCCGCGCATCCTGGAAGTGAAACAGCTCTTTGCCGAACTCGAAAAGGGCAACGTGGACATGATCGCCGCGCGCGTCACCGATGGACGCCTGACGTCGCCGGATTGGAAAGTCCTGGCCGACGACCGGATGGTGTTTCCGCCCTACGATGCCTGCCTGCTGGTTCGTAAAGATCTGATCGCGGCCGAACCCGGCCTGCGGCCCGCACTGGCGGAGCTATCCGGGAAGTTCAACGCCGACATCATGCGGAAGCTTAACGCGCAAGTGGACGTGGAGCACCGTCCGCTGGCGGCCGTGGCTACCGATTTCCTGACTCAGGCTGGCTTGAAGTAACGAGCCGGCCTGCCGTAGCGTCCAAATCAACGCTTTGCCCTCCTCAAACGTTTCATCTGGCAGAGGAATGTTGGAAGCCGCGCTCATGGGCGAGATCCCGCGTGAGAGGACCGACTCCTTTGAGCAGGTTCTTCGCCGGCGCGAAGCCCAGGTGCTGCGGACCGCATTCCGGATTCTGGGCAACTGGGCGGATGCCGAAGACGTCGCCCAGGAGGCTTTTCTGCGGCTGCACCGGCACAATTTGACATTCGCCAACGAGACTGCCACGGGAGGATGGCTGTACCGGGTGACGGTGAACCTGTGCCTGGACCGAATGCGCTCGGCGCGACATTCTACGGACTCGCAAGAGTTGCCGGACGTGCCTAGCAGGGAACAGTCTGCCGAGGCGGCGGTGTTGATCGAAGAGAAGAAGCGACGGCTGATGGCGGCGCTGGCGACGCTGCCGGCCAAGGAGCGGGCGGCGGTGGTGCTGCGCGAAATCGAGGGATTGTCGACCGCGGAGGTCGCGGCAGCCCTGGGCTCGTCGGAGGTGACGGTGCGGAGCCAGATCTCCAAGGCCATGGTCAAGTTGCGGGGCATGTTGACTCGGGAGGATGTATGACCGAAGACCAGATGCGTGAACTCTTTCGCGAAATGCGCGAGGAACCGGTTCCGGCGGACTCGCTGGCTCGCGTGCGTCTGGGAGTTGACCAGCGACTCCGCAAGAGAAGCTGGTGGAAGCTCGCGGTGCCGCTGATAGCGGCCGGCTGTATCCTGGCTGCATTCCTGTTGCTGCGGCCGGCCAGGACGCTAATTCAGGTCCAAGCGCCGAGTCTGCCCGAGATCGCGCACGTGGAGCCGCCGACGGATGTGCCTATTCCAGCGGCTCCTCGCCCCAAGCGCGTGCGAGCAAAGCATGCCGGGGCCGTGCCGGTGTCGATTCGTATTGAAACCCCGGATCCGGATGTCGTGATCCTGCTCGTGAACTGAGAAGGAGCTGATATGCGCTCGATTTTGATTCTTGTAATCGCGGGCCTACTTCAGGCCCAGGACAAACCTGCCGAGTCCAAGCCGGAACCGCGCGAAGCCGCGATCATCCCGGTGAAAACACTAACGGGCGATTCCTTCGACCGCCTGGTGAGGCTGCTGAATGTCTTCAACGCTCAGGCCCAATACAGCGGCGACAAGAACCTGCGCAGCATCGTCGTCTACGCTCCCAAGGACGTGATCGAGCAGATGCGCAAGGTGGTGAACGAGCTGGACCGGCCCGGCAGCGAAGCAGCCATTGGACGAAACATCGACATGACCATGACCTTCCTGAAGTGTTCGGTGAAAGCCCCAGCGGGAGGAGCGGCTGCGCTCCCGAATGATCTGGAGTCCGTAGCGAAGCAACTGCGCGCCGCCACACAGTACAAATACATGGAAGTTTGGGATGTCGTGCCACTGCGCCTTCAGGAAGGCAAAGTGACGGAGCAGTCACTACGCCTGCCTGGTCCCACTCTTCCTAACGGTTTGTTTCCCACCGCGAATATTCGCATCCATCCGGAGTCTGTGACCCATAAGGACCTGGGACGTTACGTCCGCTTCGAGCAGGTGAAGATCGGGTTTCGAGTACCAATGTCCACCGGTCAGTTCATAGATTTCGGCTTAACCACGTCGGGCGACTTCATGGAAGGCCAGAAAACCGTGCTGGGAAAGGTTTCCGGAACGGACGAAGACGCGGCCATCTTCGTGGTGATCGCGTTGAAAGTCCTGGACTGATTACGCGACCGGCTGCGACTCCGGCCGCACGCCCAACTGCCGCAGGCACCGGTCGATCCACTGTTTGGTCAGTTTCTCCTGCACGCCGTTCTGCGAGAGCCGTGTGCGCAGCGTGCCCCAATCCACCCGATCCAGCTGTTGATCCTGATTGAAGCAGGAAAACACCACCGTCTCTTCTCCGGTCTTGGGATCCTTGTGGAGCTGGAGGCACTGCGCGCAGATTTCCTTCATCATGCACTGCATGGGTGAATTGATGCTGCCGATGGCCTTGTGATCGGGCTTCAGGAAGGGAGCCAGCACGGTGTGCCGCGCCCGCGCGACCGCGCCCATCATGGCGTCCGAGCCGATCACCACCAGACGATCGACGGAGTGGAGGGAAAGGTCGGGCTCTGCCTCTTCGGCGGGCACCGCGTTGGCGCCCGGGCCGAGATCTCCGCGCCCGTACGCCGCGATGGCTTCGACAATGTTTCCGACGAAGGCCTTGTCCTGGACGCGGCCCGGCGTGAATCCGGGAGCTTCGTCACAGCACCACACCACGATGTCGGCGGCCTTCTCGATCTCTTCCACCTTGTAGCGGTCGACGATCTTTTTGTACCCGGCAAAGTATACGGTGCGCGATCCCTGCGCGCGCAGTTGCTGCCCGATCGAAAAGAGCACCGCGTTGCCCAGGCCGCCGCCGATCAGCAGGACGGTTTCCTGGGAGGGCGTCTCTGTGGGCGTGCCGGTGGGACCCATCAGGATCAGGGGCTCGCCCGGCTTCAGGAGAGCGCACAGATCGGACGATCCGCCCATTTCGAGCACGATCGTCGAGAGCAGCCCTTTTTCGCGATCGACGGACGCGCCGGTGAGGGCTAATCCTTCCATACCCAGCACCGTGCCGTTCACGCGCGGAGCCAGCGCTTCGTAATTCTGCAGGCGATAGAATTGCCCCGGCTGGAACGCACGCGCCGCGGTGGGAGCCTGCGCCACCACTTCGACGATGTTCGGTGTCAGCCGGATCACATCGCGCACCACAGCGCGTAGCTCGTAGTTCAGTTTTTTCAGCAGCTCGGCCGGTTGCGGCGCCGAAGGCAGCCGGCGGGCCAGCAGGCGCGAAACCACCGGATAGCCTTGCTTGGCGCTGGCCATGGCCTTCACTACGTTGCCCGCGAAAGAAGGGTGCAGATCGCCGAAGAAACTAATCCCGCGTTGGTCTTTGCGAATGGACATGAGCACGGAAACGTGTTCCGGCTTGGCCACGCGCTCGGGCTTCACCGGATGGCCGTCTTCGCCCACCGCCTGGAACCACTTGCCGTCCAGGAAAACGTTGTGCTGGTCTTCGCGTCCGAGCACGGTGTTGGGCTGCGTCCCGGCGGCCACCAGAATCGACCTGGCTGGCATCCGTATAGGATCGCCGGAGGCGGTCTTCAAGTGAAGCCCGGCGGCGTGACCGTACTGATCGAGTTCGACTTCCTGGGGCGTCAGCGATTCCGCGAACCGAATGCCTTCCTCCAGCGCCTTGGCGACTTCCTCGTGGTTCAGCGTGTAGCTGGGCGCGTCAATCATCCGGCGGCGGTACGCAATGGTGACGCCGCCCCAGGTGTTGAGCAGCGCGGCGAGTTTAGGATCGCGACCTTCGCGAGCGGCCAGGGCCCGTTCGGCGCGAATGGCGAAAGCATGCGATAGGAACTCGTTAGCGGTTTCCGTCTCTTCCGCGGTCCAGCCCGCGCGCACCTCGCGCTCGCCCTTTTCCGCGACCAGAGTCTCATAGCGTTCCAGGAATTTCTCCACCTGCACCACGTAATACGCCAGCGATTCGGTGGCCGTATCGATGGCGGTCAATCCGCCGCCGATCACCACGATCGGCATGCGCAGCTGGAGATTCGCGACCGAATTGGTCTTGGCCGCGCCGGTGAGCTGAAGCGCCATCAGGAAGTCGGATGCCTGCCGTACGCCGCGCGCCAGACCGTTCTTCATGGGGATCACCGTCGGCCGCCCGGCGCCGGCGCACAGCGCCACGTGATCGAATCCCAGATCGAAGGCGCTGTCGATGGTCAGCGTGCCACCAAAGCGCACGCCGCCGAACATGCTGAACTG
>Ga0310810_10009234_pt1 | contig 11390 bp, 11 predicted proteins | sample NCmetagenome_FD_207641 | JGI IMG/M metagenome (GOLD analysis project Ga0310810, IMG submission 207641) | Soil microbial communities from experimental microcosm in Duke University, North Carolina, United States - NC | ecosystem: Engineered > Artificial ecosystem > Soil microcosm > Unclassified ... | reverse complement strand
GACGTTCGCCGGCACGCTCGCCTCGCTGCAGGCGACCGGCGCGCGCGTCCTGCCGCTCGCGATGGACGGCGACGGCGCCGACATCGACGCGCTCGAGCGGATCCTCGCGCGCCACGAGATCAAGCTCGTCGCGATCCAGTCCTCGTGCCAGAACCCGACCGGCGCCGACCTCTCGCCCGCCCGCCGGGCGCGGCTGCTCGAGCTCGCCCGCACGCGCGGGTTCTTCGTCCTCGACGACGGCGTCTACGCGACGATCCGCTACGACGGCGACCCGCTGCCGCCGCTGCGCTCGCAGGCCCCGGCGCACGTCATCTACGTCGACTCGTTCTCCAAGACGATCGGCGGCGGCCTGCGCGTCGGCTGGCTCGCCGCCTCCGGGCCGGTCTTCGAGCGCATCGTGCACCTGAAGATGGACAGCGACATCCACACCGCCTCGCTGCCCCAGCACCTCGGCGCGCGCTACCTGCGCGGCGACCGCCACGCGCGGCTGCTCGCGACCTCGATCCCGGTCTACCGCCGGCGCCGCGACGCCCTCCTGCGCGCGCTCGAGCGCCACCTCGGCGACGACGCGAGCTGGACGGCGCCCGTCGGCGGCCATCACGTCTGGGTGACGCTCCACGACGCCGTCGACGAGCGCGCGCTGTACGCCGAGGCGCTGCGCGCCGGCGTGACGTTCCTGCCCGGCGGCGCGCTGCAGGCCGAGAAGTCGACGCGCACGACGATGCGCCTGTCGTTCGGGCTCGCCGAGCCGGCCGAGCACGACGAGGCCGTGCGGCGCCTGGCGGTCGCGCTGCGCGAGGTGCGCCGGCGCAGCCGTGGCAGCGCCACCGGCGCGCTGTCCTGACATCCGGTCCAACCGGGAGGCCGCCGGTTTGTACACGCGGGCCATAGACATGCGCCGATTTTTGTCCACGTGGACAAAGACCCCACCCCGGACGGACGACAAGCCTGGCTGACATCAAGCCAAGGGGGAGAGGACAGTGAAGCTCGTCATCGGGATCGTGCGCCCGGACAAGGCCAACGACGTGCTCGAGGCGCTGTATCGCGCCGAGGTCCGCGGCTTCTCGCTGAGCAAGGTGCAGGGTCACGGCGGCGAGCTCGATCGCGTCGAGACGTACCGCGGCACGCGCGTGCAGATGGGGCTCGCCGACAAGGTCCGCTTCGAGATCGCGGTCTCCGACGAGTTCGTGCAGCCGACGGTCGAGGCGCTCTGCGACGGCGCCCAGACCGGCGAGGTCGGCGACGGCAAGATCTTCATCGTGCCGCTGGAGCGCGTCGTGCGGATCCGCACCGGCGAGACCGATCACGGCGCCGTGACGCCGGTCGGCAAGTCATGACGGCGATCCTGGCCCAGGCCGGGCAGGTCGACACGGGCGACACCGCCTGGATGCTCGCGGCGACGGCGCTCGTCCTGCTCATGACGCCGGCGCTGGGCCTCTTCTACGCCGGGCTCGTCCGCGAGAAGAACACGCTCAACACGTTCATGATGTGCATCGGCGCGATCGCCGTCGCGACCGTCACGTGGGCGCTCGTCGGCTACTCGCTCGCGTTCGACGGCACCGGCAAGATCGTCGGCGGGCTGCACCTCGCGCTGCTCAACAACGTCGGCTTCGCCCCGCGCGCGGGAACGACGATCCCGCAGCTCGTCTTCTTCTCCTTCCAGGCGACGTTCTGCATCGTCACCGTCGCGCTCGTCTCGGGCGCCGTCGTCGAGCGCATGCGCTTCGGCCCGTTCCTGCTCTTCTCGGCGCTGTGGTCGATCCTCGTCTACGCCGTGCTCGCGCACTGGTCCTTCGGCGGCGGCTGGCTCGCCGCGCAGGGGACGCTCGACTTCGCCGGCGGCGTGCCCGTCGAGATGGGTTCGGGCTTCTCGGCGCTGGCGGCGGCGCTCGTCGTCGGCTCGCGCAAGGACTACGGCCGCCAGGCGCTGCTGCCGCACAACGCGGTCTACGTCCTCGTCGGCGCCGGGCTGCTGTGGTTCGGGTGGTTCGGCTTCAACGGCGGCAGCGGCTTCTCGACCGGCAACCCCGGCGTGCTCGCCTTCACGAACACGCTCCTGACGCCGGCCTGCACGCTCGCCGTCTGGATGGTGCTCGACACGATCCGCGGCAGCCAGGTGACGGCGATCGGCGCGGCGACGGCGATCATCGTCGGCTGCGTCGGGATCACGCCGGCGGCGGGCTTCATCAGCCCCGCCTGGGCGATGGTCCTCGGCGCCGTCGCCGCCGTGCCGAGCTACCTCACGATCGTCTGGCGCACGCGGACGCGGATCGACGAGACGCTCGACGTCCTCGCCGCCCACGGCGTCGCGGGCTTCACCGGCATCCTCTTCATCGGCGTGTTCGCGAGCAAGTCCTGGAACGGCGTGGCCGACGGGCTGTTCTACGGCGACGCCGGCCAGCTCGGCTCGCAGGTCGTCGCGGCGCTCGCCACCCCGGTCTACGCGTTCGGCATGACCTACGCCCTGCTGAAGGCCATCCAGGCGCTGTTCCCGCTGCGCGGATCCGACCACGACGAGGCGCTCGGCATGGACCTCGTCCACCACGGCGAGGAGGCCTACGCGTCGGGCGAGGGGGCGATCCTCATCAAGCCCGAGGGCGACATCGAGGACGCCCTCCGCGTCGCCGAACCCGTGTAGACGAGGTGGGGTACGGTGCCCTGTCCCCGCTCGTCCGATCCTGAGGTGTGACCGCAATGAAGATGGTGATTGCCTATATCCGCCACGAGGCGTTCGAGCCGATCCGGGCCGATCTGCTCGTCAAGGGGTTCCCGTCGCTGTCGGTCTCCGAGGTCAAGGGCTCCGGGCGCCAGAAGGGCATCACCGAGCGCTATCGCGGGGCCGAGCTCACGAACTACCTGCGGCCGAAGGTGAAGATCGAGTGCGTCGTCGCCAACGGCGACGTGCGCCTCGTCGTCGACACGATCCTCAAGCACGCCCGCACCGGCGGCGTCGGCGACGGCAAGGTCTTCGTCCTGCCCGTCGAGGAGGCCTACCGCGTGCGCACCGGCGAGGCCGGCGAGGAGATCCTCCAGGCCCATCCCGATGCTGCGAAGGCGATGTAGCCGTAGCCCCCAGTCGCCTCTCGTGGTGGCTGAAACCGCGGCCGTCGGCCCGATGGCCTGCCGGGTTGCGGGGCGCTGACTGCAGCGGTGAGGAAGGGGTGAGCGAGGCGCGCGGGCGGTCCGTCCGGGGCGCCGGCGCCGACCGGCGCGGCCGGGGGTGCGCCGGATCGCTATCGCTGGGCGTGCACCATCCGACGCACCCCCCTCGATTGACGACCTTTTCCAGCTCTGAGCCAGACGAACTTGCCGCTCGACCCCCCAGAAGCCGCGCCCGCCCGGCCTCGCGGCGGCTCCCACGCTCCCTCACCGACGTTGTACGCGCCCGGACCCCGCGAGCGACCCGGCACCCAGCCCGCGAACAAGCGAGGAGGCGACCGGCGCTAACGCAGGTCGCGGTACGTCAGCACGACGCGGCCGAGCACGACGACGTCGCCGTCGTGCAGCGCGGCCTCGTCGACGCGACGACCGTTGACGATCGTGCCGTTCGTGCTGCGGTCGTCGAGGATCCGCAGCCCGGCGCCGCGGACGACGATGATCGCGTGGCGAGCCGAGACCGTGTAGTCGTCGAGGCGCACGTCGGCGACGATGCCGCGGCCGACGTGCGTGACGTCGTCGCGCAGCGCGAACGCCGTGCCGTCGTCGGCGACGAGATAGCGCGCCGGCGCGAGGTCGTCGTACACGCCCGGGCTGCGCACGCTGTCGCCGCGCGGCGCGACGTCGAGCGCGGCGGTCGCCGGGAGGTCGTCGATGAGGGTCGTGGCTCGGGCCATGCAAGCAGTCCAGCGGCAACGCCTCAAGCGCGGCTTAAGAGCCCGCAATTCGTACGCGGCTCTTATGCGCGCGTGGGAACGTCCTGGCTCCCCTCCCCTGCTCCCGAACGAAAGGACGCGGCATGAGTGCACGAAGGATCGCGGCGCTCGCCCTCACGGGCGCGCTGCTCGCCGGCGGCACCGGTGCGGCGATCGCGGCCGTGACGAAGGACGACGGCAAGAAGGCCGAGGACGCGGTGCTCAACGATGCCGCCAAGCGCCTGAACGTCGCCCCCGACGCGCTCCGCGACGCGCTGTCGGCGGCCGAGGACGCGCAGCTCGACCAGGCCGTCAAGGACGGCAAGCTCACGCAGAAGCAGGCCGACGCGATCAAGGCGCGGCGGGCACAGTCCGGCCGCGTGCTCGGGGGCGGTCCCGGCCTGCGCGGATTCCACGACGGTCCCGGTTTCGGCCCCGGCTTCGGCCCCGGCTTCGGCCCCGGCCACGGCTTCGGTCCCCACGGCGGGCCGGCCGGCGCGATGTTCCCGACCCTCGCGAAGGCCCTGGGAATCACCGGCGCCGAGCTGCGCACGCAGCTGCGCGACGGCAAGAGCATCGCCGACATCGCCAAGGCCCAGGGCAAGTCGCTCGACGACGTGCGCGCGGCGATGAAGGCCGACGCCAAGACCCGGCTCGACAAGGCGGTCGCCGACGGCGACCTCACCCAGGCGCAGGCCGACGAGCTGCTGTCGCACCTCGACGAGGCGTTGTCGCATCTCGGCGACGCACGGCCGAGGTTCCGCTTCCACGGCCACCGCGGCGGTCCGATGCCCGGCCTGCGGCCCGGCGCCTTTGAGCCCGGCAGCGCAGGCGCGCCCGAACTCGACCCCGCGGGCAGCGTCTTCAGCTGATCGACGGTCAGCCTCCGCCGGGTCGGTCCCGGCGGAGGAAGACCGCGGTTTCTCAGCAACTTCCCAGGCTTGCGGACGACAATGTCCGCATGCAGACCCCGGACGCAGCCGAACAGCACCGCATCCTCGTCGTCGACGACGAGCCGAACATCGTCGACGTCGTCTCGATGGCGCTGCGCTTCCAGGGCTTCGCGGTCGAGTCCGCCGGCAACGGCCGCGACGCGCTCGCCGCGGTCCGCAGCTTCGACCCGCACCTGCTCGTGCTCGACGTCATGCTGCCCGACATGGAGGGCTTCGAGGTCGCCGAGCGTCTCGGCGCCCAGCGCGCGCAGCTGCCGATCATCTTCCTCACCGCCCGTGACGCGACGCAGGACAAGATCCGCGGCCTCACGACCGGCGGTGACGACTACGTCACGAAGCCCTTCAGCCTCGAGGAGCTCGTCGCGCGCATCCGCGTCATCCTGCGGCGCACCGGCCTCGCCCAGCCGTCCTCGAGCCGCCTGACGTTCGAGGACCTCGAGCTCGACGAGGACACGCACGAGGTCAGCCGCGCCGGCGAGCCGATCGAGCTCACGGCCACGGAGTACCGCCTCCTGCGTTACCTGCTGCTCAACCCGCGCCGTGTCCTGACGCGCGCGCAGCTGCTCGACCACGTCTGGGAATACGACTTCGACGGCGACTCGCGCATCCTCGAGACGTACGTGAGCTACCTGCGCAAGAAGCTCGACCCGCACGGGCCCTCGCTCATCCAGACGGTGCGAGGCGTCGGCTACGCGCTCCGGCTGCCGCGGGGCTAGGGACTGGCGATGTCGCTGCGCGCGCGGCTCATCGTCACGCTCGTGGTGCTGGCGGGCGGCGGCCTGCTCGTGCTCGGCGCCGTGACGTACTGGGCGCTGCACTCCTACGAGGTCGACCGCATCGACCAGCAGGCGACGGCCGCCGTCGGCCAGGCCCAGGGCGAGTTCGAGCGCGCGGGCATCGACGACACCACGTCGCGCCTCCCGATCGCGGGCCGCGAGCACGACGACCACCGGCCCGGCGGGCCGCCCGGCGGCATCGGCTTCGCCCCGGCGGGCACGTTCGCGCAGCTGCGCGATGCCACGGGCAAGCCCGTCGGCTCGCGGGTCCTCGCGCTGCCGCCCGGCGAGACCGAGCCCGCCGCGCCGAAGCTGCCGAAGAACCTCGGCGTCGGCGACCGCCTGACGGTCGACGCGGTCGGCTCGTCGGACCTGCGCTACCGCGTCTACGCCGCGCAGTCGCCCGGCGATCCGACGCACGTGACGGTCGTCGCGGTCCCGTTCACGGAGATCGACGCGACGCTCAACCAGCTGCTCGTCATCGAGGCCTTCGTCATCGCCGGCGTCCTGCTCGCGCTCGCGGCCGCCGCCTGGTGGCTCGTGCGCCTCGGGCTGCGACCGCTGGACCGCATCGGCGCGACGGCCGGCGCGATCGCCGCCGGCGACCTCTCGCACCGCGTCGAGCGCGCGGAGCCGCGGACGGAGGTCGGGCGCCTCGGGCTCGCGCTCAACGCGATGCTCGGGCGCCTCGAGGAGGCGTTCGCCGAGCGCCGCGCGAGCGAGGAGCGCCTGCGCCGCTTCCTCGCCGACGCCTCGCACGAGCTGCGCACGCCGCTGGCGTCGATCCGCGGCTACGCCGAGCTCTTCCGCATCGGCGCCGCCCGCGAGGGCCCGGACGTCGAGAAGGCGATGAGCCGGATCGAGGACGAGTCGGCGCGGATGGGCGTGCTCGTCGAGGACCTCCTCGCGCTCGCGCGCCTGGACGAGATCCGCGACGCGCACCGCGAGCCCGTCGACCTCACCGACCTCGCCGCCGACGCCGTCGACGACGCGCGCGCCGTCGCGCCCGACCGCGAGATCGTGCTGAAGGGCGGCGCCAATGGCGACGCGGTCGTCGACGGCGACCCCGACCAGCTGCGCCAGGTCCTCGCCAACCTCGTGCGCAACGCGCTCGTGCACACCCCCGCCGGCACGCCGATCGAGGTCTCGGTCGCGACGAACGGGAAACAGGCGACGCTCGCCGTCCGCGACCACGGGCCGGGCCTGCCGACCGACGACCCGAGCGAGCTGTTCGACCGCTTCTGGCGCGCGGACCCGGCGCGCGGGCGCGGGCGCGCCGGCGCCGGGCTCGGCCTGGCGATCGTCGCGGGGATCGTCCACGCGCACGGCGGCCGCGCCGAGGCCGCCGACGCCGAGGGCGGGGGCGCGCGCTTCACGGTCGTGCTGCCGCTGCTGGCCGACGGCGACTGAGGCGCGCCCGCGCACGTCACGCCGCGGCCCACTAGGCTGGCCCGCTCGGGGGTGGCCATGAAGCTCAAGCGGATCAGGCTGAAGAGGAAGAAGGGCACCGCGGGCGCGGCGAAGGCCGGCGGGCGCGGGAAGAAGCTCGGCAAGCGCGTGCTGAAGGCCGGCGGCGTGCTGCTCGTGGCCCTCGTCGTCGTCATCGCCGCCTACGAGCTGCAGGGCTCCGACGACACCGAGCAGATCGCCGGCCCGCCCCCGGTGCGCGTGCGCGTCCTCGCGCCCGGGACCTTCCAGGCGGCGCACGCCTACGCGCCGTACTACGTCGTGCCCGACAAGCGCCTCGCGAGCCCGGCCGGCCTCTCGGAGGCCGCGACGAACCGCTTCGTCACGCGGCCGGAGGCGGCGCTCGCGAAAGGCGGCCAGGCGGGCAGCCCGCAGATCGTGCGCCTCGAGCTGCGCTCGACGACGAACGACCCGGTCACCGTCGTGGGCGTGAAGTTCGACGTCGTCAGCGACGCGCGGCCGCTGAAGGGCTGGTTCACGGCGCAGCCGGCGTGCTCGTTCGCGCGCGTGCGCGTCGTCCGCGGCAGCCTCGACGGCAGGCGCACGGTGCGCTACGTCGACGCCAAGGGCGCCTCGTCGCGCAAGCTCGCGCTGGCGCTGGACCGCACGCGCCCGGCGGTGCTCGAGCTGCAGGCGGCGACGAGCCGCCACCGCGTCGCCTGGACCGCGCGGCTGGCGGTCAGCCGCGACGGCGCGGCGGCCCAGACGGTGAAGGTCGACGACAACGGCGCGCCGTTCCGCGTCACGTCGGCGCGCTCCGCTCGCGGCTACGCCCCGACGTTCGGGGCGACGGGCATCGACGGCTTCGCCCGCGACCGCAGCTGGGACCGCGGCCGCATCACCGGCTGCTGACGCCCGCCCGCGATCCTCGCCCTACGCTGAGGGCATGCGGACGCTCGCGCTCGACGTGCACAAGCTCGACGGCCTGCCGCCCAGCACGATCAACGTCTACCTCGTCGGCGACGTCCTCGTCGACGCCGGCACGCAGGTCGCGCGGCGGCGGATCCTGCGCGAGCTGCGCGGCCGTGAGCTGAGCGCGCACGTCGTGACGCACGCCCATCCCGACCACTTCGGCTCCAGCCACGCGATCTGCGAGCGGCTCGAGCTGCCGCTGTGGACCGGCGAGCTCGACGCCGACGCCGTCGAGGCGGGCCGCCCGGTGTCGCCGCCGACGCGCATCGGCGAGCTCATGGGCAGGAGCACGCTGCCGGGCCACCCGGTCGCGCGGCGCCTGCGCGAGGGCGACGCCGTCGGCGCGGGCTTCAGCGTCCTGCACACCCCCGGCCACACGCCCGGGCACATCGCGCTCTGGCGCGAGGCCGACCGCACGCTCATCGCGGGCGACGTCTTCTTCAACCTCCCGCGGCTCGGAGCGCCGCCCGGCTTCCTGACCTACGACGCCGGCGAGAACCGGGAGTCGATGCGCCGGCTCGCCGAGCTGCGACCCGCGCTCGTGCTCTTCGGGCACGGCCCGCCGCTGCGCGACCCTGAACGACTCGCGCGCGCGGCGGGCTGAGCGCGGCTTCTAGAAGGCGCCGGTGCCGTTCGGCGTGCCCAGGCCGGTCGGGCCGTCGTAGCCCGGCAGGCCCGTGCAGAGGTAGCTGCCGCCGCACGAGCCGTTGCTGCCCGACGTGACGTCGAAGAGCGCGCCGGCGTGGCCGTAGGGGTAGGAGCCGGCGACGGTGCTCGCGGTGTTGCCCGCCAGGGCGTAGACCCCGGCGACGATCGGCGCCGAGGCGCTCGTGCCGCCGAAGACGAGCCAGCCGGTCGTGCGGAAGCTGTCGTAGACCGCGACGCCCGTGGCCGGGTCGGCGACCGCCGACACGTCGGCGACGGTGCGGCGGGCGCAGCCCGCGTCGGTCTGCCAGGCGGGCTTGGCGATGTACGCCGAGCAGCCGCTGCCCGAGCCGCTCCAGGCGCTCTCCGACCAGCCGCGCGCCGAGGTGTCGCGCCGCAGCGACGTGCCGCCGACGGCCGTCACGAAGCGCGAGGAGGCGGGGAACTCGGCGCCGAAGCCGTTGTCGCCCGAGCTCACGGTGACGCCCGGGTGGTTGTAGTGCGACTCGTAGGCGTCCTCGCCGGCGAACTCCGCGCCGCCGTAGCTGTTGGAGATCGTCGCGGCGCCGAGGTTTGCCGCGGTGTCGACCGCCGTGAAGAGGTTCGTGAAGGCGTTCGTCGCGGCCTCGACGAGGAGGATCTTGCAGTTCGGGCAGATCGCCGACGCCATGTCGAGGTCGAGCGAGATCTCCTGTGCCCAGCCGGCATCGCTGCGCGGGTAGGCGCCCTGCACGCCGTTCTGGTTGACCTTCTTGAAGCAGCCGTTGGCCGTCGTGCACGAGCCCAGGCCGAACTGGTTGCGGTACACGGCGAGGTCGGCTTCGGCGTTGGGATCGTCGAAGGCGTCGACGATCGCGATCGTCGGCCCGCTGCCGGGCACGCCGGTGGGCGGGTTGAGCTTGTAGGCGCTGCGCAGGTCGGCGGGCCAGAGGCCGGCCGGGGGAGCGGGACCGGGCTTGGGCCTGCCGTTGAAGACGGCGCCCTTCTGGTCGGTGACGACGTCGGAGTGGCAGCGCGCGCTGCCGGCGACGGCGGGCCCGCAGACGGGGCGGTGCGAGAGCCCCTTGGCGGCTGAGTGCGGCAGGGCGGAGGCGGCGGGCGCCGCGACGAGAATTGCGAGCGCGGCGACGGCGTGAGCAAGAACGGTGCGTCCGGGCACGAGATCGGCTCCCTACGTTTGGGGCAGTGGTGGTGACCGCATCGACAATCCCGCGACGCGGCTTGAGCGACGTTGCGACATCCACGCTAGCCAACCGCGCGGGCATCGCGCCTCACCAAAGGGGGAGGCGTAGCCGGCGGCGCCGCGATCCCGCGCCGCCGTCCCGGATCGAGCGCGCGAGCAGCTGCATCGGGTGCACGAGCTCCAGCGGCTTGCCCTTGCGCTCGAGGTGGGCCGCGATCTGCAGCGTACAGCCGGGGTTCGCGGCCGCGATGACGTCGGCGCCCGCCGCGAGGAGGTTGTCGGCCTTGCGCGCGCCGAGCTCGGCGGCGGCCTCCGGGCGCGTGAGGTTGTAGATCCCCGCCGAGCCGCAGCAGATCTCCCACTCGGCGGGCTCGACGAGCTCGACGCCCGGGATCGAGCGCAGCAGCTCGCGCGGCTGCGCGCGCACGCCCTGCGCGTGGGCGAGGTGGCAGGCGTCGTGGTAGGCGACCTTCAGGTCGATGCGCCCGCGCGGCGCGCGGGCGGCGACGGAGGCGAGCAGCTCGTGGACGTCGCGGGCGCGGCCCGCGACGGCCTCGGCGCGCGCGCGCCACTCGGGGTCGTCGCGCAGGAGGTGGCCGTAGTCCTTGATCGCCGAGCCGCAGCCGGCGGCGTTGACGACGACGTGGTCGAAGCGCTCGAAGGCCGCGATCGTCGCCTTCGCGAGCGGCAGCGAGTCCGCCTCCTGGCCGGCGTGCAGGCCGAGCGCGCCGCAGCAGCGCGGCGAGCGCGGCGCGTGGACCTCGAAGCCCTCGGCGGCGAGCACGGCGACGGTGTCGGCGTTGACGTCGCCGAAGTACGCGCGCTGGACGCAGCCCTGCAGGAAGCCGACGGTGCCGCGCTTCTCGCCGCGGGCCTTCGTCACGGCCGGCAGGCGGCGGACGGCGTCGCGCAGCGTCACGGGCGGGGCGAGCTCGGTCAGCGTGCGCGCGAGCGGGATGCGGTCGATGAGCCGGGAGCGCTGCAGCCGCGCCGCGAGGCCCGAGCGGCGGTAGGCGACGAGCAGCGGCACGGTCGCGCGCAGGCGGCCGGGATGGGGGAACATCGCGAACAGGCCGCGGCGCAGCAGGCGCTCGCCGCGCGTGCGCGGGTGCAGGCGCTCGACCTGCTGGCGCGTGTCCTCGATGAGCAGGTCGTAGCGGACGCCCGACGGGCAGGCCGTGACGCAGGCCATGCAGCCGAGGCAGTTGTCGAAGTGCCCCGCCATCGTCGGCGTCAGCGCGCTGCCCTCCTGCAGGCCCTCGCTCATGAGGACGATGCGCCCGCGCGGCGAGTCCATCTCCTCGTTCCACAGGACGTACGTCGGGCAGGTCGGCAGGCAGAAGCCGCAGTGCACGCAGTCCTCGATGAGCTCGCGCTCGGGCGGCTTGTGGTCGTCGAACGCGCGGTCGATCGGGGTCTGCATCGGCGCCTCTAGATTCCTCCGGCGAAGATGCCGGGGTTGCAGGTCGCGGTCGGGTCGAAGCGCTGCTTGACGCGGCGCATGAGCACGAGCGCGGAGGTCTCCGGCTGGTCCCACGGATCGAGGTGCGCGCGGACGAAGGCGGGCGCGTCGAGCACGACGCACGGCGAGGGGTGCAGGACC
>Ga0310810_10009233_pt1 | contig 11390 bp, 13 predicted proteins | sample NCmetagenome_FD_207641 | JGI IMG/M metagenome (GOLD analysis project Ga0310810, IMG submission 207641) | Soil microbial communities from experimental microcosm in Duke University, North Carolina, United States - NC | ecosystem: Engineered > Artificial ecosystem > Soil microcosm > Unclassified ... | reverse complement strand
CCACATCTTCAAGGTGCGCCGGGAGTACATCCTGGGTCCGGACTTGGACGACGCTTGGGCCGCTTGCTTGCGTGAGAGCGAGCAGCGTTCCAAAGTCGAGATCGTGAGTGAAGACGACGTGTCGATGTTCCCGCGCCCACGCCATGACGACGTAGTCCTTGGCGCGAGGGTCGCCGACGTCTGACCAGTGCACGGCGGGCCACCCATGCTTCGCGAAGACGTCGACCCAAGCTGGCGGCAGGCCGACGTCAACGACAAGCTTGATCACTTGGAGAGGGGGACCTCGGTCTCTTCGACGCGCCACGCTGCGTAAGAGAGGGCCTCGCGAATATCAGCCTCTTCCAAGTACGGGTAGGCAGCGAGGATCTCAGCGATGGTCCGTCCGGCCGCTACCAGGCCGACAATCGTCCCCACTGTGATGCGGAGGCCACGAATGCACGGCTTGCCGCCCATCACTTCGGGATCAAACGTGATTCTCGTCAGAGGCGCCATGGTGAAGCTCCTGCCGACCATTGTCGCACCGGAACTCACGGGACTGATGGAAGCGGCGGGACGCTTTGGATCCGATTCCCGCCGCCTCCGAAGTGTCTCCAGAAACAGAATCGATGTGCGTGGATTGCCGTCGACGTCAGTGGAGACGACGAGCGGCAGCAACTGCCGTCGTGTCAGCGAATTGGGCCAGAAGTCGTGCGTCGTCAGCCAGTTGAAAAACGCGCCAATTTGCCGTTCGACTCCCGCCGCCTCCACCACCACTCTCTGTTTAGAATCAGGCAGTTACGCTGCCCGTTACCGCCGCATCCCCAACTCCGGAATTGGTCGAGCGGATCGTGCATGGCCCTTTCAGCGAATTGCTGAATTGCTCCCACTCAGTCAATTTCGTCTTCGTTGTCTCTGTTCCACCCATCCAGTGCATGCCCCACGCGGCCGGTGTGGCGTACAGCATCTCGATATGCCGATTGGACAAGAACTCCCGCTCTCTCGCAAGAAGGCATTGACGATGGAAGTACACACACGGTCCGCCGAACGCGCAGAACTGCTGGTACGCGCCGGAGAAGTACAGTCGTTGATTCGTCAAGAATCGTTCTGAGTTCATCGCAGTCGTGCAACGATCGAGCGGTCACGTCATAAGCGCCGTCAAGTCCGCAGGTGGCGCGCGGTTGGCGGGATCTTAGGGTGCGACCGCGCCATCCGCAAGAAACGGGAAACACGACAACGATGTCGCATTCGCGGCGGCGGAACAACAATCGGCTTTGCTGGCGCTTACGAATCCAGACGCTCGCGAATGGGCGACATGGAGCGACCACGGCCACGAAGCGGAACACTTCCGTCGCGTTCATCGTTGAGCTCCGCACCGTACAGTGCCTCTGCACGAGTGAACAGAGCCCGCCACAGAGCTGCTCCCGCGCCAGCGCCCAGAAGAATCGAGACGACTGCGCGGATATCGTGTTCCGGGAGCAATGTCCAAGACACGAACGCGAAGAATGCGCCTCCGATCAACACTTCTACCAGCGCTACCGTCTCCAACCAGCCACCTTTTCCTAATTGCCACGTCTTTCGAGCGTCTCGCCGATTAACGAGCCACGGGTCGAACGGCATGAACCGCAGATTCGGATCATCCTTGGCGCGTAAGAAGTACTGACGCATCCGGGACAACTGGTTCTTGTACCGATCGCTGGCAGCATTCCGCGCAATGACGCGAAGGTACGTGGCGTACCCAAGCACGAACAACACTGCCAACGTCGTGGCAATCAGAAGGCGTTCAGGAAGCCCGATGGCCGTTCTGCCAACAGCAAACGCGAGCGCTGCACCGACGGCACCACACAGCGTGATGAAGAACGTCACTCGCTTTTCGCCACTCTCCTCGTTGTTCAGGAACGATTGAGCAACATGGTCGTACTCATGAAGTAGCAACTCTTCGAACCGTGGTGCCTCCTTCGAATTAAGTCGCTGTTCGAGCGTTTTCGCTGCGGATCGCAGCAGCTGTCTTGCGTCCTCAAAACTTAGGAGTGCGAGCGCCTCCGGAACCGTTGCCCAACGTCTCGGACGCTCTTCGAGTGCGGCCTCCTCTTCGATCATTCTCACAAGGTAGTACTCAACGGCGACACTTTCGGTGCCGGATTGAAACAACAGCGTTGGACCAACCAAGCCAGTCACGATTCCGGTGATACCCGCTTCCTCGGCGGCTTCGCGGAGGGCGGCCGCGGCATGCGATTCGCTAGGGTTGAGATGACCCTTTGGAAAGATCCACTTGGTCGAATCCTTTAGCGCACCTACGAGAAGGATCTCAACCGACCCACGATCGGTCCGAAACACGATGGCACCAGCTTCAGGAGTCGTGCTCATAAGCGTCCTGCCAATACGGGAACACCACGAACTCGCGTCGACTTGGGAACTGTCGTCCGACTCAGAGGTAGCGCAGTCTACGACGATTGTCTCAACACCGGAGAACAAATCTCTGACGAGATGAAAAACTGAGTCGAGAACTGTCGATGGGAGAGTGGCGGCTAACGGAGTACTTCAACCACTTACGCCCAAGAAGCTGTGCGCAGTCACGATGTTAGATGTTTAGTCCCACAGTGTGATGGTGGCACCATTGACCTCACAATCAAGGAGACGCTGTGGGACAGGTACTTCACGGAAGCGCTACGACCACTCACGCTATCCGAGCGGCAATACAGCGATCGAAAGCTTCGCTCCAGGCGCTGAGCGAACGCTACGGCATTAACCCAAAGACCGTGGCGAAGTGGCGGAAGCGCACGAGTCTCGAGGAGTGAGAGCGACAACGATCAGCCGCCGCTGCTCGACGGAATGGTGCATTGGTTTCGCCGCAGCCGCGGCACATACTTCGCGCACAATGATGCCGCTGCGCGACGACCTGTACACGATTCCCGACGGCCTCCCGCTTCCGATTGACGACAGCGCGTGCGATCACCTGCCGGGAATGCAGCTGCCTTCGCTCCCGCTGAATTCGACTGACGGCGAGAAGGTGGATCTCGCAGGTCTTCCTGGGAGAACGGTCCTCTACATCTACCCGCGTACAGGGAGGCCTGACCTGCCGCCATCGGCTGAATGGGACGCTATTCCCGGCGCGCGCGGCTGTACACCACAATCGTGCGGCTTCCGCGATCACCATCAGGAGCTTCGCTCGCGTGGCGCGCGTGTATTCGGTTTGAGCACGCAGACCACTGACTACCAGCTGGAGGCCGCTGAACGATTGCACCTCCCCTTCGCGCTGCTGAGCGACAACAACCTCGAATTGACGCGCGCGCTGCGCCTGCCGACATTCGACTTCGAGCCGTACGGGTCCGAATCCGCAGTTCACCTGAAACGAATGGCGCTCGTGATTCGTGATGGTCGGATCGAAAAGGTGTTCTACCCGGTGTTTCCACCCGACAGAAACGCCGCAGACGTGTTGGCGTGGCTTACACGCAACTCAGAGCAATGAATCCAACGGATGCGTGGACGCAACCCGCGATCACCCGCCAGTGACGATCAAGAGCGGCACGATCAGCAATCCGCTCCACCACCAGTACGGCAGCGCCAGGATGATGAAGCACAACGTATGAGACACGACCACGGGCGCGGCATGCCAGGCAATCGCTGTCACCCCGATCAGTAGCGCAACCATGGCGGCGACCGCGCTGCTCGCGTCGAGAATGGTCGGCGCCCTGCCTGTTCACATTTTCGTGATCGGCATCGCAGCCCAAACAATTGCGGGCAGTTGCACTGTTGTTGGCAATTTTGCCGTCAGTTGGCATCATCGCGCACGGTGATTTAGCTTGCTCGGGTAGGGGAGCTGACCGCGAAGACATTCTTGGGGCATCCGACGGAATAAAAAATCAGTCCGCGATTGCTTGTAACGGCGATGGCCACGTGGCACCATTTCCATGCGCTGCAGTTTTTCCTGCGCGCGTCGACTCGGCAATCACACACATCCCTGATGCTGCGAGGAGACGCTGATGTCACGCGAACTGATCGGCCGCATTCGCGGTGAGTTCATTGAAATGCCGGGATTGAAACTCAGTTTCCAGCAGGCGTGTCGCCTGTGGAACCTCTCGGCCACCGCGTGCCGCGAAGCGCTCGATGCGCTACGCGCGGAAGGCTTCCTCTATCAAACGCCATCGGGAGCATTCATCGCGTTCCCCTCCGCCACGCGAATGCTCAAGGCCGAGAGCCCTTCCCAGCGGCTGCGTTGTCCGCACTGCTTTCATCTGAATTCCGTGAGCGTGGCAACGACGAGCACCGCAATCAGTTTTCGATGCGCCGCATGTCGCAAGCTGGTGGGGAGCGCTACCGCCTCGGCCTGACGCCGCCTCAACACACGCGCGCGTGGACGCGCGGATTTCACACGTGCAGCGAACTTTGCCGGTGCGCGCTTGCGAACCGACCGGGTTCCGGGCGACAGCGTTGTGAAATCCCAGCGACTCAGCGCGCGCGCGACACCCGTGTTTCGACTGCGGCGACGATGAACCCGACAAGCTGGGAGTCGGTCATCTGGGTGACATCGGCATCGCCTGCGAGATCGAAGGCAGCGATGATGTTCAGCAGCCGCGGCCGATTCAACGCGGTCAGTTCCTGACGCAGGATGTCGATGTTGCGGGCCCCGATTTCGAACGGGTCAAGCACCGGTTCAGGCCTGGGGACCACGCGTTCGACAACCACGCGCCGCGACGCGGGTTTGTCCGAAACGGGTTCGTCGATGACGGGAATGCGGATGGTCACTGGATTTCGCGCCCGCCGGAGCGCCCCCTCCATGTACACCTGACTCAAACCCGTCGCCCAGTAAACGAGGTGCTGGCGTTCCGGCTGGCGTGTTTCAACTGACGTGACCAGCACATCGCTGCCGCCGTCCACCGGAAGGAACTCGATCCAGGCTTCCCACATGCCATCGGGCGCGAGCCGACCCACCGCGCGCGGATAGTACGAGCCAAACTCGTCAGGAACCGGCGTCGTAAATGTGGCGAGTACTTCAGCCATAGGCGCACAAACCCCCTCAGGATGACTGCAATGCAGAGGCCGTCAGGGGACACGTGCGGTGGTGGCGCGTTCGTCTATCGCAAGGGAACGGGAATGCGGTCCCAGACCTGATGACCGCTATTCGCGTCCCCATTGAAGGAAGTCCAGACCAGCGTGTTTCCGTCAGGCGAGACGCGATACATCACCCGTTCGTCGACAACACCCTTTGTCGCCCGCTCGCGATACACCGTGTTCCGGTCGACGAGCCACATGGCGACTGTCTGTCCCAGTCCGTTTGGTCCCTGCGGATTCGGGTAGATGTTCTTTCCATCGAGCTTGAACCAGAACTCGCGCGCGTCGTCGGTGAAGACGTTTTTGTAGTCCACCTTCGTCGGCGGCCAGTAGAGAAACACTTCCTGTTTGATGCCGCCATTCTCCGCCGAGTAGATCAACGTCCCGGTGTCCTTGAACCGGTTCTGAAGCCTCAGGGCTGGATCCGAGCGGTTGAAGTTGATTCGCCACGCGCCGATGAGCGGCAGCTTCGACGGATCCACCTTTTCCTTGGCCACGCGATACCCGCCGAAGAATCCGATTGGTGGCGCTTCCGGTAAGTTCTGCGCCTGGCCACCCTGGCGACCCTCGCCACCCCGCGCGGCGCGCCCGCGGCCTTCCTGGCCGAGCGCCGGCACCCCACCGAGGACGACCACTGCGACGGCGATCGCCGTGCAGAGTGCGGCGCACCGGATTGCTCTGCTCATCACAAACTCCTATCGCACATTCTTCGGTGGCCAGCCTGGCCCGTGTGCCTTCTCATACGTGTTCTTCAGGTGCACGAGGTCTACGTTCCCTTCGTGGCAGGTGTCCTCGACGTCGAAGTCGGCCACCGGCTGAATGCGTTTCATGGGCGCCGGCGACGTCATCGTCCACGGACGCGTAAACACCTTCGGGTTGTCGATCGTCATCGTCCATTTGATGGTGTTCGAATCCAGCATCTGAAACCGCTCGACGATATGCGCATCAGCGCCGTGAAAATCGCCGCCCAGCGACATGCGCGTCTTGTCGTTGAAGTTCGTGCTGTCGACAACGAGCGTGTCCCCTTCCCAGTGACCGACCGGATCGCCCAGCCACAAACGGATACCCGCAGGCACGTGCGGACGCCCGTCCATCGGAACGACGCGCGTGATGTGCTGCGTCGCGTTGATGATGAACGTGTTGCCGGAAAACATGTACTCCTGCGTGAAGCTGTGAATCCGGCCGATGTCGTAGAACTCGCAGTGGCCGACCTGATCCTCGTAGCCGTTGGCGTCGTCCCTCCGGCGATTCCGCTCCTCCAACGCCCACGGTTGGTAGGGAATGATTCCATCGGCGGGATCGATGATGAGACTCTGTCCACCGAGCACTCCGAACCCGCCGGGATGCTCCTCGAGGATCACCGTGTGCGTCACGCCGCCGGGAGATCCATTCCATGTTCCCGTCAAATCGGGCTTGCCGTCGGGGCGCCGCGGAATCGGACCTGCGCGTCCGGCTGACTTCACTTCGCCGTCGACGTTCGCAAGACCTCCCGGGCGTCCAATCTGGCCAGCCTGGGCGATGAGCACCACTGACGTGAACATGGCCACCAACACACTGCTCGACAGAAGGACGCGGGTGCGCATGGGTTTCATGCCCTCACTTTTCTTCGTCGAAATCCCTCGGCCACGTGTGGTGAATTCCGAGCTCGTCGAGCATCGCGGTGCATTCGTAATCGAGAATGCCGACATCCTTCTGGCGCTCGATCGTCATCCGGATCGTCCACGGCCGTGTGAAGATCTTCGGGTCGGTCATCGTCGCTTCGTACCGCAACGTATCCGGGTTAACAGGCGTGTAGCGTTCGACAACCTGCAGCGCGTCGCTGTGGTAGTTGCCGGCCATGTCGAACCATGTATAGCCGTTGAAGTTCGTCAGGGTGACGACGAGCGAGTTGCCTTCGTAATGGCCTCGCGCCATTCCCATCCACGCCGTCTCGTCCTTCGGCACGGGCACGGTGCTGTTGATCGGCACAACGCGCTTCTTGTGCGACCACTCGTACACGAACGTCACGGCGTCTGAGGTCTGGATGATTTGGAACGGCCATCCCAGATACGTCATACGCGGAATGCCGGGGAGGTAGCACTTTGCGAGCGGATCGGCGTTCTTCCAGGGATCGGCGTCCTTGGTGCCCACGTAGTTCTTCTCGCGTTTGGCCAGGGCCTCGGGTCTATACGGAATGCGTCCGTCGGCCGGCTCGACCACGAAACCTCGACCCGCCGGCACGCCTGGTTTGGCGCCGTGATCTTCGAGGTCGTACTTCGCGAGATTCCAAGCGCGCCAGACGCCCTGAAGGTCGGGCCGCGCGCCTGCCGTTCGTGTCGATGCGGACGCTGGCCGGGGCGCCGGCGCCTGCGCAACGACGATGGTGCTTACGACCAATGCGGCCACCGCGGACGCCACCGCGGCTGTCAGGCACCCGAACAAACGATCCCGCATGCAGCCCCCTCGCATGCACACCACCGCGTGGTCACTAGAGCTTGTCGTAGACAGCCTTCTGCGTGCTCGAATCGCCGCTCTGCGTCCGTGTCTTCTCCACCGTCAGCTCGTTGCCGGTTCGGGACCACACTTCCTTGAAGTCCACGACGACGTCGCCGGCAGGCGAGGAGAACGCCCGTCTCGAGGTGATCACGAGCATCATGCCGTTCAACTTCGCCTCGCCGGTCTCGGTGATTCCTTCCGGCGCCTGCACGTTCACCTTAGTGCCATCGAGCTTGTAGACGGCGGACACGGGCTGCTGGCGAACGCTCGTGCCGACAATCGAAATGTCGGTCGCCGACTGCTTGACCTCGAGCTGGCTGGCGAACTGGATGTCAGGCGTGTTGCCGACGATGGCGCGGCTGCTCTTGGCTTGATTCAGTCTCCACGTGCCCGAGAAGTCGGTTCCCGCCTGCGCAAGCGAGATCGCCTGCGCGCCCAGCGCCACAGCGACGCTGATCGCCATCGTCCATCGCTTCACGTCCGTCTCCCGCGTTATGGCGTCTTTTCGTCGTTGACGAATTCCTTCTTCGCCTCGACGAGGGTGAAACTGCTGGCGTTGACCGTCGGCGTTCCGTCTTTGGCCAGGAAGCCTTTGATGATCACTTCCTGTCCGACGAAATCCTCCTTGCGCAACCCCTGCTTCATCAACGTCGTGGGCCCGGCGCTCTCGACTTCCCACGTCACGACCTTACCGTCAGCGTTCTTGACGTCGACATAGATGTGGGCGTGCGGGTTCTGCCAACCGAGCTTGACGATGGTTCCGCGCAGCGTGATCGGCTTGTTGCCGTCGTAGGTTGCGGAGAAGGAGTGATGGGCCTGGAGCGCTGCGGTGGCGAGCAGGATTCCTGCGGAAATGGTTACGAACACCCGGATAACACGCATGTTCGCCTCCTTGTCTCACCGGTCCGGCGAGGCGCGATGAATTCGTGAGCGGATGCTACCATACGCCCGCCACGACACGGGAGGCGCCATGCCGTCTGGTCGAACGCGTCCGATTCTCTTCTGGCTCGCCGTGCTGGCGGCGATATCGCCGCTGGCGGCAGCGTCCGTGCGCCTGTCGGCGCAACAGGCACGGCCCGCCCAGGGACCGCTGTTGACCGAACAGGTCTTCCGCAACATCCAGGTGCTCAAAGGCATTCCGATTGACACGTTCTTCGACGTGATGGGCATGTTTGCCTCGTCCATGGGCGAAGACTGCACCTTCTGCCATTCGAAGGAAGCCGTCTTCAGGCACGAGGCGTTCGGGGATGAAACGCCGCGTATCCGCCGCGCGCGTCAGATGATCGCCATGATGAACGGCATTAACGCCGCGAACTTCGGCGGCCGTTCCATGGTGACGTGCTTTACCTGCCATCGCGGCAGCAACACGCCGGTCACCTCGCCGAAGCTCGCGCTGCAGTACGGTGAGCCTGAGGACGATCCGAACGTGATGATCTTTCCACCGGAGACACGGCCGGCGGCGACCGAGGTGCTGGACAAGTACATCCAGGCGCTCGGCGGTACCGCGCAACTCGAGAAGCTCACAACCTTCTCGGCCCGGGGCACCTATTCCGGATTCGATACCGATCACAAGGAAATACCGGTCGACATCTACGCGAAAGCACCGAACCAGCGGACATGGATTGTTCACATGCAGGACGGCGAGAGCTATCGCGTCTTCGACGGAACCAACGGATGGTGGTTCGGACCGGACGCGCCGGCTGCCGAGACGCTGACGAGCGGCAACCTCGATCGTTACCGGTTGGAAGCGCTCATCGCATTCCCCGCACGCATCAAGGACGCGTTCAAAGGATGGAAGGTCGGGCGAACGGCGATCGATGGACGCCCCGTCCAGATTGTCCAGGGTCTCAATCCCCCCCTGCTGCCGGTGAATCTGTACTTCGACACGAAGTCGGGCCTGCTCGTCCGGCTCGTACGCTGGAACGCCACGCCGGTGGGCCCGGTACCGACGGAGATCAACTACGACGATTACCGCGACGTCGCAGGCGTGAAGATGCCGTTCACGTGGACCGTCAGCCAGACGTATATGCAGATGACGATCAAGCTGAGTGAGATCCGACCCAACATCACCGTCGACGCCGCGCGATTCGCGAACCCGGCTCAGACGGTCAGGCGCTAGATCGTCGTGCGGCGCTAGGCGGACGCGACGGTCAGTTGCTTCACCCGCGCGCGGTGGTACTCCTGCAGTTTGGCGTTCGCCGCAGCGATCGTACGCGCCGCCGCCGCGAGCTTCGGCACATCGTTTCCAGACACTGCGGCGTACAGTTCGCCTTCTCCAATGCCGGTATACACGCGGTTGCCGATGCAGCCGGAACTCACAACCAGCCCGCCCGCAAGCGATGCCGGCACTGCCATACACGTCGGGCGTCCAAGCGTGGTGAGGTTCGCTGTGATCCCCGCCGACATCGCGGCTTCCTGCAGGAGCATGAGGCAGGCGGCGGAGCCGATGAACATCACGACATCCGGTTCGACGGGCGTGTCACCGAGTGGTGCATAGACCACGACCGCAGGTGTCTTCGGCCACACGGGAATACTCGGGACTTCCTCCATCCGCAGATAGCCGATGTCCGACATCAGGCCAAGCGTCTGGTGGAGCTCGTTCGCACGATCGGGTGGCAGAGAAATGCGGTGCGTGTAAGACCCGATCGGGCAGTTGTAGTGATCGCTGGCGACGGTGAAGAAGACGCGTCCGTCGGAGGCGTGACGCCAGAACGTGCAGCCAGCCGGTACCGATCCCATGAATTTCGCCACGCCGGCGGGAGGAGCGTCGGTGAAGGCGATGGCCACGGGACGGCGTGTGAGGCCGAGTTCGGATGAGAGTTGTTGCTCGAGCGATCGATATGTATGTGGGCCGGTCATGGAAATGATCTCCTCCGAAGGAACCCGAATCGTTGCACAGCTCTCCTCGGCCTGGCTACCGGCCGATCGTGCCATTGACGCCTTGACACAGGTCAGAGCGGGCCCTATAGTCGCCGTCCACTAAACACGACCCAGCCTGCAACAACCGAAAAAACGACACCTGACGCGGGAGGTCCCCTATGCGTGGATTTCGAGTCGTCACCTTGGTGGTCTTCGTTCTCACGGCTGCACCGGCCATCGTGCATGCTCAGGCTTCCATTGCGGGTCAGGTGAAGGACGCGTCCGGGGCGGTGTTACCCGGGGTCACTGTCGAAGCCTCGAGTCCGGCGCTGATCGAAAACGTGCGCACGGTCATCACAGGCGGCACGGGTCAGTACCGGATCGAGCTGCTGCCTCCCGGCACCTACACGGTCACCTTCACACTCCCTGGCTTCAGTGCCATCAAACGGGAGGGCGTTCAGCTCACGGGAACGTTCACGGCGAGCATCGACGCCGAACTTCGCGTCGGCAACCTGCAGGAGACGATCACGGTCAGCGGCGAGTCGCCGATCGTCGACATCCAAAGCGCCAACAAGCAGCGCGTCATCGATCGCGACCTGATCGACAAGCTGCCGGCGGGCCGATCGCCGTTCGCGCAGATGGCGCTCATTCCAGGCGTCAGCGTGCCAGCGGCCAATCAGGACGTCGGCGGCGCGACGCAGCTCTCCGGCGCCATCACGATGCAGGTGCATGGGTCTACCGGCGCTTCACAATCGCTGATGGAAAGCGGCCTCTCTACGGCTGCGCTGATATCTCCCGCCAATTCCCAGATCACCTTCAACATGGCAGCGTCGCAGGAGATCGCGGTCGACTATTCGGGCGCGGGCGCGGATACCGCCGGCGGCGGCGTCAGGATGAACGTGATCCCGCGCGAAGGCGGCAACACCTTCAACGGCGTGCTGTTCATGAACGGGACCTCCGAAGGACTCGGGAGCAGCAACTTCACGCCCCGGCTCAAGGATGCCGGCCTGCGCACGCCGAACAAGATC
>Ga0310810_10009231_pt1 | contig 11391 bp, 6 predicted proteins | sample NCmetagenome_FD_207641 | JGI IMG/M metagenome (GOLD analysis project Ga0310810, IMG submission 207641) | Soil microbial communities from experimental microcosm in Duke University, North Carolina, United States - NC | ecosystem: Engineered > Artificial ecosystem > Soil microcosm > Unclassified ... | reverse complement strand
CCCGGAACCCATGGCGTTCTTCGGTCGATACATCGAAGTCACACCACACTCGCGTCTCGTCTGGACGAATGAAGAAGGTGAGGGCGGGGGGCAAGTCACCACGGTGACCTTCGAGGAAAAAGGCGGCAAGACGCTGCTGGTCATGCACGACCTCTATCCCTCGAAGGAAGCGCTCGACGCGGCCATCGCGTCCGGGAGTACGAGTGGGATGGGCGAGACATTCGAGCAACTGGACGAGCTTCTCGTCGCCCTCTTCTCGTCTGGCGTGACCTTCATTGTGTAGCCGTTCGGGTTTTGAGATCGAGACCTTACCCGCGAGCCTGGTTACGTCGGGCACGGTCTAATCGCAGTCGGTATTCATGGGTCCTCAGGGACCGCCTTGTCGAACTTACACAATGTTCGATATTCAGAGCACGTTGCAAAATTGGCGACGATCAACGCAGAAAACGCTGAATCCGCAGAAATCCACTTGGTCTGCGCGTTCCGCGAGCTCTGCGTTGAATGTCGTGTTAACTGACGATGCTGGTTCTTGCCGATTCGACAGGCGACAGTGTCGAGCCCGAAGATGTTCGAACACCTCACCGCCTTGGTGTTGACAGTCGACACCAACCGCGATAGTGTCGGTAGTCGACACCATGACACGACACCCCGCTCCCGACCTCCTGCCCGGCACGCTCGACCTGCTCATCCTTCGTACGCTGCAGACCCACTCGCTCCACGGCTGGGCGATTTCGGAGCGGATCCAGCAGATCTCCGAAGACGTTCTGCAGATCAACCAGGGGTCGCTCTACCCGGCTCTTCATCGCCTCGAACACCAGGGGTGGATCGACGCCGAGTGGGCGGTCTCGGAGCTGGGCCGCCGGGCAAAGTACTACCGGCTGACGGCATCCGGTCGCCACCAGCTGGCGGTGGAAGCCGGCGAGTGGGAACGCATGGCCAGGGCGATCGGTCGCGTGATGAAGCTGGCGTGACCGATGAATCGCCACGACCTGTTGCTGCGGATTCGCGCGCTGGCAGTGCGGCCCCGCGTCGAACGTGAGCTCGACGAGGAACTCGCATTTCATCTCGAACGCGAAACGCGAAAGCACATCGATGCCGGCGTGAGCGCGGTCGAGGCGCGCCGGCAGGCGCGGCTGCGCTTCGGCCCGGTGTCGCTTGCCGCCGACCAGTGCCGTGACGCCCGCGGCACCGATACCGTCGACCGACTGGTGCGCGACGTCGACTACGCGTTCCGTACGTTCCGCCGCATGCCCCTTGCCGCCCTCACCATCGTCGCGACGGTAGCACTCGGCCTCGGGCTCGTCGCCACGGTGTTCACGATCTACAACTTCTTTTTCCTTCGCGTCGATGCCGTGCGGAATCCCGGCGAGCTGTTTGCCGTGAGCCTGACGCGGACCGGTTCCGGCAATGGAGCGAATCCGCGCTTCACGCAGGCCGACTATGAGGCGTTGCGTCGCGAGACCCGCGTCTTCACGGACGCCTTCGCGATGTCGTCCGATGTCGGCAGTGCGGATCGCATCGAGCAACGTCCGGCGAGGGGTGCGTTGGTTACCGGGAATTTCTTTCAGGTGCTTGGGGTCCATGCGGCGCTCGGTCGAACGTTGCTGCCGGGAGACGACGAGGCTTCGGGCCAGCCGGTGATCGTGCTGAGTGATACGGGCTGGCGCAAGCTACTCGACGGCGATCGATCGGCGATCGGACGGTCGGTCGTGATGAACGGCGCTCAGTTCGAGATCGCCGGCGTCATGCCTGAAGAGTTTCGTGGACTTGGCCTCACTCCGCCGGATTACTGGGCGCCGCTGTCGCTGGCGCCCGAGTCCCGCAAGACCACTGCAACAGGAGCTGACGAGACCGCGATCGAGGTCGTCGGACGGCTGGCTCCGGGCATGTCGCCGGCAGCGGCGACCGCTGCTCTGGATGCGTGGGCATCAAGACGAAGCGCCTTCGATACGTTCTCCGAGCCTCCCATGCACGTCAGGCTCACGCCGCGGCAGGGCACCCTCTCGGTCGATCAGGCCGACGCCTTCTTCCTCTTCGGCCCTCTGTTCTTCGCGTTTGGGCTGGTTCTGATGATCGGCTGCGCGAATGTCGCGAATCTCCTGCTCGCGCGTGGTCTCTCGCGACAGCGCGAGATCGGCATCCGGATGGCCCTTGGCGCACCGCGCCGGCGCATCGTCCGGCAATTGCTCACGGAGAGCCTTCTTCTCGCGCTCGCGGCCGCGGTCTGCGGGATGGTGGTTTCGCGGCTGTTTCTGCAGAGTGCGCTTCGTGCGGTCGTGACGACGATCCCGCCGGACTTTGGCTTGTTCGCGAGTTATCTGAACCTGGAAGCACCCGGCGTCGACTGGCGAGTGCTGCTGTTCCTGCTGGCCAGCGCGGTCGTGTCAACCGCGTTCTTCGGACTCGCACCGGCGCTGCAGGCCACGCGTCTCGACCTGGTGCGGACGATGCGTGGTGAAGTGACGAGGGATGCGCGTCCGGGGCGCGCGCGACGCGCCCTCATCGGCATCCAGGTTGGCGCGTCGACGCTCCTGCTGATCTGCGCGGTGATCTTTCTGAGAGGCGCGATCGCGCACGCGAGCCAGCCTCCGGACATACGGATGCACGACACAGTGCGGGTGTCGATCGAGACCGAATCCGAGAGGGCCGCCGTCCTGCGGGCGGTGACGGCCGATCCGCTGGTCGCAGCAGTATCAGCGGCGTCGCCGACGACACGAGGAATCCTGGAAACGTCGCTGCCGGCGGGCAGCATGCCGGTCAATGTGATGGCGGTGTCGCCCGGATACCTCGATGTGCTCGGCATCACGATCGTGAGCGGGCGCGGCTTCACCCGATCGGAACGCGCCGTGGAAGCAGGCGTCGCGGTCGTTTCCGAGACCATCGCGCGCCAGCTCTGGCCGAATGGCAACGGCGTCGGACAGACGGTGCGCATCGAGCCTCTGCGATCGGCGTCGCGGGTATCGACCGCGTCGACTGGCGCAGCAGGAGAACCGTCGCGCCCGTTGACGGTCGTGGGAATCGTGCGCGATCCGGTGCACGACGCGGGGATGGGACTGGCGAGTTTCCGCGGCGTGTACGTGTCGACCGCGCTCGAGACTCCGAAGGCCTGGCTGTATCTGCGCGTCCGCGGCAACCCGGAGCTGGCGCGCCAGGCGCTGCTCGGACGACTGACGGGCCTCGATCCGGCGTTTGGCATCCTGACGCTGCGAGCGATGGCCGGCATGCAGACGTACCTGCTGGAAATCGGCTTCTGGATCGCGGTCGTACTGGGCGCCCTGGCGCTGGTGTTGACGGTGTCGGGATTGTTCAGTGTGCTCTCGTATGTCATCGAGCAGCGTGCCCGGGAAATCGGCACGCGGTTGGCGCTCGGCGCAGCCACAAGACATGTCGCCGGGTTCGTGCTGTCACTCTCGTTCGGCCCGGTCGCCACCGGCCTCGTGACCGGCGGCGCCGTGGCCGCGGCAGTGGCAACGGTGCTGATGGCGACGCCCGCCGCCTCAGACGTCGGCGGATGGATCGATGTGTTCGATCCGGTGGCGTACATCGCGAGCGCGCTCGTCATCGCTGCCGGCTGCCTGATCAGCGTGTCGGTGCCCACGCTCCGTGCCACGCGCCTCGATCCGATCGCGACGCTCAGAACGGATTGAGTCTGCCCCGATGGCGTTTTTCAGTTCTGTGTAGCCAACAGCGTTCACCACAAAGGACACCAAGGACACGATGGCCTGATTTTCAAAACCTTTGTGTCCTTCGTGTCGATTGTGGTGACTACGCAGTAGTGAGAATTGCCTTAGCCTAGGATCGCGCTCGCGGTAACTTCATCCGGGCGAGACACTCGTTAAACCGGGGATCACCACGCAAGCTGTCCCACTGTGGAGCCACAGCGAGGTGAACCAACGCCGGGTCACGTACGTCGATGGCGCGCTGAAGATACGCAAAGGCGGTATCGAGGTCTCCCGCCTCGGCGTAGAGCGTCACGATCGCTAAATTTGCATTGCCACGCGGCTCTTGCGCTCCTCGATCTTGTGGTGGCGCGCCATCCGACACCAGGTCAACCGCGCGCTGCCGGTGTTTGAGGATGCAGCGCCACGCCGCGGCGGCGCCGTCCTGGTGATAGACCTGCAGGATTTCGGCCTGGATTCCCTTCACAGCCGCAAGAGTTTCCTCGCTCGGACCGCGCGCTTCGACCCGTTTGAGGTCCTGCTCGAAGGCGCGTTCCCAATCGCCTTTCATCACGTACGTGCCGGCGAGCAATTCCCGAGCGAAGAGATGCTGCGGATCGCGATCGAGCGCCTTGTTGAGCCACACGATCACGTCGTCGTACCGACGTTGATTCCAGAACGACACCGCAATCAGCACGTGCGCGAGTGCCGAAGTCGAGTCGCATTCGAGACCCTGCAACTTCAGTTCAAGTCCGCGCGGCAGGTCACCAAGGGCTTCCACCAAACCGCCGTAATGGAGGTACGCTTCGGCATGATTCGGGTTGAGCGCAAGAGCACGTTGAAAGCTGCGCTCGGCTGCGATCCAATCCCATTCACCGAAAAACATCACCTGCCCCAACGCCACTTGTGCGTCCGCGCTCTTGTCATCGAGGGCCAGCGCGCGAAGCGCGATGGTCTTGGCCTCGTCGAGTGCTTCGAGGTACGGCACAGCGCGAACCGTCGCCTGCGCAACTTTGGCGAGCGCCAAACCCGCGTGCGCGGCGGCGTAGGTCGGGTCCATTCGGGTCGCCGCGAGAAATGCTGATACGGCGTCGGACAACTCGAAGAAGGACCCGGAGCGCAGATGCGCAAATCCCCGAGCGACCAACTCCGATGCTTCAGAGGTTTGCGAGGCGCCGCTAATTGACATTTCGTCCCCCATTGCGCGCTCAGTCCGGTTGACAGCGTGAGTTGAGTCGGGCCGCGTGAGCAAGTCGAACCGCGCTGAATCCTGTGTCGCTCGCGTCGCGTCAAGCCGGCGCTTCAGCGGCCAGAGGTCGGTCAACAGCTGGCGCGCCGACTGATAGCGGTCGCCCGCACTTTTCTCGAGACACTTGAACGTAATCCGTTCCAGCTCCGGCGGGATATCCGCGTGGATCCCGGTGATGGGCTCTGGCGCCGCGTGCAGGATGCGCTCCATCAATTCCTCCCGCGTCGCGCCAGAAAACGGGAGGCGCCTGGTCGCGATTTGGTAGATCACGATGCCCAGGCTGAAGACGTCGCTGCGCGGGTCCACGTGGCCGCCCGCGATCTGTTCGGGACTCATGTACGGTCCCGATCCGATGACGCTCCCGACCGCAGTCCGCGGCTCCACGGTCCAGTCATCGTTCGGAGCGCGTTCATCGCCGCGGGTCGTCTTCGCGATGCCGAAATCGAGCACCTTCACGTGCCCGCGGTGCGTCAGCATCAGGTTGGCCGGTTTGATGTCGCGGTGGGTAATGCCTTTTGCATGGGCAACGTCCAAGGCGTCGGCCACCTGCACGGCGATGTCGATGACCTCCGACGGCGAGAGCGGCCGTCCCTCGATGCTTGTGGCAATGGTCTCCCCTTCGACACGCTCCATGACGATGAAATGAATGCCGTCGCTCTCGCCGACGTCATGGATGGTTGCGACATTCGGATGGTTCAACGCGGACGCGGCCCGTGCTTCACGCGCGAAGCGCTGCATCCGGTCGGGGTCGCCGGCGAGGTCCCCGGGCAGAATCTTGAGCGCGACCATCCGGTCGAGTCGCGGGTCGTGCGCGAGGTACACCTCGCCCATTCCGCCGGCGCCGAGCAGCGACAGGACCTGGTAGTGACTGAGCCTTCGGCCGACGAGCGTGTTGTCCTGTGGATCGCTCGACGATTTGGGCACCATGTCGATGGCCGGTTGTTCCAAGAATGTCTCGGCGTCCGCGTCGCACAAGAGCAGCGACTGCACCTCGCGCAGCACCGCCTCGTCGCCACCGCATGACTCGGTGACGAACGCCGTACGGTCGGACGGATCTTTATCCAGAGCAAACTGATGAAGGCGTTTGACCGTTTCCCAATGGTGTATCGCTGGCTGGACCATGTCGAACTCCTCGATGCTCGGGCTATCGAACGTCGGGTCGCCGGGGTGTAACATGCTCGCCGCGCTCTACCTGAGAAAGGCGCCATCGGATCGCAAAAGCTGTCATGCCGCCGAATGCCGACCTTGAGCCGACGGAACTCCTCCGAGCCTGGAGCCAAGGCGACGAATCCGCTCGCGAGAGGCTGATTCCGCTCCTATACGGTGAGCTCTACAGTCTTGCACGTCGTTACATGCGCCAGGAGCGCGCGGATCATACGCTGCAGGCGACGGCGCTGGTGAACGAAGCGTACTTGCGACTGATTGACGTCAATCGCGTCGAATGGCGGAACCGGACGCACTTCCTGGCGCTGGCGGCGCAGATGATGCGGCGCATCCTGGTCGAGTTCGCCCGTAACCGACATCGCCAGAAACGCGGCGGCGATGCCGTTCGCGTGAGTATCGATGACGTCGAAGAGTTGGCGGAGCCGAAAGAGCGCGACCTGGTCGCCCTGAGCGATGCGCTGAGCGGGCTGGCGACATTCGACGCGCGTATGAGCCAGGTCGTCGAGTTGAGGTTCTTTGGCGGCCTCACCGTCGAAGAAACCGCGGATGTGTTGAAAGTGTCGCCAGAGACGGTGATGCGCGACTGGAAGACGGCCAAGGCCTGGCTGCTTCACGAGCTCAGGCAAACACAGCCAACCGCTTCGACATAGTGCGGCCAGGTCCGGCTGAAGCCGGACACCTCCGTCGATGCGGGTGAAGGGGGGTATCGAGACATGACCGAGTATCTGGCGCCGGGCGTCTACGTCGAGGAAGTCAGCTTTCGCGCCAAGTCGATCGAGGGCGTTTCAACGAGCACCGCCGGGTTCATCGGAGCCGCCGACGGACCGCAGCTCTTGACCGGCATCACGAGCCTGACCGAATTCCTGCAGCAGGCGCCTTCCGGTTCGAGCGACTTTCTCATGGGAGCGGTTCGCGGCTTCTTCGAGAACGGAGGGAAACGCTGCTCAATTGCGGTGATCGCGCCACTGGCGCCGATCACCGATGCGCTCGAGGCGTTTGCCGGCGAACCGGTGTCGATCGTGTGCTGCCCGGACCAGAACGTCTTCGCGGGCGCCGCGCATCTGATCGTGGACCATTGCGAGCAGCGGAAGGATCGCTTCGCCATCCTGCAGTCGCCGCAGCCGACGATTCCCGCGGCCACTCACGAACCGCCGGTCCACTCCTCTTACGCCGCCTACTACCATCCGTGGCTGGTCGTCGCAAACGGCGCGGCAACATTGACGATTCCGCCAGGTGGCCATATCGCTGGCGTGTACGCCCGGACCGATCTCGAGCACGGCGTCTGGAAGTCGCCGGCCGGCGCTCGAATTCTTGGAGCCACGGCGCTCTCGCAGAACGACTCGTCCACCGACATCAACCTTCTGGTGGATCGAGGCGTCGACGTGATTCGAAGCGAACCCGGGCGCGGCGTTGTCGTGTGGGCGGGACGGACGACGAGCTCGGATTCGGAGTTCAAGTACATCAATGTTCGGCGGTTGCTGGCGCTCATCGAGCAATCGATCCAACAGGGCACTCACTGGGCGGTCTTCGAGCCAGACAGCAGCGCCGTGTCGGAAGTCGTCCTTCGATCGATCGACCTGTTTCTGCAGAATCTCTGGAAATCGGGCGCGCTCGTCGGACCAACCGCCGACGCTGCGTACTTCGTTCGGTGCGATCGAACGACGATGACTGCAGACGATATTGATAACGGTCGCCTCGTGGCGGTGGTGGGCGTGGCGCCGCTGCGGCCCGCGGAATTCGTCGTGCTGCGCTTCGTCTGGCAGCGCGATACGCCGGCCGCGTAGCGGGACGCTATTCCCTCATCGAAAAGGCAAATAGCGTATTCCCGGCAGCGACCGCCACGTACTGCTTGCCATCGACGGCATACGTCATCACGCCACTTTTGATGCTGCCAGGCAACGAGAACTGCCACAACAACTGCCCGGTGGCTCCGTCCAGCGCGTAGAACTGGCCGTCAATCGCGCGCCCGGTCGCATACTGGCCGAGCAGTCCCGCGAACACGAGTCCCGACGCTGTCGCGAGTGTGCCAGACTGAAAGATTGCGCTCTCTCGCCTGAACTCCCACTTGCGGTCGCCAGTGATCGGATCCAGCGCTCGTATGGCGCCATACCGCGGCGACGCACGATATTCGAGAATGGGTACGTAGAGAAGACCAGTGCGCGGGTTATACGAAGGCGGATACCAGTTCGTGGCGCCCACCTCTCCGGGCCCTGGCTTCAGCGTGCCGGTTGGTGAGAACTCATGGTCGATATCGAGAGGCGCTCGCGCGGTACGTAACGGCCTGCCGTCGTGATCGAAGCCTGTCATCCAATTCACTTCGACAAACGGCGTGCCGGCGAGAAATTCTCCGCTCGCTCGGTCCAGCACATAGAACAAGCCGTTCCGGTTCGCGAATAGCATGACCTTGCGCTGACGGCCTCGCCACTGCAGATCTGTGAGGACGGGTATCTGGGTGGCGTCCCAATCCACGGCATCGTGCGGTGTGAACTGGTAGTACCAACGGAGCGTCCCTGTGTCGGCGTCGAGTGCGACCACACAGTCGCTGTAGAGCAGATCGGTGCCGTGTTGGTCGGCCGGACCCGGATTCCCGGTTCCCCAATACGTCAGATTCAGCTCGGCATCGTAGGCGCCTGTATTCCAAACCGCCGCGCCGCCGGTTTTCCACGCGTCGTCAAACCAGGTCTCATGGCCGGGTTCGCCGGGGCCCGGAACCGTGTGAAATCGCCAGACCTCCTTGCCCGACGCTGCGTCGAACGCAGCGATAAAGCCACGCACTTTGCCGTCGCCGCCACTGGTTCCCACCACGATCTTGTCTTTCACGACCAGCGGTGCGTGTGTAATGAAGTAGCAGTCTCTCTCCTGGCATGTCGGATCGGTTGAATTGGCAACTGCGACGTCCCATCGAAGCCTGCCGCTGAACGCGTCGATAGCGACGAGGTGGGCGTCGAGTGTTCCCATGAAGAGCGTGCTGCCGAGAATGGCCAGGCCGCGATTCGTTCGATACAGCGCGTGGAATCCGCTGGGCGTGTAATGAAACGTCCACAACACCCGACCAGTCTTCCCATCGAGGGCGACGACGTCATTGGTCTTGACGGTATAGAGAACACCATCGACGACCAGCGGGGTCGACTCAAACGGCGACGGTGAGTCGTCGTGTTGCCACAGCCACGCCAGTTCCAGGTTCTTCACGTTCGCCGACGTGAGCTGAGTGAGCAGGCTGTAGCGCCAGCCAGCCAGTGCGCCGGAGAAGGTGAGCCAGTTGTGCGGCTCCGCGTCGGCGTGCAGGAGTCGATCGAACGTGACGTGCGGCGGTTGCCGCGCGTGCGCGGCGGCCTCAGCGACGCGGTCGGTCGCATCGGGCGCGCGCGTCGCGGTGACATTTCGTGGCGCGGCGTCACCAAACATCGGGTCGGTGGGATCGGGACGATTGAAGCCTGGCCTTGGCGCAGAGTCCCAGACAAAGTCGATCGTGTCGTTGCCGACGGTGCCGGTCATTGTCACAGTGCGCGGACCGATGTCGAACTTGAAGGTCAGCATGCGGCCGTCGGTCGATCCGTTGTAGATCTCTGTACCGAATGTCGTCGCCCCGACGCTGACGGCGCCGATGAGATTCGATTCGTCGACGCGAAAAACGGCCTCCCAGGGAGCAGCCTGCCCGGGAACCTCCACGCGCCAGGTGCCGGCGACGCCGCCTTGAGTAACGACGACATACGAACTCGCGTACAAGGTTGCAGCGGAGATAACGACGGTAAGGACGTGTCGCGTGGCGGCTTTCACTTGATCAACTCATTACCTCCCGCCATGCACGACTGAAATCCGAACGCGCGTAAGATGTGATCAGCGGGAGCAACATTATTGCGCGAATTCATCATTGGTGCCTGACCACGACGAGGGCAAGAACCAGCGGCCGGCCGGAACTCCATCTCGATCGCCCCTATGGCGTTTTTCAGTTCTGTGTAGCCATCAGTGTTCACCACCAAGGACGCCAAGGACACGATGGCCTGATTTTCGAAACCTTCGTGTCCTTGGTGTCCATCGTGGTGGCTACGCAGTAGTGAAATTGTCTAGATAGATCCGTCCCGGATCGCCACCATCGGAGAGAGGAGCGAGGCTCGCCACGCGGGGATCGCCGACGCTGCCACTGCCACCGCACCGACAATCGCGGTCGCCGCGACGAACGGCGAAGCGCCGATGTTCGCGATCACGAAGACGCGCACCAGAAACAGCACGGCGCCGGCTCCCAACAGGCCGCCTACGACCACACCAAGCGCCGCCATTTTCAACCCACCGCTGACGATCAGTGACAGCACGCCGCGGCTCGTCGAACCGAGGGCCATTCGCGTCCCAATCTCAACCCGTCGATGCCGCACAAAATAGGAAACGACGCCGTAGACCCCCAACGTCGCGAGCAGCAGCGCGGCGAGGGCAAAGAACGCAGTCAGGAGAGACGCGGCGCGCTCGAGCGTCATCGATCGTTGAATGATGTCGCGCATGCTCGCGACTTGATGAATCGGCAGCTCGCGATCGACGCTCTGGATGGCATGACGGATCTCGGGCAGGAGGGCAGAAACCGGTCTCCCCGAACGCACCGCGAAGTTCATCGTCTCGACGGTTGTCTGGACGCTCGGAATGTAGACATCCGGTACGGGAGGGGTGCTCAAGCCATCGTTCCGCACATCGCCGACGACTCCCACCACCTGGAAGCGCGAGCCGCTGGGACTGCCAAATCGCCCATACGTCCCGATCGGGTCCCGATCGCCCCAATACCGGGTCGCCGCGGACTGACTGATGACGGCGACGCCGCTGTCATCTCGCATATCGGACACGTTCAGCAGACGCCCACGGCGCAGCGGAATCCCCATCGCCCGAAAGTAGTCGGGACTGATCGCCATGAGGCTGTTTCGTTGTCCACCTGTGAGATCGGCAGCCGGGCGCCCTTCGGGATAGATGTCGGATCCGAGACAGCACCCGTCGAGCGGCAACTGGTTCGCGAACGCGGCGGCGTCGATGCCGGGAATGGCGTGCAATGCCTCGACCAACCGTCGCTGGAGCGGGACGCGCTTCGCGGAATCGTCAGCGACATGAGCCGGGATGCTGACCATGAACGTCAACACGTGATCGGCGTCAAGACCGGCGGATGTGCGCGAGAGACTCCTGACGTGGTTGATCAACACCGCGCTGACTGCAATCAGCGCGAAGGCGAGTGCGATTTCGGTGACGACCAGCGACTGAAACAGGCGACGGCTGCGCGCGCCCGCAGCCGCGCGGGTTCCGTCGCCCAGCGCCTCCGCCGGCGCGGTTCGTAGTGCCTGCCACAGC
>Ga0310810_10009230_pt1 | contig 11393 bp, 10 predicted proteins | sample NCmetagenome_FD_207641 | JGI IMG/M metagenome (GOLD analysis project Ga0310810, IMG submission 207641) | Soil microbial communities from experimental microcosm in Duke University, North Carolina, United States - NC | ecosystem: Engineered > Artificial ecosystem > Soil microcosm > Unclassified ... | reverse complement strand
AGCAGCTTCTAAAAGCTAACCCGCTGATACTGAATGCCAGACAACGCAACACCGTTGAGGAAGCGGTTCGTGAAACCTGCGCGATACGTAAGTGGACCCTGCTTGCACTTAACGTTCGAACCAATCATGTACATGTTGTTGTAAGCGCCAACAAGCATCCAGACTTGGTGCTAAATGCGTTCAAAGGAAACGCAACCAGAAGGCTTCGTGAAGAACGCTTATGGAAGTAAAACGAGTCCTTGGGCGTTCAAAGGAAGTAAACGTCGCTTGTGGAATGAACAGAGTGTAGCAAGAGCTATTGATTATGTACTCTACGGTCAGGGAGATACGCTGCCAGATTTTGATTGAACGAGAACTGACCCACACGCTACCGCGATGTGGTACTGACTGTATCCAAGCGAGGTAGTACTGACCGTGTCCAAGTCAGGCGCCGTAAACCCGCAGTCGAAACTCGTCATTAAAAGCCACGATCTCCGCTTTCCTATTCGAGAACTTTCGAGCCTCGCGAAGTAATTCCGGTAATCCTCGCAATGTTAGTTTTAATCCGTACGCACGATTTGTGAGAATTGCTGCAAGTTGCGGATTCAGTTGTTGCGGCAGGCCATAACGAATAGCCTTTTGCGCCACGGGAGAAAATCCCGCACTCCGGCGTGAATTCACAAATTCCAGCGACCGATCAAAGATGTGCACCCGACTCGGTTGATCGCGGAGTGCAAGATCTCGATGCGCAAGCATATTCGCCACAGCTTCACTTACAACACCTCTATGATAGTTTGCTCGAGCCGGCACCGGTGATGCTTCATCCTGAACGACCTTTGGGCGGGTGTCGCGCAAATCGCAGTAGCGGTTGATGAATCGAAGCAATCCTTCGTAAACAGTAAGAAGGTTTCCAGTGAGTTTGATTTTCTCAACGATCGGCGACTGCAAAGAGTCCCCGGAGAACCGCGTCGCGACTACGGCCGCCCTCGGAAGCAGTTCCGCCACGCGATCATCTCGACCAAAAAGGAGAACTGCTGCGACAGTTGGAACTACTTCATTACCACTTTGTGTGGCCAGCAATAAATCACGTTCGAGCACTTCACTTGTCGGATAACCAACTGCATTTGCCTCCTCGAACGCGCCGCCTTCAAACTCACGCAGATAGCTCCATAAATGAGCTTCGTCGATGTCAGAAATTTTAGCGTCAAGAGCCGGCACACTCTCGTAGCGTATGGGACGCGACTCGTCTAATAGTGCGGACAATTCTTCGCGGGAAGCTTCGCGTTTCTCCGCGCCTATCCGAACGTAGAAACGTCCATCACGCGTTCGATAAGGACGGCGCTTTCCTTCCACGTCGAGTGCGACAATCCGCCGCCCATTGTCGAGAGCGATTCGATCTATGAAAGGAACAAGCGATGGTTGAACTTCTTCCCGACATATGCGCACCAGTTCGTCCTGGACGCTTTCCGGATCGTCGACACCTTCAACTCGCAACTGATCGTTCACACCAAACACAATGACTCCGCCGCCGGTGTTGGCGAGTGCAACAATCTCCTGCGCTATCTTTTCAGTATTTGAGAGCTTTACTTTTAGCTCGAGAAAAGTGTCTTCACCGCCACGGATCAGACGCAGTAGTTCTGTTCGGGAGGTTTGCGGTGCGGGAGTGGAAAGGATGTACTCCTGAAACGAACGTTCGGTGGTTGGTTCGTGCCGCTGGTTGCTGCGAAATCTTCTGCGAGCCATTTGTGTATTGACGGGGCTCATGAGCGATTGCGTCGGGGTTACGCAGCGTCAGCCCGCCCGGATGTGAGACAAAGCTCAGCATCACTGGATTCAAGTTTTCAAACACAGGAAGTGTAACACGGGGATTTAAGATTTCAGATTTAAGATTTCAGATTGGGTTGGTCAGCTGAATAGGTCCTATAGGTCGAATAGGTCCTATAGTCAATCTGAAATCTTAAATCTGAAATCTTCAATTCGATGGTTCCTTCACCGCCTCCAGTATCTCCAGCTCACGTTTTGCAAGTGAACGGCCTTGAAAATTGACCATCAATAAATAAAACCCAATAGCCAGCAGAGCGAAGAGTGCGAGAACTGTGTACTCCACCAGAAAACTCTGGCTCAAATAACCAGCAAGCGTTGCCAGAAACGGCAATGTTCCCAGCACTAAGATCATCGGTACCAACAACAGCCCGGCAACTCCGGACACATTCAACCGCTTACCGAACTCCATCCGCTTCGGAAAACTAATTGAGAACCAATTACCAATGACGGCGACGATAGAAGTAAAAATCAGGAAGCTGAGCACACCGAAGACAATTACCTGAGGGGTAAAGTCGCGAAACACTATTGCGTTGACTGTCAGCAGAGCCGTCGAGAACAGGGCGGCGATCACGGTCACTGCGATGTTTTTGCCGATAAGAATCTGACGGCGGTCGATTGGCGAGAGCACCAGCGTACGCATCCCACCCTCCTCAAATGCGAACAAGTTGCAGGAAAGGCCGGCGAGGAGAAGAAACACATAAAGAATTCCACCGGTAGTAATCCAGGCAGAACCGTAACTCATGAAATCTCTTGCCGCATGTGAGGTCCCGCCACTTCGCATGTTGCCAAACCGCCGCGAATTCACCAGACGAATAACGACGAGAATGAGCGGCATGAAGGCCATCATTCTCAACTGCGCATTACGCACTGCATAACGAAGCTCTTTCTCTATGACTGCGGATAACTGCGGAGGGACGAACGGCAATTGCCATCCGGTATGTGCCGGCACGTCCTGATTTTCAGTCGCAACTTTTCTGCGTTGCGATCCCCCCAGACCCAATGCCGATCGACGTGCAATCCAGTAGGCTGCCACGACGAGAAGAACTGCGTACGCGGAGAGTGTCGCCAGGAAAAAAGCGTAGGTTGCAGGATCGGCAGTTCCAGCCAAAAGGTACGCAGCCGCTCCGGGCGGGGTCCATCGCAGTGATGTGAATTTATCAGCATGCTTGATCAAAAGGGGACCCACCTGGCCAATCAGTGCACCGCCTAAACCGGCAATCGCACCAACTAACGCGATGATCGTTTCACCACGCGCGCGTTTCCTTCGAACGAGTGAGCCGATGGTTGTGGAAAGCCATTTTGACAATGCCATACCGAACACTATTGCCGGGACGCCGGCAACAAGTGCGGGAACCAGTCGTCCTTTTCCAAGACCTGCACCAATACTCGTTGCCACGATCGCAGGAATTGCAAACATTGAAGCGAGCGTCGTGATCTCACTCATGAAATCAATCGCAAACAGCTTCGCGAGACTAATCGGGTATATCAACATTCTGCCAGCGTCAAACTGCTTGCTGCCGCCAATACTCAACGGTACCGTCGCCCACATCAGATAAACGAAGGAGAAGATCCAAAAGAAAACTAGTTCGGCAGTCGCCGAACCAAATCCTTCACGGGTTGTACCGCGACGAAAGACTTCCGACATTACGCCCGGTTTGGTTGCGAAGTACGCGGCGAAGCCTAATCCCACTGCTACAGCCAGTGCGATTGCGAGTGTCACCAACACTCCGAGGATTGAAGCAACCTGGTTCACTACGGCCTTACGTGAGCGAAGCGAATTCCGAAGGAGCTTCGATTTGAGCCAGATAAGGGTTAGGAATTGCGACATTGCGAAATGGTCAGTGGTCAGTAGTCAGTGGTTAGTGGTCTTTGGTCTTTGGGGTCTCGACATAGTATAGGACGTATAGGACCTATCCGACCTATAATCATCGACCACTGTGAGTACTGATCCACTAACCACTGACCACTAACCACTGACCACTAACAATTCCCCCATGCGTCAAAACGCTTACGTCTCCCTCGGCTCCAATCTAGGCGATCGCGCCGGATTCCTTCTACTTGCTTTTCGTGGGATGTTAGCGGCTGGTCTTGACGTAATCAGGCTCTCAAGTATTTACGAGACCCAGCCCGTCGAATATACCGAACAACCGATGTTTCTCAATCTCATTGCGGAGTTGCGGGGTTCGACGCTACCGACACCGGAACAAACTCTCGCACGGCTCTTACGTATCGAGTTTGCTCTGGGTCGCAGACGTGACATTCGTCTCGGTCCCCGCACCATCGATTTGGATCTCCTCCTATTCAAAGATGAACAGCGCGACACAGAGTTCTTGACCCTGCCCCATGCGCGTCTCCACCTACGCCGGTTTGTCCTGGTGCCTTTGAGTGAGCTGGTGCCAAACCTCGTTCATCCCGTTTTACAGCAGAGCATCACTGACTTACTGGCAGACTGCGAAGATAAATCGACGGTAAAGCGCTGGAACCCTCAGGGAATTTGAGATTTAAGATTTCAGATTTCAGATTTGAATTGGTCTTCGGTCTTTGGTCTTCGGCCTTTGCAGAGAGTCGCGCACCAGGAAGGCCAAAGACCAAAAACCAAACGCCAAAGTCCAATCTGAAATCTTAAATCTTAAATCTGAAACGTCTTCCCACCTTTCCTCTTTCGAGGCCTTTCCCGCTATAATGGCCACACTTGTTAGTAAGCCCGCGACAATTCAGCCCTTGCCGTTCGGAAAACCATTTGTCCAACCACTCATCGTGTAAAGAGAGCTGAGCTATGCCGTACTTGAAGCCTGAACGACCTGAAAAGGTCAGTGCCCCGTCATTGCGAGCCAGTAAGGAGAGAGGCGAGCGCCTGGTTTGCCTGACTGCCTACGATTATCCGACCGCTCGACTTGTCGATGAAGCAGGCATCGACATAATCCTCGTCGGCGACAGTCTCGGAAATGTAGTGCTGGGTTACGGGAATACGGTCCCGGTCACGCTTGATGAGATTCTGATTCACCTTAAGGCGGTGCGACGCGCTGTTCAACGTGCATTACTAGTCGCGGATATGCCCTATGGGACTTTCCACACCGGTGACGATGACGCCGTTCGAAACGCTCTGACGCTTGTTAAGGAAGGTGGAGCTGAAGCAATCAAGCTCGAAGGTGGTCATAAGCGAGTGCAACTCGTAAAGCGATTGGTTGATGAAGAGATTAGTGTCATGGGCCACATCGGTCTGACTCCGCAATCAATCAACCAACTGGGCGCATATCGAGTCCAGGGAAAAACTGCCACTGCTGCCAGACAATTAATCGACGATGCGAAAGCACTCGAAGATGCCGGCGCATTCGCAATCGTTCTGGAAGTTGTGCCGCGCGAAATAGCGAGATTGATCACTGAGAGCGTCAACATTCCCACCATCGGTATTGGCGCCGGTGTTCACTGTGATATTCAGGTCCTCGTACTTCACGACATGTTGGGACTCTCGTTCGGAAAGCAAGCTCGCTTCGTCAGACCGTACGCCAACCTTCGCCAGGTAATTACGGATGCAGTCAGCAAATATGCTGACGACGTGCGTAATGGAACCTATCCGTCGAACGAAGAATCGTATGGACTCCCAACCGACGCCGCTGAAGAGTTGAATATTGACATCCCGGTAAAGGACTTGAAAACCGAGAAGTCCTGAACCAATCCCAAACTTATGGAGATTATCAATCGTCGCCAGCGCATGAGTTCCGTCGCGCGCAAAATTCGCCGCGAGCAGGATAGAACCATCGGCCTGGTGCCGACGATGGGTGCGCTTCATGAAGGTCATCTGAGTTTGGTGCGCGAGGCAAGACGAATGTGCGACATCGTCGTCGTATCTGTTTTCGTCAATCCCACGCAGTTCGCACCAGGAGAAGACTTTGAAAAGTATCCGCGAGATCTAACCAAAGACACTGCGTTGTTGACGGACTACAACGTCGATTACATTTTTGCACCCACTACTGACGAGATATATGCGAAAGGCTTTGCGACATACGTCAACGTTGAAGGTTTATCGGAACAGCTTGAAGGTGGTTCGCGTCCGGGACATTTTCGTGGTGTGGCCACGATCGTAACGATCTTGTTGAATACCGTCAGGCCAGACTTCGCGTTCTTCGGACAGAAGGATGCTCAACAGGCTCTGATCATCCGACGCTTAGTTAAAGACCTCGCGTTTGATACTGAGATCGTGCTCTTGCCGACGGTTCGCGAAGATTCAGGACTCGCGATCTCATCGCGTAACTTGTATCTGAACGCGGACGAACAACAGGCTGCGGCGGTGATTCATCAAGCATTGATGCGAGCGAAGACTGCTTACAAAGAAGGTGAGCGAAGTCCTGGAAGATTGGAAGTCCTTGTCAGGTCAACTGTTGAACTGGAACCGCGAGCGCGAGTTGATTACGTTAATGTCGTCGATGCCGATACGCTCGAACATCTCGAAAAGCTTGATGATCGACCGATCTTGATCGCTATCGCTGCGTACATCGGTAAGACGCGTTTGATCGACAATACGATTCTGAATAAGACGAAAAAAGAATTAGTCGGCAGTAAAGCATGATTAGAACGGGGGCTTATCCTATTTAAGATTGAAGATTTCAGATTTCAGATTTTCTTCCCCGCAATCCCCAATCTGAAACCTTAAATCTTAAATAGATAGTCCCCTTTTAGTTCATGAGTATCTATTGCTGACTTTGATCGCATCTCTGTGCATAATCAACTTATGGATCAGCAGTAATGAAGCAGAAGGCACACATCACCTTTAGTCTCAACGGCGAGCAAACTGAAGTTGCGTTTGCGCCGCATAAGACACTGCTCGAAGTGTTGCGGGAAGATCTGAATCTGACGGGAACAAAACATGGCTGCGAGCTTGGCGAATGCGGCACCTGCACAGTGCTTGTTGATGGTCGATCCATCCTCTCGTGTTTGATGCTCGGGCTCGAGGCTGAAGGTCGTGAAGTCAAAACGATCGAAGGCATGGCGGAAGGCGCCGAGCTTCATCCATTGCAACATACATTTGCAGACCTGGGCGCCGCGCAGTGTGGTTATTGTTCACCCGGGTTTCTTCTAGTCGCCGAGGAACTGCTGAAAAAGAATCCAAAGCCTAATCGGGAACAAATCCAGGAGGCTCTCTCTGGAAATCTTTGCCGCTGCACCGGGTACATAAAGATTTATGAAGCAGTTGAGTTGGCTGCCGCACGCATGCGCGGTGAGGAATACGAGTTACCGCGTGAAGCTGTGTATGGCCTGGACTGAATTGTACGATGAACTTTAGTTCGTCGTGGATCGATTCCTGGCCCTCGAGTTTCTGCAAAGTACTAGTAAACGACGCACGACAACTAAAGTTCGTCGGACAAATGATTGATGAAGAAGAACGAATCATTGAATGTAGTTGGAAAGCCTTTTCGCAAGGTCGATGCGCGGGCGAAGTGTGTCGGCCAAACGAAGTTCGCTGACGACATCGTTCTTCCTCGAATGCTCTATTGCAAAATTCTTCGGAGCCATGTGCCTCATGCGAATATCAAAAGCATTAACGCCTCCAGGGCTCTCGCTTTGCCCGGAGTATTCGCGGTCATAACCGGCCAAGACCTACCGATTCCCTACGGCATCTTGCCTGTCAGCCAGGACGAACACGCACTCTGCATCGACAAAGTTCGCTTCATCGGTGATCCAGTAGCCGCCGTGGCTGCAATCGACGAGGACGTTGCATTCGACGCGATGAATCTGATCGAAGTTGAATATGAGCCACTCAATACGATCTCATCAATCGAAGAAGGGGTAATGATTGATGAACCACGGATTCATGACTATGGCGACTCCGGAAATATTCACAAGAAGGTGTCGCTCGAGTTCGGTGAAGTGGAAGTCGGATTCGCTGAAGCCGATCTCATACGTGAGGACGTTTTCTTTTACGAGGGCAATACCCACTTACCGATGGAGCAACACGCTGCTGTTGCTCATTATGATTCCGACAAGAAGATCACGCTGTGGAGTTCAACTCAAACTCCGCACTATGTACATCGGGCGCTCGCCAAAGTTCTGGAAATGCCCGCCAGCCACATTCGCGTAATTGCAACTCCAAATGGAGGTGGCTTTGGCGGCAAGAGCGATCCGTTTAATCACGAAGTCGTCGTTTGTAAGTTGGCCATGATTACCGGCCGGCCTGTGAAAGTAACGTTGACTCGCGAAGAAGTGTTTTACTGTCATCGCGGCCGCCATCCTGTTCTGATGAAAATCAAAACAGGCGTTAAAAAAGATGGCGCGATCACCGGCATGCACTTTCAATCGTTCCTCGATGGTGGCGCGTACGGTAGTTATGGCGTTGCGAGTACGTTCTATACCGGAGCGTTACAGACCGTTACTTACAACGTGCCTCGGTATAAGTTTGATGGCGTCCGGGTCTTCACAAACAAGCCTCCGTGTGGTCCGAAGCGAGGACACGGCACGCCACAACCCCGGTTCGGTCTCGAAATTCAAATCGACAAGATCGCAGAGCAACTCAAGTTCGATCCAGTCGCTATTCGTCGCAATCATCTCGTCGAGCCAAATTCAACAACGGCAAATTACTTGCGCATCGGCAGTATGGGTTTGGGCAAGTGCATCGACAAGGTGGTCGAAGGCTCTGATTGGAAGAGTAAGTTTTCCGGCTGGGATCGATCGAATCGCAAACTTCCCTTTGGAAAAGGTATTGGCATTGCGTGCAGTTCATACATTTGCGGCGCCGGACTTCCGATCTACTGGAACAACATGCCGCAATCGGGCGTTCAATTGCGCCTTGATCGGCAGGGCGGCGTTTGCGTTATGTGTGGTTCGACCGACATTGGGCAGGGCTCAGATTCAATCCTTGCCTACATCGTTGCGGAAATTCTCGGCATCGATCCCTTCGACATTCGCGTAGTCACTGCTGATACAGACCTGACTCCAGTAGATCTTGGAAGCTACTCGAGTCGCGTAACGCTGATGACTGGGAATGCCGCGATACAAGCCGCGGAACGAGCACGTGAGTTGTTGGTAATGGCAGTCTCCGAAAAACTCGGTGTGCCGATCGAGAATCTTTCACTGGCCGAGCGCCGCGTGTTTGATGTGGAAAACCCGGAAACTGGAGTTTCGTTTGCCGAAGCTGTGGTCATTGCCGAGTCGAAGTTTGGAACAATCGGAACAGTTGGTTCTTACACACCGCCGCGTTCACCAGGTAAATACAAAGGTTCCGGAGTCGGTCCATCACCTGCCTACAGTTATTCAGCTGCAGTTGCAGAAGTTGATGTTGATCCAGACACAGGAATTGTTGTTGTTGAACGTGTGTGGATTGCACACGACATCGGTAAATCGATTAACCCGATGCTGGTCATGGGCCAGGTAGAGGGCAGCGTGTACATGGCGCTGGGCGAAACGTTGATGGAGGAGATGACATACCGCGCCAATCGGAACGTCGTGCACAAGTTTCCGTCGATGCTTGAATACAAGAGCCCAACAACGTTGGAGATGTGTGACGTCAAAACATATCTGATCGAAGATCCGGATCCGAACGGTCCGTATGGAGCGAAGGAGGTTGGGCAGGGACCGTTGTTACCAGTTCCACCCGCGGTTGCGAATGCTGTTTATGATGCGGTCGGTGTGCGGATTGATGAAGTTCCGATCACGCCGGAGAAAGTGTTGAAGGCATTGCGTGAGAAAGCGCGCGGCCGTGATGGACGTTATGGTCCGATGTCGGTGCCGAACGTTGATTGGCCTGAACCGCTGCGAGTGTTGACACCAGCGGAGGGAGGAGACGGAAAAGAGATACCCAGGGTTGCGGTGCATTCGTAACGCGTAAGGCAGGCTGGTAGCCTGTCACTGTTCGGTTCGCTGGCCTCGGAGTAACTAATAGCCCTGCGGCTACGACGGGCTGACAGCCTGTCGTACCCCAGGATCTTTCGATTAGCTCCAGCTAAGACAAAGGAAGGCAAGAATGACTGAACACAGAACGAAAGGAATAAACGACTCGCAAACTTGTGAGGAGCAAGTTTTCGGAAGATTCGACCGGTTCCATGAACGGTTTGACAGGATTGAGGCAATCCTTGGAAACGTGGAAGCCAAAATAGGCAACCTTGAGGTCTTGCGGGACGAGGAGCGGGTAGCGTGGGAACATTTTCTCGCAGCAATCAATGACCTCGCGGCAAAGTCAGCGTAAAGACTTATGATGCGTCTTCCCAAATTCGAATACCGCACGCCGCAAACTATCGCGGAGGCGGTGAAGGTCATGGCTGATGTTGGCCCAGAAGGTCAATTTGTCGCTGGAGGGACCGATCTGTATCCAAACATGAAGCGACGCCAACAAACACCTAAGACCGTTATCTCGGTAATGCGTCTCAATGAGTTGAATCAAATCACCGGCGATGGCAGTAATGGTTTGCAAATCGGCGCGTCAGTAACTCTGACGGAAGTATGTGAGAACGAGATTATAAGACGTGCTTATCCCGTCGTGGCGCAAGCCGCCAGAACAATATCGACTCCCATTCTTCGTAACATGGGAACCATCGGTGGCAATCTCCTACTCGATACGAGATGTAATTATTACGATCAGAACTTCGAGTGGCGCAAAGGCATCAACTTCTGTCTGAAGAAAGATGGCGACGTATGTTGGGTCGCGCCTGGTAGTTCCAAGTGTTGGGCGGTTCAGTCATCCGATCTTGTTCCGGTAATGGTCGCAATCGGTGCCAAGCTCAGGTTCACGTCGACTCTCGGGGATCGTGTTGTTCATGCCGCAGCGTTATATAACGACGACGGTATCGACTATTTGCGTAAGCGTCCTGATGAATTATTGGTCAGTATCGAATTACCTCCTACGAACGGTTGGCGTGCCTCATATCAAAAACTGAGACGTCGCGGGGCCTTCGATTTTCCGGTCCTTGGTGTGGCTGCTTACATCAAACACGATCGTAATGCAGTGAATGAGGCAAGAGTTGTCCTGGGTGGCATTGCTCCTTCACCAATCGAGGTTAAAGAAGCGGCAAGCGCGCTGATTGGCAAGCCGCTCGACAAGGACAACATTCAAGCAGCGGCTGAGGCTGCGTATGTCAAAGCACGACCCCTGGATAACACTGACTTCGTCTATCAATGGCGAAAGCAGATGGCGCGACAGTACACAATTAAGGCATTGAACGAGTTGGTTGGGGATTAGTGCTTGGCCTTGGGTCTTGGGCCTTTGCCTTGGGAAGTCATCGGTCAGGAGCCGAAGAGTAAGTCATATAGGTCACATAGGTCCTATACAACTGACCATGCCACAGAATCCGGGTTCGGTATCAGCCATTCTCCTCGCTGCCGGGCAATCGCGTCGCATGGGTGCGTTCAAGCCGCTCCTTCCCTTCGGCAAAACCACAGTCATTGAGTCCTGCTTCAAGTACCTCACCACGGGCGGTGTTGATTCCGTTGTAGTCGTTGTTGGCTATCGCGCTGACGACATTCGCGAACAACTCTCCAGCTATTCAGTTCTGTTTGCAATCAATCCCGACCCGACAAGTGAGATGGCGGCGTCAATCGCTGCTGGAGTCCGACAGCTTCCAGACTCGGCTGCCGCTGTATTGATCTCGCTTGCTGATTACCCG
>Ga0310810_10009228_pt1 | contig 11393 bp, 9 predicted proteins | sample NCmetagenome_FD_207641 | JGI IMG/M metagenome (GOLD analysis project Ga0310810, IMG submission 207641) | Soil microbial communities from experimental microcosm in Duke University, North Carolina, United States - NC | ecosystem: Engineered > Artificial ecosystem > Soil microcosm > Unclassified ... | reverse complement strand
TCCCTAGAGAGCCCGAATGAGCACCAGCGTCCTATCTCCGCCTTTCGTGCCTGCAGCCGCGGAAAGGTTCTCGGGAACCCGCTGGATCATTTCCAGGCGGGACGATCTCATCTGGTTCGTGGGAACGGCCCTGGTGGGCTATCTGGCCCTGGCGCTATTGTCCGCCGGCGTTTCCTTGTCGCTGCTGGCCACGGTCTGGCTTCTGGGAGTGGATGGACCACACGTCACTGGAACAGTGACGCGAACGTACTTCGACAAACAGGAGCGCCACCGGCTGGGATGGCTGCTGTGGACCCTGGTTCCGCTGCTGTTCATCGGCCCGCTGGCGGTGAATCTGGGGCAAGGCGCGCTGTTCTTTCTTTTCGCGGTGTGCTGGCAGCACTATCACATCACCAAACAGCACGTGGGATTCGTCATGCTCTGGAAGGCCAAGAACAAAGAGCGGGATGCGGCCGAGATGCGGCTGGACCGCTGGTTTCTGCTGGCCTCGGGAGTAATTCCACTGGGACTATTCGTGGTCAAGACTCGCCTGCCGGCGGGGACAGTCGTGAACGCGCTGACCACCGCGGCGATCATGGTATTTGCCATCTTCGCCGCAATCTACGTCGCGTATCAAATCCGCAAGTGGCGCGCCGCGAAGCCGATGAATCTGCCCAAGCTGCTTCTGCTGGCCGGCCTGGTCCCGCTGCAATGGCTCGCGTTCGGATACGCCGCCGGCTTCGGGCCGGACGGCATCATGCGAGCCGGAATCGCACTGGGATTATTTCACTCCCTGCAATATCACCGGCTGATGTGGTTCCACAACAAGAACCGCTATCAGACGCCCGATGCGCGGGCCAAACACGGTTTTGCCGCAGTGCTGGCGCAGAGGTTCGGATATTATTTTGCAATGGCCGCGGGGCTATACCTGGTCGCGGATATTCTTCCGCAGACCATCTTCCCGTGGCAATGGCTGCCGGCTTCCTTGTGGGGCATCGCCTTCATGCACTATCTGCTGGATTCGAAGATCTGGCGGGTTCGAGGAGATAAGGAATTGGCCGCGGCGCTGCACTTGTAGCCCTGGCCGCCGCTTCCATTTTGGCGGCCCACCGCAGAAACCGCAGCAACTCACTCCGGTGACTCCACAGGAATGTCCGGAACTCGGCGGGCGAGATTTGCTCGGCGTGCAGTCCCCAGTAGGTTTCGATCCGCCAGCGCAGATACGGGCTGCGCCACGGCCGCAGGCGATTCCCTTTAGCCGACCGCCACAGGAATCCGATCATGATTTGCTTAAGATCAAGGCTTCCCGAGTGAAAGCGCGGTTTTAGGCGTGACCGGCGTAGCGTAGTAGCCGTTCTTGGCGCGCACCGTGGGCCCGCGGTACTGTCCGGTGAGCTCGACTTTTATTTTCCGGAAGGAGCCGTCCAGGTTGTCGTTCAGCGGGGAATACACGATGGTGTATTGATTGCGGATCTCATGCGCGATCTCCGGCGTGATTTTTTCCACTTCCGCCAGATCCTTGGGATAGTAGGCGAAGCCGCCCGAGGTTTCCGCCAGTGAATTGAGAGCGCGCTTGGCCGCCCGTGCCTCGCGAGCCTCTTCTTCATTCAACAGTCCGATGGAGTACACTAGCACGCCGCTCTCGCGGACCTTGCGCAGAAGCTGTTCGAGAGTGGTTTCGGCGCTGGAGTTGTCGTTGCCGTCGGTGACCACCACGATCACTTTCTTATCCAGCTTGCCGTCCGTCTTCATGTAATCGATCGCGCCGCTGATGGCGTTGCGCATAGCCGTGCCGCCGCGCGCGTCGATACGGGAAAGCGCCTCTTCCAGCTTCTTGGTGTCGTGGGTGAACGACTGATCCAGATACGGATCGTCGTTGAAATTCACGATGAAAACCTCATCGTCGGGATTCGACTCTTTCGCCAGCGTCAGCGCCGCCGCGGCTACACGCGAGCGCTTATCATTCATGCTGCCGCTGTTGTCCACCAGAATGCCCATCGAGACCGGGACGTCTTCGCGGCGGAACAGCTTGATCGGCTGCTCGACATTGTCCTCGTACACTTTGAATGCCGATCGCGGGAGATTGGTGACCAGCTTTCCGCTCTTGTCGAGGACGCTTACGTGCAGCGCCACCTCCTTGATTTCGGTGCGGAAAGTCGGAGTTTCTTCTTGTGCGCGGAGCAGTACAGACGCCATACCGGCGGTCAAAAGGCCCGCTGCCAGCCACTTTTTACTGTGCAGGTGCAACATATCCAGGACGGTACCGTGCCCGCAGCGGCGGAAGTTCCTTCACCTTGACCAGTTTCACTTCCACCTTTCTGTACTTGCCGTCTTTCGCGGCATTTTTCGGACTGTAGCCGATCACGTACTGGTTGCGGAGCTCCAGGCCGATCTTGGCGGCCACATCCGGCAGATCCGCCAGATTTTCGACCGCGAAATGGCGCCCGCCGGTTTGTTCGGCCAGGTCGCTGAGCAGCCCCGGCCCCCCCATTTCCTCGGGGGTCCGCCCGCGTGAGCCGAGCGGCTCAAAAATTCCGATGGCGTAAAGCTGAACGTCGCCTTCCCGCACCCAGTTCCGTACCTCGCTCTCGGTAAATCGGCTGGAATTGTCTCCGCCATCAGAGATGATCAGGATCGCTTTCCGGCCGTTCCGGGCCTTCTTCATCTCATTCATGGCCATGGCCACCCCGTCCAGCAAAGCGGTCCGCCCCTTGGACTGGACCCAGGTGAGATGGCTCTGAATATCCTCGGAGCGGGGGGTGAACGACACGGTCAGCTCAGGCCGGTCATTGAACTGCACCAGAAAGAATTCGTCCTCGGGATTCGAGGTCCGCAGGAACTGGGCGACGGCCTGGCGCGAGCGGTCCAGCTTATTGCTCATGCTGCCGCTGCAATCGAATACCACGCCTACGGAAATGGGTACGTCCTCGCTTCCGAACGTGACGATTTCCTGCGAAACCTTGTCCTCGGACAGTTCGAAATTGTCTTTTTCCAGGCCAGTGAGGAGTTTACCGGTGGCCGCGATGGTGACTGCGACTGGAACCAGGACCAGCGTCGTATCGATACGGAGGTCCGCGCGGCGATCCAGAATGGTCTCGCCTGCCACGGCCGCGGAAGTTCGGGTGCGGGGCTGAATGCTGACAGTGGGCGCCTGCGGGTCGGCGCGTTTTTCAAGGGGGTCGTCTGCTGTCAGCGGCAGCAGCCAAATGCACAACATCGCGATGGCCCAGAACAAACGCATAGTGGCCCGCAACCTGACCTGATTATAGCAGGACATACAGATTTCAGTACACGTTTACTTCCAAATTCTGGATATCCCGGCTTCGACCGCGGTCAGCCTGGATTGTGCTATATTCGAGTGTGCCGCAACGGATTCTTGGTGTAATCCCCGCACGGTACTCTTCCTCTCGTTTCCCCGGTAAAGCCCTTGTCTCCATAGCTGGTAAGACCATGCTGCAGCACGTGTGGGAACGCACCTGCCAGGCGCGCTACCTGACCGATATCGTCATCGCCACCGACGATGAGCGCATCCGCGATGCGGCTGAGGGATTTCGCGCACGCGTGGTCATGACGCGCGCGGATCACGTCTCCGGAACCGATCGGGTGGCCGAGGCGGCCTCGGCCTCGCAAGCTTCGATCATCGTCAACGTCCAAGGCGATGAGCCCATGATCGATCCGTCCGCCATCGATGCGGCGATTCTTGGACTTTTGGACGACGATATGGGCGCTGTTCCCATGGGGACTATCAAAAAACGCATTGAGCGTCCCGCCGATATTCAGGATCCGAACGTGGTGAAGGTGGTGACCGACGCGCAGGGCAACGCGCTGTATTTTTCACGTAGTCCCATTCCCTATGCGCGTGACGGCGAGCAACCCGCGTATTTCAAGCACATCGGTCTCTACGTCTACCGCCGCGACTTCCTGCTGTCCTATCCGGACCTGCCGGTAGGGCCACTGGAGCGCGCCGAGCGCCTGGAACAGTTGCGGGCGCTCGAGAACGGACACAAGATCCGCGTGGTGGAAACCGAGTACGAGTCCCTAGGCGTCGACACGCCCGAAGATTGGAGACAGGTCGCGGAGCTGTTCGAGAAAACATTGGTGAATCCATAATGGCCAAATACATATTTGTAACCGGCGGTGTGGTTTCCTCCCTGGGCAAAGGAATCGCGGCGGCAAGTCTGGGTTGTCTGCTCGAAAGCCGCGGCCTGAAGGTCACGCTTCAGAAATTCGATCCCTACCTGAACGTCGACCCCGGCACCATGAGCCCGTTCCAGCACGGCGAAGTGTTCGTCACCGACGACGGCGCCGAGACCGACCTCGACCTGGGCCATTACGAACGCTTCACGCACTCGCCTCTTTCGCAGACCAACAACCTGACCAGCGGCCGCATCTACGAGCAGATCATCTCGCGCGAGCGCCGTGGCGACTATCTGGGAAAGACGGTGCAGGTGATTCCGCACGTGACCAACGAGATCAAGGCGGCGGTGCGGCGCGTGTCCAACGCTTCCGAGCAATCGCCGGCCGACGTAGTGATCTGCGAAATCGGCGGAACCGTGGGCGATATCGAGTCGCTGCCGTTCCTCGAGGCAATCCGGCAATTACGCCATGAACTGGGCCGCGAAAATACGCTGTTCGTGCACGTCACCTTGGTTCCGTGGATCGCGGCCGCGCAGGAGCTCAAGACCAAACCCACCCAGCACAGCGTGAAAGAGCTGCGCGCTATCGGTATCCAGCCCGACATGCTGCTGTGCCGCAGCGAACGTCCGATCCCGCAGGAGATGAAGGAGAAGATCGCGCTGTTCTGCGACGTAAATGTTGAAGCCGTGATCACCGCCAAAGACGTCGACAGCGTGTACGAAGTTCCGCTGGTGTTCGCCGAGCAAGCCGTGGATGAAATCGCGATGCGCCTGCTGGCTCTGGAGGCCGGCCCGCGGGATCTCACCGCCTGGACGGATATGGTCCGGCGTATCAAGCAGCCTTCACGCCAGGTGTCCATCGGCCTGGTCGGGAAATACGTCGAGTACGAGGACTCCTACAAGAGCCTGAAAGAAGCGCTGTTGCACGGCGGCCTGGCGCACGACGCCAAGGTCAACATCACCTGGATCGAGGCCGAACGGCTCAAGTGGCCCGAAGCGAGTGCGGAGCTCGAAACCTTCGACGGGATTCTGGTTCCGGGCGGATTTGGACGCCGCGGCATCGAGGGCATGCTGCAAGCCATCCGTTTCGCGCGCGAATACAAGGTCCCGTATTTCGGAATCTGCCTGGGGATGCAGACCATGGTGATCGAATTCGCGCGCAACGTATGCGGGCTGGAGCATGCCAACTCCACCGAATTCGATCCGGCCACACCCGATCGCGTGATCTACAAACTGCGCGAGTTGAAAGGCGTCGACGAGCTGGGCGGGACCATGCGCCTGGGGGCGTATCCCTGCCAGTTGGCGGACAACACCTTCGCGCGCCAGGCGTATGGCCGGCGCGAGATCAGCGAGCGGCACCGCCATCGCTACGAGTTCAATCGCGAGTACGAAGCGATCCTAAAAGAGCATGGCCTGCGGCTGACGGGGGAGACTCCCGACGGGGTCTACGTCGAAATCTGCGAGCTGGCCGATCATCCCTGGTTCCTGGGCTGCCAGTTCCATCCCGAGTTCAAATCGAAGCCCCTGGAGCCGCATCCGCTGTTCCGGGCGTTTGTCGGCGCCGCGCTGGACTACCGGCGTGTGCGGACCGAATCGCAACCCGACAAAAGTGACAAGCGCGCGCATGCCGCGCCCGGCCGGACCTCCGTGATCCTGCAATAGTGCGCATTACTGAGAAAGTCGAAATCGGCGGCGGCCCCCTGGCGTTGATCGCCGGACCGTGCGTGATCGAGAGCGAGGGACACGTGGATTCGCTCGCTCAGGCGCTCGCCGGATTGGCACAGGGTCTGAACATGCCTCTGGTGTTCAAGGCATCCTTTGACAAGGCCAACCGATCGAGTGTGAATTCGTTTCGCGGCCCGGGGATCAAGGAGGGTCTGCGGATTCTCAAGGGTGTGCGCGATCGCGGCATCGCCGTACTCACTGACATCCACGAGCCCGCGCAAGCGGCTCTCGCCGCCGAATCAGCCGATATACTGCAGATCCCGGCGTTCTTGTGCCGCCAGACGGATCTCCTGGTGGAGGCGGGTAAGACGGGACGCGCCGTCAATATCAAGAAAGGCCAATTTGTGTCGCCCGCCGACATTCGGCTGGCTGCGGAGAAAGTCGCCTCCACTGGCAACGATCGGATTCTGCTCACCGAGCGCGGGTCTTCCTTCGGCTACAACAATCTGGTGGTCGACATGCGCGGCCTGGCCATCATGCGCGGGTTCGGATGGCCGGTGATCTTCGACGCGACGCATAGCGTGCAACTGCCTGGCGCCGCGGGAACGGTCTCCGGGGGCCAGCCCGAGTTCATCGAGCCGCTGGCAAGCGCCGCGGTGGCAGTGGGCGTGGATGCCGTGTTCATCGAAGTCCATGAGGCCCCGGAGCGGGCATTGTCGGACGGCGCTAATGCGCTGCCACTCGATAAGCTCGAAGGGCTGATGCGGAAGCTGCAACGGGTCGCATTGGCTGCGCACTAAATGGCGCGCGCGTTCTTGCGTTTGGACCGCACGATCAGCACAAGACCAACAGCCATCGACGAAAAGCTCAACGCGGCCCCCATCCCAGCAACCGCCGGACGATATCGCATCTCCACCCGATGGCTCCCGGACTCGAGCACCACTCCGCGCAGGGCTCCGAAGACCTCGTAAATCGGCTGCGGCCGGCCGTCCACGGTCGCCTCCCAGCCCGGATAAAACGTCTCGCTCAGGATGAGCAGGCCACGGCATCGCAGATCCGTATTGATCCGCATCGTGTCGCTATCCGGCCGATCAAAGGACACAACCCCCGCATCGCTGCACTCTTCGAGCGGCGGCGGAGCCTCCAATGTGACGGCGGTGGTGGCGAAATTCACGGCCGGATCCTCGATAGAGCGCCGAAGATCGTCCACATCCTTCGCGCGGATCACGCGATGGACGATCCATGCGCGCGGCATCGCGTTCGGCACAGACGTCACTCCCAGTAATTGCTGCGTGCGCGCGGTCTGAAATTCGAAGCGCAGAAGGTGCTCCGGAACCGCGGAAACGAACGATTGAAGAACGTCTACTCCGTACAGATCACCGAGATCGGTCATGACTGAGTTGTAATCGGAGACAATCCGTCCTTGGCCGGAGGGTGGCAGAGTTTTGGCCAAACTCGCGTATTTTCGGAGCGAAGGAGCTAGCACGGCGCTGCCGGAATCCAGGTCTGTCATGCGATGCGCCGCGACCGTGCCCGCTTCCATAAGAACCAGCGCAAGCAAAACAATCCCCGGCCACACTGCGAACCTGCCCCCAATCAAAACGCCGAGAGCGAACGCCGCGATCAAACCCTTCACTACAAAATAACTTTGGACCGGGCCTTCCATTTCGGGCATGCGTCCCGACCAGGAAACAACCAGAACCATCGCTGCGACCGCCGCCGGAATCAAAATTCCCTTGCGGGGAATCGAACCCCGGATGACCAGATCGGCGCCCACGGCAGCGAGGGCGCTCAGCGCGAACCCGGCTAGAAAGATCCCCCGGCCCGGGCTGCGGGCCTTGTCCGCAAGGGGGAGGAGTTCATAGATCAGCCGTTGGAACGGAGTGTGGGAGCCGAGCGCATAGAGCAGCGACCCCAGTGCCAGAAATCCCAGCAGCTTCACGCGCCGGTCGGACCAGCGATAGACCAGTGCGGCGATGGCCAGAACCAGGATCGTTACCCCGGCAAATGCCGTCCAATGGCCCTCCGGGACGCCGCCCGGCGCGAAGAATTCCGCCAATCCGAGCCAGGGCAGCGAGTAGCGCGCATGCACCTCGTACGGCACCTTGTCGGACCAGCCGATGGGATTCGCGACACCTACCCAGCGCCGGGACGCGTGGCCGAATTCGTAGAACGGCAGAGTCTGAATCGCGCTCATCGGAATCGCAAGAGCAAACGCCAGCAGCGTGCCGTGGATCGCCCGCCAAGTTCTGCTGGCCGCCGCGACGCACACACTTCCGAACAGTACGGCACAGCCCGTGATCAAAGGGATCTCATGGTGTCCGGTCCACCAACTGAGCCCCAATGCCAGCCCCAAGGGAGCTCCGTTCGCCAGGATGCCGCCTTCGGTCCAAAGCCGAAAGGCGTAGTAGAAAATCAGCGGAGTAAGCGCTACGCCACTGCCGATATCGAGCCACGGAGCACTTCCCAGGAATCCGGTGCAGGAAAAGGCCACGGCTCCCAGCAGCGACGGCAGAACGGGAAGCGCCAGATACCGGCAGAACCAATACGCCAGAAGCGCGGCGATGAGGTGCAGCGCGAAGTACAGCCAGTTCAGCTCGGCGAAGGACAGGGCGGCATCCCGCAGAGGAAGAAATCTCGCGAACAGCAGAACCAAGGGGTTCAGCGGGCCCGGCTGACCGGACCCGAGCACCGGCTGCCCTAGCCATACGTAAGGATTCCATAGCGGGAAGTGTCCGGCGTGGAGACTCCGGGCGAAGAACTGCAGCCGCGGTATTTGCAACTGGGAAAGATCGTAATGATCGAACCAGACGAATCGCGAGGGGAACAGCAGAAGCGGCCAATACACCACCGCCAGCAGCGCGAAGAGTCCCGCCACGGCCGCGGTCCGCTCAGTTAGAGGGCGCATGGATTGTGATGGATTACTTTATACGCACGTCCAACAATAACAGCCCCTGGCAGTGTTCTAGGGCAAGGGCGGAAAAACCGGCGAGGAGCATCGCGATAAAAACCTTCACGCCGACGATTTTCTAGAATGGGATCTGGGCGATACCAGCCAGAAATGCTCAACCGCATCTTCGTAGCGCTGCAGACGTTCGGATTCGGCTCGCAACGCTCGATTCCGGGCCTCGATGGCATGAGAGCCGTCTCGATTCTCCTTGTTATGGGCTCTCACATGGCGGTTACGCGCAACTTCCCGCTGACGCTCCAAGACAATCCCATCGGCAATTTCGGCGTGCTGGTATTTTTCGTTATCTCCGGATTTCTGATCACCTCGGTTCTGATCAAAGAAATGGAGCGAAACGGGACCATCTCGCTCCCACAATTTTATTTGCGCCGCGCCCTCCGGTTGTTTCCAGCCTGCTACGTTCTGATCGGCGTGGTTGCCGCGCTTGCCCATTGGCATCTGGTGGTGCTTGGACCCGGAGACCTGACGGCCGCCCTGACATACACCATGAACTTCCATCCAGCCCGGGCATGGACGCTCGGCCACTTATGGACTCTGGCCGTGGAAGAGCAGTTCTATCTTCTTTGGCCCTGGGCGCTTGGAGCGCTAGGCCCGCGACAAACCATTCCATGGCTGGTGGGGCTGCTGGCCGCAGCGCCACTGCTTCGCCTGGCGTCCCCGTACGCCGGCTCCGCGCTAAATTTTTTCGTCGCTTCGGATTGCCTCGCCACAGGCTGTCTACTGGCGCTCTGCCGAAGCACCCTTGCTTCAAATCGCGTCTATTCGCGGATGCTGGCCTCGCGCTGGTTCTGGCTGATTCCCTTCACAGCGCTATTCGTCTATTTCATTCCGTCCACAAGATTTCTGTGGCTTGCGGGTGTGCCGTTCATGAACTTAGCTATCGCAGCGACGCTGGACTGGTCGATGCGAAATACCGACGGCATGGTTGGCCGTTTCCTAAACTGGCCGGCAATACGGTTTCTGGGTGTGCTGAGTTACTCTCTGTATCTATGGCAGCAGGTATTCTTTAACCGCGACTCGGACAGCCCTTTTTGCGCGTTTCCGCTCAACCTGATTGCGACGTTTCTGATGGCGCTGGCATCGTATGTGCTGATCGAATGCCCGTTTCTCCGCTTGCGAGCTCATTGGCGCGCAGGGAAAGATATCCAGCCTCCCGCAACCGCACAAGGCTCACTCGCAAGCTAGGAACACCGGACGCACCTTTCAATCGCCGTGCGAGGCGGCGACGAAGACCATCACAAACACGTACGCCACGCCGACAAGGCAAACCACGATCAACCAGGTTTGCCACGGCCAGCGTTTCACTATTACAGCTTACAGGGGTTCGGGTAGATGAAGTTGCGCCTTCACCAGCGCCTTTTCGAGCACTTGGGCGGCTTCGGCTTCGGCCATGCCCCGCGAAGTCGAAAGCTCGGTGATCAGCATGTGCCGGGCGCGATCCAGCATCTTCTTCTCACGGAAGGACAAGACCTTCTGCGTTTGCAGCATCAGCAGGCTCTTGAGCACTTCGGCGACCGCCAAAAGGCTGCCGTCGCGCATCTTTTCGGTGTTGTCGCGGAAGCGATCTTTCCAGTCGTGATAGCGGGGACAGCGGCCCTCTGAGAGGAAATTCACCACGCGAGCCAGCTCGCCGTTGCGGGTGACGCGGCGCAGGCGCAGTTCGCCCACGTGGGAGAACGGAACCATCACCGTCAGGCTGTTATAGGTAATTCTGAGCAGGTAAAAGCGCTCGAGATTGCCAGCGAAGGCCCGCGAACTGATGTTCTCGATGGTAGCGACCCCATGATTGGGGTAAACCACCTTCTCTCCAACTTGGAAAGTCATGCCTGAAGTCTATGCCGGAGCGATCGTGGCCCGCCCTAATGGACTCAGTGCATCTTAATCTGAACTTCATCCGGTGTCAATAACAAAGTATGCCATTTGGGTAGTGCGTGTAGTCCATTGATTCTGAAGGTCTTCTGGACCCAGCGTGAGGTTATCGGTTAGGATTAGAAGAATACCCCGATGGAATCCGCCAAATCCGCCAACATCGATTTGAAGAAAACGGTCCACCTTCCCAAGACCGATTTCTCCATGAAGGCCAACCTGGGGCAGATGGAACCCAGGCTGCTCGCGCAATGGGACTCGACCGGGCTCTATCAACAGATTCGCGAGGCGCGGCAGGGCAAGCCCGCCTACGTGCTCCATGATGGGCCGCCCTACGCCAACGGCAACATCCACCTGGGCCACGCGCTCAATAAGTTGCTGAAGGATTTCATCGTCAAGGTGAAAACCATGGAGGGCTACGACTCCCCCTACGTGCCCGGATGGGACTGCCACGGCCTGCCCATCGAGCACAAGGTGGAAAGCGAGCTGGGCTCCAAGCGGGCCACCATGTCGCCGGTGGAGATCCGCGCGGCCTGCCGCAAATACGCGGCGAAATACGTCGACCTGCAGCGCAAGGATTTCATCCGCCTGGGAGTACTGGGACGGTGGTCGCAGCCGTATTTGACCATGAGCGCCGAGTACGAAGCGGTGATCGCCGGCGCCTTTGTCGATTTCCTCGAAAAAGGGTACGTTTACAAGGGGCTGAAGCCGGTCAACTGGTGCACGCACGATCGCACCGCGCTGGCCGAAGCCGAGGTCGAATACGAGAATCACACCAG
>Ga0310810_10009224_pt1 | contig 11395 bp, 15 predicted proteins | sample NCmetagenome_FD_207641 | JGI IMG/M metagenome (GOLD analysis project Ga0310810, IMG submission 207641) | Soil microbial communities from experimental microcosm in Duke University, North Carolina, United States - NC | ecosystem: Engineered > Artificial ecosystem > Soil microcosm > Unclassified ... | reverse complement strand
ACTTGAGGCAGCATACATTTTGGGTCTTGATGATGAATCTCTTGAGATGACAAAAGAAAAACAGTCAGATCTTGCATACTTGGTGCGGGTAAAGAAAATAATGTTCGAAGACAAGGCCAAAAGCTACAAGGATGAAGATTTGGATGGTCAAAAGATTCGAATCTCGGTTGAGTAGAGCTTCATCCATTGTATTAAATAACAAAAAAATACACAATATCCCATGCCCAAGCAGATAACCCTAGACGGTTGGCTCATATCACATCTTGCCATTTTACTAAAAAAAGCATCATCACATGTAGTCAAGACCAAGACTCCTCTAGTGCTATACAGAAACACACTTGAAGAGGAAGAAGAAGCCTACCAAGAAACAGTCTGCACCATTACAGAAGGGTATATCATAGTACAGGTAATCACTTCAGGAGGCGGAGTAGTTCCAAGCTTTCAGCAACAATTCGTATTCACACTAGACGAGTTTCCAAATTGGCTTATGCGAAAAAGCAAGGATCTGTTCCTCCAATGTGTAGATACATTAGAAGAACAATTCAGATAGATACAAAATTCAATATCATAAAATTCTAATTTTGTGATAATGAGGCTTAAAAATACCACGTGAAAAGGAAAAATAGTTTTGAGGGCCGGACCAGGCAAGAGGGTGTCATTTGACACTCGGTACCGACCCCAAAACGTTTCTTGTATCATAATATCAGATTATGAAATCTTAGATGAGGTCGTCGTACCAGTATAATTACATTATGTAGAGAATCAGATGTGGAAACTAGGAAATACGGCAAAATTAAACTACAGACCCAGATGATCCACACATCATTTCCATGTTGATACCAAACTGTCTTTGGATTTTATTAAACAGTTCAGATCTGTAATGATATAGAACAATCATCATCAAACAGATTATAAAGACCATAAAAAAGAAAAATCACAATGCGCCTGTTAGAGTACCAAGCAAAGTCATTGTTTGCAGAGTACAACATTCCAATCCCAAAAGGACTGACATCTACAGATATTGTACAAGGAAGAAAAGATGCCACGACATTGGGATTTCCATTTGTTATCAAAGCACAGATGGCAGTAGGAGGAAGAGGCAAGGCTGGAGCAATTCAAAAATGCCAAAACGCTGATGAATTTGAATTAAAGTACCCGGACATCATGCAAAAAGTAGTCAAGGGAGAGAAGACAAAAGCAATCTTACTTGAAAAAATGGCAGACATCAAAAAAGAACTTTACCTTTCACTGTTCTTGAACAGAGGTAAGAGATGCTATACAATAATTGCATCTGGTGAAGGTGGTGTTGAAATCGAGTCTGTCAAAAATCAGATAATTCGTGAAGTCGGATTAGGCAATGTAGATGCTGCAACTGCAGAAGAAGTAGGAAAGCAAATGGGACTAAAAGACAAACCATTAACTCAGTTTATCGATATTTTACAAAAATTAGCAAAGATCACAATAGACAAGGAAGCAGAACTTGCTGAGATAAACCCCCTTGCAATAGTAGGAGATGATGCAGTTGTCGCCCTAGACGGAAAGGTCATCATTGATGACAATGCAATGTTCAGACATGAAGAGTTGCGTAAATTCCAAGAAGTCTCTGAACTTGAAGAGAGGGCAGAAAAGAGTGGATTTTCACTTGTCGAGCTTGACGGAAACATTGCAGTGGTAGGAAACGGAGCAGGTTTGGTCATGTCTACTCTTGACATGCTATCTGACAATGGTGGAAAGCCTGCTTGCTTTTTAGACGTAGGTGGTGGTGCAACTACGGAAACAGTATACGAAGCACTAACTTTGATTAGCAAAATGAAAAAGGTAAAAGGAATACTTGTAAATCTTTACGGTGGAATTGTCAAGACTACGACTGTTGCAACAGCATTTCTCAAAGCATATGATGATAAGATAATTGATCTTCCAGTCTTTGCAAGAATGTCAGGTGCAGAGGCAGACAAGTCAAAAGAAATGCTCAAGGGGTCAAGAACAAAAATGTTTGATACCATTGAAGAAGCAATAAATGCGGCAGTAATTGAGATGAATAAAAATGGTTGATCTTTTCGAATTACTAATTGGCAAAGAGGGAGACAAGGATTACAAAAAGAAACCGGTCATAGTGCAGGGCATCACAGGTAAGTTTGGTTCATTTCATACACAACAAATGTTAGCATACGGTACAAACGTGGTAGCAGGTGTAACACCTGGCAAGGGAGGACAGAAACATGAAGGAGTCCCAATTTATGAGACAATGAATGAGGCTGTAAAAGCAACAGGTGCCAAGATTTCAATAATTTTCGTTCCAGCAAAGTTCTTTCTGTCTGCAGCAGTTGAAGCATTAGAATCAGGAATAAAACTGCTCATTGCAATACCAGAACATGTTCCAGTAAAAGATGCATTAACAATTGTGGAACTAGCAAAGAAAAAAGACGCAATTGTAGTTGGTCCAAACACTCCAGGTGTTATCATCCCAGGAGTAATCAAGATAGGAATCATGCCAGCATCACCTTTCAAAGAAGGAAGGATTGCAGTAATATCTAGAAGTGGTACTTTGATGTACGAAGTATCACACAATCTATCTGTTGCAAACTTTGGTCAGAGCATATGTTTTGGAATCGGAGGAGATCCAATCAACGGTACACCACTAATTCAAGCATTTGATACAATAAGAAACGGTGCAAATATTGACGGCATTGTTGTAGTAGGAGAAATAGGTGGAGATGCAGAAGAGATGCTTGCACAACACATTATCGATACCAAATTTGACAAGCCAGTAGTAGCATATATCGCCGGAAGAGCAGCACCAAAAGAAAAGAGAATGGGGCATGCCGGTGCAATAGTATATGGAAATTATGGTTCTGCAGAGTCAAAGGTATCCATGTATGCCAAGGCAAATGTGCCAGTAGCCAAGAGACCAGCCGAAGTACCCATGCTTCTTGCAGGAAAGCTTGGAAAAGGTAGAATCAAATAGTAGGAAATTGGAGAAATAGAAAATGCCGATAACAGATCCACTAAAAAAATCTATAGCACAGAAAGCTAGACTTCACTTTAAAGTCTGTTTTTCATGCGGTGCAAAAAATCCAATTAGTGCATCAAGATGTCGCAAATGCCACAACGTCTACCTTAGATTGAAGAACAGAACGCTCGGAATTAAAAAGTAATTAACAATCTCCGCCGCAACCACAGCTATCATCATGCGCCATTTTTAGTGGGTTATTAGCATCGTGTTTTGCTTTTTGATAATGCGCAACATTTAGAATTCTTTCGGCAACAACAAGGTTTGCCATATGATTAGAATCAAGCCACTGTTCAATGTCATCTATTTTGTAAACATTCCCACTTGATAGAATTTTTTTGAATGTATCTCTGATAAGATCATCTTGTTCGCTACCAAGTATTCCATTACATTCAATTGATGTAAGGCGATGCAATAAAGCAAGTGAGCTTTCTGAAAGGGTCACAATCTACCCAATTTAGAATCAGTATAAGAATTTTCCAAGATCTCTTGATATATGGGTGACTGTAATATTTTTCTGAAGATAGTTTGTTCATTATCAATTTTAAAAATTATGATGAGATAGCAGGTACAAAGTCTGCCCGTTTGGCAAAGAGTGCAGCAAAGGTTGCAAAAAAACACAGAGTAAGAATCGTAGTCTGTCCTCCACAACACATGATGTCAGAGATAACCAGAGTTTCTTCAGACGTATTTGCACAACATCTTGATAATTCGAAGGTAGGTAGCACAACAGGTTTTGTCATACCAGAGATTGTAAAAAAATCCAGAGTCGAGGGGTCACTCATAAATCACAGCGAACACAGGATACCGTCAAATGAAATAGAAGAAATGGTAATCAGACTAAGAGAGCTGAAAATGACATCAGTTGTATGCGTACAGGATGTAAGCGAGGCATGGCAGTATTCAAAACTTAATCCAGATTATATCGCAATAGAGCCACCAGAGCTGATAGGTAGTGGAAAGGCAGTATCTAAAGAAAAACCAGAAATAATAACAGAGGCAGTCAAAGCAGTAAAGAAAGCAAACAATTCCACTCAGTTGTTGTGTGGTGCAGGAATTATTTCAGGAGAAGATGTATCACGTGCACTAGAGCTTGGTGCAAAAGGAATACTTGTTGCAAGCGGTATTGTAAAGGCAAAGAACTGGGAAAAAACAATAGAAGAGTTTGCATTGGCATTTACTAAAAAAATAAGTTCAAGATAATTATTTTTCCGTAGGTGATATATACATGCAGATACACCCAAACACATGTCGACCTTAGATAATGACATACTTGAAGAACTAAAGAAGATACGAGAGGCACTCACACCAAAAGCTACACCTCCAGCACCAGAACCAAAAGGTCTCATTGCAGAATTCAAAGATTTTATTGGCAAGGCTGGAGTCTTGGGTCTTGCCATCGGTTTCATCATGGGAACCGTAATTGGCAGAGTAGTAACAGCCCTAGTGCAAGATCTCATCATGCCAATTCCTAGCGCATTCATAGCAGGAGCAGACTGGAGAAAGGCAATTGTTACAATACCAGTAGGAAACGGAATGAATTTTGGAATAGGTGACTTCATCGGTGTTGTGATTGATTTTCTCATAATCGCCTTTGTTATCTTCATCATGACAAAATTCGGACGAAAGGCTGGCTTGAAATAGCCTTTCACATATTTTTTGCAGTTACTTGAAGAAGACTGAAATATTGAATCAAGTCTTTATTTCGCATAATGCTTCCAAGACTTGAATCAATAAAACAAGCAAGGATGAAGATAGGTATGACTCAGCAAAAACTTGCTTCCCTCACAGGAGTTAGTACCTCGATGATAAACCAGATCGAGTCTGGGAGATGCCAACCAAGTTATTCCACTGCAAGAAAAATATTCGAAGTATTATGGTCCCTTGAAAGCCAAGCATCAACCAAGGCAGGAGATATTTGTAGTAAGGAAATTGCCAAGCTCAAGGCACATGATTCACTGCATGATGCAATAAAAAAAATGCAGGAACTATCAATCAGTCAAATGCCAATCTTTGACGGTCTCGAAGTAGTCGGTGTCATAACAGAAGATGGAATCATAAAGCACATTTTGGACAACGATGAGACTGAACGAAAAAGGATCAAGATAGCAGAGATAATGGACCCAAGGCCTCCAATTGTAGACTATAACACTCCAGTCAAGACACTGGTATCTCTAATAAGATATTCAAAATGTGTTCTGGTGTCAAAGCAGAGCAAGATTGTAGGAATAATTACGGCATCAGATACTCTCAAGCTAGTAGACTAGTTTTAGAATTAGCAGTTAGAAAAATTTTCTGTAAACTACAATACTTCCAAGTATTGCAACCATCACCACCATAGATGAAAGCACTCCAAATTCTGGGACGGTTATTGCTTGTTGTACATCCGGTGTTAACGAAATAATATCATCTGGATTTGCCCCAATGACATCAGTAAGACATGTCTTTGATTCATTATACAAGTCCCATGTTTTTTGATCCTGCATAAGTACTTCATGCTGTTGCAATGCCGTAGCGTTTGGATTTGTTTTCATGTATAATGTCATTCTGTCATTCATCCTGTGGACAACATCCATGTAGATATTAGTCTCAACACTCCTTCCAAATGGGTTACACACATAGTTTCCAGATTTATCAAATTCTGCATATGCAGACATGCTACCAGTGCCTAGAACCGAGAACGGTAACAGTATTGATGGCAAGATAAGCAACATTAGAAGAATTTTCTTTGCCAAGACATCATCTAACCACGTCATGCCTTAAAAAATTGGTGTAGGATAATTCCTAATGAATTTGAGATGGTCGTACACCTTGTAGACCTAACACATGTTTTAAGAACATCTAGGATTTTGGATGGGAGCACAGCTCTGCCAGTACCCCATGCAATGATTTAGGATGCATAAAGATTATTTTAGTCCCACGTGAACCAGGCCTTATCTCTCCCAAGAATTTTATTCCACACACTTTCATTCTGTCTACTTCTTTTTCAATGCCATCTGTTTCAAGGGCAATATGATGCAGTCCCTCACCTTTTGTTGTCAAGAATTTTTTGATAGGGCTAGTTTCTTTTGTTGCCTCCATGAGTTCAATTCTAGAATTATTTAGATGAAGAATTGCAACTCGGACTCCTTCAGTTTCCACAGTCTCAAATTCTACTTCGTGAACACCAAGCGCTTCTTTGTATTGTTTTACTGCATCATCCAAGTTGTTTACTGCAATTGCGACATGATCTAATCGCATCTTAGAATGTCTCCTTTGGTTGGTAAATTCCAAAGACTTCGCGGAATGTATTGCTAATTTCTCCCAGTGTGGCATAATTATTTACAGCATCCAAGATAAACGGCATTAGATTTTCATCCTTGTCTGCAGCACTCTTCATTTTTTCAAGCGCATGTTCAACTTTTGTATTATCACGGGTGCTACGCAATTCTTTTAGATTTGCCATTTGTTGTGTTTGAATGCTGCCATCAATCTTCATGATTTCAGGCTTTTCCTTTGCAGCATCAGTGAATTTGTTGACACCGACTATTACTCGGTCTCCTCCATCGATCTCCTTCTTCAGTCGATAAGCATTCTGCCTAATTTCAGATTGGAAGAATCCTCTCTCAATTCCCACAAGTGAGCCTCCCATTCTGTCTATTTTCTTGAGATACTTGTTTGCCTCTGCTTCTATTGTATCAGTCAAATTCTCCACATAGTACGAGCCAGCAAGCGGGTCAACGGTTTTTGTAATTCCACTCTCATGACCCACAATCTGTTGTGTTCTTAGAGCAATCTTTACTGCAGATTCTGTAGGTAGTGCAAGTGCTTCGTCTTTTGAGTTGGTATGAAGCGATTGACAACCACCAAGCACTGCTGCCATTGATTGTACCGCAACACGTATGATGTTATTATCAGGCTGCTGGGCAGTAAGGGACTCTCCACTTGTTTGCACATGGAATTTTAGTTGAATTGATCGTTTGTCTTTTGCGTGGAATCTGTCTTTTAGTATCTTGGCATAAATTCTTCTGGCTGCACGGAATTTTGCGATCTCTTCCAAAAATTCGCTAGTACAACAGAAGAAGAATGAAAGTCGTGGTGCAAAACTGTCAATTTTCAATCCCCTGTCAACACATGTCTCGATGTATTCTATTGCGTTTGCAAGTGTGAATGCAACTTCTTGCACTGCGTTGCATCCTGCTTCCCGCATGTGATATCCAGATATTGATATTGGGTACCATTGAGGAACTTTTTTTGAACAATATTCAATCATGTCGCCAATTAATCGCATTGATGGACGCGGTGGATAGATGTAGGTATTTCTTGCAATGTATTCTTTTAGGATATCATTTTGTGTGGTGCCACGTAGTTGCTTGCTGTCAACTCCTTGTTTTGCACCTGTTGCAATGTATAGTGCAAGTAATGTAGATGCAGTAGAGTTTATTGTCATAGATGTGCTTACTTTGTCAAGAGGAATTCCACCAAAGCATTTCATCATGTCTTTGAGCGATGTAATGGAAACACCAACTTTTCCAACTTCGCCCTCCGCATGAGAATCATCTGCATCATATCCAATCTGGGTTGGCAAGTCAAATGCCATAGAAAGACCAGTCTGACCTCTTTCAAGAAGATACTTGAATCTCTGATTTGTCTGCTCGGCAGTGCCAAACCCAGTATACTGTCTCATTGTCCATAACCTGTCCCGATACATTCCAGGATGAATTCCGCGGGTGTACGGATATTTTCCTGGCTCCTCTGTCTTGCTTTTTGGTTTAACCTTTGAATCGTAGAAGCGTTTTACTGGAATATTAGAATCAGTCTTGATAGTTTTTACCATATCATACTAGCCCCTTGGATATTTTGTCTGCTGCCTCAAATGGGTCAACTTTGCCTGACTGGACTTTTTTAAGATATGTCGCATACGATTTACTCGAGTCAAGCATTGTTGTAACTTTGTTTTTAACATTATTTAAAACAATATCTCGTAGTTCAAAGTCTAGTCTTGAAGCCTCAATCTTGGCCCGAGTCTTGTGTCTTGTTCTCATGACTTCTTCCAATTTTTTTGCAAAATCGGCAACACCCTTGTTTGATTTTGCCGAAGTCATCATCACAACTGGGTTTTTCTCAGACATGCCGATAAAGTCTCGAACAGAATCAAAAAGCTGGTTTGCCCCAGGCAAGTCGCTCTTGTTTATCAGATAGATATCCCCAATCTCTGTTAGACCTGCCTTTATTGTCTGTATACTGTCTCCAGTATGTGGATTAAAAACAACAACTGTTACATCTACAACTTTTTCAATATCAACTTCAGTCTGTCCAGCCCCCACACTTTCAATTATTATCGGATTAAATCCTGCATACTCTAAAACTCTGATGCTGTTTCGAAGCGATGTCGATATAGCACCTGTTGCACCCCTTGATGCCATACTCCTAATGTACGTCCCAGAATCAGTAGATTCGGTCATTCTCACCCTATCACCAAGTATTGCACCTCCTGTAATGTGGCTAGTGGGATCTATTGCAAGAACTGCACTCTTGTAGCCAAGCTTGTTTAGCTCAAGGCTGGTTCGGTTTATCAGAGTACTCTTGCCTGCACCGGCAGGTCCGGTGATTCCAATCTTCATAGATTTGCCAGAGTGTTTGAAAATCTTTTTTATGATAAGTTTAGCGTCTTTTTCGTTATTTTCGATTATAGATATGGCACGAGCTATTGCTCTTCTGTTGCCTTTCTTAATTTCTGCCACAATATCCATAGAGAGGTCACGCAAAGAATCCACAATAAAGCTTATTGTTATGCCAATAAAGCAAAGGGATCCCCAAGAGTATGATTTTCAAATAAAGCTTTTAAAACAGAAAATTTACTTGTAAAGTACATGTCTCAAAAGGCTCAAACAAAGAGAATTAGGATCTTGGTTTCAAAACTAGGTCTTGATGGCCATGACAGAGGAGCGCTGGTATTATGCAGGGCTTTTAGAGACGCAGGCATGGAGGTAATCTATTCAGGGCTTTTTGCAACTCCTGAAAGAATAGCCCAGATAGTAGAAGACGAAGATATCGACGTTGTTGCACTAAGTCTTCTAAATGGCGCACATCTTACCCTGTTTCCTAGAGTTGCAAAAGCAATCAAGGACAAGGGAATAAACGATGTTCTAGTAATTGGCGGAGGAGTCATCCCAGAAGATGACAAGCCCGCACTTGAAAAATCAGGAGTATTAGGAAACTTTGGACCAGGAACCCCGCTTCCTTCAATAATTGATTTTATCCAGACAAACCTTTCAAAGAAATAAATTTATTCAGTCGAGTCCGGCCACATCATCTTTCGCATGTCTTTTCCTACTTTTTCTATCTGATGTGCAGTTATTTCTTTCATGAATCTGTCAAAGGAGTTCTTGCCATTCTTTTGATAGTCAGATATCCATTCTTGGTTGAATGTTCCATCTTGTATCATCTTTAATGCTTTTTTCATCTTTTCTTTGACATCTTTATCCATAACCATTGGGCCCCTTGTCAGTCCACCATATCTTGCAGTCTCACTTACTCTTCTGTACATTCCTGCAATTCCGTATCTCTGAATCATGTCAACGATTAGTTTTAGCTCATGTAAGACTTCAAAGTATGCAATCTCGGGTTGGTATCCTGCCTCAACCAGAGTTTCAAATGCATTCATGACCATAGATGCAGAACCACCGCAAAGGTCTACCTGTTCACCAAACCAGTCAGTCTCTACTTCTTCTTTGAATGTGGTTTCAATTACACCAGCTCGTGTACTTCCCAAACCTTTTGCGATTCCAAGTGTTCTCTCCCAAGCTTTCTTGGTATGATCTTGATATACTGCAACAATTGATGGAGTTCCAAATCCTTGCTGATAAGTTTCACGAACCTTTGAGCCCGGACCCTTTGGTGCAACCATGATTACATCCACATCTTTTGGAGCCTGGATCCAACCCCAATGAATTGCAGCTGCATGTGAAAATGAAAGTGCTTTTCCAGCAGTAAGGTTTGGTCCAATCAACTCCTTGTAGACTTTGGCCTGGACCATGTCTGGAATCAATACATGAATAATGTCTGCTTTTTTACAAGCCTCTGGAATTGTCATCACTTGATGACCGTCCTGCTGGGCTTTTTTCCAGCTTGTGCCAGACTCTTGTAGTCCAACTATGACTTTAAGACCAGAATCTTTGAGATTATTTGCTTGTGCATTGCCTTGTATACCATAGCCAATTACTGCAATTGTTTGATTTTTTATTAGATCTAAATTAACATCTGCGTCTTTCCAACTTTTAGCCATGCTGAACACTAAAAATCATGGAAATAAAAACTTACAACTGGTCCAAAAAACAGCGCTATGCTCAATGGCGACTAGAAAATACAGTCATATGACAATCTCTTTTCCACAGACAACGCATTTGACAATTGTTTGCTCAGAAGGTATCCTGTCAAACTTCTTCGAACCACAACCTGGGCAAATTGGACATGCTCTGGCTTTCTCCATACAATACTATTTGGCATCACAGAGATATCAATTGCGTTCTTGTGTCACAAAAAAGAGTTTATCTGAAAGATTTTTCAAGGACTACCAGTTGAGCGGGTTTATCAATTTTTCATCAGATGACGAGGATGTAAATCTAGAATACTTGTACAATATCGGAGTATCTCATGCAAAAAGAGGCAACCCAAGAGATGCAATATATTATTTTGACAAGGTCTTGGACGTAGAGCCAAACCATGTAAAGGCACTTGCAAACAAGGGCAATGCGCTAGGAAAACTTGGAAAATACGACCAGGCAATAATATGTTATGATTTGATTCTAAAAGACAAGCCAGAACACGTGACAAGTCTTCTCAACAAGGGACTTGCACTACATTATCTTGGCAGATATTCCCAAGCAATAATATGTTATGACAAAATCTTGGAGCAGTCCTCAGATAATGCAAGTGTGTTATACCACAAGGCTTGTACCAAGTCACTTCAAAAGGAAACAGACCAGTCCTTGGCATTACTAGAAAAAGCAATACTGCTTGACGGAGAGTTTGCAATAAAGGCTTCATTAGACAAGGATTTTGACAGCCTGCATGATGACCCAAGATTCAAGTCGCTTACGGTATAAAGGCCAATAGAAAAAAATACCATACTAGAAATCAACTAGTGATGGATGTAGGCATTATAGGTACGGGGCTTCTGGGTAGCGCAATAGCAAAACGTATTGCATCATCAGGACACGAGGTCCACGTATACAACAGGACAAGACAAAAAGCCGAATCGTTAGAAAAACTAGGAATTATCATAGAAGATTCACCTAAAGAACTTGCAAAAAAATGCGAAACAGTAATCATCATAGTCAAGGATTCCAAAGCTATCGAGGAAGTCTCTTTTGGTAAAAATGGTATAATCCATGGAAAACATGA
>Ga0310810_10009222_pt1 | contig 11396 bp, 26 predicted proteins | sample NCmetagenome_FD_207641 | JGI IMG/M metagenome (GOLD analysis project Ga0310810, IMG submission 207641) | Soil microbial communities from experimental microcosm in Duke University, North Carolina, United States - NC | ecosystem: Engineered > Artificial ecosystem > Soil microcosm > Unclassified ... | reverse complement strand
ACATATCACGTCATCAGCGGCAACCTGACGTCGTGCAAGACGGCGGTCGACTACGTCGCCCACATCGTCTACGGCAACCCGCGCATCGAGGCGGTGCAGGTCGGCGGCAAGTTCGTCGCGCTGGTCGAGTTCGCTGAGGAACAGCACACGCAGGCCGAGTACACATTCGGCCGCATGGGGTCCTTCCCGCACGGCGTCGCGATGGCGCTCAAGAAGGATGCCGCGCTCCTCGAGTTCGGCGCGATGGTCTACCACTACGCACCGGGCACCGTCGTCGGCAACTAGACGCCTAGAGCTAGCCGGTCGCACCGGACATCAGCGAGAACTTCGGGTCGCTCCGTCATCAGCAGGAGGGCGCTTCGTGCGCCCCACGGTCAACCACTAGGAGGGAACATGGACACGTTCATCACCATCGAGGCCTGGAACGACCAGACCGGCGCGTGGCACCGGCTCGACGTCGAGCCGCGCAACCTGACGCAGGCCTCGCAGCTGGTTCGCAGCTACCCCGCGATGGACACCTACCGGATCCTCTCGACCAAGGTCGAAGCGATCTGGGAGTCGGGCGACGAGATCGCGCCCACCGAGAAGCTGCGCCACCGCGGCTGCTCGCTCTAAGCAAGGAGGGATGTCCCCAGCCATGAGTCGGCTGCGACATCCCCCACGGTCAACCACAGGAGGCAGTCATGAAGAAAGCCGAGATCGAGATCGGTGGCATCTACCGCGTGCGCTGGCACGACGGGTCGTTCACCAACATCCGCATCGGCGGCACGAAGCGCTACCCGGTCCGCTCCCGCGGCTACCGCGGCGGCGTGATCGGCACGAAGACCCGCTACTGGGGCACCAACCTCAAGACCGGGCGCATCGTGGAGATCAAGAGCGCGGCGAAGCTCCGCGAGCGCGTCGGCTGAACCACCCAGCAAGGAGGGACGTCCCCAGCATGAAGCGCTGCGACGTCCCCCACGGTCAACCTACACAGGAGGAAGTCATGTCCCCGAAAGCTGATGCTTACGAGGTCGTTACGCGCCGGATCATCGAGGCGCTTGAGCAGGGCGTCGTGCCCTGGCACAAGCCCTGGAAGAACGTGCGCGGCGTCGGGCCGACGTCCATGTCGACCGGCAAGGAGTACCGCGGCATCAACGTCTGGATCCTGGCTGTCGAGCAGATGCTGAAGGGCTATTCCAGCCCCTACTGGCTGACGTTCAAGCAGGCCAAGGAGCGGGGCGGCAGCGTCCGCAAGGGCGAGGAGGGCACGCAGATCGTGCTCTGGAAGCCGTTCAAGAAGAAGGTCGAGAAGGACGGACAGGAGCGCGAGGAGCGCTTCCTGATGCTCCGCTACTTCACGGTCTTCAACGTCGACCAGTGCGACGGGATCGAGGCTCCGGCCATCGAGGAGATCCCCGAGCGGGATCCCATCGAGACCGCCGAGGCCATCGTCCAGAGCTACGTCGGACGGCCCGAGGTCAAGCATGGCGGTAACCGGGCGTACTACTCGCCCGCGCTGGACTACATCCAGATGCCGAAGACCGGCCAGTTCCACGACGCCGAGGGCTACTACGCAACGCTCTTCCATGAGCTTGCGCACTCGACCGGGCATGAGTCGCGGCTGGCTCGCAAGAGCCTGATCTCCCCGACTCCGTTCGGCACGCCCGACTATTCCCGCGAAGAATTGGTCGCTGAATTGGCGGCTGCATTCGTCTGCGGCGAGGCCGGGATCCCGGTGAATGTCGAGCAGTCGGCTGCGTACCTGCAGTCGTGGCTCAAAGTGCTGAAGGACGACCGCAAGATGCTCGTCCAGGCTGCCGCTCAGGCACAGAAGGCTGCTGACTTGATGCAGGGCATCGAGGCAGTGAAGGAGGGGTCGTCTTCGGACGACTCCCCCACGGTCAACCACAAGGAGGAGTCATGGGAAGCGTTCGCGCATTCCAGCCACGCAAGTACGACCCGCCGAAGTTCGTTGCCGAGACCGGCGACGATCTCGCGGACATGGAGGGTGACTTCATCGGAGCCGGTCAGTGCGACGGCTGCGGCAACGCCACCTACCAGATCCAGGTGCGCATGATCGCACCGGGCACGCGCCAGTTCGAGGCGGTTTGCAAGGCCGATCCAGACGACGATCCCGAGTTCATGCACCCCGACCCGTGCGGGACTGCATACCGGATCACGATCTGGGACGAAGAGCAGGTCGAGTTCTGAGGGGGCGTTCGCGCCCCCCACGGTCAACCATCAAGGAGGAAAGTCATGAGCGACAAGCTCAACCTGACGGAGAACGACTTCGAGGTCCAGAACCACGGGTCGCTCTTCGTGCTCCACCCCTGCAACGACGCTGCCCGCGAGTGGATCGACATCCACGTCTACGGCACCGACGCCGACGGCGGCACCGAGACCGTCGAGCAGAACGTGCAGTGGTGGGGCGGCGGCGTCGTCATCGAGCCGCGCTACCTGCCGGACATCATCGAGGGCATCGAGGCCGACGGTCTCGACGTCGTCGCACGATGACCGGCCTGCTCATCTACATCGTCGGCACCTTCGTCGTGATCGGCATCTGCGTGACGGTGTTCCACGTCGCGGCCGGTCTCGCGGAGCACTACTACTACCGCAAGCACAACGGCTGGATGTCGACATACCACGTCGAGCGAGCGAACAAGATCGGCGCTCTCGCTGTCATCGCTCTGATCTGGATCCCGCCGCTCGCCGTCTACGCAGCGGTCACGATCTGGTAAGGCGGGCTACGGCCCGCCCACGGTCAACCAACCACAGGAGGACACCATGTCCAAGAGCTACCCCGTCTTCGAGCGGGACACGTCGTCGCTGACCACGTCGAACGACGGCCGGATGCGGATCGAGCGCGAGCGCGAGACCACGCCGAACGGCTTCGTCGTCGTGGACAACGAGGACAGGCACGTCGAGCTATTCACGCTCAAGTCCGAGATCGCAGACGCCTTCGTGGCGGGCTACGACTACCGCGAACGGCTCTCGCGCCCGACTGGCGAGGATCCGGTCGAGGCCATCGACCACCTCATCCGCAAGGCGAACGACGCCTTCGATGAGGCCGACAAGGCCTCCGGCGTGTACGGCGAGGGCGGTCAGGAGGCGATGGAGGACTACTACGCCTGCGAGGCGCGTCTCGACGCGCTCCAGAAGGCGCGGGCGATCTTCGTCGGCTCCATGCTCGATCTCGAGCCGGATCGCGCCGCGGAGAGCGACGTCACCATCTACGGGGCTGGCTGCTGAAGCAGCCCCCACGGTCAACCACCAAGGAGGACACATGTCCACGTTCGACACGTCTGCGATGGTCGCGGACAAGATCCACGACCTCGTCGTGAAGGCCCCCGCTGGGGGCATCTTCAGCGTCAGTGAGGAAGGCGACACCGTAGCCTCGCCCGTGCGCCAGCACGACGGCGCGGAGACCCTCAACGGCCCGTCGTTCTTCTTCGTCCAGGTCCGCGACTCGTCGCGGGTGCAGACACTCCGCACGGTGCTCGTCACGGTGCAGGACGTCTCATGAGCAAACCCCCGGCTCCGGCCGGGGTCATGGTCAACCTACAAAGGAGGAAGTCATGAACGACGAGTTCACCGATGTCCGCACGTTCGATGGCCGCGGGATCGCTCCGGCGATCATCGAGGCAGTCGAGGCGCTGCCGGACGACGCCGAGATCGTAGAGTTCAAGGCGGGCGAGAACATGCAGATCACCTGCAGTTTCGTCACCGAGGACAACGAGCTTGGCGACAGCGGCATGTACCCGCTGATGGCCTGGACCGGCGAGACGTGGGAGCAGATCGGATGGCTGTGATCGGGCAGTGGCTGCTCTACGCCGCGATCATCGGCTGGGCGCTCTACGTCGCCTGGGTCTTCTTCAGCGCCTTCGACCCGGACGCGATGGAGCGGTGGCGGAAGAAGCGCGGGCAATACCGGCGCTGGTAGCACGGCCCCCACGGGGGCCACGGTCAACCACGAAGGAGGAAGGCAGTGAGCAGACTCACGTTCAGCGAGCGCCAGCTGAAGGCGCTCTACTCGATCACCCAGAGCCTGAACATGACGGGCGGTCGCTTCGGGATCGCGCAGACGCGAGAGCCGCGGCGAAGGGTGTCGCCACAGGACGTGTTCGAGCCGTCGGACGAGACGACTCTGACCTACGACGAGATGCGCGACCTGGAGCTTCGCCTCGCGGAGTTCCTCTTCCCGCACCAGCTGTCCGACCACGACGTCGAAGTCGCGGTCAAGTAGCACAGTCCCCCGCTCCGGCGGGGGCACGGTCAACCAAGGAGGAAACATGGACATGGACCCGCAATACCCGGGCCGCTGGGTGTTGTCTTTCTTTATCGGATGGACACCGCTCGCACTGCTCTTCGCGGGCGTGCTGCCCGAGAAGCCCTGGATCGGGATCGTCGCGTACTGCCTCGCGATGCCGATCACGATGTTCCCGATCTACGGCCTGATCTACGGCCTGCTGGTCGGCGTGCCGCTCGTCGTGGGCAAGTTCGTCCGCGGCGAGGCGCTCTGGATGGGAACGAAGCAGGTCCAGGCGTGGCATGTCGACTGGCTGTCTGCCTACCGAGCGGGCGAGACCAACCTGCCCGACGTAGACGACTACTGCCTGCGCAAGAGGGTCTGGCGACGACTTCGTCGCTAGGCCCCACGGTCAACCCTGAAGGAGGAGCTAGTGGTCACAGCAACCATCCCCGCCGCCGACGTGCGGATGGGGGACATCATCGAGACGACCGATATCAGCGGGCAGGTGATCCGCGTCCGGTTCTCACACCGGCCGCTTCGCTGCGTGCTGGTCACCGTCAGCATCGAGTCGAAGGGCGTCACGCGCATCTTCGGCTTCGAGGACCCGGTGGTGGTCGTACTGGAGGACTGAGATGAAGATCGACGTGAAGGAGCTTGTCGGCCGTCAGGAGATCGCCGCGATGCTGGGCGTCGAGGTCGACACGGTCAAGCGCTGGCGGCTGCGGGGACTGTTCCCCCAGCCGCTCGTCGTGGTCAGCGACATGCCGCTCTGGCGGCGACGCGACATCGAGCGCTGGTACGCCTCGCGTGCCGCGTGAGGGGGATGTTGTTGTTGCTCGCGCCCGGAACGAAGAAGCCACCTCTAGGGGTGGCTTCGCCATTTCTCTCCGGCCTCACGTCGCCCGCAAGGGGACCCCGACCTTCCCGAAGTCTATCGCCTGGACGTCCTTTAGTCGACGTCGCACGACCTTCTTCGGGATCCCCAGCCTGCGGGCGATCTCGCCTGCACCGAGGCCCTCGCGGGCGAGCGCGGCGATGGTCTGCTTGCGCTCCGTCGCCTCGCGGTGCTCCATCAGCCAGTGGGGTACCCGGACGACGCGCATGCGAAGCGCGAGCGTGACGACGCCCAGCTGAAGCTCGAGTAGCCCGCGCTCCTCGAGGATGCGAGGCTCGCCGTCGACCAGCACCGCCCGCACCAGTTGGTAGCGCTCCGGCCGCGCCTCTGAGAGCCACTCCAGCTGCCGCCGCAGGTCGGCGTAGCTGCCGTGCCGGTCGCGGGTCAGCGCGGCCCGCTCCCAGCCGAAGGCGTCGTCGTCGTGCTCGATCCGGGGAGTCGGCATCACCGGGAGCGTCACGGCCTCCTCGACGGGCATCGCCAGGTAGCGGTCCCACTCCGGCTCGTCGCCGCGCCGTCGCCGCCAGCCCTCGCCGTCGCAGATCAGGCAGAGAACGAACCGGCCGCGCTCCTTCACCCGCCCGCTCTGTCTGCAGGTCTCGCACGGCACCGAGCGGGAGGCCGCGGGGCCTGCGTCGGGCCGCAGTGCTCCCTGGGGCGTCGGGTACGGATCGTTCAGCGTCGTCAGAAGGATCGTGACGCGCTCCACCTTGGTCTGCAGCCGCACGGGCGCTCCTCACGCGCCCGCCACATCACCCGACGCACATTCTGCCCGCTCTTTGCAGCGGGATGTGCTGCCGCGGCTGGACACCGCCGCGGCGAATGTGCTAGTACCGAAAGTGCGAAGGAACAGGCAGGTGCGACGGAAGGAGGTGCGCCCTTGGGACCGCCTCCAGCGTCTTGGCCCTGAGAACGTCCCTGCGGCATTCGCCAAGACGCTGGGGGCTGTCTCACCTGAATAGCTGGATGGATCGCCGCAGCCGACCGCTGCTGTCAAACCCTGCGTCCATCTAATTGCCGCATCTCTTTACTGAGTCGCCGCGGCAATAAGTCTCCTAGTTCTTAACCGTAATTCAGGCCCCTCAGATGGAAGGATGAATACGGATGTCGTTGCCAGTACCGAACGACCAGAAAGAGTTCCCGATGCGCCTGATCGCACTGCGAACGAACCAGGGGATCAGCCAGCGATCACTCGCCGCGCTGTGTCTCAACGAGCCATCCGAGCGCACGATCCGCGCCTGGGAGAACGGCGAGGTCGTGCCCCGGCTCAGTGCTGGCTTCGTCCGCATCGCAGAGGTGCTCGACGTCAGCCCCGGCTTCCTGCGCTGGGGGAAGGAGGAGTAGTGCCAACCACGGAAGCGCACATCACCAAGGTCGAGCACGACATCGGCACCGGCTGGTACCGGATCTCGACCGACGGAGACCCCAGCCGGATGGACACGAAGATCCGCGAGAAGGCCGAGGAGGCCGCGGAGTTCAAGAAGTCGGGGACGCTCGCGTACATCGAGTACTCCGAGAACCCGCGCACGGTCGACGGCCGCACCTACCGCAACGCCCGCTACGAGCGGGCCGAGCCTGCCGACTCGAACGGCTCGAGCGGCGGCATCGAGCAGGTGCAGGAGACGCCGCGTGGAGGCAGCAGTGAGGACCCGCAGAGGGCGTGGCGGATCTGCCTGCAGACCGGGGCGAAGGTCGCGATCCAGACACTGCCCCACCTCGCACCCGAGCAGCGCACCTTCGAGAACCAGAAGCAGATCGCCTACGCCTGGGCGCTGTTCTTCATGAACACGAAGCAAGGGGACGCGCACGCAACCCCTCCGAGTACGCCTGCAACAGTGCAACAGTCGGCCCGCGGCGTCGGCTGGGAGCCGACAGGGGATCCAGGGCGCGAGTACGAGCCGCCGCCCCCGACCGACGACGACATCCCGTTCTGATGAGTGATCTGATCGAGATCACCGCGTTCTGCTGCGAATGCGAGACGCCGGTCAACCCGAACAGCTGCCTGCGCGAGGTCGTCGGCTGGGCGCGGCCTCGCAAGAAGGGCGGCGTCCACCACATCGAGCTACGACGCGAGACCGGGCGCTTCCTCTGCGACCACTGCGCCCGCCTGCTCAAGCAGACCGGCTCCGCACAACAGGGGGTGCTCGCCGTATGAAGGTGCCACAGCCTCCGAGCTACACCGCCGACAAGCTCCTGCGTGAGATCCGCAGGCGCGGCGGGCGCGTCTACCGGATGCGCGAGATCGTCGTCTTCTGCCTCACCAACGACGAGGAGGTCGCCGCTTGGCTGCTCGACCTCGGCGGGCATCCGTTCGCGCCGCGCAGCTTCCGGCTGACCGAGACCAAGGTGCCGGGTGCGTACCTGCGTGCGCCCGAGGGGCCGCTCGAGTGGGACATCTTCATCCACACGATCCCGGTGCTGGGCGAGAAGACGATCCACCAGGCAGCTGGCCCGATCACCCTCGTCAAGCACATGGAGCCGCGAGAGGCGGCGGCATGAGCACCGACCTCGACATCGCCCAGTACGCCGTCTCCGACGCCCGCGCCGGAGCCGAGCACCCGACCTGGAACCTGCCGATCAACCACTGGTCGCCCTCGAGCCTCGCGATGCTGCACCGCTGCCCGTACCAGTGGCAGCAGCGGTACATCCACGGTCGCAAGGAGCGCCCCGGCGAGGCCCTGGTGGTCGGCACCGCGGTGCACGCGGGCGTCGAGCACAACTTCGAGCAGAAGGTCGCAAGCCACGAAGACCTGCCAGTCGTGGATCTCCTCGACTGGTACCACGACATCGGCTGGGCCGAGACGCTCGACCGAGAGCAGCAGCGCAGCGGCGAGTCGCTGATCTGGGACACGGCCGAGGAGACGGCCCGCAAGCGCGGCCAGGTGATGCTCTCCGAGTACCACAACGTCGTCGCACCGAGGGTGCAGCCGCTCTCAACCGAGGGCAAGGTCGCCGTCGACCTGGGTGCCCCTGTCCCCGTCGAGGGGCGCTACGACGTGATCCGTAGCTCGTCGGTGATCGACGTCAAGACGGGCAAGTCGAAGCAGACGAAGCCGAAGGAGGCCTGGAGGATCCAGGCGGCGGTCTACGGCGAGGCTGAGGGTAAGCCCGTCGAGTTCCATTCCGTCTCGGTCACGAAGACCGGCGTCGTCGGGATCGCCACGCCGCTCGAGGCCGAGCGCCTACTGGTGCACCCCTCGAAGGAGGAGCGTGGCGAGATCCGCCGCACGATCCAGGCGCTCTCGACCTACGCCTGCTTCCTGATGGAGCAGTACGGCCCCGACGAGGACTGGCCGACGACCGGCCGTCTCCACACCTGGGCCTGTGACTACTGCGGCTTCCGCAGTGGCTGCCCCGCTTGGAGGAACGCGGCATGACAGAGATCCAAGAGCAGTTCATGCAGCTGTACAGAAGCGACGACGAGTTCCACCACGCCGTCGACCGCCTGCTCGCGGGCGAGGTGGACGACCTGCGCGAAGCGCTGCTCGTCATCTCGCGCATGCGGCGCGGCGACTTCATGACCGGCTTCCACTACGAGACCGCGGTGCGCAAGGTCGCAGACCATGCGCTGCGGCGGATGGCGGCAGCGTGATCGCCGTCGCCTTCCTGATCGGTCTCGGCGTCGGGATCGTCGCCGGGGCCTTCGCCGCCGAGATCGGAGCCTGGATCTTTCTGAGAGAGGACATAGATGAGCGATATCCGAGAGGCAATGGCGCGGCACGACGAGACGCCGGAGAGCATCGTGGACGCCGAGTCTGGTGAGGTCATCACCGACGTCAGCGAGGGAGGCAAGCGGAAGATCCGCGTCTACGACCCCAAGGGCGACTTCGTGATCGAGGTGCCCGACGGGGCGAAGGTCACCTTCGGCTACTTCAACCCCGCCGCACAGCGCAACGAGGGTGGTGGCCGTGACGCCTGGGGCAGCCCGCAGAACGTCGCCCGCCAGACCGCGCTGCGGATCTACGAGCGCGGCGAGAAGGGCAACCAGCTGGCCTGCTTCATCGGGGTCACCGGCTTCCGCGACCTCGGCATCACGATCACCCGCCTGCGCCAGCACGTCGTCGTGGAGACCAACTACGAGGACGACGGCGAGGCTGTGCAGTGGGGCGGCAAGCGCCAGCAGCGCCTGATCGCGCAGCCGGAGGAGTTGGACTTCTGACCCTCGCCAGCTGCCCCTACCCGGCGCTCAACCTGCACCCGATCTGGACGCTGCTCGAGGTCTACTGCGTGAAGCTCGAGGAGCACTACAGGGCGCTCCACGGCGAGCGCTACGTCGACTGGCGCAGAGGCCGCTCGACCTTCCTGCCGGGGATCGCGGGCGAGGTGCTCGTCTGCCTGCTCACCGGCCTGGAGGGCAACTTCCGCCTGCTCAAGCATGGCGACGGGGGCAGTGACGTGGCCGGGATGAACATCAAGGCCTGCACTTGGTGGCCCCCGGACCTGATGCGTCCGAAGAAGGAGACCCGGCCGTGGCCCCGCTGGCTGGGCCTCACCCACATCGACCTGCGCGAGCACTGGGGTTGCTGGGTCGGTGGCGTGCAGGCGTGGGATCTCTGGAAGGACGGCCGCGTCGTGACCATCAACGAGAAGGCGGGGCCGAGCTACTGCCTCGACGCCGAGACCGTCAGGCAGCGGTATCTCGCCTACGGAGGGACGCTGTGACCGCCCCATCGCTGTATCAGCGCCATCGCAAGTGGGCGCTCTCCCTCGCCGCCGAGCATGACGACTCCGACGGGGGGCGGTTAACCGCGCTGGTCGTGCTCTGGCGCTGCGTCAAGGAGTGGGATCTGGACAGCGACTTCAGGGACTTCGCCCGCCCGCGGATCCTCGAGGCGCTCCAGCGGGAGCGTGTGACGTGACGCTGCCCGCCGTCGAAACCTGGGACGTGAGGGGCGTGATCGGCCCGTCGCTCAAGGTCGGCCCCTACTGCTCGAACCCGACCTGCACCCGGCTGGCCGAGCACGCGCACCACATCGTGCGCCGCTCGCAGCTGGCTGGGGACTACCACTGGGTCGAGATCGACGGGAAGCTGTTCGGCAACCTGACCGGCCTCTGCCCCGGCTGCCACGACCTGATCACCGGAGTGATCGGCGGGCACAAGGCGGCGATCCGCTACCTCGAGGAGGAGGGCATCCGCGGCTTCTGGTGGTGCCTGGTCGCGACCGGCACCCGCGGCGAGGTCGTCTACGCCCCCATCGACCTGATCGACCCACAGCCTCCGACTCCAGACTCGCTCGCCGCTTCACCCACGGAAGAGACCGGGGAGTCGGAGAAGTGCCCAACGTGCGGGCACCTCACACGCTTGCGGCCCGGGACAACGGCCGTCCCGCGCCTCCCGGGCCGCAAGCGCAAGTCGTGGGGGATCAAGGTCCCCGACGACGCGCAGGAGGACGGGGCCGACGCCCTCGACTCGCTGCTCGATGATCTCGCGCCGCTGTTCGGCTTCCAGGCGACAGCGAGCGCCCGTTACTACGTCGTCATGGCCGCGCTGGTCTACGCACAGCAGGACCGCAAGCGGTTCATCGACTCGATCCGAGGAGTTGGTGCCTGATGCAGATGGAGTACACCGAGACGCTGACCGTGACCAGCTGCTGGTGCGGGATCCACCTGGCCGTCCCCGACAACCTGCTCCGCTACGCGAAGCGCTACAAGGGGAAGGCGATCTTCTGTCCCCTCGGCCATGAGTTCGTCTTCAGCGACACGGCCGAGGAGAAGCTCGAGCGCGAGCGCCGCGAGCACCGGGCAACCCGCGACCTGCTCAAGGCTGAGGAGCGCTCTCACGCCGCGACCAGGGGGCAGATGACGAAGCTCCGCAAGCGGGTCGAGAGGGGCGTCTGCCCGCACTGCAAGCGCCACTTCGCGAACCTCGAGCGCCACGTCGCAACGAAGCACGCCGAGGAGGTGGCTGCCTGATGCCTGCGACCCTGAAGTTCTTCTGGTGCGAGTACTGCCGCGCCGAGATCTCCTACCGCAGCCCCGCCACGCAGACCGTGCAGCGCCAAGCCGAGCACCTCTTCGAGGAGCACGGGATCGACATCCACGCCGACTACGACGCCCCACCCGTGCGGGAAGAGGCGGTGGTTCTCGCGGGTGACCCTCGGTGAGGGAGGAGCGCTTCTATATCGCCTCGGTGTCCGGCTACCCGGTGCCCCTCCATCCCCACATCTTCGAGAACGGCCGCTACGCCACGCTCTGGTACGTCTACGACCGCTACCGCTGCTGCCGGGAGGTCGCGGAGTTCGTCGGCATCAGGGGCAAGGTCAAGGCCTT
>Ga0310810_10009221_pt1 | contig 11399 bp, 15 predicted proteins | sample NCmetagenome_FD_207641 | JGI IMG/M metagenome (GOLD analysis project Ga0310810, IMG submission 207641) | Soil microbial communities from experimental microcosm in Duke University, North Carolina, United States - NC | ecosystem: Engineered > Artificial ecosystem > Soil microcosm > Unclassified ... | reverse complement strand
ACCGGTACGTCGCTCCGCGTCTGTGACCGGCCATTCGTGCTTGCAACGACCGCAGAACCAGCTCAAGGCAGCGACGTCCTCCGACACGCTCGCCTGCAGCGTCACCTCGCCCGCTGTGTCGCACTTGCGGCACCGCGAAGGAACTCGGAACCGGAACGGGAATGGGGGCACGTGCGTCCTATCGGCCCGAAGCTCGTCGTCGTTGACGTGCCGCGGGGACACACGCGTAACGGATACGCACACAGGACCGTCGTTTATCGCGCGAGCGAAAACGGACGCGTGATCCGTTTGCTCACACGCTAAGAATCAGAATTCAGTTCTTTACTGGAGCCAGACCTCAGGCTCCATGAACAAGAAGACGCGTCTGAGGAACTGTTCGCGATCGAACACAACCTCGCCGTCGCCGTCGTGCGACATGCTCTCCACGGCCGCGGCTCGGAACAACGCATCCGCTTCGTCAACGGCCCACCGCGGCAGTCCGTCATCCTCCGTCGCGAGCAACGACAGCGCGCGGGCACGATGGAACAACGCGAGCGCGCGAAGCGGGTCGTCGTTCGCCTCGTGTGATGCAATGGAGATCTGCATTTTCAAGTTGTAGTCAGGGTCGTCGAGACGGCGCTGCGACCGACAGGCGTCCATGTATTGGCGCAGGTCGGCGGCCGACACGGGGGCGTCGTTGATCTCGTGCAGCAACGGGAGTCGGGTGCGTCTACGGGCCGTCGACCCGCTCGTCCCGCTGAGGTTGGCCTGGCGTGTTTCCATCGCGCTCTGGCTATCGGCACCGGCCGGCCCGAGCATTACGGACTGCCCTAAATGAAAAGGGCGGCGCCCGCTCCTCGCCGGAGAGGCGGCTCGACTTGATGATTCCGACCTGATGGCGGTGGGGATCAGACCGCAGGATCCAGGCGGTCTCCTCCTATTCGTGGCACCTCTCGACACGCGCGAAGCGTGATGTCCTCTGGATCCGGATCGCGGCTACGGCAGTCGCTCGAACGCGACCGTCCTGGCCGGCAGGTTCGGCGTGGCGGTCCGCCGCGCCACCTTCCATGCATCAGAGTGCCGGTCCACGTCGTCGGTCGGGTTGGTCCACCAGTCCAACCCGCTGCGCGCACACGCCGGCAGCGCACAGCCGAGGAGGGACTCCACTTGCTCGAATGTCAAGACGACGGTCGAAGCGTAGCGGCGCTGCAGGTAGGTATAGAGCGCCAGGTATGGGGCAGCAACATCCGGCGTGGCCGGTTCGATCGTGGCAACGGCAGTTCCGCGTCCCGGAACCGGTGCCGCGTTGCGCCACCGCGCCCACGCCCATTCAAACAAGGTCATACGAGCCGTGATCGCATGTCGACGATCATCCATTCGAGCAGAGCCGGGCGCTCATCGTGATCGAGACCAGCGTGCGGATTGACGATCACCACTCGCGCGACCCTCGGTAATCGGCGATCCATTTCTCGCTCATCGAGCCGAGATCTGTCGGGATCACGCCCCTCGCTACTCGTACGGCGCACGTGAGCGCGCAGATAGCGATGACGACGATGACAGACAACAGCATAAGCGGCCGCCATTCGTGTACCGGTGTTGGCGTTGATCCATGCTCGCAGATCGCGCCGTGCGTGTATGTGCGGTTGTGAACACGCGTTCACCGGGAACGGTTGGTCGGTTACCACGCATCGAACGTCGTCCCGTTCGCAATGCTGCTGGGCTGGAACGTCTGCCCGGTGGTGTGCATTCGAGAACATTCAAGTCGAGCAACCATCCGTACACTGCCGGTATGTCCGGTTTGATCGTGAGGTCCTTTAATTAGGATCGCGGACGCGGAGAATGAGGAATGGCATGACTGAGGTGATGATAGACCTTTCGGAAACCGTGTCGGACGCGCGCGGCATGTTTCACGCGCGGGCGATGGCACGTCAACGACGCGACGGCAGCTGGGAGGGGTGGCTCGAGTTCGTTCGTGCGGACGCATCCGTTCGCTACACTACCCCGATCGAAACACATCAGCACGATCGCGTGACGATGGAACGGTGGGCGTCCGGGCTGACCCGCGTCTATGCGGAAGGGGCGCTCGCGCGCGCTCGGATGCCACAGACCGCCATCGCGCCGTCGGAATCGCTGATTGCGCTGCAGGAAATCGCGGACGTGCTGGACGGTCGGATTCCACACCTCGAACGGGACGGAGAAGCGCAGATTGTGGCGGATGCGAAGGAGCTGCGCGCAGCGGTCGTGCTGCGGATCGCGCTCATGCGCAGCGTCGCCGACGTTCACCGGTCCCTATGAAGTTCCTGATTCCACCCGGAATCGCGCCAGCACCGCAGCGCGCGCGCTAGGCGCGTCTCAAGTTGTCGTCCCTGTCAAAAACAGGCAAGGAAGCAGTCCTCGCGAGACTCGGACCTGGCGACTTCTTCGTCGTCCGGCGCAATCCGCCGTCTCCGCGTCGCCGGTCCACGACGCGGTGCGTGACCATGCTGCATGTCCCGTTTTACACCGAGGGCTTCGCGTGGACGGCACGGGATCTTCGCGCGGCTGTGGCCAGGCGCTCAACTTCGCTGGCGCCATGTGCCACCTCGTGCGCGCCGTGCGCGACCGCCGCGGCGATGTCGTCGCGGACTTCCTGACCTCGCCGGGTCAGGTTGTCGACCACGTCGGCGACACGGATGCGAACGTGGCGATAATTCTGCGCCGCTCGTGGGGCGAGCCACATGGCCAGGCCCGCGCCGACGAACGTTCCCGCGAAGAGTCCCAAAACAAACGAATCCGGTCCTGGACGCCGTGTCGTTTCATTCATGGTGTTCGCCTTGGCTCTTGGAAACGAGGGTCAGCTTGTTGACGACGCCGCGCACGCCCTCGGTCTGCTTCGCCACCACAGCTGCCCTGGAGCGGCCGGCCGATGTGAGGACCGTGCCCTTGAGCGTGACGATATGGTCGTTCGTGTCGACGTTGATGTCGCTGTTCTTCAGCGAGTCTTCGTTGACGAAACGCGCGCTCACCCGCGAGGTGATCCATCCGTCTGTCATGATCTCGCCCGTTTTGCTGACGCCATCCTTGGTCTTGTTCGCGACGACTCTTGCACCGTTGACGACGCCGTCCTTGGTTTTCGTGGCGCCTTTCTTGATGCTTTCGCCTGCGCCCTGCGGCGCGGCGGCGCTGCGTGCCGACAGCGCCACTGGCGCCATCGCCAGCACCGCGAGAATCGCGACGACGTTCACCGTATCTTTCATCATGTATCTCCTGATAATTGTGGAGAAAATCAGTCCTGCAGGACGACGTTCAACATCGAGCGATGGATCTGGATGCCGCCGTTCCGCAGGGTCTGTCCCTCGAGGAATCCGTGCTTGCGGAAGCTGTTCATCAGGCGGTCGACGGTTGAGCGAGTCAACCCGCACATATCCGCGAGCATGTTCCGGGAAACGATCGGCAACGCGTGGCGCGGCAACTGGTGCTCGTCGAAGCCTGCGAGCAACAGCAGTGCCTGGGCGAGCCGCGTTTCACTCCGGTTGAAAATCTGGTTGACGATGTCTTCCTCGATGCGTGCGTTCCGGGCCAGCATCTGCGACCGGAACCAGTCGGACAATGCGACGTCGTGATGAAGCCGGCGACGCATTTCCTCCGTCGCAACCTTGATGATGGTGCAGCAGGTCATCGCCTCGGCGCTCGACGTGCGGCGCCGTTGGCCCGCCAGAGCGCCTTCCCCGAACAGCGCACCCGCGTGAAGCTCGCGTACGACGGCGGTCCTGCCTTGCGGAGACACCACCGAGAGCCTGACGCGGCCTCTCTCGATGTACATCACACCCGCGCAGCGATCGCCCTGCGCGAAGATGGTGGCCAACGGCTCGAATCTCGCGCTCGTGGCGGCCACAGCCAGACATTTGAGGAGGATGCCGCCCGCATGCGGTTTCGCTCGCGCGCGCTGGCTGGTCATCGCGCCACCGTTCCATTGGCAAAGAGCCATTCCCATTCTGCCGGCCGCCGCATCGGTGGGGTGACTGCGAGAACAGGCGCGGGAGCTTGGCCATCGAGATACGCGGTAATCCGCGCTTCCAGTTTCTCGGGAAACGCCGGGACGGCGCCGGCGAGCCGGTCGCGGTAGATACGAGCCATGATGTCGCGGAATATCGGCAGGGCCACCCGCGCCCCGGTTTCACCGTTCCCCAGCGACCGGTTGTCGTCGAACCCGACCCGCACGGCGACAGTGATGCCGTTGACGCCATAGGTAGATCCCACAAACAGCGCATCCCGGAATTGATTGGTGGTTCCGGTCTTGCCCATCACGGGAATGGCAAACGTCGGTGAATTGAGCGCATGGGCTGTCCCGCCCGGGATCCGCACGACGCCGCGCAGGCCTTCCTGAATCAGGAGCAGTCCCCGGTCGGAGTGGAGTGCTGGCGCAGGGCGTCCGCGTAGTACCGCATCGGCGGCGAAGCCGCGCACGACCCGGCTGATGATGTACGGTTGCGCGTAGACCGCCGAAGCCATCGTCCGATAGGCGTTGGCCAGTTCCAGCAGGTTCACCTCCGACGCGCCAAGCACCGTAGTGGGGTACCGGTGCAGTGCGGTCGTGATGCCGAGCCCCCGGGCGGTGCGCAGAATCCTGTCGAGGCCGACCTGGCGGCCGATCCACACGGCCGCCGCGTTGCGCGATTCGGCCAGCGCCTGACGGGCCGCGATGGGTCCCTTGAATCGGCCGTCGTAGTTCGCGATCCACTTCGCCTCGTCGATGCGATCCGGAACGCTGATCGGTTCGTCGGCCACGAGCGATTCGAGGTCGAACGCCCCGCTCCGAAACGCGGCGAGATAGACGATCGGCTTCATCGCCGATCCGGGCTGGCGCGCCGATTCGGTGGCGCGGTTGAAATCGCTGTACGCCGCGGAACGTTCGCTGTACCGCGCTCGCCCGCCTGACTCCGCGAGAATCCGCGCGTCGCCATTGCCAAGTACAACAACTGAGCCCTGCGTGACGCCGGCGGCGCGCGGATGACGCGCTTCGTACGCGGCGAGACCTTGCTCGAGTGCGTCGTTGACAATCCGCTGCACCCGCACATCGACAGTCGAATAGACGTCGAGGCGTCCTTGCAGGAGGTCTTCGAGTCCGGTGGCGAACCCCTGCGCACGGAGCTCTGAGAGTACGTGGCCGACCGCCGAGGGGGCATGCGTCACGACGCCGCGACGCGCGGCGACGACGGGTAAGGGCCGGCGGATTGTTCGGGCAAGGGCGTCGCGTGTCAGGAATCCATCCGCCGCCATGAGCGCCAGCGTCTGGTTCCTGCGCCTCAGAACGTTCGCACCATCCGCCCACGTCGGCGCGTAGTCGCGAGGTGATTTCGGAATGCCGGCGAGGAGCGCCGCCATGTCCGCATCCTTTGCCGTCAGGCTCGTGAGCGGCCGGCCGAAGTAATATTGCGCGGCGGTGGCGAAGCCATACTGGCCGTTGCCCATGTAGACGTAGCTCACATAGCGGGCCAGGATCTCTTCCTTCGCGCGCCGCTTCGAGCCGAACCGCCGTGTCATCTCGCTCTCAATCCAGAGCGACAGCCGCATCTCCTCGGCCTTGCGCGCGATCATGTTCGCGTTGCGTGCGCCCAGCACAAACGACAACGATCGAGGCAGCCAACCGAGACCCTGGAGCCGAGAGCTGTTTTCGCCCGACGTCACGACCTTGAGGAAGTAACCGCGCACGAGCTGCTGCGTGATCGTCGATCCTCCCTGCGGAAAGATGGCGGGTGCGTCGGCTTCGACGGCCGGACCTCTGCCCGCGATCCGCGCCAGCAGCGTCGCCGTTCTGACCCGACGGAGCACGCGCGGAATCGTCGAGTAATCCACCCCGTTGTGGGTGAAGAAGTGTTTGTCCTCGGTCGCGACGATCGCTTCGCGCACGACCGGGGGAATGTCTGCAAACGCGGTGATCGACCGGTGCTCGCGGGCGAGCTCGATGAGCGGGGTGTCGTTGGCATCGTAGACGTGACCGATGGCGAGGAACTCAAATCGCTCGAATGGCCCGGGGTCGGGCAGATTCGTCCGATCGCCGTAGACGTGCAGCGCGATCAGCACGAGCGGCACCAACACCACGCCTGCCGAGGCCACGGCGATCCCGACGACCATCCACGTGCCGACAGCATGCCGCCGCAGGAGGCGCCACCCACGGCTCCACCATCGGCTGACGGCACGGGCGATAGGTCGCGGCAGGCGGCCCATTCGCAGATCCAGCAATGGTCGCTCGCGTCAGATCAGGCGACGACCCTGGATCACGCGAATCAGCAACATGACGATCGCGACGACGAGGAGGATGTGGATCAATCCGCCCATCGCGGTGGAGGTCACTATGCCGAGGAACCACAGGACGAGCAGCACGATCGCAACGGTTGTCAACATGGGACAACGGTAGACGCCGCAGCAACGGGTGTCTGTTCTCTTGTGCACACGCGCGCGGTGTGCATAACGGCACAGACCCGACTCGCGGCGACGGCTACGATGTCCGCACATGATTTCGCTGCGATAGGTCCCGCCAGCTCCTCTCGTTCTCGCAGCCCGTTCCCTTCACCAGTCAGGAGTCGTGATGTCCATTCGAAAACAGAGTACGTGTGTCAACCGCGCGGTCGTGGCCTTTCTGGCTCTCGCCGTACTCTTCATTGGTTCCACCACTGCATCCGCGCAGTTCGCAAGCAAGAAGACGACGGTGACCTTCGCCGACCCCGTGGAGATTCCGGGTGTCAACGCCCAGGTGCTGCCAGCGGGCGTCTACGTCTTCAGGCTGCTCGACTCGTTGTCCGACCGTCACATCGTGCAGGTGTTCAACAAGGACGAGTCGCACATCTACGCGACAATCCTCGCGATCCCCAACTACCGCCTTCGCGCCACCGACAAGACGGTGATGACGTTCGCCGAGCACGCCGCCGGCGAGCCGCAGGCGATCCGCGCGTGGTTCTATCCGGGCGACAACTGGGGCCAGGAGTTCGTCTATCCGAAAAAGCGTGCGCTGCAGCTGGCGAAAGCGACCAACCTCCCGGTTCTCTATATCCCTGACGAGCTCGCGCCGGATCTCGTAGCGCCGGTTCGCACGGCGGACGATGCGCCGGTCGTGGCGCTCAAGAACGTGCCCCTGCGCGCGGTCCGGCCGAGCGGCGAGGAGGTCGAGATCGCCGCGGTAGTCGAAGCGCCGCCACAGCAGGTCGCACGGCTTCCGAAGACCGCCAGCATGATGCCGGCGTTGTTCCTCATGGGTCTCCTTATCGTGGCCGGCGGGTTCGCACTCAGAACGTCGTGCGTCCGCTCCTAGCGTTCACGCTCTTCAGCCTGAGCCTGGTGCTGGATGGTCCCACGCTCGTCTCGGCTCAACAGGGCCGGGACGAGCCGCAACTCGGGGTCGCGGTGGACGTCGATCTCGTGGTGTTCAACGTCACCGTCACGGACCGCAGGGGACGCTCGGTGACGGGACTCCAGGGCAGCGACTTTCAGATCGACGAGGAAGGGCGCGCGCAGGACGTCGCTCTGTTCGACGCGACGGACGTGCCGGCCAGCGTCGGGCTGATCGTCGACAACAGCGGCAGCATGGCCGACAAGCGCGCCGAGGTCATCGGCGCCGCGCTGGCGTTCGTCGCTGCCAGCAATCCCCGCGACGAGATGTTCGTCATCAACTTCAACGAGCACGCCTACATGGGTCTGCCCGTGCCTTTCACAAGCGACGCGCGCCAGATTCATGAGGCCCTTTTGCGACGGCCGCCGATTGGCCTCACGGCCCTCTACGACGCGCTGGCGCTCGGCATCGATCATTTAAAGGCAGGCACGCGGGACCGGAAGGTCCTCGTCGTGCTGAGCGATGGCGGCGACAACGCCAGCCGCCGGCCACTGGACGAGGTGCTGCTGAGCGCGCGGCAATCGAACGCGACGATCTACACCATCGGCATCTATGACGAAAGCGATCGGGACCAGGATCCGCACACGCTGCGGAAGATCGCTGATCTCAGCGGCGGACGTGCGTACTTTCCCCGCGCGCTCGATGACCTGAAGCGCGTCTGGCGCGACATTGCGGGCGGCATTCGCAACCAGTACACGGTGGCGTATCACTCCAGCAATCCAATCCGCGACGGCGCGTTTCGAAAGGTCAGGATCACCGCGGGCCGCAACGCGAAGCGCGACCTCCGCGTGGCCGCGCGCGACGGCTACTTCGCGCCGACTGGGGGGCCACGATGAATACGCTTCGACGGGTGTTGATGACTCTCGGTGTTGCGGCCGTGGCGTACGCCGGCGGCGCCCTCGCGTACGGAGGCATGAGCCAGCGGTACGCGTCGTGGAAGTTCGATCAGGAGGTGGCCGTCGCTGCGGCAATCGAGCAGATCGCGGCGGCCGACGTGTCCCTGGTTGACGTGCATGAGGGCGATCGCGTCGGCAGGCTCGAGATTCCGCGGCTCGGTCTGTCGGTAATCGTCTTTCAGGGGATCGAGGAGAGTGTACTTGTCGCCGGCGCCGGGCATGTGCCCGGCACGCCGCCGCCCGGCGGCGACGGCAACGTCGTCATCGCGGCCCACCGTGACACCTATTTCCGAACGTTGGCGGGGATCCTGCCAGGCGACCGCATCCGCGTCGTCACCGTCCGGGGAATCTTCGAATACGTGGTCGGCTCGTCCGAGACCGTGGATCCTGACGAGACGCGGGTCATGGAATCGCGAGACCGCGACGAGCTGACGCTCATCACCTGCTATCCGTTTTATTTCGTCGGCAGCGCGCCAAAACGATTCATCGTGCACGCGTCTGCGGTTGAGATGTTCAATTCCGGACAGACCGGGCGGCGCGATGAGCCTACATTCTCATACTGACGGATGACGCCCCATGCAGCAACAGAAGACCGATCTCGCCGTTCTCGCTAATCCCGCTTTCCGACACAGCCTGGCGAAGAGTCCCACCGGCATTCGGGGCCTCGACGAGATCACACTCGGCGGGCTGCCGCACGGGCGGCCGACGCTTGTCTGCGGTGGACCGGGATCCGGCAAGACGCTGCTCGGGCTCACATTTCTCGTGAACGGCGCGCTGCATTTCGGCGAGCCTGGCGTCCTCATGACCTTCGAGGAGAACGCCGACGAAGTGGCCAGCGACGTCGCCTCTCTCGGGTTCGACCTTCCTGATCTGGTTAGTACGCAGAAGCTCGCCGTCGACTACGTGCGCATCGAGCGCAGCGAGATCGAGGAAACGGGAGAATACGACCTCGAAGGCCTGTTCGTCCGCCTCGACTACGCGATTCGGTCGGTGAGTGCCAGGCGCGTGGTCCTCGACACAATCGAGTCGCTGTTTGCCGGTCTTAAGGACGACGGGGTCCTCCGAGCAGAACTGCGGCGGCTGTTCCGGTGGCTGAAAGACAAGGGCGTCACGACCGTGATCACCGGCGAACGTGGCGACGGCCAGTTGACCAAGCAGGGCCTCGAGGAGTACGTGTCGGATGCCGTCATCCTGCTCGACCACCGCGTCCTCGACCAGGTCTCGACGCGCCGGTTGCGCGTCGTCAAGTACCGGGGGTCCTACCACGGGACCAACGAGTATCCCTTCCTCATCGACGAGACGGGCATCAGCGTGCTTCCCGTATCTTCGATGGCGCTGGCGCACGACGCCCCGCTCGATCGCATTTCCGCCGGCATTCCGCGTCTCGACGGGATGCTCGGCGGCAAGGGCTTCTATCGCGGCAGCACCGTCCTCGTCTCCGGCGCCGCCGGGACTGGCAAGACGAGCCTGGCGGCCCACTTTCTCGACGCTTCGTGCCGTCGGGGGGAGCGCTGCCTTTATTTTCTCTTCGAAGAGTCGCCGCAGCAGCTGCTCCGCAACATGCGCTCGATCGGCATTGATCTCCAACCCTGGGTTGAAGCGGGCCTGCTCCAGTTCCACGCGGATCGCCCCTCGCGCTATGGACTCGAGACCCATCTCTCGACGATGCACCAGCTGGTCGCGGACTTCAAGCCGACGGTGGCGGTCCTCGATCCAGTTACCAACCTCATGACAGTCGGGACGTTCGCGGACGTACAGGCGATGCTCACTCGCATGATCGATCATCTCAAGACCGAGAACATCACCGCCGTTCTGACGAGTCTCACCCCGGGACGCACCGAAGTCGAGCGCACGGAGGCCTCTATTTCCTCCCTCATGGACACGTGGATTGTCCTGGCGAATGACGACCTCGGCGGGCACCATCGGCGCGGGCTGTACGTGCTGAAGTCCCGGGGCATGGCGCACTCCAACGAGCTCCGCGAGTTCGCGCTGACCGATCACGGGCTCGACATTGCCGCGAACGGAGGGTCTTCCGGCACACCGCCAAGCCATGGACACGCCACCGCCGAAGGACATGATCGCCATGCAGCTCTCTGAGAACGCCGGCGCCGCGCCAGCCTCCGCAGCCAAGGCCTATCGGCTCCGGCTCTACGTCGCGGGCAAGACGCCGAAGTCGATCCTTGCCTTCACCAACCTGAAGCAGATCTGCGAGGAGCACCTGCAGGGCCGCTACGAGATCGAGATCATCGACTTGCTCGAAAATCCACAGCTCGCCCAAGGCGATCAGATCCTGGCGCTCCCGACCCTTGTGCGACGGCTGCCCGAACCGATCAAGAAGATCATCGGCGACTTGTCGAACAAGGAGCGCGTCCTCGTCGGGCTCGATCTGCGGGAACGTAGGTAGACGGATGGACGAGCGAGACGCTCAGCGTGACGCGTTCGAACAGGCCGCTATCGAATCCGAGCGGTACGTCCTCCGGCTGTACGTGACCGGCCTGACGCCGCGGTCCGCCCGCGCGGTCAAGAACCTGCAGGCGATTTGCGACGAGTGTCTCGCCGGGCGCTACGACCTGGAAGTCATCGACATCTACCAGCAGCCGGTGCTGACCAGGGGCGAGCAGATCATCGCGGCGCCGACCTTGATCAAGAAACTGCCGCTGCCGATGCGGCGCATCATCGGCGACCTGTCGAATCGGGAGCGCGTGCTGCTCGGATTGGACCTCATCCTGACGCCCGACCAGGCGCACGGAAAGCAGACATGATCACCAGCCACGTAGAGAATCACGAAACGACCGAGTTGCTGCGCACGCGCCTCGCCGAAGCCGACGACATGCTGAGGGCGATCCGCCAAGGCGAGATCGATGCGCTGGTCGTCGAAGGCGCGTCGGGCAACCAGGTCTACACGCTGCACAGCGCCGAGGAGCCGTACCGGAACCTCGTCGAACAAATGCAGGAAGGCGCCGTCGTCTTTACGGAAGCAGGCGACATCCTGTTCGCGAACGCGCGCTTTGCGGAGCTCGTGGGGGAGCCACTCGAGCTGGTGGTGGCGAGCCGCATCGACCGATTCGTGAGCCGATCCGACCGGAACGAGTTTCTGGCGCTGCTCCGATCGGGCAGCGGAAGGCGGCGCTGTAGCCTCATCGGCGCGGAGGGGAACC
>Ga0310810_10009220_pt1 | contig 11399 bp, 5 predicted proteins | sample NCmetagenome_FD_207641 | JGI IMG/M metagenome (GOLD analysis project Ga0310810, IMG submission 207641) | Soil microbial communities from experimental microcosm in Duke University, North Carolina, United States - NC | ecosystem: Engineered > Artificial ecosystem > Soil microcosm > Unclassified ... | reverse complement strand
CGACTTCGCTGCCCAGGCGCCGCCACACCGAGCCCAGCTCCAGTCCGATCGCGCCCGCGCCGATGACGAGCAGCCGCTTCGGCACTTCGGACAGGGTGAGCGCGTCCGTCGAGTGGACGATGCGCCGCCCGTCATACGAGATGCCGGGCAGGGCCGCCGGTTTGCTGCCGGTCGCGATCAGCACGCGGCGCGCGCGCACGCGGCGCTGGTCGGTGCCGTCCGCGATCTCGACCTCTGAGGCGCCCGCCAGGCGGGCGTGGCCTTTCAGGCGTTCGACGCCGTTCTTCCTGAACAGGGTCCCGACGCCGCGCGTCAGGTCGCCCACGACCACGTCCTTGCGCTTCTGCATGGTCGCGAGGTCGAACGTGACGCCGGTCGCCTTCACGCCGTGCGCCGCGAGGTGGTCGCGGGCGAACGCGAAGTGCTCGCTGGAGTCGAGCAGGGCCTTGCTCGGGATGCAGCCCACGTTGAGACACGTGCCGCCGAGCACTTCGTACTTCTCGACGCACGCGGTCTTCATCCCGAGCTGCGCGGCACGGATCGCGGCCACGTAGCCGCCGGGCCCGGAGCCGATCACCAGCAGGTCGAACTCGGCGTCGCTCACGCGCGCCTCATACGTCGAGCAGCATGCGCTCGGGGTCCTCGAGCCGTTCCTTGACGCGCACCAGGAACGTGACCGCCTGCTCGCCGTCGACGATGCGGTGGTCGTAGGACAGGGCGACGTACATCATCGGCCGGATCACGACCTGGTCGTCGACCGCGATCGGCCGCTTCTCGATCTTGTGCATGCCGAGGATGCCGCTCTGCGGCGGGTTGAGGATCGGCGTCGACAACAGACTGCCGTACACGCCGCCGTTGCTGATCGTGAACGTGCCCCCGCTCAGCTCGTCGAGCGACAGGCTGCCGTCGCGCGCGCGCGTGGCGAGTCGCGCGATCTCGCGCTCGATGCCCGCGAAGTCGAGCGCGTCGGCGCGGCGCACGACCGGCACGACGAGCCCGCGCGGCGTGCCGACGGCGACGCCCAGGTTCACGTGGCGCCGGTACACGATGTCCGTGCCGCGGATCTCGGCGTTCAGTTCCGGGATCTCGCCGAGCGCGAGGATCGCGGCGCGTCCGAACAGGCTCATGAAGCCGAGCTTGACGCCGTGGCGCTTCTCGAACGCGTCCTTGTAGCGGGCACGCAGCGCGAGCGTCGCCGTCATGTCGATCTCGTTGAACGTCGTCAGGATCGCGGCCGTGCGCTGGGCCTGCACGAGGCGCTCGGCGATCCTCTGGCGGATGCGCGACATCGGCACCGCGCGCTCCTCCTCGCCTTCCGCGAACTCGGGCGCGCCGGCCGCGGGGCTCGCCGCGCGCGGCGCCGGCGCGGGCGCCGCCGACCGCTCGGCCGGCGCGGGCGCGGGAGCCGGAGCCGGCGGCGCTTCGAGGTGGCGGAGCACGTCCTCCTTCAGCAGCCGGCCGCCCTTGCCGGTGGCCGCGATGCTCGCCGGATCCAGCGCGTGCTCTTCGACCAGCCGCCGCACCGACGGCGCGAGCGGCGCGTCGCCGGGCGCGAATGCGGCGGACGCCGTGGCGCCCGAACTCGCGGGCGCAGCGGCCGTCGCGGGGCCCGGAGTCGCGGGCACGGCGATCGGCGCCGCCGACCGATTCGGCGCGGGAGCCGCGGCGGGCGGGGCCTGAGTCTTCGTTCCCTGCGGCTTCGCCTCCGTCGCCGCCCCGCCGCGCGCCGCGCCGGACAGCGCGGGAGCGCTCTGCGCCGCGCGCGCGCCGCCATCCGCGCCGGCGCCGGCCTCGATGCGCGCGATGACCTGGCCGACGACGACGCGATCGCCGACCTTGCTGACGTGGCGCAGCAGCCCCGCATCGGCCGCCGCGATCTCGACCGCGGCCTTGTCGGTTTCGAGCGTCGCGACCGGTTCGTCGACCCGCACCGCGGCGCCGTCCGGCTTCAGCCACTCGACGAGCACCGCCTCGGAAATCGACTCGGCCAGGCGCGGGACCTGGAGTTCGGCGCTCACGCCGCTCCCCCGCCGCTGCGCGCCCGCGACGGCGCCGCGCGGGGCGCGGGCGCGGCCAGACCTTCGAGCGCGTGCGCCAGCAGCTCGCGCTCCTGCTCGACGTGCAGGTGGTAGTAGCCGGTCGCGGGCGTCGGCGCGGCCTTGCGCGCGATCACGTCGAGCGTGGCGCCCGAAGGCAGCGCACCCTCGAGGCGATGGCGCAGCGAGCGCCACGGCCCCATGTTCGCCGGCTCCTCCTGCACCCAGCGCACGTCGCGCGCGCGCGGGTAGCGCGCCAGCACGGTGCTCAGCTCCTGATGCGGGAACGGATACAGCTGCTCGACGCGCACGAGCGCGACGCGCGGCCCCGCCTTGGCGGCGGCGCGGGCCTCCAGCAGCGTGTAGTAGAACTTGCCGGTCACCAGCAGCACGCGCTCGACCGCGTCCACGTCGGAGACGGCGCGGTCGTCGATCACGTTCGCGAAGCCGCCGTCCGCGAACTCGCTCACGGCGGACACGACGAGCTTGTGGCGCAGCAGGCTCTTCGGCGTCATCACCACGAGCGGCTTGCGGAAGCGGCGGTGCACCTGACGGCGCAGCGCGTGGAACAGCTGGGCCGGCGTGGTCGGGGCGATGACCTGCATGTTGCCGTTCGCGCACAGTTCGAGGAAGCGTTCGAGGCGCGCGCTCGAGTGCTCGGGGCCCTGGCCTTCGTAGCCGTGCGGCAGGAGCAGCGTGAGCCCCGACATGCGCCGCCACTTGGACTCGGCGCTGGCCAGGAACTGATCGATGTACACCTGCGCGACGTTCGCGAAGTCGCCGAACTGCGCTTCCCAGATGACGAGCGGCCGCGGGTCGGCCGTGCTGTACCCGTACTCGAAACCGAGGGCGGCGGCTTCGCTGAGCATCGTGTCGATGATCTGGAACGCGTCCGCGTCGGAGCCGAGGTGCTGCAGCGGAATGTGCCGCGCGCCGGTCGTGGTGTCGTGCCACACGGCGTGGCGATGACTGAACGTGCCGCGCCCGCAGTCCTGGCCGGTCAGGCGCACGCCGCGACCCTCCATGAGCAGCGAGCCGAGCGCGAGCGCCTCGCCGCCGCCCCAGTCGACACGATCGTCGGCCAGCATCTGCACGCGCGCCTCGTAGAGCTTCGCGACCTTGGGATGCGGATGAAAGCCCTCGGGCACGCGCGCCAGGTCGCGCGCGATCCTCTCGAGCGCTTCGCGCGGCACGCGCGTGTCGGCGCCCCAATCCTGGCCGGCCCATTCGAAGCCGCTCCAGTTCCCGCCCAGCGGCGGCTCGCTCGCGCGCGGGTGCTCGTTCTTCACCTTCGCGTGCGCGGCCGCGAGCGTGGCCTGCAGGTCGGCTTCGATCGTCGCCAGGCGCGCCGCGTCGAGCACGCCCTCCGACTGGAGCCGCTCCGCGTAGCGCCGCGCCGCCGGCACGTGCACCGCGATCGCGGTGTACATCACCGGCTGCGTGAACGTCGGATCGTCCAGCTCGTTGTGCCCGTGCCGGCGGTAGCACACCAGATCCACGAACACGTCGCGCTTGAACGTCGCGCGATACTCGAGTGCCAGCGAGATCGCGTGAACGCAGGCCTCGGGGTCGTCGCCGTTGACGTGCAGCACCGGCGCCTCGATGACTTTCGCGATGTCCGTCGGATAGCGCGTCACGCGCACGTCGGACGGCGACGTGGTGAAGCCGATCTGGTTGTTCACGATCAGGTGAATCGTGCCGCCCGTCTGGTAGAACGGCAGCTGCGCGAGGGCCAGCGTCTCCGGCACGATCCCCTCGCCCGCGAACGCCGCGTCGCCGTGGATCAGGACCGGAATGCCGCGGTCGCGCCCGGCGTCGCGCATCAGGTCCTGCCGCGCGCGCACCGAGCCCAACACGACCGGATTCACGAACTCGAGGTGGCTCGGGTTGAAATTGAGGTCGAGATGCACCGGCTGGCCGGACGGCCCCTGCGTCGTCGACGAGTAACCCATGTGGTACTTCACGTCGCCGTGGCCCTGGACGTCTTCGGGCACGAAGCTCGACTCGAACTCGCTCAGGATGATCTCCAGCGGCTTGTGCATGACGTGCGCGAGCACGTTGAGGCGCCCGCGGTGCGGCATGCCGATGACGAGTTGCTGGACGCCCAGGGCCGCGGCTTCGGCGATCAACGTGTCGAGCATCGGAATCAGCGAGGCCGCCCCTTCCAAAGAGAAGCGCTTCTGTCCGACGTAGCGCACGTGCAGGAAGTTCTCGAAGGCGTCCGCGGACAGCAGGCGCTCGAGGATGGCGAGTCGCCGCTCCGCGTTCAGCGCCGGGCGGTGCGTCCGGTTCTCCAGGCGCTCCGCCAGCCACTCGCGGCGCTCGGGGTCGGGGATGTCCATGTACTCGACGCCGAGCGAGCCGCAGTACGTCTCGGTCAACGCCGCGATCAGGTCGCGCAACGTGGCGCGGAACGTGCCCCGGAACGGCTGACCATCGACGGGCCGGTCGAGGTCGGCCTCGGACAGCCCGTAGGCCGCGGGATCGAGCAGCGGATGGCGACCGGGATTTTGGCCGAGCGGATCGAGCGCGGCGGCCAGGTGGCCGAATTCGCGGTAGGCGTGGACCAGCGCGAACACGCCGCCGCTCCGGCCGGCGCCCTGGGGCGCGCGGCCCGGGGCCTCGGCGAGATCGAAGCCGGCGAAGAACAGCGCCCATTCCTCGGGCACGGCCCCGGGATCCTGCCGGTAGCGCTGGTACTGCTGCTCGATATACGAGGCGTTGGCGCGTTGGATGAAGTCCAAGCGTCGGGTCATCCGGTCCTCACCGTCTCAGCCGGATCGAGGCCCAGGCTCCGGACGTGGAGCGCGAGCCCCGAAAGGCTTATGGGGCAGGCAGATTAGCACGAAATCCCCGGGACCTGCCGAGCCCCGCCGCCCGAAGGCGGCCGTGTCGCGGGCCGACGCCGCGCGGCGCCCCCTAGACGGCGCTCCCGCACGCGCGGCACTTGCTCGCGGCCTTGGGGATGGTCTCGAGACAGGCCGGGCACGACTTCGTGGGCGGAGCGGCCGGAGCGGGCGCGGGCTTGAGCAGCCCCTTCGTGATGAGGAAGACGCAGAACGCGACGATCACGAAGTCCACGACCGCGCCGATGAAGGCGCCGTACGTCATGGAGTTGAGCGGCGTGCCATCCGGCTTCGTGCTGAGCACGAACTTGAGCTCGCGCCACGCGCCGCCCGGAATGGCCAGGCCGATGACCGGCATCAGGATGTCGCTGACCAGCGAGCTGACGACCTTGCCGACCGCGCCGCCGATGATGACGCCGACGGCCAATGCCAGAGCGTTGGTCTGCAGCAGGAACGACTTGAATTCCTTCACCATGGCGACCTCCTCGTGGGAATCCTCCGGCCGTGCTGGCACGGCGTGCGAGCGCCGGAAAGATAGCGCGTGGCGCCGATCCGCACTTGGAAAATCCCGGCGCCTTGGCCGTTGACCCGATTCCACGGCGTCACTAGCATGCGCCCCGCCCGTAAGGAGCGGCGTGCGTCGGCGGTGAGGCCGCGCACTCGTGTGCCCGTCCCGATCCCCTTCAGGGAGGTGTCGTCGTGCCCCGAACGTTTCCGTCGTTTCCTCTCGTCGCGCTGATGGCCGTCGCCGTGTTTGCGCCCGCCGCCCGCGCCGAGGACGCCCACGCCGGTCATGACATGAGCGCCATGGCCATGGGCGGCGATGTCCCGCTGTACACGAACCTCGGTCACTACCACCGCGCCATCACCACGAAGTCGCCCGAGGCGCAGCGCTACTTCGACCAGGGTCTGACCCTCGTCTATTCGTTCAACCACGAGGAGGCCGAGCGCGCGTTCCGCAAGGCCGCGGAGCTGGACCCCAAGTCGGCGGCGTGCTGGTGGGGCGTCGCGTACAGTCTCGGCCCGCACGTCAACGTGCCCGCGCTGCCGCCGCGCACACACGCCGCGCGCGAAGCGATGGAGCACGCCAAGGCGCTGGTCGCAGGCGCGAGCCCGGTCGAGCGCGCGATGATCGAAGCGCTCGACAAGCGCTACGTCGATCCGCAGCCGGCCGACGCCAAGGACGAACTGGCCGCCGAGACCGCGTACGCCGAGGCCATGAAGGGCGTGCATCAGAAGTTCCCGAACGACCTGGACGTCAGCACGCTGCTCGCCGAAGCCGAGATGGATCTGCGGCCGTGGGACTACTGGAGCGCGGACGGCAAGCCGCAGCCTGGCACGGAAGACATCGTGCCGCTGCTCGAGGGCGTGCTCGCGAAGGAGCCGAACCATCCGGGCGCGAACCACTATTACATCCACGCCGTCGAAGCCTCGCCGCATCCCGAACGCGCGCTGCCTTCGGCCAAGCGTCTCGAGACGCTGGTGCCGGGCGCCGGCCACATGGTGCACATGCCGTCGCACACCTACCTCGAGCTGGGGCGCTACCAGGAGGCGGCGAAGTCGAATCGCGAGGCCATCAAGAGCGACGACTGGTTCACCGGCGTCGCGCATCCGCAGGGCTTCTTCCACATGTATACGGCGCACAATCGCCAGTTCCTGGCATGCGCGGCCATGATGCTCGGCCGCAAGGAAGAGGCAATGAAGGCGGCGCGCTCCGGCAACGAGCAGATCCCGTTCGACATGGCGCGGCAGATGCCCGGCACCGACTTCTTCTTCACGACGCCGTATCTGATGCTCACCGCTTTCGGGCAGTGGGACGACATGCTGAGGGAACCCGCGCCGCCCGCGGACTTCCCGTACCTCGACGGCATCTGGCACTACGCGCGCGGCCTGGCGTACTGCGCGAAGGGCGACGCGGCGCATGCGATGGGCGAGCGCGACAGCGTCGTGGCGCTGGCCGCGATGCTCCCGCCAGGGGCGATGGAGGACCTGAACCCGGCGGCGATGCTGATGGAGATCGCGCACCACGTGCTCGAAGGCCACATCGCCGAGACGCAGGGCAAGGCCGACGACGGCATCGCCCACCTCACGCGCGCCGTTGGCTTCGAGGACTCGCTGCGCTACTCGGAGCCGCCGGACTGGCTGTGTCCGGTGCGCCCGATGCTGGGCGCGATGCTGCTGCGGGCCAAACGCGCGCCCGAAGCCGAAGCCGCGTACCGCGGCGACCTGCAGCGCCACCCGGGCAACGGCTGGGCGCTGCACGGCGTCGCCGTGAGCCTGCGCGCCCAGGGCAAGACGGCCGAAGCCGCGAAGTTCGACGCCCAGTTCCACGACGCCTGGAAGGACGCGGACTACAAGCTGGACATGGCGTCGCGGTAGGCCGCGAGGCGCGCCTCAGCCGGATCGGACGGCCCGCTCTCCCACACGGAGCGCGGGCCGGCCGCGTCTCTACGTCGCAGTCGCGACGGTGCCCTTGCGTTCGAGCTTGCCCCAGCCCGCGGCGCGTCCGACCAGCGCCATGCGCAGCGAGCGCAGGACGACGGCATACATGACCTGGCGATACACGAAGCGCTGCCAGAACAGCCAGCCGAGCAGCCGCCAGCGCTCGCGGTCGAGGGCGATCGCCACGACCGCGCCGATCAGTTCGAGCACGAAGAAGAACAGGTACAGGAACAGCACGCTCGACAGCGCGGCGACCGCCTGCGGCAGCGGCTGCCAGTCGCGCGTCAAGAGGCCGCGCGTGAGCGTGACTTCGCCGGCCCGCACCAGCGTCCACGCGACCTGAAGGTCCACGAGCGGCGACAGCGCCTGGAACACGATCTGGAACAGCCATAGGGACGGCAGCGCGACGCAGCCGAACCAGCCATTGCGCCCCATCGCGTCGCGGTGTTTCCACAGGCACTGCAGCGTGCCGAACGCCCAGCGGAAGCGCTGCCGATACAGCGTGCCCAGCGAATCCGGCGCTTCCGTCCAGCCGAGCGCGGTGCTGTCGTTCTCAATCCGCCAGCCGGCGCGGCGCAGGCGCCACGTCAGATCCATGTCTTCGGCCAGTGTGTCGCTGCGATAGCCGCCCGCGTCGCGCACGGCCTCGCGGCGCCAGGCCCCGACCGCGCCCGGCACCACCGTGATCGCGTTCAACAGCGCGTACGCGCGCCGGTCGAGGTTCTGGCTCGTGATGTATTCGAGCGCCTGCCATTTGGTCCACACGTTGACGCGGTTTCCGACCTTCACGTTGCCCGCGACGGCGCCGATCTCGGGACGATCGAAATGCCGCGCCAGTCGTGACAACGTCTCGCGCGTGAACACGGTGTCGGCGTCGAGGCACACGAGGATCTCGCCGCGCGACGCTTCGATCGCGCGGTTGAGCGCCTGGGCCTTGCCCGCGTTCGTCTGGCGGATGAGACGCACGCGCGGCTCCGCGCCGAACGCGCGTTCGACTTCCTCGAACGTGCCGTCCGTCGAGCCGTCGTCCACGACGACCACCTCGATGGGCTGGAGATCGCCCACGAGGACGGCCTCGATCGTGCGCCGGATCACCGGGCGCTCGTTGAACGCCGCGATCAGCACGCTGACGGGCGGCGGCGGCGTGCCCGCGAACGGCCGTCGCTTCTCGCGCCCGCGCCCGAGGAGCGCGAGCACGGTGACCCACAACACGCGCAGCGCGCCGAGCGCGATGCCCGACAGGAACGCCCAGTGCAGGAAGCCCTCCGTCAGCCACAGCGCCTCGAACGTGATGCGGTCGCCGCCCAGCAGCGCGCGATCGCGGCTGTCCACGAGCGGCATCACCTTGTCGCGCGGCACGCCGGCGAGCTGCGAGATCGTGACGAACCGGTAGCCTTCGGCCTTGAGGACGGGCAGCACGCGGCGCAGCGCCTCGACCGTGGCCGCGCGGTTGCCACCGCCGTCGTGCAGCAGGAGCGCGTTGCCGTGCCCGGCGTGCACTTCGTCGAGGATCGTCTGCGCGATGTCGGTCGCCGTGCGCGAGCGGGTCGCGCCCGTCGAATCGACCTGGCGCAGATTCCAGTCCTGGGGATCGAGATACTCGCCGATCGTCAGGTAGCCGAGCTTGGCCGCGGCCAGCATCGGCTGCACTTCCTCGGCGCTCGTCGGCTCGGCGTCCGCGTTGTACGGCGGACGGAACAGCAGCGTCGAACGCCCGAGGTCGGCTTGCAGCACGCGCTGCGTCGCGTTCAGCTCGAGCGTGACCTGGGCCGGTGTGATGGCGGCCATGTTCGGGTGCGTGTACGTGTGGTTGCCGATCTCGTGGCCTTCGCGCCACAAGCGCGCGACCAGATCCGGATGGCGCTCGGCGTTCTCGCCGATCACGAAGAACGTGCCCGGCACGTGCGCGTCGCGCAGCACGTCGAGCACGCGCCCGGTCCACGGCGACGACGGGCCGTCGTCGAACGTGACGGCGATGGTCTTGTCCTGGAATCCCTGGCGTCGGATCACGTACGACGTCGGAAAGCGCGAATAGCGCTCGTCCGTGAACAGCGCGCTCGTGGAATCGCGGTCGAGTTCGCGCGCGCCCTTTTGCGGGCGCGTCGCCACCGACAGGATTTCGCCGTCGCCGTCGAACTCGATGTCGTACGGGAAGCTCGTGCTCTCGAGCGCGGGCACGCTGGCCGGCGCCAGCGGATGCGTGCGGTCGAACATCGTCCAGATCGATGGATCCTCGGTGCCCAGCACCCACACCGCCGTGCCGCGCGCGCCCGCGCTGCGCGACAGCGTCCACTGGTTCGCGGCGCTGATCGCGTCGAGCATCCACACTTCGTGGTCGCGCCCGGCCTCGTCCTCGTAGTGATACGTCGCGTTCAGCTCGACCGGATCGAAGTCGACGATGCTGTCGGGCGGCTCGTCCGGGTGGTTCTCGCTCGCCGTCAGCAACGCCTCCTGGTACGTGAGCGTGTTCGCGGGCGCGCGGCCGCCCGTCCAGTCGTACGCGTAGTTGCCGACGCCCACCACCAGCTTGTCGGCCGGGATGCGCGCGCGGGCGCGCTGGAGCACGCCGCGGAACCACTCGATGCCGCACAGCGCGCCCGCGTCGCCGCCCGCGTAGTGCTCGTCGTACGCCATCAGGATCACGAAGTCCGCAGCGCGGCCGAAGCGGGCGAGCTGGTTCTCGTCGGCCTCGGACTCGGCATCGACGCTCACGACGAGCCCGCGCGGCGCGAGCGCGGTGTGGACGCGCGTGACGAATGCCGGCAGCCGCGCGTCGTCGGCCGCGGGCAGGTTCTCGAAGTCGAGATTGACGCCCGCGAAGTGGTGCGACTCGAGCCATTGGGCCAGCTCGGCGATCAGCGTGTCCTGGCGCGCCGAACTCTCGAGCAGCCGGTGCACGCTGGCCCGGTCGAACACGGCCTCGCGCGCGTTCGTCAGCACCGGCATCACGAGCAGGTGGTGCTCGCGCGCGATGCGCAGCACGTCGAGGTTGTGCGGCGTGTAGCGCGGGTCCCACTCCGACGTCGACAGGTGCGCGCCGTCGGGCCCCAGCTGCAGCCACACCGGGAACAGATGGGTGAGGTGCGCGGCGTTCGCGCGCAGCGAGTGGAGTCCGGTCTCCTGCCACGTCACGTAGAACGCGCCGACCACGTAGTCGGACGGCGTCGGGCGCTGTGCGGCGCGGCGCTGGCGCACGTGCGTGTCGCGCGCGATCTCGCCGAGCAGGCGGCGGCGTTCGCGGGCCAGGAGGAAGCGATCGATGCGCGCCTCGCGCTTCGCGCCGTGGGCCAGGTCGGTGACGATCGCGTGGCGCAGCGGCGCGCCCAGCCCGGCCGCGGGCGGCAGAGCCGGCACGATGACGAGGCTCAGCGCGAAGACGGCCGCGAGCGCGAAGAACACAGCCCCGAGCAGCACCGCCAGGCGCTGGATCCAGCGCTGCCGGTTACCGCTCGGATCATGGAAGACGTGGCGTCGGCTGGGCATGGGTTTCGAGGCGAAGACCATAGCCGAGGCTGCGCCGAGCGCAAGAGGGATCGCGGCGCGACCGCGCGTCCGCCGCCCGGGCGCGACGGACCGCGAGCCTGCGAGCGTTCGAGTGCTACGCGGCGCCGGTCTCCGGCCGCAGCTCCGGAACGCGCAGTTCGAGCGCGCGGCTGCACGACGCGCAGCGCACCGGGTGCCGGGGTTTCAGGCGCCCGCGCTCGGTGAATGCCTGCTCGACGCCGCACACCGGACAGCGGCCGTGCGCGCCCTGGAGCACGACGTCCTCGGACAGGCGCATCAGGAACACGACGGGCCCCGCGAACAGGAACGCCGGCACCAGGATGAAATGCCCGAGCGGAACGAGCACGCTGACGAGCGCCAGCCCCCAGCACGCGAGCCCGCCCAGCACCGCGCGCATCCAGCGCGCCGAGTTCGCATGGCGCACGATGCGCGCCTCGCCGGCCGCCGGGTCGTGCCCGTAGTACTCGAGCGTCGCGGGCCACGTCTCGACGCCGGCAGCGGCGTCCTTCGGCGCGGCGGTCGGGCGGGAGCCCACGGGCGGCACGCGTGCAGGATCGGACTCGCCCGGTCC
>Ga0310810_10009219_pt1 | contig 11399 bp, 9 predicted proteins | sample NCmetagenome_FD_207641 | JGI IMG/M metagenome (GOLD analysis project Ga0310810, IMG submission 207641) | Soil microbial communities from experimental microcosm in Duke University, North Carolina, United States - NC | ecosystem: Engineered > Artificial ecosystem > Soil microcosm > Unclassified ... | reverse complement strand
TAGCTCCCCAAAGTTGCTTCCAGGGATCCTGAGGAAACTCATCGCCGGTGCGCTCTTTGATCAGCGCTTTGAACCGTGTCACGAGCTCCTTGAGGTCACCGACAGTGAGTTTCGGATCTTCGATATCCTGGTGATAACGCTCATGTTTCAGCCCATGAATCACCACTTCAAACGGTTCATGATCTTCGCCGGCGCGCTTCTGCACACCCATGACGACGTCGCCGTACATCTGGATGAAGCGGCGATAGCAATCCCAGGCAAACCGTTCATTGCCGGTGGCTTTCACCAGGGCCAGAACCGTCACGTCGTTTAAGCCCAAATTCAGAATTGTGTCCATCATGCCCGGCATCGAGTCGCGCGCCCCGGAACGCACCGAGACCAGCAACGGCATCGCGTTCTGATCCCCAAATTTCGTCCCCATGATATTCTCGATAAAGGCGACGCCGCTTTTGGCCTGGGCTTGCAACTCCTTCGGGTAACTGCGCCGGTTGGCGTAGTAATAAGTGCAGACTTCGGTGGTGATGGTGAAACCGGGAGGCACTGGCAGGCCAATCCGGCTCATTTCGGCCAGGTTAGCGCCTTTGCCGCCGAGCAACGGCTTCATCGTGCCGTCGCCATCGGCCTTCTTATTCCCGAACAGGTAGACGTATTTTGCTGCTTTTGCCATAAAACAATTTCAAAGTTTCAAGTTACTCAGGTTTCGCCGGTAAATTCCCAGAAACGGTGCGCGCACTGTAACAAAGGCAACTGCAGTGTCAACGGACGAGTAATCCCGCAGGGATCAGGCTGGATCGAGAACGGTCAGGAAACCCGCTAAAATCAGGGATTTTCAGACCACTAGTCAGGCGGCTGTGCAACAAAAGCTAAAACTTGCGCAAAAAATGTTACCCCGGAGGAGGCGAACTCTCGTTGTAGGAGACGACGTAAGGAGACGCTTTTTAGGTGACCTTCTATAGAGCCAGTCCCCTAACCAGAAGCCCACCAAACACTCCTCAAGGAAAGCCAAAACCTTATTTCCTCCAGACGGGTGTGAAATGATCAGAGTCTCACGTCGTCTCCTACAAGATAAGCGAGCAACACCTCGAATTCGATACGCTGAATCTCACGCAAGAGATTCTGATCCGCTTTTGGTACCGCACCGCCAGCGGCTTGCTCGCAGGCGTCAATAAAGGCGAAGGGATCCCAATCGCCTTTGGGCAGGAGACGCGATCGCAATGAATTATTTGGAATTTTGGCGAGCAATTCAGCCGTTCGTCGTGCCAATTCAGGAAAGGCCTGATGTCGCCCAACGCGGCGGAACCAGTAGGCGGCATTCCCATAATCCGGCTCTCGGCGATGCATGATGCCATGAACGTAAGCACCATCAGCGTTTTCGATACTCTGAGCCAATGTGTGCGCGGGATCCAGATGATCATGCCATAGCAGGACCAGCGCGCGGACGAGTTGGCGATTGGTAGGGGACATTTGGCTCTCTTCCGATGCCTCTCGCAGGCTGTCCTCCAACTGTTTCTCTGGTAACACACCCGCACGAGGACCCGGTCCAAGATCGGCCAACTCGGCGGTCTCGAGGAGTTTTGCCAAATTGGGCATGGGACAAAGTGACACATGCGAATGGCTGTTTCCACGAACAAAATTGCTGTCTACTTTGTCAGATAACATCATGAATTTCGCGGAACGCCTGATTTATGCGGCAGGACCCGAGCAAACCGAGTCTTCTGCCGTATAAATCCGGCGTTCCGGGGACTGTTCAAAAGATGCGCCTTCGAATGGGCAGCGTATGCGGGCTTGCTCCATGGGCGAAGGGTGGCAAAATGAGAAAATATCGATGTACCAGGTGATATCCTGTACTGAGCAGTTAACGCGAAGGTCAAAGTTATGCCGACTTTGGCTGGCGGCGCTCGTTTTGCTTACCCTGGCTCCGCTCTCCAGAGCCCAAGCGGCAACCTTCACCGCCTCGCTCGACCGTGACACGATCACCTTGGGCGAGAGCGCTACATTGTCGTTGAGTTTCGAAGGCGGCACGCCAAAAAACGTTCCCTCACCGGCTGAAGTGCCCAACCTGCAGATCAGCTACAGTGGGACTGCTCAATCGATTACGACTGTCAACGGACAGTTCAGCGCGACTGTTTCCTACAATTTCACGGTTACGCCACGCCAACCTGGGGATTACACCATCCCGGCTTTGTCGGCCGAGGTTGGCACAGAAAAGCTGACTTCTTCGCCGCTAACGCTCAAGGCGCTTAAACCCAGCGCGCCGACACCGGATGCGGTCAATTCCGGTTCCCAAATCGTCTTTCTCAAGCTGGTGCTGCCGAGGAAGGAACTGTTCGTTGGCGAAACCGTTGCCGGCCAACTCCAAATTTACGTGCAGAACCGGATTGGGCTAAGTGGTCTTCAACTCACGGGCTTTCCATCTGAGGGATTTAACGTCGGCAAGATGATCGAAGGCCAAAGGCACCAAACGCAAGTGGGAAACTCCGTGTATACGGTCATCCCGGTTAGTTTTACCTTGAAGCCAGTCAAAGCGGGTGCCCTGACTTTGGGTCCCGTTACAGCGAATGCGACAGTTGAAGTGCCTTCGCCAAATCGCCGGCGCGATATGTTTGATCCGTTCGGCGTATTCGGCGGCAATGAACAAAAGCAAATGGCGCTGGCGACCGACCCCGTGGCAGTGCAGTGTCTGCAATTACCTCGCGAAACTGCCCCGGCCAACTTCAATGGCGCGGTCGGCAATTACACAATGACGATGACCGCGGGTCCGACGAATGTGGCCACTGGCGATCCAATCACCGTCAAAATCCAAATTGCCGGGCGCGGTTCTCTGGATTCGCTCACCTTGCCGGAGCAACCCGCGTGGCATGACTTCAAGACTTATCCCCCGACAACCAAAGTTGAGACCGTCGATGCGCTCGGCCTTCAAGGGACGAAGACTTTCGAGCAGATCGTGACGCCACAGAGCGCCGATGTTAAAGCCCTTCCGGCAGTCTCGTTTAGCTTTTTTGACCCGGAACAAAAAGTATACCGGACCCTGAATCAACCGGCCGTGGCGCTGGTCGTGCGGCCTGGTGGGGCGATCCCTGCACCCACAGTTCTTAACGCGGGCAGCCGGCAGGATAATCCGGCCCCGACTCTCGATATTGTTCCGATCAAGCAGCGTTTGGGGACTTTGGCACAAATCGGCCCGCCATTAATCGAACAACCTTGGTTTCTTGGACTGCAGGCCGTGCCGGTGGCCGCATTTTTGGCCGTCGTAGTATGGCGACGGCGCGCGGAAAATCTGGCCAATAATCCGCGATTGCGACGCCAACGCCAGGTGGCGCAAGTCATTCGGGCGGGCTTGGAGGACTTGAGAAAATTCGCCGCAGCCAACGACTCGGATCAGTTCTTCGCAACAGTTTTTCGCCTGCTACAGGAACAATTGGGTGAACGGCTTGATTTGCCTGCCAGTGCCATTACCGAGTCGGTCATCGATGACTATTTGCGGCCCCGAAAAGTTCCCGAAAACCTGGTAGCGTCGGTCCAGGAATTATTCCAGGCATGCAATCTGGCCCGCTATGCTCCGGTTAGAACGAGCCAGGAACTCGCCGCGGTCATAACGAACCTCCAAACGGTGTTACATCAACTGGAGGCACTCAAGCTATGAAGCGCTCCAGGGATACAGTCTGCAACGAACCGAAGTGGCGGCGGAATTGGAGGCCTGCCCTCTCCGGCCCTTCAAAGAAACTCGTTGGGCAAGTTCATGATCCCTAGCAACCCAAGGTTCCCTCACCCCGTCCCTCTCCCCTCAGAAAGGGAGAGAGAGACCATCGCGCCCGGAGTTTCTTTCATAACCAGTGTGCGCCAGCGGATATCTGGCTCTCCTCCAGCAAAGGAGAAAGAGAAAAACCCATCCTCGAGTTTGTGGGGTTCATTCTCCTCGAGTGCCGGATTGGGAGTCTCCTTACGTCGTCTCCTACAATGGAAGGTTTTGGGGTTATTGCTGTTGGTTTCATGTTTACGGGTGACCGGAGCAGACTTGTATGTAGAGGCATTTGACGCGGCGAACAAACTGTATGCGCAAGGGAAGTTTACCGAGTCCGCAACTGCGTACGAGAAACTTCTGAAATCCGGACGCAGATCACCGGCTGTTTATTTCAATCTTGGAAATGCCCTCTTTAAAGCCGGACAGATCGGTCGCGCTATTGCTGCATACGCGGAGGTTGAACGGTTGACCCCGCGCGACCCGGACGTCAGGGCCAATCTCCAATTTGCTCGAAATCAGGTCCAAGGTCCGACTTTGACCATCCCGGCGTGGGAGCGTTGGCTAAAGCGACTTAGTTTAAACGAATGGACTTTCCTTGCAGTGGCTACCGTTTGGCTTTGGTTCGCATTGCTCATAACGCTGCAATGGCGTCCCGACCTAAAGCGGTTTTTACGCAGTTACATCTTCGCGTTCGGGGTCGCGGTGGCGATGCTTTGCGGCTGTTTGTTCCTCGCTGTGCGCACAGATAACTTCGCCAAGACTGCGATCCTGATTGCTCCCGAAGCCACGATACGTCAGGGACCGCTGGACGAGTCCCCCAGTGTGTTCGTCGCGCATGATGGAGCTGAGTTTCGCATCCTGGATCACAAAGATGACTGGTTGCAGGTCTCGAGTGACCCGCGTCGGGTCGGATGGGTTCGGCGCGACCAGGTGATCGTTGCGCCACAGAGCTAAAGGCCAACCGGGTCCTGTGAAACACGCCCGACATCACAGGCTGCAGTTTGGTTCTTCTCGACTTTCTCCGAAGCATAGCCATTTCGAGGAGGAGAACGAGGACGAGGACGATTGAGGCGACTGGCGATTTAGAGCAGGGCCTTCAGGTGCCTAATCGATCTTTCCGCCTGTTCGATTGTGCCGCATTCGACGGACAAGACAATATCGCGACGACAGTCTTTGCGGATGATGTCGATTACTCGCTTCCAATTGATCACGCCGTCACCGCAGGCGCAGCCCACGGGGGTACCGGTAACCTTGCCGCGCTCGGCGCCTGACTGCTGCACCGAAATATCCTTGGCATGCAGGTGCACCAGGCGCTTTGCGACGCGTCGCAACCACCGATACGGATCATAGCCGCAGAGGAACGCATTGCCGGTATCGAAGTTTATCCCAAGGCTCGGACTGCGCACGAGCTGATAGATTTTGTCCAAGCCGTCAGGATGCTTGCTGTATTGCTGGTGACATTCCAAGCCGATGAGGATTCCGCGAGGCTCAGCAACTTTAGCTGCTTCCATCAGTGTGTAGCGCATCAGCATGAAGTCCTCATCCTCTGTGCTCCATCTGGGCTTCGGTCCTTCATCGGTATTGACGACGGGCGCCCCGCACTCAGCGGCGAACCGAATGGCTTGTTTGAGATACTCAGTGCCGATTTCGGGTTTGCACAAGGGCGTATGCGAACTAAGTCCGGATAGCTTCACGCCTGATTGTTTGCAAGCGCGCCGGATACGCAGCGGATCGTCGAGCATGGAGACGCTATGGAAATAACCGGCTTCGCTCAGCAACTCGCGCCCCCAATGCACCATCGGTTCGACATGTGTGTAGCCGAGGTCCGCCGCCTTTTGAACGCCCCACTCGAACGGCTTATCGCTGTGACGAACAAACTCGAGATTAATGCCAATCGCAATCTTTGCCATACGGATTCAGTCAGGTTGAGAACGGATTAATTTCTAATGAAAGCCAATTCAAGCACCATGCTACTCTACACCCGCGGCCCAGAGGCAAGCACGTTGTAAGAGCGTTTGAAACGATGGCGGACTAAAGGCGCCAATATCATGGCCTAGCGTACAATGAAAAGTGCGGCCTTTGCCATAATTAGAAACGAAGGCCATAGGATAATATTTTCCGTCGACTTTCGACTTTGACTGCGCCAGGACTGTGATCGGATGATCTCCAGTCAAGCAAGTATAAAGCTCATCCTGCGTATCAAAATCTGACAGGCCGCGGGTAATCGGGTGGTCTGTCCGGGTGACCTCGACCCGGAATGGGCCAAACGGATCGTGTTGCCTGACTTTGGACCCGGCCCATACGCGTCCGGCGAGGTTCGCAAATTCGGGCCATTCGTCATGCCAGGCGCCACAGGCGTAATGAAGCAGCACCAGGCCCTTGCCGTTGTCGACGAATTTCCTCAGGTTCTCACGCGCCTGGGCCCCTGGCCCCGGTTGCTCCCAATTTTGGAAATGCAAGACGATGGCGTCATATTTGTGAATGGCCTGCGAGTCCAGAACCCAGGGGTCTTCTACGGTATACACGGCCAGTCTGGCGTCTTTTCTGAGCGCATCGGCCAGGACCGGCGCAGTCTGCCGCCAGAGGTGTCCGGGATAATCAATGCCCGTAACAATCAGGACGCGGACGGGCGGATTCGTCGAACTGGAATTAACTGAGGGTTGAGCAAGGGCAGCCGAAACCAGCATACCGACTAAACCGGAAAAAAGAGCGAACCTCATAAGGCTCACCTTTAGACCAAAACCGTCCGTCCTGGCACCGGCACCGGATAGCTGCCGTTGGCTTCCGGTTTGGTCGGCGGCTCCATTCCATCTTTGCAGTCCTCCGGTTTGGGCGGGTAATAAAATTCAGACTGATTGATCTGGTCCCAAGTCACTTCCTTGCCGGTGTAACAGGAGATCTGCCCCATGACGGTAATCATGGTGCTGCGGGCCATGTAATTGCCGCAGTTAATGATATCGCACTTTCCGCGAATCGCGCCAAAAAGTTTATCATGTTCGATCTGGTAGGGATCACATTGTCCTTGCCATCGCCAGTTGGTTTCGCCCCAGACCCGGCACGCTTTGAGCGAGCATTTGCCCTTCGTGCCGAAGATCAGACTCGAGTCTTCATCATAACAGCCGGTGGTGGTGCGAGTCAGCGCGTAAACGCGCACGCCATTTTCGAATTCGTAGACCAGGGAATGATGATCAAAAACATCACCATAAACCGGTTCGGTCATTGAAGAGCGGCCCGCCAAGCCATGACATTTCACAGGGACCTTGTTGCCCAAAACCCAACTCGAGCGGTCCAGGTTGTGCACCAAGGACTGAGGAACATCGTCTCCCGAAAGCCAGCGAAAATGGTATTGAGTACTGCATTGCCATTCGAGCTCGGTCAATCCGGCTTTCCGCTCCGTGACACCGTAAGGGGAACGCAGGAAATTCTCCTCAATAGTCACCACATCACCAATGGCGCCGTCCTGGATGTGTTTCACCGTTTCGATGTATCCGGCGTGGAAGCGGCTGTGCAATCCAGAAACGATGCAGAGCTTTTTGTCTTTGGCCAGGTCGCACGCCTGTTGCATCAGCTTAATGCCCCGAGGATCGATGCCGTGCGGTTTCTCGACGAATACGTGTTTGCCAGCCTGGATGGCGGAAAACGCGTGCAGTGGATGGAATTTTGCCGCATTGGCAATCAACACGACGTCGGCCTCCGCGATCACGTGCTTGTAGCCGTCGAAGCCGGTAAAGCAGTGGTCGTCATCGACTGATACCTGGTCGCCTTTCGCGGCGCGGATTTCATCGCGTTTGGCATTAATCCGATCCCTGAAAATATCGCACATAGCGACCAAGCGGGCGCCGGGATCAGCGGTCAGAGCCTGCGCCGCCGCGCCGGCGTTTCGACCGCCACAGCCGATCATGCCTACCTTAAGCACATCACTTCCGGCGGCGTGAGCGGCGCGTTCGACGGTCAAGGCGCCCGCAGCAATAGCCACTGTGGTGGCGGCAGGTGGCGTTCTGTTTGCCTGGCATCCGACACCTAAAGCTGCGGCAGACGCGGCCGCAGAGGACGTTTTGAGAAAGTCGCGGCGTGTGATCGATTTGGCGGAAGAAGTTTCGTTGTTCATGGCTTCTCAGGCTTGAAGGTTAAGGTTAATCTGAATAGTTTGGCCCCCACTATTTTGCCTTTGGCTTTGTATTTTTTGGCGCGGGCCAGATAGTTTGTGGCGGCCCCCGCGGCTTTGAGGTCTGACGAGAAGCTGAGTAGCTATAGCGTTTTTAGAAAAAGTGTGCCTCCTCTCCCCTGTCCTCTCCTCCGGGGGATTCCGGCGGAGCAGAGGGAGACACGATTCCTGTCGCACAAGTCGGCCACAGTTTAATTTGAACCGCTCTAGCCTATTCGGACTCAATCTCTAACTCCTTGAGTGCCCGACGCAACCAGTTGAGTGATTGCTCGATCATTGGCCCCCCCTGCCCTTCACATTCGACGCTGAGCGTGCCGCTATACCCGGAATCACGCAGAAGTGTCAGACAGCGACGGATGTTCTCGGCATTTACACCGTCCCCGAGGGCGCAATGGCTCACGGCGATTCCGGTTTGGCCGCCACGAACGGCCTTGGCCAACGATTCGGAAACGTCCTTCACATGAACATGACTGGTTCGTTTTAAGAAACGCCGCAGAAAGCTGACCGGATCCTGGCCGGCGATAAACGTATTGCCCGTATCCATATTCATGCGCAAAAACGGGCTGTCGCTGAAGGATTGCATCTCTGCCATCATCTCCGGGTTGGTAGTGAAGTAGCCGTGCGGCTCGATGTTGATAACAATGCCGTGCGCTTCGGCCACCGTGAGTATTTGCTGATAGCTCCGTTTCATGAGCGCCAGCGATTCCTTGTCCGATAAGCCCTCGGGCTGATGCAAACCATCGGTGGTGTCGACACAGGGGCAGCCTGTTTGAGCGGCCCAGGCTATCGACTTCATTACATAAGGCACACCGCGCAACGGACCCTCTTCACCGGATAATGGAAAGGCGGCATCCACCTGGGAGAACCGCACACCGTATTTATCCATTTTGCGCCGAAGCAGGAGGGGGTCCTCATACAGCGCGACGTGAGGCTGGTAACCCAAGCCATGGATCCAACTGACCCCGTCAATCAACCCACACTCGATGTAATGGACGCCATTGCGCTGTGCCCAGGCGAGGCATTTATCAAATGACCAATAGGCGGAATTGAAGGCGTCTGTGTGAAAGCCGATCTTCATACGAACTTTCCTTCGGATGGTTGCAGTCCACTGTGGCTTATACCCGCTGTTCGCAGAAAGTGTAAAGACTTTTTGCCGAAGGTCTTTGGATCAGCTAATTGACGAGAGGGCTTGGCTTTGGTCTTCTGATGTTGTGCGATCGGGCGCGCAACATGCCGTACGGTTTTTTATTGAGGCGCCGGCGCACGTGAATATTTAGAGCAACCACCAGAGACCATGGCTGCAAAAGCTTTAACCTCGCGAGAGCGCGTTTTGGCCGCGCTCAATCATCAGGAACCCGATCGTATCCCGATTGACCTTTCGGGCCACCGCTCCTCGGGCATCGCGGCGATGGCCTATGCGCGTTTGCGTGATTATGTCGGTTTGCCAAAAAGGCCGATCCGCGTGTACGACCCGGTCCAGCAGTTGGCGATTGTCGATGAGGATGTGCTGCAGCAATTCCACGTAGATACGATCGAGCTCGGGCGTGCGTTCGCACTCGAAGATAAATACTGGACGGAATGGATTCTGCCGGATGGAACGCCCTGCCTGATGCCCACCTGGGCCAAACCGGATCGCGATCATGCAGATTGGGTACTGCGCTCAAAGCCGAACCGGCGGATCATCGCCCGAATGCCTGCCGGCGTTTGGTATTTTGAGCAGGTGAATTTTCCATTTCTGGAGCGAGAAGACCTTTCACGCGTTGAAGCTGAATTGTCCGAATGCATGTGGTCGGCTGTCGCCTCGCCGCCGGGCCCGATCACGGCGGGACCGGATGGGGAAAGAATATTGACAGAGGGGGCTCGCCAGCTGCGCCGGCAAACGGATCGCGCCATTATTGGACTGTTCGGCGGCAACCTGCTCGAGCTCGGACAATGGTTTTATCGCAACGATAATTTCCTGATGCTGCTAGCCGGGGAACCCGAGCGCGCGCACAAATTTCTGGATAAGCTGATGGAAATTCACTTGCGCAACCTGGAGCGCTTTCTGCGGACTGTAAGTGAGCACATCGATATCATTCTGTTTGGGGATGATCTCGGGATGCAATCAGGTCCGCAAGTCTCCCCGGCGATGTATCGCGAGTACTTCAAACCCAGGGAGCGGACCATGTGGCAGATGGTGAAGCAGCGCGCGCCGCACTTGAAAATCCAACTGCACTGTTGCGGTGGCGTGCGCGAGCTGCTGCCAGACTTGATTGATGCCGGGCTTGACGCCATCAACCCTGTTCAAATCACTTGTCGCGGCATGGAGCCCGCAGGGCTCAAACGTGATTTTGGTAGCCGACTCACTTTTTGGGGTGGCGCCTGCGATACCCGCGAAGTGCTTATTAATGGAACACCGGCTCTGGTGCGCGACCACGTGCGCCGGCAAATCGAGATTTGGCGTCCAGGTGGCGGGTTCGTTTTCCAACAAGTGCACAATATCCTGGCCGATGTCCCGCCTGCAAATGTGGTCGCCATGTACGATGCGGCAACCTCAATGTAGGAGACGACGTGAGGAGACTCCGATCAACGAATGAGTACCCTCAAAAGTTTCAAGCCATTAAATAGACATGAGCCTGTGGCACAGGTTAAATGGGCTGGCGTCGTTGGTGCCGGGGGCGGCGATTTCCCCGCTCACGTGAAGCTTGCAAGCAAAGCCGACACCATTATCGCCAATGGCGCCGAATGTGAACCGTTACTCCATAAAGATGCCGTTTTGATGGAAGAAGAGGCTGTGGAACTGGTGCGCGGCATGTTGTTGGCCAAAGAGGCCGTCGGTGCTCGAGACGCGGTTATTGGAATCAAAGCGAAGAAGAAGCGCGCCGTCGAAACGGTTGAGCAAGCTTGCCAGGGCACGGCGGTTCGTGTTCACCTGCTGGGAGATTATTATCCCGCCGGCGATGAGTATGACCTCGTGTACGAGGTAACCCAACGCCTTATCCCACCGGCCGGCATTCCGCTCCAGGTCGGAGCGGTCGTTAATAACATCGAAACATTCATCAATATCGCTGCGGCCGCCGAGAACAGGCCGGTGACACACAAGATGCTCACTCGCAGCCGACGCGGTGGCCAAAGCGGCCAGTGTAACTCTTCTGGAAGTTCGTCTGGCGATGGCGCTTGGCGGGAAAGCGTTCTGCACGCTTACGGGAGACGTCGCATCGGTGCAAACTGCCGTCGCGGCAGGACGGAAAGTGATCGCGGATGCGGGAGTATTGGTCAACGCCGTAGTGATCTCGAGACCCCACCCCGATGTCTATCGCGAAGTCGTTTGAAGCCGGGAATCAGCACAGGTTCATAAGCGATTAGGAATAACTGCTATGAAGCGCCAAAATGTCCAACACGCCTATCAGGCGGCTATGGAGCGTTATGCCGAACTTGATGTGCGCACCGATGAAGCCTTGGAGCAACTTGGCCGAATTTCAATTTCTATCCATTGTTGGCAGGGCGACGATG
>Ga0310810_10009218_pt1 | contig 11400 bp, 8 predicted proteins | sample NCmetagenome_FD_207641 | JGI IMG/M metagenome (GOLD analysis project Ga0310810, IMG submission 207641) | Soil microbial communities from experimental microcosm in Duke University, North Carolina, United States - NC | ecosystem: Engineered > Artificial ecosystem > Soil microcosm > Unclassified ... | reverse complement strand
GCGGCGGCTTGATAGGCGTCGTTACGGTGCTCGGTCTCAGTGCCTATCGCGTGACGCGGTCCAAATGGCTCCTGCCGTTGTTTGCGGTCGGGGCCGCGTACCTTCTGTACGATGCAATGGATATCTCCGAGCGTGTGTCCGGCGGGGCGGGCACCGAGGGGCTCGACGAATCGGCCAGCGACCGCCTCGAAGCATGGAAAGGCGCGATGCGGATGGCGATCTATCGTCCGTTCACCGGAGTCGGCCTCGGCAATTTCGCCAACGCGCTCGAACTCTATACCGACACCTATCTTGGCCGCGCGCTAGCGCCGCACAGCACCTGGTTCGGTGTTTTGGGTGACACCGGCCTCCCCGGACTCATCGCATTTCTGGCGATGGTCGTTGCGACCTGCCGCGCGAGCATACGCTCCTATCGACGGCTATTATTGATGAAGAACTCGGGCGAAGCGCAAGCTCCGGCATTTGCCTTGCTTACCGGTCTCATCGCGTTCTGTGCGGCCGGCTCGTTCCTCACTCAGGGCTTCAGCTGGTCTATTTATCTTCTGGTCGGCCTGACCAGCGCGCTCGCCGCATATGTCGATCGCGCTTTTCCCATGAAGGCACACGGAACCGTCGCCCGAGTTCCGTAAAGTTCCACACAGTTCCATCTCGCCGACATAATTTCTCCCCCTTTCACGGTTTTGTTACCGGTGCGTGAACGCCGAAGACGCGTCACCAAAAACAAAAAACTTGAATCCAAACTCACGCTCGTCGTGCACGTGACACTAACCCGCACGGGCTAGAAGCTCACACGAGCAAAGTAGTGCGAAAGAAGTTCATCCTGCGAGGGCTGAGCTCGATCGGCTAAGCGGGAGCTACCGGGGGGTAGTTGTTCCAAAACCCGAACGTACAGGTCGGCAGCGCCAATCCGCGCTGACGACAAGGCCGTAACTCGTCCACGGCGGGCGCAACAGCGCGCGAAGTGGGGGATCGAAAAGTGGTGGGGAAACATGCTGTCCGCTATTGCGGGCGCGGCGCTCGCCTTGAGCGTCGCCGCCCATGCCGATGATGTCGTTGTCCAGACCTCCGCTAGCAGGGCGCTAAGGGCCGGGAACCCAATCACCGCGGTTTGGGCAAACACCGGAGAAGACAAGGTCACCCAGGACGAGCTGCGCGGAACTCGCGGCACGGCGTCACTGGTGAACAGCGCGTGGACCGGCAACCAGGTTTCGCTGTTCGGCGCCAAGAACGAGGTCGTCGCCTTCGACCTGATTCTTGAGGCGGCCAACACGACGGCCAGCAACGTGACTGTACAGTTCGATACGCTGACCGGCCCGAACGGCGCGCAGATCAAATCTGTTCCGACGGCCGCCGGCGGGGTCTTCAACTGGGTCAATCGGGATATCGAACTCTTTTACGTCCGCTATTTGGATATCAAGGGCGTCAGCGTCCTGTCCTATGGCACCTATGACGAGCGCCACATCCCGCAGAAGCTGCAGCGGCCCAAGGCAGCGAACGGTTCTTATACCGGCGGCTGGACTGCCCGCCCCAACCACGACAAGGCCTATCCCGACATCGCGGTGCCGATGGAGCTCGTCCCGAACTTCTCCATCGCCGCGGGAAACAATCAAAGCGTTTGGGTCGACGTCTACATTCCGAAAGATGTTCCCGCGGGACTCTATACGGGCAATGTGACCGTCAGCGCGGATGACAGTATCGTCTACACCGTTCCGGTACAGCTCACTGTCCGCAATTTCACGCTGCCCGATATGCCGTCGGCGAAGACCATGGCGGCGACCAACTATAGCGACGTCGCGCGCCGTTACACGGGAGTCGAATATCCGAATCCAGGCTCAAAAGAAGACATCATCACGAAGCGGGTGATGACCCGGCAGATGATGGTGGCGCATCGCCACAAGCTGTCGCTGATCGACGACAATGGCGGCGCCGACGCGTGGACCGCAGATGCACCGCGCCCGGAATGGAAGCAGCGCCTCAACGGCCGGCTTTTCACCGAACAGCACGGCTATCGCGGCCCGGGGGAAGGTGTCGGCAATAATGTGTTTTCGATCGCCACCTTCGGCCAATGGCAAGACTGGTGGGGGGCGCCGACCGCCGCCAAGATGCAACAACACAGCAATGCATGGGAGAGCTGGTTCCAGCAGAACTCTCCTTCGACCGAGCGTTTCCTCTACCTGGTCGACGAGTCCGAAAACTACACGCAGACTCAGCAATGGGCGAACTGGGTGAAGGTGGGCCGAGGACCGAGCTCTCAGCTCAAGACGTTTGCGACCGCAGATCTGGTCAAGACCGAAACGCTGATGCCATCGCTCGATATTTCGGCGAGCTGGATTGCGGTTGCGCCAACCGCGCCCTGGAATTCCGCCTATGCCGCCGAGAAATCGGACGGCCACGGCGTTTATTCATACAACGGCATGCGCCCCGCGTCCGGCTCGTTCGCAACGGAAGACGACGGTGTTGCGCTGCGTGAGCTTGCCTGGGGCCAGTACAAGAAGGGGATCGACCGCTGGTTCTTTTGGAACGTCTCCTACTACAACGACTACCAAGGCGGCCGCGGCGATACCGATGTCTTCAGCACGGCACAAACCTTTGGCGGAGCACCGCATCGTGATCCGATGCTTGGCATGACCGGTTGGAACGCTTCGAACGGCGACGGATTGCTGTTCTATCCCGGCACCGACAAGATCTTCCCAAAGGAGTCATATCGACTGCAAGGCCCGATCGCTTCACTGCGCATGAAGTTCTGGCGACGCGGCATTCAGGACGTCGACTATCTGACGCTGGCGGCGCAGAAAGATCCGGCGGCCGTGCAGGCGATCGTCAATCAGATGGTGCCCAAGATCATGTGGGAAGTCGGGGTCAGCGACCCATCCGATCCCACTTGGGTCACGTGCCCAATCAGTTGGGACATCAACCCTGACACGTGGGAAGCCGCACGCAAACAGCTCGCTGATATTATCGACCCGCCGGGCAGTTAATCGCCAGTTAACAGCTCGCCCGACGAACTAGCCGCTTGAGCCGAACGGGGGTAAAGTTCCGATTGGAGGAGCGACAGTGCTGCTGTTCATTGTCATCGCGGCTTTGATCGGCGCGGTCTGCGGCTTTGCGCTTTTCCTTCCGTTCGGTTGGCTCGCTGCTTTGGCTGCGTCAGTCACCGGCGGTGCAATCTGCATCGTGCTCGCCGGAAGTTGGCTCGCGTTCGTGCAGCACCGTAAAGACGCGCGGTAGCGTCACGGCCTCGCTATCAACGCGTCGGAACTCTGGCGTCCCTACTGCCGTTATCTGCGGTCTTGAGTCAGAGGAACTCTGACACCTCGGATAATGGGTGAACGCTTTGATGCGATTGCGCGGCTGCTGCGGCCTCTGGCTCTTTCTTCTTGCGGTCTCACTGGGCCTTACGGGCCCGGCAAAGCCTGGCTTCGGCCAGACTGTGCAGGCTCCCGCGCCTTCAGGGCCTCCAGCGACCGGCGACGACCGCAATACCACCGAGCTCGACAACGCGCAGACGGTAACGCTGAAGTTCGCCGACTATCCGCAGCTTAATGGCGACTACCGCGTCGCCCCGAACCGCACCATTTCGATCCCGGTGATCGGGCGCGTGCCGATCGACGGGCTGACCTTGTCCGCGCTCGAAGAGACCATCGCCAAAAAGGCTGCGGCGATCACCGGGCGGCAGGCCTATGTTAGCGTGGAAATTTCGGAATACCGGCCGGTGTACGTCACCGGGCTCGTCAACAAACCGGGCGCGGTGCCGTGGCAACCGCACATGACGGCGTTTCAGGCGGTCGCCGGCGCCGGCGGCATCCAGGCCCGAGCGCAAACTGCAATCGATTTCAAAAAAGATATTGAAGACTACAAGCGCGATGTCGCCGCATTGGCGCGCGTCAACACCGAGCTGAAAGACCAAACGAAGATCGAAGTGCCGCAGAAGCTGATCGCCGCGGTCGGCGAAGCGGAGGCGACACGCCTGATCGACGAACAACAGAAGTTGCTGGATAGCCGAGTCTCGATGCTGCAAAGCCAAATGCAGGTCGCGCAGCAAGGCAAGAAGCTCGCCGAGACCGAGCTCGATGCGCTCAAGGTTCAGCGCGGCAAAATCAGCGAAAACGTGCAGCTTGCGCGGGACCACAGCGCGCAGATCCAGCAGCTGTTCGCCAAAGGTCTTTCGGTCGGCGACCGCAGCCTTGAGGAACGGCTGAAGGTGACCGACCTCGAAGAGAAAGAGGCCAATCTCACGGTCGCAGTTGTGCGCATTCAGGCGGCGATCGCGCAATACGACCGCGAGATGGTCAATCTGGTCAATGCGCGCCACGCCGAGCTGATGACCGAGGCGTTCCGGCTGGAGCGCACGATTGCGCAGACGCGGCCGCCGGGCGCCACGCCGGCTGCGGCCAAAGGGGGATCGAGCTACCAGTTCAAACTGAGTCGCGCCGGCTCGGAGGACACCGAAGTCGAGGCACACGGCTCGACAAGACTCTATCCCGGCGATGTCTTGACGGTTGGAGAGCTCACCCGGCCTGAGTAGGCCCACTGGCCGCCACGCCCAAGCTAGGGAGGAATGCCTTCTCCGCCCCGGGTGTGACCTGGTTTCGATGCAGGGATTTGGCGCGACGGCGTGTCCGGCACCACAGGCGGTCCGTCAATGCTAGGCAGCGGCACGGGCTTTGCGGCGCGACGTTCCTCCGGAGTTAGCGGAAGCTCATCTCGACGTGGAGCGCTATGGACATTTCCGCTTGCATCGGGTCGGTTAGCCGTGCCGTCTTCTGACTGCGCGCTTGCGGCTGCAACGGTCACAAGGCCGACGCACAACAAGTAGTTGCAGCAAGAGACAAATCTTCGGGAGCGCTTCACCGGGTCGTCTCCGTCCAGCCACGGCCGTCCTAATAGGCCAAATGGCTTATTTGATGGCGTCAGCAGCGCTCGACATGACTACGCTCCTTCTTGGCCGCCGACAGCGACTCTCTGTGATCTGCCTCACAGCAGCCAGCCACGCACGGCTAGGACGCGCCCGACGCTGCTGTTAGCCTCAAGGCGTAACTGATCTCAAGTCAGTAGGGGGTGACAATGAAAAGGTTCCTATTAGGCTCAGTTCTTGTTTCTGCCTGCATCCTGGCGCCGCAGGCAAGCGCCCAAGTGCTCACGTCGCCTGACGGCCAGTTGACCGGCGTCGTTGTCCGGCACGTCGGAACGATTGATTACGCAAACGCGAAACCCACGCCCTTGCCCCAGTCACCGACGGCGCCTCCGTCGCTGACGCAAGGGCTTGTGGCAGCCGAGGCGGCCGGAGCGCAGCCTGGAATGCCCGGATCAACTTCAGCGAGAGTCGGCAGCGGGACGCTCACTCCGGTGAAGCTGTTCACACCGAAAGAAGCACCGACCGTTTCTCCGCAGGAGTACGGCACCACAAATCAGGTCTTCACAACGTCCCGCGTGAACGCCAACGGCGACTTTACGGCGAAATATTATCCCTACCGCGCCGCCGGCAAGCTCTTTTACAAGGACGGCGCGTCAAGCTTTGTTTGCTCCGCTTCGCTGGTATCGAAAGGCCTGGTCGTGACGGCCGCTCACTGCGTGGCGAAATTCGGGCAAAAGCGCTTCTATACAAATCACCAGTTCGTGCCGGCGTACCAGAGTGGTACGGCGCCTTACGGGACGTGGACCGCTGCCAAGATCTGGATCAAGACCTCGTACTACAACGGGACCGACAGCTGCGCGACGTCCGGCGTCGTCTGCATGAACGATGTCGCCATCATCGTGCTCAATGCACAAAACGCCGTGTATGCAGGGACCAACGTCGGCTGGTTCGGAACCGGCTGGAACGGAAATGGCTTCAACCCGTCCAATCAAGTCCTGATCAATCAGCTTGGCTATCCCGTCGCGCTCGACGGGGGCAACCTGATGCTGAGAAACGACTCGCAGGGCTTCCTGAGCTCGTCCAACTCGAACAACACTGTGATCGGTTCGTTGATGACCGGCGGTTCGAGCGGCGGTCCATGGGTGGCCAATCTCGGTACTGCGCCCGCGCTCGGCTGCGACAGCAAAGGCTGCGCAATTGCCGGCAGCGGCGCTTCACACAACATCGTGGTCGGTGTGACCAGCTGGGGTTTCAATCCAACCGGCTCGCCGCTTCAGTACAAATCGATGCAGCAGGGCGCGTCCCGCTTCACCAACATCAATATTTGCTCACTGATGAAGTCGGCCTGCACGGGCGTGCCGGCGGCCTGCCATTTCACCGCGGCCTCTTTGAGCTGTTGAAACCGCTTACGGATCGCCCGCTTGAATGCCCGCAATTGCGGGCATTCTTTTTTCTTGAAGAATAGTTATCCCAGCCGCTTCGTAACCGCGCGTATTGCGTGCTGACACGGGCGTCGCGGGTCCGACCGGCGGCAAGGGTGGGCTGGCGGTGGGAGAGATCCTGCAAAAAACTTCTCTCCTCGTAGTACAGAGCGCCTTCTCGCAACTCACCGTATTTCAGCGCATTTGAGCGTGGCGGCGGCGGGAGAGAAACTGCCCTAATCGCCGGCCGTTGCGTAGGTATAAGCGATCCTCATGTTATCGAAGAATGCAGAATTGTCCGCGCAGAAACGCAGCCAGTAACTATTGTGGCCATTGTCGATCTTGGCTCCCCCGCTAGCGATTAGCCGGCTGATGTTCGTTGGTGCATTGTTTGTATTAGCTAACGAGAGGTCGAGCAGTATGGTCGCCGCGTTCGTTAAATAGGTGGACGTCACCAGCGTAATCTCAGCGGTGCCAGTCGTCTTTCCGTATCGAACAAAGAGATTGGTCATGGTCGCGCCCTCCGGCAAATTCACAGGCGCGTTCACGCAGGTATAGCCACTCGCTACTTGAAGGACGGTGCCATAATTGAAAACGTTGTAGAAGGAATTCCCGCCATTGCCCGGTGCAAACGCCGACGGCGGAAAACCCAGGTAACCCTTACGCACAGTCGAATACTTGAAGACGGTGTCGGTGATCGCGTTCGCGGCTTCAGCAAGAAACAGAACGGCCAGAAAACCGCCCGTCGCGAGCAAGGCGGCATTACGAGTGATCGGCATGTGTTGCCTCCCGTTTTGTCGCCCGCAGCGCATTCTGGCGGAAAATAGGACCCACGACTAGGCGGCCGTTTCTTTCGACGCTCCACATTTGCTCGAGCGGCTTTTCGTGCACGCTCACAGCGTTGCGAGAAGCTGGCAGCTGAAGCCAAGTAGCTCCCAACCCCCGGATTTGGCGAATCGATAAGCACGTCCGCAATCGCGGACGGCTTTTCAAAATAGCGATCGCGGCAAATAACCCGGGACTCGTCACCGTTGCTTCGCCCTAGGTTGTCACTACGCGCCGCGCGATGATTTTCAATTGCCAGCAGTGGTGTAAGTGTAATCGACGCGCGCAGCGTAGAAGCTGCCGGATGTCAGGCACACGCCGATGCCGTAGCTATAGTTGGCGCTATCTACCAATTCCGACGCGAACGCCATCTTGCCGAGCTGGCGTGTCCCGCTACCATCGGTGAAGGTGATGTCACTTCCAATCAAATGGAGCGTGCCATCCGACAATTTGTGACGCAGGAATTGAACCCTCACTTGGGTTTTATACCAAATGTCCAAGCCCTTCAGCCTGGCGCCGTTCGGCAAATCCACTGCCGTATTAAAGCAGCCAAACGACTGGGCGCTCGTGGTTTTCCCGCCGCTTGTCCAATCGGTGCCATATTGAACGCCGTTGCTATCAGGTGAGAAACCGAGAGCGTCGACTGTGAAATGGCCGACCTGTGGCGTCGAATATTTGAACACCGTGTCAGTAATGGCGTGCGCAGCCCCGGCAAGAAATAACGCCGCTACAAAACCGCCGGCCGCGAAAAAGGCAATATTTCGGTTCCTCATGGCATCGCCCTCTCTGTCGCGCCCCTTTGGATAGTCTGGCGCAAAACAGAGGGCTGGACCAGCAACTCAAGTAGTTTCTTTTCAGTTGAAACGACTTCCGCTGGTATTGGTGGTGATCTAGCAGTGGGAGTGCCAGGGGAAGCAAACTTCTCTGCTCGCGGCCCAGAGCAAGTGATTTCGCGCTGACAGGAATGGGCCACGAGCCCTTTGCAGGAATCGCATTGACGACACAGCGTCGACAGTTGGAAGACGTGAGCGGCACCGCTCGCGAGAATCGCTATTGATGCTGAACCACGACCTTCGTTCCGACTGGAACGCGATTGTACAGATCGATCACATCGTCGTTGACGAGCCGGAAGCAGCCGGACGATACGGCATGGCCGATCGTCTCCGGCGCGTTGGTGCCGTGAATGCGATACACCGTGGCGCCGAGATTCATGGCGCGCGCCCCAAGCGGGTTACCGGGCCCACCCGCCATGAAGCGCGGCAAATAAGGCTGCCGCTCGATCATCTCCGGCGGCGGCACCCAATCCGGCCATTCACGCTTGAGGGTGATCTTTTGCGTGCCGCCCCACTGGAAGCCTTCGCGACCGACGCCGATGCCGTAGCGGATCGCGCGCGTTGGGCTCTGCACCAGATATAGATACCGATCGGCGGTGAAAACAACGATCGTCCCGGGCGAATAGTCGCTGCGGAAGTAGACCGGCTGCTTGCGCCATTGATAATCGAGCGCCTCTTCGCTCGATCCATGGTCGATACCCGGATCGACGTCCTGAACCGTAGGCTGAGTGCCATAGGTCTGGGCACGAGCGGCGAGCACACCTGCGCAAGCAAAACCCAACGTCCGCGCAAGCAAGGCAAGGAGTCGCAAAGCGGTCATGGCATATTTCCCTCAATCAACGCAGGCGTACGAAAGGCGGCAACTCGGCCGAGACTTCATGGCTTCTCTTTCTGACGGCTACGAAAGTGCGCAAGACCGGTTTCGAGCCGGAAGGTCGAAATGGTCGATGCCAAATTCGGTTTCCACGCCCCATCATCATTCAAGCGGGCGGGACGCAAACAGACCACGTTCGGTGCTGGCCGGCAGACGGTGTAGGAATCGCCCTCGCTAAACTGCGACTGATCGGATGGGGCTATGTAACGGCCCGATAATTCGTTTTTCGGGCCATCCGGTGCAAAAACGGTCCAAATCAGTTTGCCGCCCGAAGGAAGGCCTGCTTTCCTTCCGGCGCGCTCCAATCGGCCGACGTAACTTCTCGAATTTGTCGCATGATCCGATTTGTAGAAACATCGGGCATGTTGGCGCGCACCAATGACCAGCCCAATGCTGGGCCCGACCGTGCAATCCAGTGTGCCGACGGCAATCCATTTTTGCGATTCGGCTCGCGCGCTCCATGCCGAAGCACTGAGCAGCACGAGCAGTGGTGCAGCAATTCTGCGACTGAGACTCGTTCGCAGGCGCCTGCCCTGTTCGCAGGTTCCTCTCGCAAGAGGCGAGGTTCCGGAACGGAGAGGCATGATGATGTTACCTGAGGCGGAGCCCGGCGGCGCCCAATGCGACATTGACACCGACCTGTCCCTCCACCGACACGGGCTGCAAGGTAACCGTTCTGTGCGAGCCCCCGACGAGCGCGTTGGCGCCGACACCGAGACCGACCGCAATGTCACCGCTTGCGCCGATGTAGTGGCCCGTGAGCGCCCGCGGAGCAAGGCCGCTCGATGGCGCGTAAACTGCCCACGCGAGCCGGCCGCCCGCGCTGATGCCAAGATCGAGACCCACTCGCCGGAATGTCGCCGAGTAGTGTTCGCGAGCGCCCGTGCGGCTGGTGAATGTGCACGACATGCGCTGCACCGAGCCGACCACCAGGCCGACGGTCGGACCCATCTTGCAATTCAGAGTGCCGACTTGCGTGTTGGATTGTGCGAACGCGGCCGAAGACGATACAGACGCGAACACCAGCGCGCCGAACAGAACAATAGTTTTCTTCATGTGTGATCCCCTGTAAATCTTTTGCTCAACCAGGTTCTTTCATGTGCTCGAGGGCTTCGCCGCGGCGGGGCGGGAAGCGGGTCGTATCCGCTCTCGGGCCGCCTGAAACAGCACGTAAAGCGGCGGGATAACAAAGATGCCAATCAGCGACGCAAACAACATGCCGCCAAACACCGGGGTACTAACGTCGCGGAAAGCCAGCTTTGACGCGCCGTGCGCGATCACCAGCGGGACGAGCCCAAAGATGAAAGCGAACGATGTCATCATCACGGGACGGAAGCGCAGGCGCGCACCTTCAGTAGCGGCCTGATACAACGGCACGCCCTGCTCGCGGCGCGCTTTGGCAAATTCAACAATCAAGATGCCATTCTTGGCGGCAAGGCCAATCAGGACGATCATGCCGATCTGCGCATAGAGATCGAGCACGAGCCCGGCGATCATGATTGCGAGATACGCGCCGGCCACCCCAACCGACACCGACAAAAGCACCGGCACCGGAATCGTCCAGCTTTCGTACAGCGCAACCAGGAACAGATAGGCGAACAACAGGGCAAACCCGAGAATAATGGTGGTCTGCCCTTCCGCCCGCTTCTCCTGGAAGGAAATGTCGGTCCATGCGCCTCGATATCCGTTGGGCAAGGTCTTGGCCGCAACCGCATCCATCGCCGCGAGAGCCTGGCCGGATGAAACGCCAGGCGCGGACCCGCCCTGCGCCGTAGCCGCGCGGGTGTTGTTGTAACGGATTAATCCTTGCGGCCCGAGCGCGATCCGCACTTCGACCAGACTGCGCAACGGGACCATCTTGCCCTCACTTGAACGCACGTTGATGCGGTAGATGTCGTCAACCGAAGCGCGATCCTGGCTCTCGGCCTGCACCTGCACCTGCCAGGTACGGCCAAACAGATTGATGTCATTAACGTAAAAGCCGCCAAGCGACGTTTGCAGCGCCTGAAAAATCGAGCTGATGTCGATGCCGAGGATGCGGGCCTTGTCGCGGTCGATGTCGAGATAGATCGAAGGGCTGGTCGCTGAATAGGTGGAGAACACTCGCGACAGTTTGCTATCTTGATTGGCCGCGATGACCAGGCCGCGCAGCACCTGCGCCAACTCCTGCGGCGAGCCACCGCGCAAATCTTGCAGCACAAAACTGAAACCTCCGCCGGACCCCAGGCCGATGATCGGCGGCGGAGCAAGTGGGATGGCCCTGCCACCTTGTACCTGCTGCAACTCGCGACCGAGACGCGCGATGATTGCGTCAGCGGTTTCAGTCGCGCCGGTGCGGTGGTCGAAGTCTTTCAGCGTGAGGATCAGAAAGCCGGCGTTGGGCTGTGAATAGTTATCGATGAAATTCAACCCGACGATCGAGCTGGTGTCGGCTACCGACGGTTCTTTCTTGATGACCGCTTCCACCTGCTCGACGACATCCAGGGTCCGACCGACCGAATAGCCGTCGGGCAACTGCACCACGACAAAGAACGCGCCTTGATCGTCCGATGGCAGAAAGCCGCCGGGCGTAACGCGTGCAAGAAGCCCGGT
>Ga0310810_10009217_pt1 | contig 11400 bp, 13 predicted proteins | sample NCmetagenome_FD_207641 | JGI IMG/M metagenome (GOLD analysis project Ga0310810, IMG submission 207641) | Soil microbial communities from experimental microcosm in Duke University, North Carolina, United States - NC | ecosystem: Engineered > Artificial ecosystem > Soil microcosm > Unclassified ... | reverse complement strand
CCACAGAGCCGACGTTCCCGCTCCCGGTCTACGCGCCCGAAGTCGTCGCCGAAGCCATTCTCCATTGTGCGGAGCATCCGACGAGGGACGTGTATGCGGGCGGTAGCGCCAAGGTCATGGCGACGCTGAGTCAGGTGGCTCCGCGGCTGACCGACAAGGTCATGACGATGCTCTTTGACATGCAGTTGAGCGATCGGCCCGAAGAAGACCGCACGAACCACAGTTTGTACGCACCGACCACCGGCCTCAAGGAGCGCGGCGGACGGGCGGCGCATGTGGCGGAGACGAGTCTGTACACGCAGGCATCGTTGCATCCGCTGCTGACGAGCGCGGCGCTTGCCGCGACCGGACTCACGTTGGCTTCATGGCTGCGTCGCCGGACGGGGTCCGGCTCAAGAGAGACCGAGATGCCCCGCTGGTATCAAGCGGGGAGCGGCAGGCGGTGGCAGCGGGCGACTCAATAAGTAGCGGGCGACTCATAAGTAAGGTGAAGGAAAGCTGGCATCAGGATGCTCATGGCGACGACATGGTTATTGGCGGCCGCCGCAGCCGCCTTCATTCCTGCAAGTGGGGCGCAAAGCGCGAAACAGGACGCCCTACACTCGGCACAGTCGTTCTTGCAACGGGCCGCAGAACGCCAGCAAGCCGAGATCGCCTTGGGACAGTTGGCGTCGGAGCGGGCGGGAGATCGGCAGGTCAAGCAGTTCGGCGCGCAAATGATCGAGGATCACCGGAAGGCCGGCGCGGAACTTCGGCAACTGGCGACCAAGGAAGGCGTCGTGCTTCCGACCGACTTGACCATGAATCACAAGGACAAGCAGGAGCAGTTTTCGCGGCTTTCGGGCAGCGAGTTTGACCGGGCCTATATTGAGTACATGCTTCGAGATCATCGTAAGGACGTGAAAGAGTTCGAGCGACAGACCAAGGCGATTAAAGATCCACAGGTATTGCATTGGGCGGAAGGCGCGCTGCCGCTCTTGAAGAAACATCTTCGCCGGGCTCAACAGATCGCCAGCGCCATCGGCATGGACCCGCCAGCGGGACAGTAGGGCTGCTTCTCACTGTCACGCGGCAACGAGGAAACGCATGAAAACGCATCGGGTATGGCTCCAAGTCGTCTGCATCACCGGAGGGATAGCGGTCGCGTCGTGGGCGCTGGTCATGGATCGGGCGGGTCTTGCCCAGCCAACGCCCGAAGGCAGGAAACAGCAGGCACAGGTTGGCGGCATCGACGACGTGAGGCAAAAAGGGTTTGATGGCGTCGACTTCTCCTACGACGTTTTCGGCGCGCCTCCCGGCCAGGATGCCCTCAAAGTGGCCGAAGAGGTGATGAAGAAAGACATCGCTCAAAAGCCGGATGTCATGAAGCGCCAGCACAAGCTCTTGCATGACCGCTATGACCTGCACTGCCGCTCCGAAAAAGGAGTCACGATGACGAAGGGCAAACCGCAGCCCGTCGGTCCTACCGTCAAACTGAGCGGAGGCATGACGTGGGAGCAGCTCGGTCAGCTCTCGCCCGAGGAAATCAAAAAGAAGGGGGCGTTTCCACCTGGGTTCGACCGCCTGCCGCACGTCAAGCAAGCCGTCGGCGGGCAGGTGTTTCCGCAAGTCCAGATCAAGGAGTTTCCGAGACTCGAACGGTTCGACGTGGATTTTGACCTTCCCGAGTGCATCCTGCCCGAGTTCCCGCCGCCAATCTTCCTCACCACGCACCCGGAACTCGGCGACGTCTCACAAGGCGAAGTGCTGAGCATCGACAACTTTGACCGTCTCTTCCGCGGACTGGTGACGCCGGCACAACTCGACGGATTGCGCATGCTTGTCACCCAATTTGCCGAAGAGGAATTCAATGCCACTCATGACCGCAAATCGGCCAAGCCGAGCCTCGGCGTGAGTTGCCTCGATTGCCATGTGAACTTTCACACGACGGGGCAATTTCATCTGAACCCCGATACCCGACCGCAAATGGAACGCTTGCGCTTGGATACGGTCAGCCTGCGAGGCGTGTTCAATCAGCAAATCCACGGATCCAAACGCTCGATCCGCTCTGTGGAAGATTTCACCGAATTTGAGCAGCGTACGGCCTATTTCAACGGCGACCCGATTCGAGCCATGAAAAAAGGCATGAACATCATCGACCGGGTCCCCATCGCGCATATGGCGCAGATGCAGAACATGATCGACTTTCCGCCAGCGCCGAAACTCGATCCCATCACCGGCCGCTTGGACCGTACGAAGGCGACACCGCTTGAAAGCAAGGGTGAGGATCTGTTCTTCGGGAAAGCGAAGTGCGCGGCCTGTCATTTGCCACCGTCGTTCACCGATCACCAGATGCACGATCTGCATCTGGAACGCTTTGGGGCGTCAGCGGACGGCCCCATCAAGACCTTCGTGCTGCGCGGGATTAAAGATTCTCCGCCGTACTTTCATGACGGACGTCTGCCGACCCTCGAGGACGTCGTCGAGTTCTTTAATGTGGTCGGCGGACTAAAGCTGGATCAGGAGGACAAAAAGGCGCTCACCGCGTTTTTACGCGTCTTATAAGGCACGCGAGAGGAGATGTGTGATGGCGGACGCGATGACGGATGGATCCGTGCTTCGACATATTGAGGAGTTGGTGTCGCAAGAGCATCGGCTGCAGGCCCAAGAGACGCTCTCCGAGGAAGAGCGTGGGCGGTTACGGGCGGTGGAAATCGAACTCGATCAAACCTGGGACCTGCTCCGTCAACGTCGAGCCCTTCGCGCCGTCGGACAGGATCCGGACAAAGCCCAGGTCCGGTCTCCTGATGTGGTCGAAAAATATGAGGAATGAGTCAGCTGCGGTCATTGCCATTTGACGAAAGGAGGACAGAATGTCTGTCGTCGAAAAATCGATTGAAATCAACGTGCCGGTCGCCACTGCGTACAACCAGTGGACGCAATTCGAAGAGTTCCCAAATTTTATGGAGGGAGTGAAACAGGTCAGGCAGATCGACGATACGCATCTCCATTGGAAAGCCGACATTGGAGGCCAAGAGAAGGAATGGGACGCGGAAATCACCGAACAGATCCCTGACAATCGAATCGCCTGGCGGAGCCGTGATGGGGCCATGAATGCCGGCGTCGTGACGTTTCATCGGCTGTCCGATTCAAAGTCCAAGATCATGCTGCAGATGGAGTACGACCCAGAGGGCATTGTCGAAAACGTCGGGGACGCAGTGGGCGTCGTCAGCCAGCGCGTTGTCGGGGACCTCGAGCGTTTCAAGCGCTACATCGAGACTCGCGGGCGGGAAAGCGGCGCCTGGAGAGGGACCGTGACCTAGCTTCGGAAACAGCACTGCAGCAAGGAGTCTCACATGAACAGACATTGGTTCGTCGCCTGCGCGGTCACGGGTCTCATGGTTCAGGCTGGATCTGCCTTTTCGCAGGAGGCGATTCTTCCCCAGGGCGATCCCAGGCTTCGTGATCAGGCGGAGGAGCAGCAGCAGCGCGAGGACGCACGAGACTCGCGCATGAAACAACAGGGACAGGGGCCGAACTATCGTGTGCAAGGAAAGTCACAGGGTGGAGCGGGCGGCGCCACGGAAGGCGCTCCTCAAGGGTCGAGCCGTCAAGAGACGGGTCTCGCCGATCCCAGCGTGAATCCCGGTCAGGCGACGGGCATGCGCGTGCTTCGCGGCGAAGTGAAACAAGCGGGGATCAAGTCGATCGTCATCGAAGACCGCAATGGCAAGCAGACGACGATATCGATCGATCCGGCTACTGCGGGCGACCGGGACATCAGGCCGGGCGATGTGATTACCGGAACGGTGACGGGTCAAGGCAGGGCGGTGGCGATCCATAAGGAAGCGTCGGCGAAGAGCGAGGGTGGAATCTCAATGTCTGAAGAAGCAAAAGGAGGCGGCCATGGCGACATCTCGCCTGAACAGGCCCGGCAGAAGAGCGGCGAGCCGTCCGGCAGGCGCTGACATGCCGGCAAAAGCGCCGCGACGCCCGGCACGCCGTAGCCAGGAAGGCAGGCTTCACCAGGGAAAGTACGGGTCGGAAAATGCGTCGGTGACTCAGGAAACGCGGCTGGCTGCCGGATTAGGTTGGTTCGGCATCGGCCTTGGCCTGGCTGAGCTGCTCGTTCCGAGACGCTTGGCGAGGACGATCGGAGTGCCGTCTGAGCATCATCGTTTTATCCGGGCCATGGGCGTTCGGGAGATCGCCAGCGGTCTCGGTATTCTCCTCTCTCCGTCCGCCCCTGCTGCGGTCTGGGCACGGGTCGCCGGGGACGTGCTCGATTTGACCTGTCTCGGCGCCGCATTCACCTCCAGGCGCTCCAATCGGGGTCGGTTGATGACGACGGTCGCCGCGGTCGCCGGGGCGACGGCCGTCGATGTGCTTTGCGCGCAGCAATTGACCCGCGGCGTTCGGACGCGCCAGCGTGCGACCCCGACCGTGGTGACGCTGACGATCAATCGGTCGCGGGAAGATCTGTACGAGAGCTGGCGCGACGTCACGAACCTTCCCCGATGGATGAAACATCTGCGATCCGTCGAAGTGCGGGGAGACCGTCGTTCGCATTGGGTGGCGTCGGGTCCCGCCGGCTCAACGGTCGAGTGGGACGCTGAGATCACCGAAGATCGTCCAAATGAACTGATCGCGTGGCGCTCCATTGAGGGATCGGCTCTCGATCACAGCGGCGTCGTGCGCTTCGAGCCGGCCCCCGGCAACCGCGGCACGATGATCACCGTGGAGATGCGGTACGCACCGCCGGCGGGCACGTTGGGTTCGGCGGTGGCCGCCTGGTTCGGCGAGGATCCGCCGCAGTCGATCAAAATGGACTTGAGGCGCTTCAAGCAGGTCATGGAAACCGGGGAAGTGTTGACGACCGAGGGGCAACCGGCAGGCCGTGCTGAAAGCGTTTCGCGGAAGTATGACAGCGCCGCCAGGCGGTGAAACAAGCGAGTCGTTTCGAGTCGCGAGTTCAAGCTCATCGAGAGAGCGTGAAACGGAACGCGAATCCCACAACCCGAAGCCCGACACGCGCAGCTGAAACCAAGACACTTCGGAGAATCATGAAAGCCAATTGTTGGTACGGCAAGCAGAAGGTCCAGGTGGTCGACGTCCCCGATCCGAAGATCCTCAACCAAGGCGACGCGATCGTCAAAATCACTTCGACGGCGATTTGCGGCTCGGATTTGCACCTCTATAACGGCTTTGTGCCTACGATGGAACGGGGGGACATTCTTGGACACGAATTCATGGGCGAGATTGTCGACGTCGGCAAAGCTGTGAAAAAGATCCGTGTCGGCGACCGTGTCGTCGTGGCGTTTCCCATTGCCTGCGGCAATTGCTTTTTCTGCCAGAGGGAATTGTATTCGCTCTGCGAGAATTCGAATCCGAATGCATGGATGGCCGAGCAGTTCTTCGGGCATTCGCCGGCGGGCATTTTCGGGTACTCCCATTTAACCGGCGGGTTCGCCGGCGGCCAGGCTGAGTATGTCCGGGTGCCTTTTGCCGATGTCGGCACGGTGAAGATCGAGAACGGCTTGTCCGACGAGCAGGTGTTGTTCCTGTCCGATATCTTTCCGACCGGATACATGGCTGCGGAACACTGCAATATTCAGCAGGGTGACACGGTGGCGATCTGGGGGTGCGGCCCCGTGGGGCAGTTTGCAATACGGAGCGCCTTTTTACTTGGGGCGGAACGGGTGCTGGCCATCGACCGTTTCCCTGAGCGATTACGCATGGCGCGAGATGGAGGAGCGGAGACGATCAATTACGAAGAGGTCGACGTCTATGACGTGTTGATGCAAAAGACCGGCGGGCGGGGGCCAGATTCGTGCATGGATGCCGTCGGACTCGAGGCGCATATGCCTGGCCCGCTGTATTATTACGACCGCGTGAAACAAGCGATGATGATGGAGTCCGACCGTCCGATCGTCCTTCGCGAAGCGATCATGGCTTGTCGGAACGGAGGAACCATTTCTATTCCCGGCGTCTATGGCGGGCTGATCGATAAAATGCCGATGGGCGCCGTCATGAACAAAGCCCTTACCATTAGAACGGGACAAACGCACACCCAGAGGTATCTCCGTCCTCTCCTTCAGCGGATCAAGAACGGCGACATCGATCCGAGTTTCGTCGTGACGCACCGTTTGAAGCTGGCCGACGCGCCGTACGGCTTTTCAACCTTCTCAGGAAAGCAGGACGGCTGTATCAAGATCGTCATGACACCGTAGCAGGACTCACACGGCGTATGAGCGCTTGTGGCAGGCGTTCATCAGCATCGAAGCATCGAATTGAGGACGGCTCAAACCAACGGGAGGGTGATATGAAATCAGCAGCCATGATTGCCGCCGCCGCGTCGGCGTTGTTTCTCGCTGGGACGGTTTTCGCGGACAACGCCCATGACGGGGCCAAGACCGGGGCGCATCACCGGACGATCAACGGCGTCGTCATTGCGGAGAAGTCCGGAGTGTTGACCGTGAAAACGTCGGACGGCGCCACCATGCCGGTGACGGAAAAAGCTTCCCACCGGCATGGCCACGCCGTGCCGAAGGTGGGCGAAGAAGTGACGCTCATCCTCAACGAAAATAATAACGTAATCGATGTTCACCTCAAAGGCGCCGAAGGGGCGCACAGCTTCGTGACCGGCAAGCTCGTCTACGTCGGGAAGATGAAGCCTGAAATCAAATTGCAAACACCGGACGGCGACAAGACGTACCCGCTCGTGCGTCAAGACATCAAAACCGGGGGCATCGAAGAAGGGGCGCTCGTGACGGCGGAGTTGAATGAAGCGGGCGCGGTTATTGATTTGCATCGCGCCAAGCAGTGACCGTCGACAACAGAGGGAAGGCAGCCGCGACGGGTCGCAATGTGCCTGCGCATCCTGTCCAGCGCAAGACAGCTTGTCTAAATCGCCGGGGTATTGCCCAGTGATTCACGGAGCCTCGACGGCTGCAGGCTGCTCGACTTTGCGCTGTTTCACGCTCGTCCCTTATGGTCCGACACTTGCTCGCTTCATGATTGACGAGCATTCGTCAACCAACAAGGGGGTGTGCAAATGCGCGCGTTGTGGATAGTCATGGTGTTAGGTGGGTGGTGGTTATGGCACGGCATACCCAGTGTCGTCATAGGAGGCAGCAGTGCCTCACAGGAGCAAAGACCAACCGTCGGAGCAGTGGAACACAAAGACCAGGTCGTCAGCGAAGCCACTGACTCAAACCTACCTGGAGATCGCCTTGTCACCGGGAGAATCGTGGCGATACGCGGCAATCAAATGGAGATCGATATTGGGAACGTCAAATCTCTCTACGTCCCGGTTCGTCCCGCCAGAGTGAAGGGTCAGACCTTTGAAGTGGGTCAACCGATCATCGTCACCTTGAACGACCATAATGCGGTCGTGGACTATCACCATCCGAATGAGCGGTCGGATCATCAGGTGGTTCGTGGGAAATTGACGACACCACTGACTGTGGGCCTCGACAAAGCGGTGATCGAAACACGCGATGGCACGAAGACCTTCATGGTCACCGACCGCGCAAAGGGCAAACTCACGGCGATTCCCGTCGGCGTCGACGCGTTCTTCCTGGCGGACGAGAGCGGAAAGCTTGTCGATGCACAGCTTGCGAGTAGGGAGGCGGTGCACGAATCTGGACACAACAATAAAGCCAGGATCAAAGGCGCTCATGAACAGGTTCGCGCCACGTTTAAGGGAAAAGGCGGGCAGGATACGTTGAAGATCGCCGAGCAGGGGAAGGAACGCGAAGTGCCGTTTCGTCCGCCTCTGGAAAAGCTCGATCGCTTGAAGCCCGGCCAGGATGTCGTCCTGCTGATGGACGAGCAGGGCTATGTGCTCGAAGTTGCCACTCCTGATGTGATACCTGCCCGTTAATCACTCTGGTCGCATTGGCCTTTCTCTTCTGGTCAATGCGACCGGACATCTCGGTCCCTGCGATTCCATACGGATCACCGGCGAACCCTGGAAGAATTTGTTTCTCAACGAGGGACGCTACCAGGCTGACCACGGACCCGAAGCCGCTAAAATGGCCGGAAGCCCAAAACGTGGAACATCGGCCGCCTATTGTTTTTCAGGCGCGGCCGTTTCGCAGCGCGGTGAGCCATGACACGGCTCATCGCTGTCTGAATTTTTCTCACGGCATACGACGGTTTGAATCGCCTATGTGTCTGCGGCCGGGATCGAGGGCGGCGGCAAGGGCGTCGTGTTTTTCACCGGTTCACATTTTGTAGCGAAGGAGTTCCCATGGCGATCAACTTGTTAAACGATAAGGGTACGCCGGTCGACCGGCAGCATTTCACGTGGAAGGATCTGGTGCAGAAGCCGATCAGCAAAATGAACGTGGATGCTTTCACCCGTGTGCGCATCATTTTGATGAATGGCATCGAGTCGGAAAGCCTCCGGTTCAGCCATGCTTGCGCACGGATGAATAAAGAGCTTCAAGGCTACCTTGCCCGAGTACGACGCAAGGAACAACATCAGCAGACGATCGTCAACTGGCTCCTGCCCGCCGATCAATCGCCGCTTGAGACGACGATCGGCTACGAGCAGGTCGCGATCGAAGTGACGGCCGCGCTCGCCAAAGCTGAGCCTCATCCTTATATTGCGCAGGTACTCCGTTACGGCCTCCTCGAGGATTTCGACCACTTGTACCGGTACGCCGCGCTGCTCGACCGGCTGCAAGGCATCGATGCCAATACAATCACTCAAGGCTACACGGACATCGTGCCCGGCCGCCCGACGGCCGAAGAGCACCGCGACCCGCTGGACGACTTGCGCGAACATTATGACAGGAGAACGGCGGCTCCGCTCACAAAGCTGCACGCCTATACGATCATGGCCGGCGAGCATCAGACGCATGATTACTACATGCACTACGGACCTTGGTTTTCCGATCCGCTGGCCCGGCAACTCTACGCGGAAATCGCCTCGATTGAGGAGCAGCACGTCACCCAGTATGAATCGATCATTGATCCGACCGAGAGCTGGATCGAGAAGTGGCTCCTGCACGAAGCGAACGAAGTGTACAACTATTACAGCTGTGTCGAGCAGGAAGGCGATCCGCATGTCAAAGCGATCTGGGAACGGTTCCTGGACTACGAGCTGGGCCACCTGCAATTTGCCATCGACGTCTGCAAACACGTCGAACGACGTGATCCGGCGGAGTATCTGCCCGAAACGCTGCCCGATCCCATCGCCTATAAGAGTCACCGGGAATACGTCAGGCAAGTCTTGCGGGACGAATCGGACCTCCGGGCGAACGGCACGCAGTTCGTGAACAAGGACCAGGAGCCTGAACGGTCGGTGAACTATCGACGGCAAATGAATGCAGACGGATCGCCCACGGAGACCGTGGCGGCCGGTTGGCGGTGGAATCCCGGCGGGGAGCTGGTCGGGGCCAAAGGCCTGAGGGAGGCCGCGTAGTGCCGCGAGTTTCCGCCTACGAACGACACGAGGGAACATACCGGCGGCGTGCCATGCCGCAAACGCAGCGAAGGAGGCAATATGAAATCTCCGCAGTCCATGGGCATGAACCGCAGCGGGATCGACCAGTCGCCGCAAGGCGCTGAAGAGATGACGAAGGCCGTTCAGGAATTTCCTCCGACCTCCGAGGGGAATGCGCGCACGCTGATGCAATTGCGGACTCCTTACTTGGAGGTGGCCGATCCGATCGGCACGATTCCCTTGCCGGGCACGTTGAAAGGGGCGGCCAAGTCCGGCATGCAGAAATTGATGGGCCGTCATGCGGAGGTGCTGATCGACAAGCTCGGCGGTCGTCTGGCCTTCGAGAGAACCGGCACGCGTCTCTATGACGGGTTGCTTGCCAAATTTATGTCGAGAAAGGACGAGGCCACGATGCTCTCGGTCGACCAGCTCGAACAATTCCGAGCCGAGGAGGCGGCCCACATCGGCCTGTGCTGGGATGCGCTCCGGCAATTAGGCGCCGACCCCACGTGCGTGACGCCAATGGCGGATACGAACGCCGTGGCGTCGATCGGTCTCATGCAGATCATCGCCGATCCGCGCATGACCGTCGCGCAGAGTCTGCATGCCATCCATGTGGCGGAGCTGGCCGACAACGACGGCTGGCAGCTGCTGATCAAGCTGGCCCGCGAGATGGGGCAGGACGACATGGCCGGTCGATTTCAGACGGCGCTCGAGGAAGAGGATCGACACCTTGCGGCGCTTCGCACGTGGATGGAGCAAATCTGCATGCAAGAGGCCGGGACGGACTAGCCACGGCCACGGGAAAGGAGGACTCGATGACCAGCCGCGAATTTACTCGGATCATCGGTATTGTTTTTGTAGCGGTCGGGATCCTGGGTTTCATTCCCGCGGCGAAATCGCCGGCTCTACCGGCCGCCCCGCATTTGAGCATTGACGGCGGATACGGCCTGCTGTTGGGACTGTTCCCGGTGAATTGGATTCACAACCTCGTGCATCTCGCCATCGGCGTCGGCGCATGGAGCGCTTCGCGATCGATGGCGGACGCCCGTCGATACGCGCGCGGCTTGACGATCGTCTATGGAGGGCTGGCCGTTATGGGTCTGGTTCCGCTGTTGAAGACGACGTTCGGACTGGTCCCCTTGTTCGGGCATGACGTGTGGCTGCATGCAGGCACGGCCGCCGCGGCCGCCTATTTTGGATTCGGCCAGCGGATGGAGGCGATGGAGATCAGAGAACGGTACCGACGCGCGGCCTAACGTGAGGCGACGGCATGGAGAGGCTCGGTGCCGAGACGGCGTTGGAGCGCCCTCGCCGCCGAGATATGACTGAGGAGGTCCGGTCCGGCGCGAATCAACTCTTGTTGGAGTTGAGGAGTGCCTTCGGAATCCGCCGCGGCTTCGATAAAAAGAAACGCGCGGACGTGTTGACGGATCTCATGGTCGATGTACGCACGATCAAATGCGGGGCCCGTCGTTTCCCGCAGGTGGCGCATCTGCTCTTCCTGCGCCAGTCGCAGTTGCGACGTCAGTACGGACGGTTGCGGTTCGAGGGAGAGTTGTTCGGCGAGACGTCCGTTGGCTTGAGCGAATCCGCGATGTTCGTTCAACACCCTGTCGGCAAACGCGTGCACCTCAGGGGCAGTCGCTTTTTGCTGTGCGAGCTCCGCCGCGTCGATCTCGGCTTCACCGAGGGTTTGCAAAACGCTCATGACGTTGGCGTCCGACAATGTGACACTGGGCTGCGTTTCTTGGAGTAATGAGCAGCCCGCGAGAATCGGACAAAAGAAGAACGCCGCTGCCTTCGCTCCGTTGGCGTGCATCATGAACTTGGCCTTTGCAGTTGTGTAGCCTGGGTTGGCCGCGGCGTCTGTCTCTCGTTCTGCTGTGATTGACGTCCGCAAGGCAAGATAACAAACGGCGGCACACCGCCATGCCTGTATGCTAAACGCCAATGGTGCTCTCTGA
>Ga0310810_10009215_pt1 | contig 11401 bp, 13 predicted proteins | sample NCmetagenome_FD_207641 | JGI IMG/M metagenome (GOLD analysis project Ga0310810, IMG submission 207641) | Soil microbial communities from experimental microcosm in Duke University, North Carolina, United States - NC | ecosystem: Engineered > Artificial ecosystem > Soil microcosm > Unclassified ... | reverse complement strand
GCTTTGACCGCGGACTCAGGAACAGTGCGGAGCAGCACGAGCCCCAGAGGGATGCCCAGCATCGTGAACACGACCAGCCATCCGGCGCTGCGCGCATGCACCCGTCGCCAGTCCTGAAGCAGAATGAGGAACGCGATCGTGATCGAAACCAGCACCGCTAAGGGAGCGGCTTCTTTCACCGGCATGGTGAGCGCGAGCAGGGGAACTGCGATCAACGCCTCGCCGAAGCCGAAAGCGGAGCGAACCAGGGTCGCCACGAAAAGAACGACGATAACCTGGAGGACTGTCCAATCTGCTGGCACGTTTCCTATGGGAGCTTACCCGGAAATGCGGTCAAGCCACGCCGACATTCGCCGGTTCTATCTCCCCATCGACACTTCGACCGGCTCGTTCGCGCCGGAACGAACCTTGATGGCCGACGCCGAACCCGGTTTTTGTTCCTGGACCTTGGCCAGCAGGGCTTCCAGCGGCAGCCGGGCCGAGCCCTGCGCGGTGATGACGATACGCGCATCGTTCCGCTCCAGCCAGGCATTAATCTGCTTCTCGAAGGCCAGCGCCGCCCCCGTTCCGCACATGATCAGAATAACGATTCCGCAGGTGACTCCGGCGGTCAGATGCATCCAAAACAGGACTTTTCTCACGTGGGTACCTTTCTGGCCCGACAGGGGCCGCTCCGGTTGGGTCAAAACGCCTACAAGCGGGTGACGTATTCTTTCCGGGCAAGAGTACCCCGTACTTGGACCCGGAGTCAAACTGCTCTGAACAAAGGGTTGGCATTGTTCGTGCACAGAACAACTCCGAGGAGAAGGCTATGCTGCGGATAAGAACGGTAACGGTTCTGATCGTCGCGTCGGCAGCTTTTCTGGCTGCGCAGACCGACCCGCCAGGAAGGGTCGGACGGCTGAATTACATGGATGGTCCGGTGTCTTTTCAACCGGCCGGCCTGAATGATTGGGAGGATGCGAGTTTGAATCGTCCCCTGATCTACGGTGACAACCTTTGGGTCGGCGACCGGGGGCGAAGTGAGTTGCATATCGGATCGACTGCCGTGCGTTTGGGCGCGAACACGTCGTTCCAGTTTCTGAACCTAGATGACCAGACTGTGCAGATCCGGCTTTCGGAAGGGACGCTGACGGTTCGCCTGCGAAGCCTCGCGCAGAACCAGATTTTCGAAATCGACACTCCCAACGTGGCCTTCAGCTTAGTTCGTCCCGGGGAATACCGCATTGACGCGAATCCGGATTCCCAAACTACGACCATTACGGTTCGCGATGGGGAGGGCGACGTAACGGGCGGAGGGGAAGCGTTCCCGGTCTATGCCCGGCAGCGCGTCATCGTACGCGGCGACGATCAAATCAGCTATAACCTCGCCTCCGCTGCGGGAGCCGATGCCTGGGACCAGTGGTGTTCTTCGCGCGACCGCCGGGAAGATCAATCGCAGTCGGCGCGCTACGTTTCCCGTGAAGTGGCCGGCTATGACGACTTGGATGAGTACGGCCGTTGGGATAATCAGCCCGGATACGGCTATGTGTGGATGCCCAACTCAGTCGCCTCGGGATGGGCGCCGTATCATGACGGGCACTGGGCCTGGATTTCGCCCTGGGGTTGGACCTGGGTGGACGACGCACCGTGGGGATTCGCGCCCTACCACTATGGACGCTGGGCTTCCTTCAGCGGACGCTGGGGCTGGATTCCCGGACCGTATGGAGTAACGCCTGTCTATGCTCCCGCGCTGGTGGCGTGGATCGGCGGAAGAGGGGGCTCTGGATTCAGCCTGAGCTTCTCCATTGGAACTGTTGCTGCAATCGGGTGGTTCCCGTTAGGTCCTCGCGAGCCGTATTTCCCGTCGTACCAGGTGAGCCAGGGTTATTTCACGCGCGTGAACAATACCAACACGGTGATCAATAACACCACCATCAACAACTATTACGGCTACAGCAGGAATTCGAACGACGCCGCGATTACCAACATCCAGTACGTGAACCGGAATGTTCAGAACGGCGTGACGGCGGTTCCGCAAGACACCTTTGCCAGAGGACGCCGCGTCACTCAGGATGCGCGGCCCGTACCGGCTGCGCAACTCGCCTCGGTCCAGGTATTCGGCGCTTCAGCCATCGCGCCGCAAAGGGAGAGTGTGCTCGGCGCCAGGGCAGACACCGCAAGCCGGGCTGCTCGTCCGCCCGCCAATGTAGTGAGCCGGCCCGTAGTGGCGCGCACCGCTCCTCCGCCGGCCCCGGTTCCATTCGAACGGCAGCAGCCGGCTCTCTCTAAGAATTCGGGGCGTCCCCTTCCGGCGAATACGGTGCAGCAACTGCGTCAGGGTGCGCCGGCGCCGAGCGCTCCGGTTCGCGTTGTCGATATGGGCCGAGTCAGACGTGTTCAGCCCAATATTCAGCCTTCGGTTGGTGCGGCACCTCCCTCGATCGTCGAACAGCAAACGGGCAAGCAACAGCCTCAGCCGCAGGTGTCGCTGCCGCAGACGCCGCAACCCCCGGTCGTCGAACGGCAGAGGGGACGGCAACAGCCTCCACCGCAGGTGTCACTACCTCCAGCAGAAAGGCCTCAGCCGCCCGCTGTCATCGAACGAGGCAAGGGGCGACAACAGTTCCCGCAACCACCCCAGCAGCAGCCCCAGCAACAGCCCCAGCAACAGGCCGCGCCGGCGCAGATAGAAAGGCCTCAGCCGCCCGCTGTCATCGAACGAGGCAAGGGGCGACAACAGTTCCCGCAACCACCCCAGCAACAGCCCCAGCAACAGGCCGCGCCGGCGCAGACAGAAAGACCTCAGCCGCCCGCTGTCATCGAACGAGGCAAGGGGCGACAACAGTTCCCGCAACCACCCCAGCAACAGCCCCAGCAACAGGCCGCGCCGGCGCAGACAGAAAGACCTCAGCCGCCCGCTGTCATCGAACGCCAGAATGTGCCGCCCGTCCGGCAACAGCCTCCGCAACAGGCGGCTCCGGCTCAGGTCGAAAGGCCACAGGCGCCGCCGGTGGAGCGAGGGAAGGGGCGAGAACAGCGTCCGGCTCCTCAACCCCAGGCTGCCCCAGCTCCGCAGCCACCGACGCAGGCCGCTCCGGCTCCCCAGCCGGCTCCTCAACCTCCTGCCGCCGAGCAACAGCGCCAGGACAAAGGGAAACAGCAGAGACCCGGCAAAGAGGACAATAAGAACAAATCGGACAAATGATGCGATCTCCACAAGGGAGATCGATGTGGCGCGCCGCCCACGCTTATCTGGCCGCCGCTTGCGGCAGGCTGTACTCCGAGTAACTCAGGACCTGCTCGATGATCAGATCTTTCACGAAAAAGATCTTGGCGGCTGCGCGCACCTCAATGTGTTCCGGCATCCAAATACCGTTGTCGACGCGGGTCTGCTCCATCGTAATGCGGGAGCCGCGCATCATGCGCGCCAGAAACAATCCCATTGAGAAGGGCTGGATCACCTGCCCGTCGGCCTTGACCCACCCCATGTCTTCTTTGTCGATCCAAAGCTTGCCTTCTACTTTGGAGAACATCCTGCCGTATTTGCCTTGCGGCCGGTAGCCCGGGTGCGGCGTCGCTTGAAGTACATAGGCAGGCCTGCCCTTGATCACATCTTCGCCCACCAGTTGGAAATCGAAGGCCTTGGGCAGCTCCCGGACCAGCGACATGTCCTCCTCCTCGTCCTTGCGCAATCGCGCGGCCCGCTGCTGCGGCGATTCACGCTTCAATTTATCGATTTTCGTGTTCTGTTTCCGTTCCTCGTCGGGCGAGGGAGGCTGCCCGTTGTGCTCGATGAGCCGATCGAATGGAACGCCGTCGACCAGAATGGTCCTCGAGACCGTAACATCCCCCGACTTCAAGTTCCCGTCCAGGTCACGGCGGCGGCTCTCCTCGCGCTCGATATAGGTGTAATGACGCCGCGCCTGCCAGCCACGCTGCGTCGCCACGATCGAGGCTTCGACGATCTGGCGCACGTCTGGCGCGCTGGAAAGACTCTGGGATCTGGCTGGAGAAGCCTCTCCTTGAGCAAAAAGAGTAGACGAAGCCGCCAGCAGGATGACGACGTTTCTGCGCTCCCAGATGTGCATCGATCAAAGATCCTGGCGGGAGATTCCCAGTTTCCGCATCATGGCGTTCAATGTGGTGCGCGGTATGCCCAGCTGTCCGGCGGCAGTGGTAATCACACCCCCGGTCTCCCGAAGTATACGGATGATGTATCCACGCTGCATTTCCGCGAGGGTGCCGCCGGAGTGCTCCACGGCATCGGTCCGCAGTTGAGCCAGGGGAGCACGGAGCGCCAGGCCTTGGGAAAGAATCACCGATCTTTCGATGAAGTTCTCGAGCTCCCGAACATTTCCCGGCCAGGGCCAATTCACCAAAGCCGGCATGATGTCGGACGGAATCGTTTCAACTTGCCGGTTCATTTCCCGGACGTACTTGCGGATGAAGTGGCGGGCGAGCGCGGGTATATCCTCGGGGTGATCGCGCAACGGAGGTGTCGTGATCGGGAACACCTTCAGCCGGTAATACAGATCGCTCCGAAAGAGCTTGTCGCTCATCATCTCGGTCAGATTCCGGTTGGTGGCCGCAACCAGCCGCACGTCGATGGGAATGGTTCTGGTCCCGCCCAACCTCTCAAACGAGTGCTCCTGCAACGCACGCAACAATTTGGGCTGCAGATCCAAGGGGATGTCGCCGACCTCATCCAGAAACAGAGTCCCATGATTCGCCATTTCGAAGCGGCCGATCTTCTGCCCTAGTGCGCCGGTGAAAGCCCCCTTTTCGTAGCCGAATAGCTCGCTCTCGAGGAGCCCGGTCGGCAGCGTGATGAACGGGCGATCTCTTCGAGAACTCATTCGGTGAATGGCACGCGCGACCAACTCCTTTCCTGTGCCGGTTTCCCCGAGAATCAGCACGGTGGCGGTGGTGGGAGCAGCCGTTTCAACCTGTTGCAAAACCCGCTGCAGAGTCTCGCTTCTTCCGACGATTTCTTCAAAATTGTCGCCCCCCGTCTGGGCATCGGGGTTTTCAAGCGGGAGCCGCTGGTCGGTCAGTGGTTGCGCGGCGGTGGAATTCAATTTCTTTCCGCGCTTTCCCGAGTTCAGTCTCATGGGACGCAACTTCTGCCTTGCTGACCGTATTTGGTCGCATGCCGGAGTCCAAAGGAGGAAGTCTTCTGTTCTCAATCAGAAAGATGTCATCCAGACCTCCCAAAGTTGCTGGGTTTGCACGGTATTGCGCCCTAAAGCCCATCATTTGGCGCTATTTGACTTAGCTTGACCGCATTCGGTCACTCCTCCAGCGTGGGATCGGTGATTCTTGCCCGAAACTCATTGGCAACAGTGGCCTTAAAGATGCTTGTTCACTAATGACGATCCGGGAGGACCGCATGAACAGAACACTTGGAATCATCCTGATTGTGCTTGGCTTATTCGGCCTTGCATGGGGCGGGTTTACGTACACCACCACAGAAAAGGTCGTCGACATCGGGCCTATCCATGCCACTCGCGACGAAACGCATCATGTGCCGCTGCCTCCCATTGCAGGCGCTTTGGCCCTGGTGGGCGGCATTGTCCTAGTGGTGGCCGGTAAGAAGAATTAGTTTCCACCGGGACTCAACAAACGGAGAACAACCATGATCTTACTCATCATCATTCTGATTTTGATTCTTGGCGGCGGCGGAGGCTACTACGGCCACACCCGCTGGGGTCCCAGCGGCGGGGCCGGCATCGGACTGGGAACGATTTTATTGATTATCCTCATCGCCTACATGTTGGGCTTGTTCCGCTGAGGTGACGGCCGGCGATTACTCCGCAGCGCGATAACTTCCCAGCACCCGCAGGAAGTCGGCCACTTCCCCCAAATGCGCGAGGGCGTTTTTCACCGCTTCGTCCTCGCGCCGTCCCAGCAGATCCAGATAGAACAGATACTCCCAGGGCTTCCCGCGCAGTGGGCGCGATTCGATCTTTACCAGGTTCAGGTCGCGCAGAGCCAGCGCGCTCAGCGACCGGAACAGCGCTCCGGGAATATTCCGCGTCGAAAACACCAGCGACGTCTTCCAGGGTCTCTGCCCCCTTCGGCTGGCGCGTGCTTTGGAACCCGCTGGCTCCAGCAGAAAAAAGCGGGTGTAATTCTGCCGGTCGTCTTCGATGCCGCGTTTCAGGATGCGAGCCTTGTAGATCTTCGCCGCCAGCTCCGAGGCGATCGCCGCGCCGCCCGGCGGGCGCTGCTCCATGATCATCTTGACGCTGCCCGCAGTGTCGTAGAACGCCTCGCGCTCGATGCGCTTGTGGCGGCCGAAGAAATCCAGGCACTGGCTGATGGCCACCGGATGTGAATACACCTTGCGCACCTGGGCGAAGCTCATCCCCGGCGGGGCGATCAGGTTGTGCACGACGCGCACATTGGTTTCCGCGGTGATCGCGAAATCGTACTTCAGCAGCAGGTCGTAGTTGTCGTAGATGGACCCGTGCAGCGTGTTCTCGATCGGGATCGCCGCGGCGTCCACCGCGCCCTTGTGCAGCGCCGCGAACACCTGATCGAAGCGCATGTGCGGTACCGGACGCGCTCTGGCGCCGAGAAACTGCAGGATCGCCTGCTGGCTGAACGCGCCTAATTCTCCCTGGAATCCGACTTTCATTTGCTCCTTGTCTGCTCCGGACCATTCCAGCGCCGAGCCTCGGGCGAAGGCAGGTCGATCAGGTCCAGCACACGGTCCACGCTCTGATCCACAATCTCATCCACGCTTTGCGGTTGGTGATAAAACGCCGGCACCGGCGGCGCTAGGATCGCTCCCATCTCGGCCAGCGCGGTCATCGAACGCAGGTGGCCCAGGTGCAGCGGCGATTCGCGCACCATCAGCACCAGCCGGCGGCGCTCCTTCAGCGTCACATCCGCCGCGCGAATCATCAGGTTTGAGCTGATCCCGGCCGCGATGGCCGACATGGTGTGAATCGAGCAGGGTGCGATCACCATGCCTCCGGTTGGAAACGACCCGCTGGCCAGGCGGCATCCGATGTCTTCCACCGCGTAGGAACAATGCGCCAGCGCCTTGAAGTCCGCGGCAGCTTTACCCATTTCCAGAAACGCCGTGCGCTCGCCCGAGCGCGTCATGATCAGATGGATCTCGACGTCGCCTCGCGCGCCAAGCTTTTCAAGCAGCCTCCAGCCGTAGATCGAGCCGCTGGCTCCGGTGATTCCCACCACCAGGCGGATAGAGTCGTTTGCCACACACCGAATCTAACAAACCGGAGCGCACAGCGCGGGAGCACACACCAGAGCTGGCGCTCCGCTGAGTTGTGCGCGATCCAATAAATAATAGAGGAATGGCTGACGAATTCGATGGCTTGAAGAGAATAGCTGCCGAGTCTGCGGTGGCTCAGGTTGCGAGCGGAATGACGGTCGGCCTGGGAACGGGCTCGACCGCGGAGTTCGTGCTCCTGGCGCTGGCCCGTAGGATCAGGGAGGGCCTGCGGATCACGGGCGTACCCACCTCCGAACGCACCGCGGCGCGCGCTCGCGAGCTGGGGATTCCCCTTACTGAATTGACTGGGCCAATCGACATCGCCATCGACGGAGCCGACGAGGTTGAGCGAGGCACCCTGCACCTCATCAAGGGACGCGGCGGGGCCCTGCTGAGGGAAAAGATCGTAGCGCAAGCCAGCGCGCGATTCCTGGTGGTGGTCGACCACACCAAGATCGTCGACCACCTGGGAACAGCACCGTTGCCTGTGGAAATAGTCCCTTTCGGCTGGCAAGCCACCGCGCGGCGCATCGGTGTGAAGTTTCAGCGGCGCGACTTCATCACCGAAAATGGCAACTACATTCTGGATTGCGCCTTCGGTCCGACTCTCGCGAATGAATTGGACCGCATCACCGGAGTCGTGGAGCACGGCCTGTTCATCGGACTGACGACCGAGGTCCATGTAGGATCGCCGTCCGGGGTCCAAATCCTACGGCAGCTTTCGAAGTAACGCTTTTGCTTCCTTCAGCCGCTCGAATTGCTTTTCGGCTTCCTTGAACGGCCGTGTATGGACGCAGCGGCGCGCGCCTTCGTGCTCCGCCGGATGCCGCAGGTGCAGCATTTCGTGAAACATCACATACTCCACGGCCAGCCGAGGCGTGCCCGGCCGGTCCAGGATCCGGCTGATGACGATAGCGTTGTGCGGCGGATCGTAATGCCCCAGCATGGTGCGCGACGCCTGCTTACTCCAGCCCAGCGACGGCCGCGCCATCAATCCGAAGAAGTACTTCAGGTTCAATTCCTCAAACAGTTCCACCAAGTCGAACTGCTGACCCTGGGGAGGCTCGACATACTTTCGCCCGCGAATCTCTTTAACCAGATCCAGGCTGCGGCGAACGTCACGGCGATTGAGATATCGGCGGTAGCGGTCGTTGCTCGAGGCCGGAACCGGACGGCGGAAGAGCTTCGAAAGCAGGATCTCGGCCAGGGCTTCGTGGACGCTCTCGGGCGCACCGGCCAGCGTGTCCGCCATTCGCACCCGTAGCGTTCCTTCCTCCAGGCGAATCTGCGCGTTGGCATTCGCGTAGCGCCGCACTTGCACTTCGATCGAGGGCAGGGGAGTGCGCGGCTTCATCCGCCGGAAGACGCGCGCATAAATCTGTTCGGGCGTAGGCGGCTTCGTTGGCTCCCATACCGCGCTCTCGACTTGCATTTCCTTCAAAAGGTAACATGGAGCGTTGCCCCTAAGGGCTTTGCATCCGCGCGAGGAGATATTTTGCCAGGAGTCATTATCAGCGCTTTAGGCTGCTACGTGCCGCCCGGAGTGCTCAGCAACCAGGACCTCGAAAAGATGGTCGATACCAGCGACGAGTGGATTTTGCAGCGCGTGGGGATCTCCGAGCGCCACATCGCCGCGCCGGAGATAGCCACCTCGGATCTGGCTGTCGAAGCGGCGCGCGCCGCGCTGGCGCAGCGCGGTATCGACGGAAGCGAACTCGACGCGATCCTGGTCTGCACCGTCACGCCCGACATGCTGTTCCCTTCGACCGCGTGTCTGGTGCAGCACCAGCTCGGCGCCCGTCATGCCTGGGGGTTCGACCTGGTCGCGGCCTGTTCCGGCTTCGTGTACGGGCTCACCACGGCCGCTCACTTGATTCGCGCGGGAACGCACAAGAAGGTTCTGGTGATCGGTGCCGACACCATGTCGCGCATCATCGATTACACCGACCGCAATACCTGCGTGCTGTTCGGCGACGGAGCCGGCGCCATGCTGCTGGAACCATCCGAAATCGATGACGGCTTTATCGGATTCCTTAATGAGATCGACGGGTCCGGCGGCGACTATCTTAAAATGCCCGCGGGCGGGAGCCGGATGCCCGCCAGCGCCCAGACCGTTCGAGACCATCTTCATTACGTAAAGCAGGATGGCCAGCAGGTTTTCAAATACGCCGTGCGTAAGATGTACGAAATCTGCTGCGAGCTGCTGGACCGCCACGGCCTCACCATCAAAGACGTGAAGCTGCTGATCCCGCACCAGGCCAATCGCCGGATTATCACCGCCATCGCCGAACGCCTGGGTATCGATTGTGACCGCGTGATCATCAATATCGACCGCTACGGGAATACCACCGGCGCCACCATTCCCCTGGCTACGCGCGATGCCCTCGAAAGCGGAAAACTCAAAAAGGGAGATATTGTGCTCTTCACCGCGGTGGGCGCCGGATTTACGGTGGGCGCCAATCTGTGGCGCTGGTCGTACTAACGCGCCTGTCGTGCTAACGCGGTTATTGACGCAGCACGATTTCGCGCGGTCCATCGTCCAAACCGAAGATGCGGATCATCTGAGGACCGGCCGGTTTGGCGGGCTCAGGTTTGCTCCCAAGCGTAGCGGCCACGGCCGGCGGCGGTTTTTCTTCCGTCGTTCTGAGCCCTGCCAGCAACTGCTCCCCCGTGAGGGCCAGCCCCAGGGTTACAAAGTTCTGATCGACATTGACCTGAATCCCGCGCGCCACTGCCGGCAGCGAGAGCACCGTCTGTTGCATAGTTTCGGCCAGCTGCCGCGCAGTGTCCTCGGAGGAGGCGCTGAGCACCGCCCCGAACCGCAGTCCGCCTTCGAGCGATACGCCCCCTTCAAATCCCTCGGCTTCAGCCTCGATCGGAACAAAGCGTTCGGCCAGAGGGTCCGGCAGACGGGCAGCCACCACCCACAGATCGTCCTGAGCGTAATGCGCGGCGCGGGCCAGAAGCGGAGAGTATGTTCGATCCGCTTCCTCCAGCAGGCTTCGGTCGATCGCCTCCTCTAAATTCTTCACACGGCCCAGCAGTATGATCTGGTCGCTCATACGTGCCACGCTCAGGGTGTCCTTGCCGGGCGTCACCCATATCTCGACGTCGCGGTAGAGGGCTCTCTTCGATCCCTTGCGGGTGGCTTGCTCGCGAAGCGTCGCAGCCGGGAAACTTCCGGCCGCCACCGCCAGAAGAGCCGGCGAGGAAACCAAAATCTGGCGCGCTTCTTTCAAGCAATCCAGATCCGGAAAGCCGAGGCTGCCGTCTCCCCTGAGCTCGCCTGAGATCACTTCGCCGAACGGTGAGGAGCGCAGGTGTTCCCACTGGATGCCCACCAAAGCGGTCGCTTCGGGCGATGCAAATCGCCACCAAGCCGGATGAGAGTCGGCGGATGCGGTCGCTATGCCGAAAAACAGTCCGCACGTCGTCAAAAACAGCCGTGAAGTCATTGGAAGAATCCATCGGCAGTTCACCCTGCAAAATTTACCTTCATGCCGCGGAAGCGTTATTGCAAATACAGGGCTTATCCCGTGGTCCATTGATTGCTCTTAACAAAATCGCATGAAACGTCACGAGTACTCTGATGCGTTCCAGAACGGATACAGCGCCACTCGCCGCTTTCTGCTGTCCCGCGGCGCGGCGCTTGACGAAGCCGAGGAAATTGCCCAGGCAGCCTGGGCTCGCGGTTGGGAATACCGCGACCAGTTGCGCGACCCTTCCATGGTCAGCTTCTGGGTTAACTCGATCGCGCGCAATCTGTTTCGCGCACGATTCCGATCGCCGGCTTTGCTTCCAATGGAGGGCGTGGACCCGTCTTACACCATGAGTCTCGAGGATCAGATCGAGGTGCGCCGCATACTCGACATGTGCCCGCAACGCGACCGCGCCCTGCTGGAGAAAAGCCTGGAAGGCTACTCGGCTGAGGAAATCGCGCAGGATCAAGGCATAAGCTCCACCGGCATTCGCGTCCGCATGTTGCGGATCCGCCAGGGCATCCGCGCACAACTCGCGATCGCGGCATAACTTAAAATGGGGGTTCATGCCCCCGGAGACGGTGCCGGATACAGTCTTGGGCCTGCGCCGCCTGTTCAAGGATTTCGCGACCCAGCGCGCAGTCGCGGACGTTTCGCTGGAAATTCCGCGGGGAGCCTTCTTTTCGCTGCTGGGACC
>Ga0310810_10009214_pt1 | contig 11402 bp, 7 predicted proteins | sample NCmetagenome_FD_207641 | JGI IMG/M metagenome (GOLD analysis project Ga0310810, IMG submission 207641) | Soil microbial communities from experimental microcosm in Duke University, North Carolina, United States - NC | ecosystem: Engineered > Artificial ecosystem > Soil microcosm > Unclassified ... | reverse complement strand
GTCGCGGGGCCGGCCGCCGCCCCGGCTGGAACAGTGCGTGCGACGCCGATTCTGCGCCGCCTCTTCGGAGGACCGGTCATCGCCAATGGCGGCTACAACCTCGAGTTGGCGAATACGGCGATCGCATCGAACGAGGTGGACCTCGTCGCATTTGGCGTGCCGTTCCTGGCCAACCCGGATCTGCCGGAGCGCTGGAAGCGGGGAGCGCCTCTCAACGCGCCGCAGGTCGATCTCTTCTACACGGGTGAAGAGAAGGGATACACCGACTACCCGGTGCTCGAGCAGCAGATCACGGCTTGAAAGCGCCCGGCGCGACGCCGGGCCGGTTCGCCGGCGGATCGGAGACGGTGCGAATGAGCAGCGGTTCGTTCCCCGTCTCAACCGGGATCGGATGGTCCGCCTCGATTTTGACCGGCCGCGAGGCGACCACCTCGAGCGGTCGTTCGGATTCGACCCTCAAGATCGTCGACCCCATGACGGTCACGGGAATAAGGGGCTGTTTTCCGGGAGGTCCTTCAACGCCGCGGATGATGACAGGTGTGGCCTCGGATCGCTGGGCCAGCACGGGCACGCCGGTGCCGTTGATGGCGATCCACCCGAGTTCCAGCGCGATGACAGTCAGGATCAACTTCGTATAACGGTCGACGGTCATGATGCCTCCACTATCTTCGTTGGGCGATGCGTGCTTCGATCACGCTCAGTGGCGATTCGGTAGGCACGATGCGCGCCAGTTCAAAGCCGGCGCTTTCGAAGAGCGACGCAAACTCTTCTGCCGTGCGCTCGCGACCACCAGGCATTAATAACATCTCGAGGTCGATGAGCTTGCCGAAGTCGGGCTGGTTGCCTGGCGGGATAACGGCTTCGAGCAGGATCACTCGACCATCGCGCCGTCCTTCGAACGCATTCCAGATGTTCGTCAGGATCGGACGCGCGCGGTCGTCATCCCAGTCGTGGATGATGTTCTTCATGATGTAGGCGTCGGCGCCGGGCGGTACAGCGTCGAAGAAATCACCGGTCGCTGTCTCGACGCGATCCGCCACACCCGACGCTTCGAGGAGCGGACCGGCTCCGGCAATCACGTGATCGAGATCGAAGAGGACGCCGCGCATCGCCGGATACTGGCGCAGGATGGACGTCAGCACGTGGCCGTGTCCGCCGGCGACGTCGACGAGCAGCTCGATGCCGCTGAAGTCGTACGCCTTGAGCGCGGCGGCGACAGTGGGCCCGCTCCACGACGTCATCGCGTTGTTGAAGACAGACGAGAGCTTCGGCTCCTTCGCGAAGTACTCGAACACCGGCATGCCCGCCACTTTCTCTGCCGCGGGCCGTCCGGTTTGTACCGAGTGCAGCGTTTCGGCATAGACGCGGAAGTGGAACGGGTCGGTCATCCAGAGGCCAAGGTCGTGCAGCGACGCCGGCCCCTTCCGGAGCATGGCGGCGGGAGCGTTCAGCGTGAACGTGCGTGCGCCTTGCTCTTCGAAGATGCCTGCGCTCGCAAGCGCTCGCAGCACGCGGTAGAGGCCGTCTTCCCGAACGCCAGCGGCCTTCGCGAGGTCGGCCGTCGACCTCGGACCATCGCCGAGCAGGTCGGCGATCCCGAGTTCAAGCGCGACATTGAGCGCCGCGGACACGATGTAGCCAAGCGCGGCCTGGTTGAGCAGTTGTACGGCCGCGGCTTCCGGGTTCTTGTTGTCGGCTGTCACGTCAGCGGGTCTCCACGGGCGAATGCGGTTGAATCGCGCGAACGGCCGTGATCAGCGCCGATGACGCATTGGCCAACAGCACGGTGTCAACGCCGACCACGATCATCGTGAAGCCGTCCTCGATGTATGGCTTCACGGCGTCCGCGGTGAGCCCGAAGATTCCGATGGGAAGGTTGGCGCTGAGGCACGCTTTCCTGACCCGGCCGATGGCTTCGCGCACGTCGGGATGATCGACGTTACCGGGGCGTCCGAGGCTGGCCGACAGATCGTAGGGGCCGATCAACACGCCGTCCACGCCCTCCACACGCACGATCTCTTCGATCTGCGCGACGGCATCTCGATGTTCTGCCTGGACGATGACGGCGGTGTCGTCGTTGGCGTTCTGCAAGTACTCGCGTACCCGCAGCCCGTAGCGATGCGCCCGGGCGATCCCCATCCCGCGCTGTCCGGCCGGCGCATATTTCGCGTATTGCACGATCCGCTGTGCGTGCTCGACCGAGTTCACCTGCGGCGCGATGATGCCGGCCGCGCCGATGTCGAGCGCGCGCTTGACGTGCATCTCATCGCTCGCCGACAGCCGGACGACGCATGGCGTCGGGGCGGCGGCCTGCATCAGCGCCTGCATCTGTGCGGTGTCGAGCGGCGAATGTTCGGCGTCGATGAAGAGCCAGTCGAAGCCCACCTCGGAGAGCAATTCGACGGCGGCGGGAGAATTCAGCGTGACGAGCGGCGCAATCAGCCGTTCGCCGGATCGCAATCTCGTGCGAAAGGACGAAGACATCCGTGGAACTGTACCACCACTACAATGGATCCACGGTGACGATGGTCGCGTCTCAAAGGATCAGGTGCCAGGCTCTCTGACCGGACAGTCGATTCTGCACTACAACATCCACGAGCGGCTCGGGTCGGGCGGCTCGGGTGAGGTCTATGTCGCAGAGGACACGCGCCTCGGCCGCCAGGTCGCGCTGAAATTCCTCAACGCCGACCGCCAGCGTGACGTCGACAGCCGCGCCCGCCTGCTGCGTGAGGCGCGCGCCGCGTCCATGCTGCGGTCACCGAACATCGCCGTCACGTACGAGTTCGTCGAGCATGGCGATCTGCTCTTCATCGCCATGGAGTACGTCGAGGGTGAAGTGCTGTCGGAACGGATCGCCCGCGGACCTGTGCCGCCCGGCGAAGCGGTCGACATTGCCGCCCAGGTTGCGGATGCGCTCGACGAAGCCCACAGCCGGAGCATCGTCCATCGCGACATCAAGAGCGGCAACCTCATACAAACGCGCCGCGGCCTCGTGAAGGTGCTCGACTTCGGTCTTGCCAAGATCGAGCTCCCGCAGTCCACCGAAACTGTTTTACGCTCGACGCCGGAACTGCTCGTCACCTCACCGGGCATGGTGCTCGGCACGATCGCCTACATGGCGCCGGAGCAACTGCGCGCGGACGTCGTCGATCATCGCGTTGATCTGTTCGCGCTCGGTGTTGTGTTGTACGAGTTGCTGACGGCGCGCCTGCCATTTCGCGGCGCCACGCTCGCCGATACGTTCGATCGAATCTTTCATCAGGAGCCCGAGCCGATCTCGCGCGCGGTGTCCGTGCCCGCGGAGCTCGAACGGATCGTCCGTAAGGCGCTCGAGAAGTCGGCGTCCAATCGCTATCAGTCGGCGCGTGAGCTGCACATCGATCTGCGCCAGGTGGCCCGACGTCTCGAGACCAACGAGACCACGAGAAACATGCGCGCGCCCAGGGTCGAGGAAGGCCAGCGCAGTATCGCCGTCCTGACGTTCGCAAACGTGACGCGTGACGCCGGGGACGATTGGATCGGCACGGGAATCGCCGAGACGGTCACGTCCGATCTCAAGAACGTTCAGAGTCTCGCCGTTATCAGCCGCGGCCAGATCTCTGAGCTGCTGAACTCGATGCGGCCGTCGGAGACCGGAAGCGATCAGCTGCCGATCGAAATCGGCAGACGGCTCGGGGCCTGGTGGGTGTTGTCCGGGGCCTATCAACGTCAGGGCGAGCGTATCCGCGTGACCGTTCAATTGACGGAAGTGCTCACTGGCAAGTTGATTCGGACGCTGAAGGTCGACGGGCGCGTCGACGAGATCTTCGAGCTGCAGGATCGGATTGTCTTCGACGTGAGTCGTGGCCTCGATCTCAAGCTTGGACGAGAGGACGCCGACGCCATTGAGAAGGACGAGACCCGATCGGTGGAGGCGTTCGAAGCCTACTCGCGTGGCGTGCTGAACCTGCGCTCGGCTGGGCGTGAAGCGATGGATCGCGCCATCGGTCTGTTCGAACGCGCCATCACCCTCGATCCGACGTACGCGACGGCGTGGTCCGCGCTCGGGGGCGCGTACTACCTCAAGGGACAGTTTCTGGGTCTGCGTGAATTGCAGCAGAAGGCGATGGAGCATCTCCGGCGGGCCATCGAGCTTCATCCCGGTCTCGCTAACGCCCATGTCTGGCTGGGGAGCGTGCTCCTGCAACTGGGGGACATCGATCAGGGGATCGCGGAGCTCAGGACGGCACAGGCGCTCGAGCCTGAAAATCCTGATGTGCACCAGACGCTCGCGCGCGCGTTCTGGCTGTTTCGCGGCCAGGTGCCGGAAGGCATCGCTGAACTACGCCGCGCGATCGCGCTCAACCCCGAGGGCGGTTACTCGCACCTGCAGCTCTCGATGCTCGAGGCACTGAGTGGCAACCTCGACGAGGCTGAAGTATCTGCACGCCATGCCATCGAGCTGCAGGAGCGTGCGATGTCCGGCACTGAAGGCTTGCTCATCGTCGGTGCGCACGGGCGCCTTGGCTACGTCCACTACTTGCGCGGCAACTACGATGCGGCGTACGTCGAGTACCGGCGTGAGCTGGAGTACCTGACGACCAGTGATCATGCGCTGCGTGAGCGGACACTGATCGAGCTGCAGCAGAAGCTCAGCGCGTTGCAGCGCGCGCGCGGCGATCAGGAAGGGGCGGATCGCTTTGCCGATTCGGCGATTCAGGCGCACAAGCGACGGGTTGCAGGCGGCGCGGACGATCCCGCCACCCGTTACTACATGGCTGCGCTCTACGCGGGGCGCGGGGACGTCGAAGGCACGCGCGAGCATCTGGCGTTGCCGCTGGCGCGGCTGCCGGAGTTCACGAGGTGGCGGGTCGCGCGCGATCGCGACTTCGATCCCGTGCGCGCGCAGTTGAACATCTGAGCAGACTGAATCTTTGATTCTGTGATTGTTGATTATCGATTCGTTGTTGATTGGCGATCTGTGATTGATGGTTGCGTCATTCGCGGTCGAAACGCAGGCCAATCAAGGATCTAAGATCGTCAATCACCAAGAAATCACGAATCAAAGATCAAGAATCGCTAAATAGCCCTTCGTCCAACCGCGATCAACGACAACCCGATCGGCGGCGGTAGCAGCCGCTCGAGCGGCAAGGCCCACGGCGCGACCAGCGTTTCGAACAGCTTCACCTGAGTGAGACTGTGCCGCGTGGACTTGCTGATGTGCGCGTTGTACATCCAGCCCGCGAGACCAATAGGATTCGTGTAGCGCAGCCGAACGAGCTCGAGACCGGCATCCTCGAACGCTGCGCGCAGCGTCCGCTTCGAATAGCGACGATGGTGACCGAGCTCCGCGTCGAGGGGACCGTATGCCATCTGCAGCGCGGGCACGAACACAATCACGTGACCACCCGGAGCCAGGATCTGCTCGAAAGCTTTCAAGGCGTTCACATCGTGCTCGATGTGCTCGAGCACGTTGACGGTCAGGACGGAGTCGAAGCGGAGGCTCGCGAGCTCCGCCGGCTCGCACTCCTCGAAGTGGCAGGTTCTCAAGGTGAAGCGCGGGTGGGACCCCATCGCCTCCTGGAGGCGCGTCAAGCAATTGGGGTTCGGTTCGATCCCGACCACCATCTCGGCGATCTCAACCAGCCGGGTGGACATCGTACCGATGCCTGACCCAACCTCGAGTACCCGTGAGCCAAGGAACGGACGAACCAGGCCGAAGACGTGGTCCGCGTATCGCCGCGCCTCCTGCATCGTCTCGAGGTCGTCGGCGGCGTAGCGATCCTGGGTCTGGTTGTATCGGCGGTCGGTGTGCGAGACGTCCTGCATGCGTTCCTGCACGGTAACCCACGCAACTCCCAACCACCAACTCCCAACTCCCAAATCTGAACCGTGAACCGGAAACCTGGAACTTGGAACCGGCGCCGCTTTCGCCTTATGATCGTCCGTCATGCCGCCGGAAGCACGAGAGGCGACGCTCTCCCCACAGAAGGTCGACCCTGAATCGCGAGGCGTGAGCGCCAAAGGCGGCGATCCGGCTCTGACCCTGGTGCTCGACCGCCTGACGGGAGGCGTAGTCGAGCGACCCGACGCGCCTGACGCGTGGGTCACCGCCGTCCGACGTCTTCCTGCCCGTGAGGCGCAATTTGCGGGAGAGGTTGCGGGCATCGACGACCGGTTTCGCGAGGTTCTGCGCGAGCGCGGCGTTCAGGGGTTCTACACGCATCAGGCCGCCGCGATCGAGCACGCCCTGGGTCGCCGGAACGTGGTCATCACCACACCGACGGCATCTGGCAAAACGCTCTGCTACAACGCGCCCGTCCTGAGTTCGGTGCTGCGCGATCCGTCGACCCGGGCGCTGTATCTGTTTCCGACGAAGGCACTCGCGCAGGATCAGCTCGCGGAACTCCACGCCCTGTCGGATCAGCTCTCGCGCAAAAGCGACCTCGAGATTGGTGTCTTCACGTACGACGGCGATACCCCGCAAGATGCGAGACGCGCGATCCGGGGACGCGCGCATATCGTGCTCAGCAACCCCGACATGGTCCATTCGGGGATCCTGCCGCATCACCCTCGATGGGCGAAGCTGTTCGAGAATCTGCAGTTCGTCATCATCGACGAGTTGCACGCGTATCGCGGCGTGTTCGGCAGTCACCTGACGAATGTCCTCCGGCGCCTGCGGCGCATCTGCCGGCACTACGGGTCGAACCCGACGTTCATCTGTTCATCCGCGACGATCGCGAACCCACGCGAGCTTGCCGAGGCGCTGGTCGAGGAACCGTTCGAGCTCGTATCGGAAAGCGGAGCGCCAAGCGGCGAGAAGTGGTTTCTCTTCGTTAATCCTCCAGTCGTCAATCAGCAGCTCGGTATCCGCAGGTCGTACATTGCCGAGACTCGCCGGCTCGCGGCCGAGTTCCTGAAGCGCAAGCTCCAGGTCATCGTCTTCGCGCAGAGCCGACTGTCCACGGAGATTTTGACGACGTACCTGAAGGACGATTTCGAAGGCCCGCCCGGAACGCGCGATCAGATCCGCGGGTATCGCGGCGGGTATCTTCCGCAGCGCCGTCGCGAGATCGAGAAGGGACTGCGCGAGGGCAGCGTGCGCGCCGTCATCTCCACGAACGCGCTCGAACTCGGCATCGACATCGGTGCACTCGACGCCTGCGTGATGGCGGGCTATCCAGGCACGATTGCCGCGACGTGGCAGCGCGCGGGGCGCGCGGGCCGTCGCAGTGGCCGCTCGGCGGCGGTCCTCGTTGCCAGCAGTGCGCCACTCGATCAGTTCGTCGTCCGCAACCCGTCGTACTTCTTCGATGCGGCTCCTGAACACGCGCTGATCAATCCAGACAACCTGCACATCCTGGTCGACCACGTGAAGTGCGCGGCGTTCGAGCTGCCGTTCACGACGTCGGAGCAGTACGGCCGGCACGCCCTTCGACATGCTCCGGGCGACCCGAGCCGGTCGAGGGTCGACGTACAGGAAGTCCTCGGTGTGCTCGAGGAGAGCGGCTTCATTCACCGCGCCGAGAGCGAAGATGGCGGCGATGGGATCTGGCAGTGGACGAACGAGTCATACCCTGCCGATGCGGTCAGCCTCCGCTCGATCTCGTCTGACAACTTCGTGGTCATCGACACGACCGACGGCTCCGACGTCATCGGTGAGACCAGCTTCACGAGCGGCCCGGCCACGTTGCACGAGAAAGCGATCTACATGATCGAAGGTGTGCTGTTTCAGGTGGAGAAGCTCGACTTCGAAGGGCGCAAGGCCTATGTGAGGCGCATCGATTGCGACTACTACACGGACGCGATCACGTACACCAAGGTCACGGTGCTCGATACGTTTGCAACCGAAGCGCCGAAGTCTCACGGCGAGGTGCACGTGTCCTCGCGCGTCGTCGGGTTCAAGAAGATCAAGTTCTACACGAACGAGAACGTCGGGTCAGGTGAGCTCGATCTGCCCGAACAGCAGATGCACACGACGGCGTACTGGCTGACGATCCCGACCACCGTGATGGCGGCATTGCCGTTTGCCTCTGACGATCGACGCGATGGCGTGGTGGGTCTCTCGTTTGCGATGCGGCAGGTCGCTCAGCTGCTTCTGATGTGCGACCGCCAGGACATCGGCATCTCGATCGGAAGCGGGAACGAAGGCGACAGTCCCGATTTGACCCGGACTGGCGAGCCTGTGACGTTGTCCGACGAACCGCGCATCTTCATCTACGACAACTATCCCGGCGGGATTGGCTTCAGCGAACCGTTGTACGCCATGGACGATGAGTTGCGGCGCAGGACACGCGAGCTCATCGCCGGTTGCGAGTGCCAGAACGGATGTCCGACCTGCGTGGGCCCGATCGGCAATACCGGCCCGATGGCAAAGACCGTGGCGTTGCGGATCCTCGATCTGATCGGCGCCACGGCCGGTGCGATGGAGCAGTCCGCGTGAGCTCGCTCACCGATCGGTTGCGCGGGATTGTGCGGCCGGCTGGCCACGGCGGGTCTAAAGAACAAGACCCGCCCTACGCTGTCAGGGAGCAAGCCTACGACGCTCACGAGCACGACCCGCCCTGCGGCTCAGAGATAGACGAGGCCCAGCAGCAGCGTAGGCCGGGTCCTATGGACCCGGCAACGGTCCTCGACGGTGAGTGGCAACAGACCGGCTCGCATCGCTTTCTCGTCGTGGATCGCAGCTACGCTCCCGGCCATCGTCACGGTTCTATCTCGATCGCTGACAGTCTGCCTCCGGAAGAAGGTTGGTCCCGGCTCGGGCTGCTTGCCGGGACGCCGTGTGGCGGCCGGCTTCTCTTCGTCGACCTCGAGACGACGGGGATTGCCGGCGGCGCAGGCAGCTATGCGTTCCTCGTCGGCTGTGGCTGGTTCGATCGCGGCCGCTTTCACGTCCGCCAGTTTCTGCTTACGAGCTTCGCGTCCGAACGTACGTTGCTCGAGGCGGTCCGAGATGTCGCGGGTGACATCGATGCCGTCGTCACGTACAACGGGAAGTCATTCGATCTTCCGCTGATCGAGACGCGCTACTCGCTGAACCGATTGACGACGCCGTTTGCCGATATGCCGCACGTGGACATGCTGCATCACGCGAGGCGGCTCTGGCATCGCGACGACGAAGGGCATCGTCTCAGCAGCCTGGAGACCTCGCTGCTCGGGCACGAGCGCGACGGTGACGTGCCTGGCTTCGAGATACCTGCCCGATACTTTCGATACGTCCACACCGGCGACGCACGTCCCCTTGGCGCAGTGCTCGAGCACAACCGTCTCGATCTGTTGTCGCTCGCGCTGCTCACGGCCCGCGCGGCACAACTGCTCGACGATGGCGTGACGAGCGCATCGACGCCGCGGGAGGCGCTCGGCATGGGACGTCTGTACGAACGCGCCGGCATGATCTCGGATGCGCTGGCGTGTTTCGCCAGGGCGTCTGACATGGGACCGGGATCGTTCCCGGAGGCGTTGTATGCGCACGCGGTGCTGCTGCGGCGTCTGCGTCGCTACGAGGCCGCGGCCGGCGCATGGCAACGGTTGTTGGAACTCGAGGACTGTCCACCTCGACTCGAGCGCGAAGCGGCCGAAGCGCTCGCCGTGCACCACGAGCACCGGCTTCGTAGTCTGCCGTCGGCGCGTCACCTGGCGATGCGATCGCTGTTGCTCGATGTGACCCACGCGCGTCGCGAAGCCATAGAGCATCGGCTCGCGCGACTGGATCGCAAGCTCGCCCGCGTCGAGCCATCGCTGCCAGCGCTGTTCTAGCTGGCGCGTTTCAGTGTTCTGAAGTCTTGCGTCGATGGGCGCGCCTCATCGTACGCATGCGGCTCGCTGTTTCGACGCGTTCCCGTCACGAGCTCGCTCAATGACACCGCGGAGAATGTCGACGCCGTTGCCTGGGCGGTCAGCTCTTCGCTCGCCGCTGCGCACTCTTCGGCCGTGGCGGCGGTCTTCTGCGTCAGCCGTTCCATCTGCACCACCGCCTGCGAGACCTGCGCGATTCCCACCGCCTGTTCGCGACTGGCGACGCTGACCTGATCGACGAGAGTTTTTGCCTTGGACACGCTCTCGGTGATGCCCGAGATCGCGCCCGCGACGAGGTCGACCTTTGTGGTTCCACGCTTCGCCGACGCGATGGACGCCTCAATCAGGCTGGCGGTCTCGTGTGCAGCCTGCGCTGAACGTTGCGCAAGGTTGCGGACCTCGTCTGCCACGACGGCGAAACCCATGCCGGCTGCGCCTGCACGCGCGGCCTCGACGGCGGCGTTGAGCGCGAGGAGGTTCGTCTGGAACGCGATCTCGTCGATGGTCTTGATGATCCTGGCGACCTGCTGGCTCGTCTGCTGAATCGATGCCATCGACGTCACCATGTCCGCGAGCGCCTGATTCGATTCGATCACGCGTTTGTCGACGTCGACCATCAGCGTCGCTGCCTGCTGCGAGTGATCGGCGTTGCTCTGCGTCATCGACGCCATTTCTTCCATCGACGCGGACGTTTGTTCGAGCGCCGCAGCCTGCTGCGTGGAGCCCTCGGAGAGCGACTGCGCAGAGGCTGCCACCTGCTGGGCCGCCGACGAGATCTCAGAGGCGTGCATCCCGAGATCGGAGCTGGCCATGGTCAGCGGCCGGTTGATGCTACGCGAGATCATGAATACGCACAGCTGCGCCGCCAGCCACGCGAGCAGGCTCAGCGAAACGGCCCACCGTCGCGCCGCATATTGACGATCGAGGCGGGCGCGAAGCAGCCCGTCCAGGGCGTCGCCCACGACGCGCCAGACCGCAAAGCTAATCTGGCGAGCCGTTGCCCCGGCCGTCACGATGGCGGCGAAGTCGTCGCCGCCGCGGGCGGATGCCTCCATCGCGGCGATCAGCGCCTTGGTCGCGTGTGCGTAGCTCGTCACCGCCGGGCGCAGGTTCTTGTGAAGTGACTCGCTGGCGTTTCGATCGTTCGCGTCTCCGTTGAGCGCGAGATCCGCGTCAGCCTGCACGCGATCGAGGTCGCTCTCTTTCAGGAAGGCGGCCATCACCGTGAGTCTGACGCGTTCGTCGCCGGTGGCACGCCCACGCGCGGCAAGTTCCTGCGCGAACCCGCCGATGCTGGAGATGCGCTCCTGCGTCTGAGGCAACGCGACGAGCGTCGCGTCCATCGTGTAGTAGCTGTCGAGATCGGGATCCAGAATCAGGTTCGATGTCTCGCCGACATGCGCGATCATCGTTCGCACGTCACGAATGAGGTGTGCGTAGCGCGCATCGAGCGTTGCGACGTCGCCCGTGGACGACGACTTCAGGTTCGCCCATTCGCTGCGGACGGTCTCGAGGGCCACGTGTTCGCGCTTCCGCTGCTTCAACCCTGCCGGCGTGAAGCGAAGGGCATCACCGAGACCATCGCGGACATCCCGGAGCCTGTCGAATGCCTCATCAACCCGGCG
>Ga0310810_10009213_pt1 | contig 11403 bp, 7 predicted proteins | sample NCmetagenome_FD_207641 | JGI IMG/M metagenome (GOLD analysis project Ga0310810, IMG submission 207641) | Soil microbial communities from experimental microcosm in Duke University, North Carolina, United States - NC | ecosystem: Engineered > Artificial ecosystem > Soil microcosm > Unclassified ... | reverse complement strand
CGATCTCATCGTCAATCCGGAGGCGCGCCGGGTGTTCGAGACGCGGAGCCGGGTGATCGCGGCGATTCGCGCGTTCATGACCGCCCGCGGGTATCTCGAGGTCGAGACGCCGATGATGCAGCCGATCGCGGGCGGCGCGCTGGCCCGCCCCTTCAAGACGCATCACAACACGCTCGACATGGATCTGTACTTGAGGATCGCACCCGAGCTCTACCTGAAGCGGCTGACGGTGGGCGGCATGGAAAAGGTCTTCGAAATCAACCGCAACTTCCGGAACGAGGGGATCTCGACCGAGCACAACCCTGAGTTCACGATGATGGAGTTCTACGAAACGTACGCGGATTATCAGCTCCTGATGGCCATGACCGAGGAGCTGCTCGAGCAAGTGGCTCGCGAGGCGATCGGCACCAATGAGATCACATTCGGCGAGCATCACATCTCGCTCAAGGCGCCGTTCGCCCGGTTGTCGCTTCGCGATGCCGCGCGTCAGGCCGTGTCGAAGCACGTGCGTCGGGAGGTGAGCGATGCCGAGCTGCGGCAGCGTGAGACGGCCGGCGCCATCGCGCGGGAGATTGGCCTCGAGGTTGATGCCGGGGCGGGCGCGGGAAAGATCGCCACGGAGATTTTCGAGCGGTTCTGCGAGGATCAGTTGATTCAGCCGACGTTCGTGTACGACTTTCCGACCGAAGTCTCGCCGCTGTCGAAGCAGAAGCCCGACGATCCGGATACCGTGGAGCGGTTCGAGCTTTACATCGGCGGATTCGAAGTGGCCAACGCCTTCAGCGAGCTGAACGATCCGGTCGAGCAGCGCCGGCGGTTCGAGGCCCAGATCAGAAACCGCGCGCGCGGCGACCTCGAAGCACACGAAATGGACGAGGATTACATCCGGGCGCTGGAGTACGGCCTGCCGCCGACCGCCGGGGAGGGATTGGGCATCGACAGGCTCGTCATGCTGCTCACGAACAGTCCTTCGATTAGAGACGTCATACTGTTCCCGTTAATGAGGAAGAGAGACTGATGGAGGGTTGGTGAGTTCGTGACTTGGTGAATTGGTGAATTGGTGATTTACGGACGGGCTGAATTCGCAGCTCGCCAAGTCACCAATCTCCAAATCACCAACTCGCCAAATCACCAACTCATCAAATCATCATGAACGTCCCCTTTGAGCTCCATGTCGCGCTCCGCTATTTGCTCGCCAAGCGGAAGCAGGCGTTCATCTCCGTGATCTCGCTCATCTCCACGCTGGGCGTGACAGTCGGCGTGATGGCGCTCGTGATCGCGCTCGCGCTCATGACCGGACTTCAGGACGAGCTCCGGGATCGCATCGTCGGCAGCAATCCGCACGTCTATGTGTGGAACGCGAAGGGGATCGCCGATTACCACGCCGAAGTCGACAAGCTGCGTCGGCTTCCCCACGTAATTGGCGCCGCGCCGGCGATTCTCGGTCAAGGGTTGATCTCGGCGTCGCGGGAGACGCAGCCGCTCGTGGTGAAGGGGATCGACCCCATGCTCGAGCAGCACGTGACCGACGTCAAAAGCGCGATGCAGAGCGGCAGCATCGATCAACTGGCGCCGGCGGCCGAGCCGGCAGCCGCGAATGCCGGCGGGACCAAGGCGCGCGACGGCATCCTCATCGGAAAAGATTTGGCCACGAAGCTCGGCGTCGGGGTCGGCGATACGGTGTCGGTGCTGACGCCGCAGGAGATGTTGACGCCGAACGGGCTGACGCTCCGTCCGGCGCGCCTGCTGCGCGTCGCGGGCATCTTCTCGCTCGGCCTGTACGAGTTCGATTCAACGTACGGGTATGTCTCGATCGACGTCGCCAAACGCCTGTTCGGCAAGGATGTGGTCGATCTCATTCAGCTGCGCGTGGACGACCTGTCGCGGGCGCCGGAAGTGGCGCGGACGATTATCGATCGGTTCGGCAGCGACTATGCCGCCGAAGACTGGTCGGTGATGAACAGGTCGCTCTTTACGGCGCTCTCGCTCGAGAAGATGGCCGTCTCGCTGACGATCGGCCTCATCGTGATGGTCGCCGCGCTCAACATCGTCGCGTCACTCGTCCTTCTGGTGATGGAGAAACACCGCGACATTGCCATTCTGAAGACGATGGGCGCGAGCGCGAAGAGCGTCACGACGATCTTCATGATGCAGGGGCTCATCATCGGCATCGTCGGCACGACGGTGGGCGCGACCGCGGGCTACGCCGCGTCGTACCTCCTCGATCACTACAAGCTCGTGCGGGTGCCCGTGGACGTCTACCAGGTGTCGTACGTGCCGTTCAAAGTGTTGCCCCTCGATTTCGGTCTCGTGGTTGCCGCCGCGGTGCTCGTCTGTTTCGTCGCGACGATTTACCCATCGCGCCAGGCGGCGAAGCTCGATCCGGCGCAGGCGCTGCGCTATGAGTGATTCGCGCGGCTCCAGGCTGCAGGCTTCAGGCCTCAGGCCTGGCGCAAAGCCCTCCAAGGCCCGAAGCCCGAAGTCTGAAGTCCGAAGCCTTTAGGCGACATGTCGTTCTTAGAGGCGCGCGGCATCGTAAAAAGCTATCAGGTGGGCGGGACGCTGCTGACCGTCCTCCGCGATCTCGATCTGCAGGTCGAGCCGGGCGAGATGGTGGCGATTGTTGGCGCGTCCGGCGTAGGAAAGAGCACGCTGCTCCACATCCTGGGCGGACTCGATCGGGCCAACGACGGCCACGTCGTCATCGACGGCGTGCAGGTGACCGCGCTCGACGATGCCGCGCTTGTCCGGTTCCGGAACCAGCGGGTGGGGTTCGTCTTCCAGTTTCATCATCTCCTGCCGGAGTTCAGCGCGCTCGAAAACGCCGAGATGCCGATGCGCATTGCGCGCATCGCCATGGCCGAGACGCGGCCGCGCGCCGAGGAACTGCTCGGCCGCGTGGGCCTCGCGGAGCGGTTGTCGCACCGGCCGGGAATGCTGTCGGGGGGCGAGCAACAGCGGGTGGCGGTCGCGCGGGCGTTGATCATGCGGCCGGCCGTGCTGCTGGCCGACGAGCCGACCGGCGATCTCGACGAGCAGACCGCCGATTCGCTGCATGCGCTGCTGCGCGAGATGCATCAGCAGTACGGGCTCACGTCGATCATCGCGACGCACAATCCCCGGCTCGCGGCTGCCTGCGATCGCATCTTGCGTCTCGAGGGCGGCCGGCTTGTCCCTGCATAGTCAACGCGGCGGGTCCGAAGGCGCCCGCCCTGCACATCTGTTTGCAGGCCGGATCCTTTGGACTCTGCGGCACGGGGCGAATAGAGGCGGGGTTCCTTTGGGCGGATCACTCGTACGCTTCGAATGACTCGGCGAGCAGCTCGAGGGGAGCCGGCCGGCTGGCCTCCGGCAACCCAAACGACGATACACGCGTCATAAGGGTGGGGCGCGAACCCTAACGGTGACAAACACTTATGTCAAGATACCGGTTGGGATGAGGGACGGCATGCCGTATAATGTGGTTATCGTTTTCGTGACCACAACCCAATCTGCTTTTACCTAGGTAGCCCGGATGTTCGAACGGTACACCGAAAGGGCCAGAAGAGTTCTCTTCTTCGCCCGTTACGAGGCGAGTCAGCTCGGAAGTATCTCGATTGAGACCGAGCACCTGCTCCTTGGCCTGATTCGCGAAGGCAAAGGGCTGACGAGCCGCATTTTTGCGCGCTCGCATCTCTCGCTCGAAAACATCCGGAAGGAAATCGAAGGGCGGACGGTCTTCCGCGAGAAGGTGTCGACCTCGGTCGAGCTGCCGTTCAGCGCGGAAACCAAGCGCGTGCTGCAGTTTGCCGCCGAAGAAGCGGATCGCCTGCTGCACAACTACATCGGCACCGAACACCTCCTGCTCGGCATCCTGCGCGAAGAGCGCTCGGTGGCGGCGTCGATCCTGCTCGAAAAGGGGATGCGGCTCAATACCGTCCGCGAGGACATCGTTTCGCTCCTGAACGAGAAGACGACGCTGACGCGCGTCAAGGAAACGCCGCTCCTGGCTGAATTCAGCCGCGATCTCACCGAGTCCGCGATGAAAAACCAGCTCGATCCGCTCGTCGGCCGCGAGCACGAGCTCGAGCGCGTCCAGCAGGTGCTCTGCCGCCGGACGAAGAACAACGCCGTACTGATCGGCGAGCCGGGTGTCGGCAAGACGGCCATCGTCGAAGGCCTCGCGCAGAAGATCGTGTACGGCGACGTGCCGCACTTTCTGGCGGACAAGCGGATCCTTGCCCTCGACATTTCGCTGATCGTCGCCGGCACGAAGTACCGCGGCCAGTTCGAAGAGCGCCTGAAGGCGATCATGAAGGAACTGACCGACAACCCGAACATCATCGTCTTCATCGACGAGCTGCATACGCTGGTGGGAGCCGGTTCCGCCGAAGGATCGCTCGACGCGGCGAACATTCTCAAGCCGGCGCTGAGCCGGGGCGAGATCCGCTGCATCGGCGCCACGACACCCGCCGAGTACCGGAAGTACATCGAAAAGGATCGATCGCTCGAGCGGCGCTTCCAGGCCATCAAGGTCGATCCGCCCGCCGAGCGCGAGACGATCGAGATCCTCATGGGCGTGAAGGATCGCTACGAAAACTTCCATCACGTCGAGTACACGCGGGAAGCGCTCGAGGCCGCGGTCTACCAGTCGAGCCGCTACATCACGGACCGGTTCCTGCCGGACAAGGCGATCGACCTCGTCGACGAGGCCGGCGCGCGGGCGAAGCTGCGCGAGGCGGGCTACAGCGAGGAGTTCGGCGAAATCAACAAGAGCATCCGCGTCGCCGTCGAACAGATGGAGAGCGCGGTTTCGCAGAAAGATTTCGAGAAGGCGCAGTTCTACCGCGAGCAGGAAGTCACGGCGCGCGAAAATCTCCAGTTCGTGCGCGAGAAGTTCGACGTGAAATCGAGCGCGCGGAAGGTCATCGTCGGCAAGCAGGAGATCGACGAGGTCGTCTCCAAGTGGACCGGCGTTCCGATGACGTCGATCAACCAGGACGAAGGCGACAAGCTCCTCCGGATGGAGGTGGAGCTCCACAAGCGCGTGATCAGCCAGGAGAAAGCCATCTCCGCCATCTCGCGCGCCATCCGCCGCTCGCGCGCGGGCCTCAAGAACCCGAACCGGCCGGTGGGCAGCTTCGTGTTCCTCGGCCCGACGGGCGTCGGCAAGACCGAGCTCGCGCGGGCGCTCGCCAACTTCCTGTTCGGCAGCGATCACGCGCTGATTCGGTTCGACATGTCCGAGTACATGGAGAAGCACTCCGTCTCCAAGCTGATTGGATCGCCGCCCGGCTACGTGGGCCACGAGGAAGGCGGCCAGCTGACCGAGAAGGTCAAGCGCAATCCGTACTCGGTCATCCTCCTCGACGAAATCGAGAAGGCGCACCCCGACATCTTCAACATCCTGCTGCAGGTGTTCGAAGACGGGCATCTCACGGATGGTCTCGGGAATCGTGTGAACTTCAAGAACACGATCATCATCATGACGTCGAACATCGGCGCGCGCTTTATTCAAAAGAAGTCATCGATGGGCTTCCAGTCGTCGGACACCGGCGAGATCAACAAGAGCGTGACCGACATGGTGCTCGGGGAAGTGCGGCGCACGTTCAACCCCGAGTTCATCAACCGCATCGACGAGATCATCGTCTTCGAGGCGCTGACCGACGACGACCTGCGCATGATCATGGCGCTGCTCGTGACCCAGCTGAACGCGAACCTGGTCGATCGGCGGCTCAAGATCGCCATGACGACCGAAGCGGTCGACTGGATCATCGAAATCACGTGTAAGGACCGCTCGTACGGCGCGCGACCGCTCCGGCGCGCGATTCAGCGATATGTCGAGGACCCGCTGTCCGAAGAGCTGATCCGCGGCCACCTGGCCGGCGGCGACATCGAGGTCTACCTCGACGCCGGTCAGCTCGCGTACAGACCCGCGGGGGAGCTCGAAACCGGACGGAAGCTAGCCTGACGAATTGGATAATCGAGTAATTGGATAATCGGGTAATTGATTGGGGAATTGAAATGCACCAATCCAATTATCCGGTTACCCGATTATCCAATTACCCGATTCCGGCCGCCCGTCCCTCCCGGACGTCTAAAATTCGGTAAAATAGCGGGTTTAGCGTCTGAAGGAAGAGTCTTGATATCCAAGGGTTTGTGTTTTGCCGCGCTTTGGCTGGCGACGATCGCGGCCTCCGCGGTGACGATCTCGGCCGCGCAGCAACCGGCCGCGCCGCCGCCGGGCCAGCCGGCCCTGCCGCCGGTCACCGTCTGCGGCCGGAGCGTCGCTCCGCTGGCCCAACCCCCCGCGGGGTCCCCGCCGGTGGTCCTGTTTCTCGCGCCGTGCTTCGAGAAGCAGGGCGGCACATCCCTCGTCGACGCCCAGACTTACATCTATTACATCCAGCTGAAGACGAGCCAGCCGTCTCAAGGCATCTGGATTCCGTACGACGAAACGACTGAAAAGACCATTCACGACGATTTCCAGCGTCTCCTGTCGCCTCCGATGGACTTTCTCGACAACCTGTCCATCGAAGTCAGCGATCAGACAGGACCGCTGCGCGACTACGTCTTCCCGAACGGCACGATAGGAAAAATCATCGTCTACAACATGGAGGAGCGGCAGCGCATCAAGATCGGTCCCGACTACGAGGGCAGCAAGAAGCTCGAGATTTCGAAGATCGACGAAGCGCTCAAAGCGAACAACGCCGAAATCCGGCTCGACAGCTTCATCGATCCCGCCAAGGTCCGGAAGGTCGAGGGGATCATCCGCGACATGATGAAGGAGAAGGGATTCACCGATGCCGAGGTGACGCACGAGCTCAAGGAAGTCCCCGGCGGCCCCAAACTGGTGCACCTGATCGACTTCATCGGCAACACCGCCGTCAGCGACGGGACGCTGAGGCATCAGATGAAGTTCACCAAGCAGAAGTGGTTCTTGTCCTTCATCAACGGCCGCGGCACGTATCAGGAGACCAAGTTCGACGACGACGCCGGCAAGCTCGTGGAGTTCTATCAGAACCGCGGGTACATCAAGGCGAACATCGGCGCGCCCGAAGCGAAAGTGGTCAGCGAATCGAAAGACAAGAAGGTCCGCTGGATCGAGCTGCGGATTCCGGTCACCGAGGGGCCGCGCTACAAGGTGGGGACGTTCGACTTCTCGGGCAACACGGTCGTGAAGACCGAGGCGCTGAAGCCCTACTTCAACTTGAAAGAGGGCGACTACTACAGCCTGGACAAGGTGCGCAAAGGGCTCGACAAGGCGCGGGAGGGATACGGCGCCGGCGGCTATTTCGAATTCACCGGCTTCCCGGACTACAAGTTCCGCGACGAGCCCGATCCTGCCGACGCAGCGGTGCCGGCCGCGCTCAAGGCGGCGCCGGCCGCGGGCGCGACGCCGGGCGCGGCTGGTCCGCCGATTGTCGACGTCACCATGCGGCTGGTCGAGGGGGAGCAGTACTTCATCAACCGCATCACCTTCCTCGGCAACACCACGACGCACGACAACGTCATCCGCCGCGAACTGCGGATTTACGAAAACAACGTCTTCAACACCGAAGCCCTCAAGTTCAGCGTACGGCGGCTCAACCAGCTCGGGTACTTCAAACCGCTCGAAGCCGGCAAGGACGTCACCGTCGACAAGACGCCGGGCGCCACCAATAAGGTCGACGTCAAGGTCAAGCTCGAGGAGCAGAATCGCAACCAGATCAGCTTCGGCGCCGGGGTCTCCGAGTTTGAAGGCTTCTTCGGCCAGGCGTCATTTCAGACCTCGAACTTCCTTGGCCGCGGAGAAAGCCTGACGGTGTCGCTGTCGGCGGGCTCGCGCGCGCAGAACTACACGGTGGCGTTTACCGAACCGTTCCTGTTCGACCGGAACATGACCGGCAGCGTCAATTTGTACCGGAACGACGTCCGCTACATCGGCCAGTTCACGCAGCGCTCCACCGGCGGCGTCGTCGGATTCGGCTATCCGCTCGGTGGCTTCACGCGGCTGTTCACCAATTACAGCTACGAGCGCGTCCGGGTGACGGAGATCAACACGCTCTATACCGATCCTCTGGTGCTTGCGCGCAATCCGTTCCTGCGCGACTCGCTGCTCATCGGAGCCAACGGCGAGCGGATCATCAGCAAGATCACGCCGAGCCTCGTCCACAATACGGTCGATCAGCCGATTTTTCCGAACAACGGCGTGCGCTACACGGCGGCCGTCGATCTGGCCGGAATCGGCGGCAACACCAGCTTCTACAAGCCGACGCTCGAGGGGATCTGGTACTGGCATCAGAAAGGGCGGCTGTCGCTCGGCATCCGCGCGATGGGCGAATACATCCATTCGTACAGCAATTCGCAGGACCTGCCGATCTTCCAGAAGATTTTCCTCGGCGGCGAATATTCGGTCCGCGGCTATGACATCCGGAGCATCGGTCCCCAGGATCCGGGCACAGGGCTGGTGCTTGGCGGCAACAAGGATCTGTTGTTCAACATCGAACAGAACATCAACATCATGAGCCAGCTGCGCGTCATCCTGTTCTACGACGCGGGGCAGGTGCGCGATGTGGGCCAGCACTTCGCACTCAAGGAGACGCTGACGCAGCGCGTGGTGTCGCCGAGCCTGGCGCCGATCCTGACCGATCCGTTCGCGACGACCGTGCTGACGCCGATCGGCGATCTCGTCAGCAGGCAGGTCAGCGCCTTCAAGACCTCGACCGGGGTCGAAGTGCGGCTCTTCATGCCGGTGATCAACGTGCCGTTCCGGCTCATTTTCGCCTACAACCCGCAGCGCGATGGTGTGCTCGCTTCCAACACCCTGCTGCCGCAGAAGGCGTTCCAGTTCCGATTTGCAGTCGGCACGACATTCTGACGTTGGTCCAAGGACAAGACATGCACCGATTGACTTTCTGTCTCGCTGTCCTCGTTGCGCTGGCGATCGGCGCCAGCGGCTGCGGCAGCAGCGACACCACGCCGACGACGCCCGCGCCGACGCCGACGACCGTGGTTGACACGTTCACCGGCACGTTGACGCGCAACGGCGCGGCGACGTATTCGTTCACCGTGATCGCCGCCGGCACGATCAACGCCCAGCTGACGTCCCTTCTTCCGGATTCGGCCAAGCCGGTCGGCCTCAGTCTCGGCACCTGGAACGGCAGCATCTGCACGGTTCCCCCCGGCACGTTCAACGATCAGACGATTCAGGGATCCGTCGTGGTCGGCCAAACGCAGACGGTCGGCGATTTCTGCGTCCGAATCTATGATGCCGCGGGCACGGTGGCGACTCCGCAGACGTACACCATCGAGGTGTCGCATCAGTAACCGTCGGCCGCCAGTCGGTGCTCCATACGGCCGGGACCCGGGGTCCGGGGCCACCAATCTGATGTAAAATCATGGACTTCCAGAGTGATCGAAGTCTTTAGAAAGGATTTGGTGTAATGAAAAGCGTTGTCATGGCCCGGTCGGCCCTGTTCGTTCTGGTGCTCGCCTTCGTGCTGAGCGCCGCGCCGGCCTTCGCCCAGGCCGCGGCCGCGCCGGCCGCGCAGCCCCCGGCACAAGCGGCCCCGGCGCTACAGCCGCCGGCTGCGTTCCCGCAAGGCGCCAAGATCGCCCTCGTGAACCTCCAGACGATCGCGCAGCTGTCGGTGGACGGCAAGGCGTCGACGGCGAAAGTTCAGGCGCTCATCACCAAGAAGCAGACCGAGGCCGCGGCGAAGGCCAAGCAGCTGCAGGACAATCAGAACAAACTGCAGCAGGGCGGTACGCTGCTGAACGACACCGCCCGCGCGCAGCTCGAGAAAGACATCGAGCGTCAAACCCTCGAGCAGCAGCGCTTCGAGCAGGACGCACAGGCCGAGGTGATGGAGCTCCAGTCCCAGCTTCAGGGCGAATTCCAGGAGAAGCTGTTCCCGATTCTCAATCAGATGGTGGTGGAGAAGGGACTACAGGTGCTCTTCAGCGCGGCGGATGCGGGGATCATCGCGGCCGATCCCGGCATCGATCTGACGCAAGAAGCGATCAAGCGCTTCGATGCGGCCACGGCGGCCAAGGCAGCCGCCCCGGCAGCGGCGGCCCCGACAGCGAAGCCGGCCGCGCCGACGGCCAAGCCAGCCGCGCCGGCGACACCCGCGCCCAAACCGTAGGGGGCGTGATCAATATCCCCATCCTCCTCGACCGGTTCTGCTACCGGTATCCGTCGATGCTTGTCGATGCGATCACGGAGCATGAGCCGGGCCGCCGTCTCGTGGCCGTCAAGAACGTCACGGTCAACGAGGAATTCTTCCAGGGCCACTTTCCGGGCGCGCCGACGCTGCCCGGCGTACTGATGCTCGAATCGCTGTCACAGGTGGCGGCGATTCTTCTCCTGCAGCGCGACGGCGCGCCGCCGGATACGCGCATCTATCTGCGCGGCGTGAACGACGCGAAGTTCCGGCGTCAGGTCGTGCCGGGTGACCGGCTGCGGCTCGAGATCTCGCTCGGCCGCCGGCGCAAGTCGCTGGCGCGCGCGCAGGCGACCGCGTACGTCGGCGATCAAGTCGTCGCCGAGGCCGAGCTCCTGCTGGGCCTCGTGCCCGACGGCACCGAAATCGATCCGGCGGCCATCGTGCACCCGAAGGCGCAAATCGGCGCCGGCACCAGGATCGGACCGCTCGCCGTGATTGGCGCCCACGTGCGGCTCGGCGCGAACTGCGAGGTGGGCGCGTCGGCGGTCGTCGACGGCTGGACCGAGATCGGCGACGGCACGGAGATTTTTCCCTTCGCCTCAATCGGCCTGATCCCGCAGGACCTCAAGTTCAAAGGCGAGGAGACGCGGCTGGTGATCGGACGCCGCAACATCTTCCGCGAATTCGTGACCATCCATCGCGGCACGCGCGGCGGCGGCGGCGTGACAACGATCGGCGACCGGAACGTGTTCATGGCCTACGTGCACGTCGCCCACGACTGTCACGTGGGAAACGACACGATCTTCGGCAACATGGCGACGCTCGGGGGCCACGTGACGGTGGAGGATTTCGCCAACGTGAGTGCGGGATCGGGTGTGCATCAGTTCTGCCGCGTCGGCCGCCATGCGTTCATCGGAGGGTACTCGGTCGTCACGAAGGATGCGCTGCCGTTTGCGCGGACAGTCGGCAGCCGCCCGGCGCGAATCTTCGGCGCGAACACGATCGGCCTGATGCGCCGCGGCGTGCCGCCTGACGTGATCGAAAAGCTGAAAGGGTCGTTCCGGTATCTTCTGCAGTCGAAGCTGAACACCACGAAGGCGATGCAGCAGATCCGCCGCGACCGCACCCTGTCGTGTCCGGAAGTGGAGTACCTGCTCGATTTCATCGGCACGTCCCAGCGCGGCGTCATCCTGCGGCGCGCCACCCGGCGCGCCGAAGTGCTCGCGGACGAATAGACGACGGCTTATGTCAGTTCCTGGTCCTTCGGTCCTGG
>Ga0310810_10009211_pt1 | contig 11404 bp, 10 predicted proteins | sample NCmetagenome_FD_207641 | JGI IMG/M metagenome (GOLD analysis project Ga0310810, IMG submission 207641) | Soil microbial communities from experimental microcosm in Duke University, North Carolina, United States - NC | ecosystem: Engineered > Artificial ecosystem > Soil microcosm > Unclassified ... | reverse complement strand
GCCGATTACGAGGGGCTCCGAGCGTCACGGCCGCTAGACTCGGCCAATGCATGACTTCGGACGTGCTCTGCGGGGGCAATTTCGGCTCGAGCCGGGGGTTGACTTCCTCAACCACGGCTCTTTTGGGGCGGCGCCAGTCGAAGTCCTCGACGCAGCATCGCGCTGGCGCGAGCAGATGGAAGAAAATCCGGACCATTTTCTACGCGACGTGCTGCCGGGGGCGCTGCGAAACGCCGCCAGCGATCTCGGTCGATTCATCGGCGCCCGCGGCGAGGATCTCGCGTTCGTCGAGAACGCCACCAGTGCGATTAATGCCGTGCTGCGTTCGCTCGACTTCAAGCCGGGCGACGAAATCCTGATCAATAGCCAGAGCTACGGCGCCGTGCGACAAGCCGTGCGGCACATTTGTGAGCGCACCGGTGCCAAGGCAGTTGAACCGCACATTCAGATCCCGGTCACCGAGCCTGCTCAGCTCGTCCCCGCAGTCAGCGCGCGCACGCGACTCGTCATCGTCGACCACATCTCGTCCCCCACTGGCCTCGTATGGCCCGTGGAAAAGATCGTCGCCGCCGCGCGCGCGCGTGGCGCGTTGGTACTGGTTGACGGCGCGCACGCGCCAGGGCAACTAGATTTGAATGTCCCGGCGTTCGGCGCCGATTGGTACACCGGGAACTGCCACAAGTGGCTCTATGCGCCGCGCGGATGTGCTTTCCTTTGGGCCCGCTCGGATCGGCAGGCGCAGGTCCATCCGCTCGCGATCTCGCACGGCTACAGCAAGGGATTCACGGAGGAATTCGACTGGCCGGGAACGCGCGACTTCTCGCCCTGGTTGGCAGCCACTGCGGGTATTCGTTTCATCCGGGAACTTGGTCCAGATGCGGTACGCCGCTATTGCCATGACCTCGCGATAGCGAGCGCCGAAAAGATCTCACGCGCCTGGCATCAGCCGCTCGCGGGCCCGCCGACGATGCACGGCTCGCTGATGGCTATCCGCTTGCCGGAGTCCTACCAGCGTGGCGGCGCGACTCGTGAGATCGCCCGCAGAGTGCAGTCCGAGTTCATGGACCGCCACCGGATTGCCGTCGCCGTCATGCCGATCGACGGCGCGCTCTGGGCACGCATCTCGGCGCAGATCTACAACGGTCCGGAAGACTACGAACGCCTAATCAAAGCGGCTCTGGATTAGTCAGCCGTTGCGCCGCTCGCCTTGATCACGCGAGCCCATTTCTGCGACTCCGCAGCAATCCAGCGCTGGAAATCGGACGGACTGCTCGCCACGACATCAAAGCCTTGCTTTCCAAGCAGGCCCTTAACATCGGGCGCCGTCATGCCGCGAATCGTTTCTGTGCTTAATCGTGCAAGTACTTCTGGTGGCGTACTCGCTGGCGCTAGAAGACCTATCCATGCCAGCGATTCGAGCTGCGGATAACCAAGCTCCGACACGCTCGGAACGTCCGGCGCAAGCTCACTCCGCTTGCTGGCAGTGACTGCGAGTGCCTTCATCTTCGCTGCCTTCACGTGTGGAAGCACGCCGGGAATGATGGCGAACATCGCCTGGATATTCCCCGCGAGCATGTCAGTCACCGCCGGTGGGAAACCGCGGTACGGAATGTGGACCGCGTGGATCTTCGCTTCGGTCTTCAGCAACTCCATGGTCAGGTGCGAGGCGCTGCCGCTGCCCACCGACCCATACGAAATACGACCGGGATTGGCGCGCGCGTAGTCGATGAACGCTTTGAACGTATCGAGCTTGAGCTCCGGAACTACGACCAGCATCTGCGGCGCGGACGCAAGCAATGAGATCGGCGCGAAGTCCTTCTCCGGATCGTACGGAAGCGATCGGTAGAGATACTTATTGGTCGCGACCGGGCCGTTGATGCCGACGAACAGCGTGTAGCCATCGGGCGCGGCCTTTGCGACCGCTTCCGCGGCGATATTCCCGCCGGCCCCTGCGCGGTTTTCGATGACGACCGGTTGACCGAACGCCCCTTGGAGCTTCGTGGCGAGCGTGCGTGCAACGATGTCCGGCGTTGACCCGGGCGGCGTCGGAGCGATTAGGTGAACCGGTCGCGTTGGATAGGACTGGCCGCTCGCCGCAGCCGCGACAAACGCCAAGGCCAGGAGCAACCAGCGTTTCAGATCTTCTCCGTTTCGCCGCCGCGGGGCTGCCAGACGAGCAGCCGCCGCTCGGCGAGCGTCACAGCCCAGTCGAGAAGCAATGCGAACACCGTCAGCACAAGGATGCCGGCGAACACCGCATTGATGTCGAACGTGCCTTCCGCCTGCAGGATGAGGTAGCCCACGCCACGCGAGGAGCCCAAGTACTCGCCGACCACCGCGCCGACGAAAGCAAGGCCAACCGAGTTATGCAGGCTCGCGAAGACCCAGCTCATCGCACTGGGTACGTAGACATGACGGAGGAGCTGCCGATCGCTCGCGCCGAGAATGCGAGCGTTGGCGACCACGGTATAGCTGACCTCCCGCACACCTTGGTAGACGTTGAAGAAGACGATAAAGAAGACCAGTGTCACGCCAAGCGCCACCTTGGAGCCAATATCGAGTCCGAACCACACGGCAAAGATCGGCGCAAGGATCACGCGCGGCATGGAGTTCAGCGCTTTGATGTAGGGATCGAATAGTGCGGAGGCTATCGGCGAAAGGGCTAGCCAGAGTCCCATGCCGAGCCCTAGCGCCGTGCCGATCACGAAGGCGAGCAGCGTCTCGAGCAATGTCACCCAGAGATGCGAGTAGATCATGCCGGAGGCGAACCAGTCCCATGTCCGCTCAAACACCTTGACCGGCTCGCCGAAGAAGAACGCCGCCTTGTGCGGATCGTCGAAGTAGATCGGTGGTAGAAGCGTCGGGCTGGTTGCCACGTACCAAATCGCCAGAAAGGCGATGAGCAGCAGGAGCTGCCCGACTCGCAGGATCCTATTGGAGCTGCTGGGCATAACTCTTCAGTACCTCTTCCTTCATCGCATGCCAGATCAGGGAATGCAGCTCGATGAAGCGTGGCGTGAGCCGGATTTCCGCAACGTCGCGCGGCCGCGGCAGGTCGATGGGGAATTCCCCAATAGGATGCGACGCCGGACCGGCGGAGAGCACGATGACGCGATCCGAGAGCGAGATCGCCTCCTCCAGGTCGTGCGTGATGAAGAGCACCGACTTGCGATTCGCCGACCAAAGCTCGAGCAAGTGGTTTTCCATCAACTGCCGCGTCTGGATATCGAGCGCCGAGAACGGCTCGTCCATCAGGATGATCTGCGGATCGAGTATCAGCGTCTGGGCAAGCGCGACTCGCTTGCGCATGCCGCCTGAAAGCTGATGCGGGTAGCGATCGCCGAAGCCCCGCAGGCCGACACGCTGCAACCAGTCGTCCGCGCGTGCAACCGCCTCGGACCGTTCGACACCTCTGAATTCGAGGCCTGCGGTTACGTTCGCTCGGGCCGTGCGCCAAGGCATAAGCGCTTCGCTCTGGAAGAGGTAGCCGGCCTTGGTATTCAGGCCATCGAGGGATGCGCCCAGCACCTCCACTCTTCCACCGGAGGGCCGCAGGAGCCCGGCGGCAATGTTGAGCAGCGTCGACTTGCCGCAACCCGTCGGACCCACTACTGAAACGAATTCCCCCGGCTGAACGCGCAGCGTAGTCTCGCGTACGGCCGTATAGCGCTCCCCATCCGGTGACAGGAAGGTCACCGTGACCTGCTCTAGCGCGAGGGCGGGCGCTGCCGCGGCCATCGTGCTACTTCTTCTTGTCGAGCTTGGCGTGCGCCTTCTTCACGAACTCGTTCGTGTACGTCTGCGCGAGATTGATCTCGGCCGGCTTCACCGCGGGATTGAATGAGGCAAGCGCTTTCAGCGTTGTCTTTGCACCCGCTTCCGGAAAGTAACCGTCTTTCGAGTATGCGGTACGCACGTTGTTGTAGGCGAAGAGGTACATCGCCTTGTCACCGAGGAGATACTCCTCCGGCACCGTGGCGAGGATCTGCTGGGGAGATGCGTCCTGCATCCAACGCAACGTGCGCACCGTTGCGTTGACCAGCGCCTGCACGGTGTTCGGGTTCTTGCGGACGAAGTCCATTGGTGCATACAGGCTTGCCGCCGGCATCGGTCCACCGAAGATCTTCGCTGTGCCTTCAGGCGTCCGGGTCTCCGCAATCACTTTAACCTTGCCGGCCTTTTCGAGCATCGTCACCGCAGGATCAGTCTGCGAGATGACGTCCACCCTGCCCTGGTCAACTGCAGCCACGACCGTCGCGCCGGCGCCAATCCCGATCACGGCAAAGTCTGTCGGCTTCAATCCGCCCTGCGCCGCGAGGTAGTTGATCACCATGTTCGTGCTCGAGCCCGGCGCGCTGATACCGACCTTGAGGCCCTTCAAATCTTTAGGCGACTTGTACTGGCCTGCCAGCTTGCTAGAGATCGCGACCGTGATCTGAGGCGCGGCGCCGGTCAGCACAAAGGCCTGAAAGTTCTGCTTCCGCGCCTGCATGTTGATGGTGTGCTCGTACGCGCCCGCAACCACGTCGGCACTGCCGCCAACCACCGCCTCCAGCGAACGCGTGCCGCCGGGGAAGTCGCTGATGCGGACGTTTAGGCCTTCGTCTTTGAAGTAGCCCAGGCGCTCGGTGAGCGTAAGGGGCAGGTAGTAGAGCGCGGTCTTGCCACCCACTGCAATGTGCACATCCTGCTTTTCGAGCTGCGCATGCGCGATCGGCGACAGCGCGAGCGCGGTTACAAAGAGTATTGCCTTCATTGACCCCTCCTAGATTTCGCGCCGTTCGAGCAGCGCCTGTGAAATGGTACCCGCGTCGACGTACTCAAGCTCACCGCCGAGCGGAACACCGCGCGCGATCCGGCTCACCTTGATGCCGCGCACGCGAAGCATCTCCGCGATGTAATGTGCCGTAGCTTCGCCCTCGTTCGTGAAGTTCGTGGCGAGGATCACCTCGCGTACATTGCCATCGCTTGCGCGCGCCTGTAACCGGTCGAGACCGATATCGCGTGGCCCCACACCGTCGAGCGGCGATAGCCGGCCCATCAGCACGAAGTACATGCCGGAATAGGAAAGCGTCTGCTCGACCATGGCCAGGTCCGCGGGCGTTTCGACCACACAAAGCAATGAAGCATCGCGACGCGGCGAGCTGCACAGAGAGCAGACTTCCTCCTCGGTGAAGTTGTTGCATTGGGCGCAGCGGCGTACGGTGGCGAGCGCTTCCTGGAGAGCCTGCGCAAGCTGGTCGGCGCCGGCGCGATCGTGCTGCAGGAGCTGGTAGGCCATGCGCTGAGCAGAACGGGGACCGACACCCGGCAGCACGCGCAGGGCTTCGATCAGCCGTTCGAGGCCCTTGGCCGACGGGACTCCGTTGCGATTCAAAACGGCAGCTTGAACCCGGCCGGCAGGCCGAGCCCCGCGGTCATGCCGCTCATCTTCTCGGCGATGGTCGCTTCGACTTTGCGCGCGCCATCGTTGAACGCGGCGGCGACGAGGTCCTCGAGCATCTCGCGATCGTCCGCGACGAGCGAAGGATCGATGGCGACGCGCTTCACTTCGTATTTGCAGGTCATCTGGATCTTGACCATCCCGGCGCCCGATTGCCCCTCGACTTCCAGCGTCGCGAGGCTCTCCTGCATGCGGCGCATGTTCTCCTGCATCATCTGCGCCTGCTTCATTAACTGTCCGATGTTGCCTTTCATTTGCGGTCTTCCTTGATTGTCGAGTCGACCACCTTCGCATCGAAGAGGTTGACGAGATCCTTGACGAAGCCATCGGACTTCACCGCCTGGGTAGCCTCGGCGCGCCGCGCCTCGCGCTCGCCCGCTTCCAGTGCAGCCGCGCTAGTGCCCGCCGTTTCGCCGGTGCTCACCTTGAGCGTCACCGTGCCGCCGACATGCTGCTCGAGCGCGCTCTTGAGCTTATCCGTGTAGGTGCGCTCGGCGAGATAGGCCTTTGCTTTCGGCACCATAAGCTCGAAAGTACTGCCGTCGCGCCGTTGCAGCTCGGCATTCCGCGCGAGCTCCCGCGCAGCACCGGCGAGCGAAAGCTGCTGGACGAGCTCAGGCCAACCGGACGCAGCCTTCGGCGTGTCAGCCTTCGCTGCCGGGCGCTTGGCGGCTGGGGCGGAGGCAACCTGTGCGCCGCCGTCCGGGCGGAACGCGAGCATGCGAAGGAGCGTCATCATGAAGCCGCCGTGCTCGTCCGGGGCGAGCGGGAGGTCTTCGCGGCCCTGGAGTGCAATCTGGTAGTAAAGCTGAACCGACTCGGCGTCGATGGCCGCGGCGAGCTCGCCCAGTCGCGCACGATCCGGTTCGTCCGCGAGCGCATCAGGCAGCGTCTGCGCGAGCGCGAGTTTTAGAAGCAGCGAAGCAAGATCGCCCAGCGCCGCATCGAACGAAAGGCTGCGCGCTTGCATGTCGTCTGCGATCTTGAGAACTGCCGCCGCATCGCTTTTCGATATTGCGGCGAGAACATCGAGCAGATATGTGCGGTCGATCGCACCGAGCATGTCGGCCACGCCGCGGGCAGCGATCTTGCCGGCGCCGTGCGCAATCGCCTGGTCGAGCAGCGAGAGCGCATCTCGCATGCTTCCCGCGGCGGCGCGGGCTAGCAGCGCGAGCGCTTCCGCCTCAGCCGGGATCTTCTCCTCGCGCAGGAGGTGCTCGAGGTGCTTCACGATCGCAGCCGGCGGCATCTGCTTGAGGTTGAACTGCAGGCAGCGCGACAGGACGGTCACCGGGATTTTCTGCGGATCAGTTGTCGCCAAGACGAACTTCATGTGCTCGGGCGGCTCTTCCAGCGTCTTCAGCATCGCATTGAACGAATGCCCGGAGAGCTGGTGCACTTCGTCGATGACGTACACCTTGTACCGGCCCTTCGTCGGCGAGTATTGCGCCGTCTCGAGGAGCTGGCGCATCTCATCGACCTTCGTGTTGGTCGCGGCGTCTACTTCGAGCAGGTCGACAAAACGCCCGGCGTCGATCTCGACGCACGCGGAGCATTTGCCGCAGGGCTGCGCAGTCACGCCCGTCTCGCAGTTGAGGCATTTCGCGAGGATACGCGCGAGCGTCGTCTTGCCGACGCCGCGCGTGCCGGTGAATAGATAGGCGTGATGCAGCCGTTTTGCCTCGAGCGCATGCTTCAACGCGCGCACAACGTGCTCCTGACCGACCAGAGTCGAGAAATCCTTCGGTCGCCACTTGCGCGCAAGTACTTGATAGCTCATTGCGTCGAGAGAGATTTGTGGCGAGCCTAACCCCCGGCACTTGCAGGGACCAGCTGTGGCTGCTTCCTTCCGGACCTGACCAGGTTCACCAGACTGCAATGCGGGGAGGCCCGCCACCGACAATTGTATGTCATCGCGGCGACGAGTCAGGCTGCCGTCAGTGGCAAGTCAGGCGCGGGAATGCGCCGAAGGCTAATGTGCAAGCGACGGATCCTCCTCCATCGCGCAAAACGCGATGGTTAACGCGCCCGAGGCCTGAAAGGGTCCTCGGGCGTTTTCTTTTGTAGACTGCCCACCGTGAAAATTAGCGCCCAACTCGCGGTCTGGCTCTGCGCAGCGTTCTGCGTTATCTGCCTGGGCGCCGCGGTCACCGCTCTGTCTGGCGCCCCGTCGATTCCCGACGCCTCGGAACGCGAAACCTCGTACGGCTACGCCGCTTTTTACGGATTTCTCGCCTTTGTTGCTGCGGCCTTCGGGGTGCTTTCCTGGATGATCGTCAAAGGAAAGTTCGGCCCCGTCGAGTAAGAAGTGGCGGAGAGAGTGGGATTCGAACCCACGATACGCTATTAACGTATACACGCTTTCCAAGCGTGCGCCTTAAGCCGCTCGGCCATCTCTCCGCGGCAGACGAATTTTAGCCCCTCCAAAAGAAAAGCCCGCCTTGCGGGCGGGCTTCTCGTGCGCCGGAAAGCCTAGGCGTGCTGGTAGGTCCGGATATCGCGCAGGTGCGTCTCGCGCAGGAAGATCGTGCCGATGATGAGCGACATCACTGCCACGACGATCGGGTACCAGAGCCCAAAGTAGATGTCGCCCGTCGCCGCCACCATCGCGGTGGCCGTCAGGGGCAGCATCCCGCCGAACCAGCCGTTGCCGATGTGGTATGGCAGAGACATGGACGTGTAGCGGATCTCGGTCGGGAAGAGCTCGACCAGGAACGCCGCGATCGGGCCGTACACCATCGTCACGTAGATCACCATGATGACGAGGATCAATTCCGTCATGAACCAGTTCACCTTGGCCTTGTCCGCGGTCGCCGGCGCACCCGCGGCCTTGAGCGTCGCCGCCAGCTTCGCCTGGTCCCAGCCCTCCACCTTCTCGTTGCCGATGGTGGTGGTCACTTTGCCGGCAGGTCCGTCCATCGATTTGAACGAGAGCCCGGCTTTCGTCAGGTAGTCCTTGACCCGATCGCAATCGGAGAACTTGCTCCACGGTCCGACGAATATGTGGAACTCGCAGTCCGCCGGGTTCGCTGCGACCGAGATCGGGGTCTTCTGCGCGAACTGCTCGAGCGCCGGATTCACGTAGTGCGTGAGCAGGCCGAAGAGCGGGAAATAGGTCAGTGCCGCGATCAGGCAGCCCGCCATGATGATCTTTAGCCGCCCGATCTTGTCCGACAGCCAGCCGAAAACTATGAAGAACGGCGTACCGATGAGCAGCGACAGGCCGATCAGCGTGTAGGTCGAGACGTAGTCGAGCTTGAGCGTGATCGTCAGGAAGAAGAGCGCGTAGAACTGGCCCGTGTACCAGACCACGCCCTGCCCCGCGGTCGCGCCGAGGAGCGCGAGCAGCACGTACTTGTTGTTCGGATACTTCAAGAAGCTGTCGGTGAGCGGCTGCGTCGAGCCTTTGCCTTCCGCCTTCATCTTCTGGAACACCGGTGATTCCTGGAGCCTGAGCCGGATGTACACCGAGAAGATCAGCAGGATGACCGAGACCCAGAACGGGATTCGCCAGCCCCATTCAGCGAACGTCTTGGCGTCCATGTTGCTGCGGCAGAGCCAGATCACCAGGAGCGCAAGGAACAGTCCCAGCGTCGCCGTGGTCTGGATGAAGCTCGTGTCGTAGCCGCGACGGTCGTTCGCCGCGTGCTCCGCCACGTAGGTCGCCGCGCCGCCGTATTCGCCGCCGAGCGCGAGGCCTTGCACGAGCCGCAGCGTCACCATCAGGATCGGCGCGAGCCAGCCAACGGAAGCGTACGTAGGCAGGAGACCGACCAGGAAGGTCGACGCGCCCATGAAGATGATCGTGATCAGGAACGTGTACTTCCGGCCGACCAAGTCGCCGATGCGGCCGAAGACGAGCGCACCGAAGGGCCTGACGAGGAAGCCTGCCGCGTAGGCGGCGAACGCCGAGAGAAGCGCGGCGGTCTGGTTACCTGGGGGGAAAAATAGTGCCGCGAAGAACGGGGCCAGCACTGCGTACAGGTAGAAGTCGTACCACTCGAAGACCGTACCCAGCGATGACGCAAAGATTACGCGTTTCTCGTCAGCGCTGAAGTCCGCGTGATGAGCCGGTGCGTTTGCAGCCATGAGGCCCTCCCCTCTTTATGTTGTGTTGCTACGTTCCTCTTATTGACCTTTCGCGCGCCGTAGACCCTTGGAGCGCCGGTGGATTATCAGCCAACGTTCCCAATTGCACAAATTCGGGCGGCCGGATTTACCTGACCTGTCGCAGCTGATCCAGGATCGCCGGATTCTCGAGGGTCGACACGTCCTGCGTGATCTGCTCGCCCTTCGCGATCGCTCGCAAAAGGCGCCGCATGATCTTGCCGGAGCGCGTCTTCGGCAGGTTGTCGCCGAAGCGGATGTCCTTTGGCTTGGCTATCGCACCGATTTCCTTGCCCACCCAGTCGCGCAGCTCCTTCGCGATCCTCTGCGCCTCTTCGCCGGTCGGAAGCGGACGCTTCAGTACGACGAACGCGCACACCGCTTCGCCCGTCAGGTCGTCCGGGCGTCCAACCACCGCCGCTTCGGCAACCAGCTGCGTGTGAGCCACCAGCGCTGATTCGATTTCCATCGTGCCGAGGCGATGCCCCGACACATTCAGCACGTCGTCGATGCGACCGACGATGCGGAAATAGCCTTCTTCGTCGGTGCTTGCGCCGTCACCCGCGAGATAGAGCTTCTTCCCAAACTCGTCGGGCCAATAGGTCTTGACGTAGCGATCCGGATCGCCCCAGATCGTCCGCAGCATCGAAGGCCACGGGCGCTTGATCACCAGGATTCCGCCCTTGCCTCTGCCGACCGGATGCCCGGTCTCGTCGACGATGTCGGCAAAGATTCCCGGCAGCGGCAGCGTCGCCGAGCCTGGCTTGGTCGGTGTCGCGCCCGGGAGCGGCGTGATCATGTGTCCGCCGGTTTCGGTCTGCCACCAGGTGTCGACAATCGGGCAACGCCCGCCGCCGACGGTCTCGTGGTACCACATCCAGGCTTCCGGATTGATCGGCTCGCCGACTGTGCCGAGGATGCGCAGGCTCGAGAGGTCGTACTTCTTCGGCATGTCGCCGCCCGCTTTGATGAGGGAGCGGATCGCGGTAGGCGCGGTATAAAAGACGTTGACCTTGTGGTCCTGGATGACTTTCCAGAAACGTCCCGCGTCCGGATAGGTCGGCACGCCTTCGAAGACAACTTCAGTGGCGCCTACGGCGAGTGGTCCATACGTGATGTAGCTGTGGCCGGTGACCCAACCCACGTCGGCCGTGCACCAGAAAATATCGCTCGCCTTGTTGTCGAACACCCACTTCATCGTGAGTGCGCACCAGAGGAGATAGCCGCCCGTGGAGTGCTGGATGCCTTTCGGTTTTCCGGTCGAGCCCGATGTGTAGAGGATGAAGAGCGGATGCTCGGCGTTGACGTTCACCGGGTCGCAGGTCTCCGGCTGGCCCTTCACGGCGTCGTCCCACCACTTGTCGCGCGGCGCCTGCATCGGCACCTTGCTGCCGGAGCGCTTGTAGACGAAAACGTCTTTCACCTTCTCGCAGCCACCCATGGCGAACGCTTCGTCGACTACCGGTTTCAGCGGAATCTCTTTCCCGCCACGGAATTGCCCGTCGGCGGTGATCACCGCGGTCGCGCCCGCATCGATGATCCGCTCCTGCAAGCTTTTGGCAGAGAAACCGCCGAACACGACCGAGTGTGTTGCGCCGATGCGCGCGCAAGCCTGCATCGCGACCACGGCTTGGATCGACATCGGCATATAGATGAGCACCCGATCGCCGACCTTGATGCTGCGCGACTTGAGCGCGTTGGCGAACTGGCAGACCTGCTTGTGCAGATCCTGGTAGCTGATCTTCGTGACTTTGCCGTCGTCCGCCTCGAAGATGATCGCGACCTTGTTCGGCTGCGTCTTCAGGTGCCGGTCGAGGCAGTTGTACGAAGCGTTGAGCTCGCCGTCGTAGAACC
>Ga0310810_10009210_pt1 | contig 11404 bp, 15 predicted proteins | sample NCmetagenome_FD_207641 | JGI IMG/M metagenome (GOLD analysis project Ga0310810, IMG submission 207641) | Soil microbial communities from experimental microcosm in Duke University, North Carolina, United States - NC | ecosystem: Engineered > Artificial ecosystem > Soil microcosm > Unclassified ... | reverse complement strand
CGATGCCGATCGTGGCGATGGTCATGGGCGCCTCCCTGGCTCACGAATGGTCTTGCCGCCGCAGCATCCCACGCGACCGCTGACGGGGCGGACCATCCCATTAGCTCTACCATCACCCTCGATCAGAACGCGAAGCATGAGCGGCTGGTAGATGTGGGACATCCGCATCCGGCTTTTCAGGAAGGCTTGAAGTTCGCGGAAAGCGGCGGATTCAGTCATTTGATGACTGATCCGCGCTTGCGGAAATCCTACCGAGCATCGGGCCAGCGAAAATCGACTTGCCGGATCCCTGCGCCTCGACGGCCACGGTCCGCGTCAGCGTCCGCGCGCCGACTGTCGCCTTGATCGTATATGAGCCGGGCGCGAGCTTCGCGAGCAGTATCGGTCCCATCATCGTTGTCTCGAAAACCGGCTCGTTCTTACCCGACTCGATCACGAGCACCGACGCCGGAAAGATAGTCACCCGACTCCGCCGCGGTAACGACCTTGACGTTGTAGTCGTGCTCCTTGGCGCGAAGTTCTTCACGCTCGTCGGTACCGATCCCTCCAGATATGTAGGAAACGTCGGCCGCTCGCGCGATGGCAGCGAGCGTCACCATCGCAACGAGCATCGTCGCGCGGCATAGATACTTAGCGGTCCTCAATTCCATCGCGCGAGCAACGCCATGTCGATGGCGGCGTCATCGGGCGCACCCATCGCTCGAACACGACCCGGCAAGGACACGCCACTTCCAGACGATATCCGTTCGGCGTCGGGGCACTCGCGTTTGCGTGCAGTTCACCGTGCGGACGGTGAAGCGTCACGAACTGTTCAAAATCCGAGAGTAGTGACAGAGAGTTCATTCGTTGATAGCCCGGTTGCTCACTCAGTCAGCGTGGTTTCGGCGGCGCTGATCGAGGCGGTCCCGGCCGTCGAGTAGATCGGCTCGGTACAGTTGGCCGTAGTAGCCTTCGAAGTTCTGGCGCGATCCGCGTTTTCTCACCGGCTCGTCCCCAATGCGCTCCGTCGGTGGCGCGCACGAAGACGGAACGCGAGCACCAGCATGATCAAGCCGAAGACGATGGCATAGCCCCCGATGATCCATACAAGAGTCAATATGCCGAGCGCCGGCACGATGACAAGAATCAGACCGAAAACGACAGATAGTATGCCGTTCAAGATCAGAAGCCACTCACCGTGGGCACGATGAAGATGAACCGCGGCGACGATCTCCAGCACGCCCGTCACAATCGCCCAGGCGCCGATCATCAGTGTTAGAACCACCGCCGTCGGGCCGGGAAGAACGAACGCGACGACGCCCGCCGCGATCCCGGCTAAACCGCGTAGTAATAGCGAGCCGAAGCGCTCATGGTGCTCCGCCGCCTTGACCCCGGCGACGATCGCCAATACTCCGTCAACGAGCGCATAGACGCCGAAGAGTGCGATGAGGAACGCGACGGTTAGCCCCGGCACGGCAAACGCCGCTATCCCGAACAGCACCGCCAGCGCGCCCCGCAATGCCAGCACCCACCAGTTACGGATGAGGACTATGGCGACCGGCATCACGCCCCCCTTCACTACCGTGGTGACATGAAACTACGCCTTCGCGACATCGTCCGCACCTGCGTCGCGACGGTTACTCGATCACTTGATCCGCCCGTGCGAGAACAGACGACGGAATTGTGAGGCCGAGCGTTTTCGCGGTCTTCATGTTGATCACCAACTCGAACTTCGTCGGCTGCGCCACGGGAAGGTCGGAGGGCTTGGCGCCCTTGAGGATCTTGTCCACGTAGGTAGCGGCGCGCCGAAACAAGTCGGCAAGATCTGGTCCATAGGACATAAAACCACCGGCATCGACGAACTCTCGCTGCGGGTACACGACCGGTAGCCGGTTTTTCGCCGCCAGGTCCACGAGGCGTCTTCGCTCACTGAACAACATGGCGCTTGTCAGAACAGTCACAGCTTCCCCGCGCGCTGTGGTGATGTCCGAGAATACCCGGTCAAAATCGCCAGGACCTCGGGCCTCGACGAATTGAAGCCTCACCCCGAGCGCGCGTGCCGCGACTTCGGCGCCCTTCAGCATGTCCTTTTCCGTGCGTTCGCCGACGACACCTGGCTGCCGGAAGACGGCGACCCGGGTGACGCCCGGAACGGCGTGCTTGAGCTGCTCCAGACATTTGCCGACGAGCTCCGGGTTGAGATTCGACAACCCCGTGATATTGCCGCCCGGCCGCGTAAGGCTGGTGACCAGCCCGTCCGTAACGGGATCGGGATCGGAAGAGAAGACGATGGGGAGGGTCCTCGTCGCTTGCTTGGCGGCCAACGCCGGGGGTGTGGCTCCTCCGGTCACGATCACATCAACCTTGAGCGCAATCAGCTCGGCCGCAAGCGCGGGAGCCGCTCGAGCTTCCCCGCGGCATCTCGATATTCGATCACGACGTTGCGACCCTCGACGTAACCGAGGTCGCGCAGTCCTTGGCGGAAGGCCTCGTGCAGGTGGAGATTGGGGGCGGCATTGAGCGACAGGAAGCCTATTCGAGGGACCTTGGCCGCCTGCTGCGCCTCGAGAGCAAGCGGCGCAGCGAGGATGGCTCCAAGGCCAGTGACGAAGGCGCGGCGGTTCACTCTATAACCTGATCCGCCGCAGCAGGAGCGACGGCATGATCATTCTTTCAGGGCCTTGGAAGTTTGGAGATCGATCGAGAATTTAAAACCGCGACGTGTAAGCATGCGCAGATGCAACGCGGTTACTCAGTCAAACGAAAGAGGTAGCGGCCCTCGCGCCGAATGTCGGCACTGCGTGCCACTATCGTCCTCATGTCGTCGGTCACGTTCAGGACTCGGCCAGAGAGGTCATCCGCTTCACCAGACGCCAGGAACGTGACCCAGCGCGCCGCTAATTCCGGGGAGTTGAGGCGTTCACTATCGAGCACCGCTTTGAGTTCGGGCAACCACTGCCTCGCTGCCGGCGAGTGTGCGGCTTCTTCGAGCAGCGCCGTTCGGACGAATCCCGGTCTCAACCCAAAGACGCGAACCCCATGTGCCGCCGCCATCGCCGCGAGATTTTCGTTCAAGACAATTACGCCGGCCTTGCTGCTGCTGTAGGCGGATGCATAGGGCGACGGCGCGCTCTCGGGACGCGTATGGATGCCGAAGGCGCTTACCACGTTGATAATTCTGCCGCGCTGGCGAGCGATCATTCCCGGCAGGACAGCTCGAGCGCAGAGAAACGTCCCGAGGAGATTCGTCGTGACATCGTGCCACCAAATCTCGGGAGCTACCTCCCCATACGATGGCTGGCGGATGCTCGCATACAAGGACGGTGAACACGTCCGACTCGTCTCACGGAACGGCCGCGACCACACCGAGCGGTTCGCGGAGATAGCGAATACCCTCGCGTTGCTCCCGGCGCCCACGCTGATTCTTGACGGCGAAATCTGCGCCTTCGACACGAACCTCGTCTCACATATCTACCTCCTGGATGCCGCGTCAGAGCACCTGGCCACGCCGCCCGTCTTCATGGCTTTCGACTGCATGTACCAGCGCGGGCGCGATCTTCGGAACAAGCCGTTGTCGTACCGGCGTGACGTGCTTGAACACATCGTCGGTGACGGCCATCACATCTACGCCGCACGCCGCCTACATCCGCACGGGCTAGACGCATGGGCCGCAGTCAAACAGCGTGGCTATGAAGGGCTCGTCGCGAAGCGCGACGCCTCTGTTTATCGTGCCGGGCCGACGCGCGACTGGTTGAAGGTCAAAGTACGGCACGAGGGCCGCTTCGTCATCGTTGGCCTTGACGTGCCACTCGCAGGCGCCTGTTCGCTGCTGCTCGCTGCGCGCCAGGGACGCAAGCTCGTCTACGTCGGTCGCTGCGAGTGGGGCGTGAGCCGTCGAGTCGTCGCCGAGCTACGCGAGCGATGCACGCTGCTGTCGAGCCCGGTGTGTGAGGGCGCGGAGCGCAGCCGGCGCGTCGTGTGGCTCGGTCCGGAGTTCACCGCCGAGGTTCAGTACAACGAATTGATGCAGGGCCGATTGCGCGATGCGGTGCTGCGGGCCGTTCACGTTCGACGCGGCGACACATAAGCGAAGCACGCCTGTCGGTCAGCTTTACAGAATCGTGACCTCGCTCACCGCACGTCAGAATTTAGCCGGATGCGCCATGGCCTGCTTCTTGCCGCACCGCACGGAGTTCGCTTCCGTGCCGACCACATCGGCACTGCGACTACATGCGAGCAGTGGAGGTACGCATGAACGTTCGCGCTGCCGTCCTCGCTGGTTCACTCATCATCCTGACTCTCGTCTTCGTCTACACGGGCACGGCGAGCGCCACGTGGGCGAACGGAGACGAGACGACATACAACCAGAATGCTTGGGGCACCGGAGGAAGCGCGAACAGCATCCTTATCGCAAATGCCGCGAGTGTGTACTCGGGGTCTGGCGGGTTCTTGATCGGCCGTCCTAATCCACTATTCTCGGCGCTCTGGACCGACCTGCCCACCCTTAGTGACTACATGCCCGCCACCGGGTCCGTTGGTGCATTCACCGCGGATTACCTCAATCCGACGACCACCTCAGCCGGAGTATTCGGCGGCAATGTCGCGGCGCTCAAACTCAACGTCGATTTCTCTGACGCAGGCATCTTAGTTGGCACATCAGGAATCGCCTTCGGCGATCTCGTGCTTGAGAACCTCAGCCTGACCGACCTGAACAGTTTGACCGTGCGCCAGTTTCTTGACATCGTGAACATCGCCGTCGGCGGTGGCACGACAACCGATAACATTGCGGCCCTCGATCAGATCACTGCGCAGCTCAACGCTTCATTCTTCGGTGGCACGCCCGATCAGTTCGCCCAAGACCATCTCGTCGCACCCACCGCTGCCGTGCCCGAGCCGTCCAGTCTGCTGCTTCTTGCAGTCAGCGTGCTCGGGTTGGAGTTCCGCGTTCGGCGGCTCACGCAGCGTCGCTGATCGCGTTCGCCCAGGATGAGGGCCGCGTGACAGGAACTCGGACGCTATCGCGGCGAGTCGTCCTTCAACGTCCAGTCGTGCGGTCCGGGCTCGCCGACTTCAAGCCGTCGTAGCGCATCACTGGCTGCCTGCTGCACCGCCTGCCACGGGCTGAGCGCCCACGCGGCACCGGCGTGCGCTGTGAGTGAATGCTCGAAACCCTCGGGGAAGAACATCGCTCGCCAACCTTGGCCGTCGTATCGACGTAGCTCGAGATCGTATCCCTGCCGCGCCATGCCAGCGACGATATGACCGATTCCCGGCCACGAGTCCAACCAGCGGTGAAGCAGCTGGACTTCCGGCTCGCGTGGCTGGACGGCAAGGAAGCCGAGCGCGGCACGGAGCAGGCGCGCGCGCTGATCGAGCATGGCGCTGAGTGTACGGCTATGGTAACCGCGCCGGTCTTGTCCAGTCGATCAATCCACGTTCTGCGACAGAGCGAACGCACCGGTCGCGCCAATCTGCGGCGCCGTCATGCCCGTCGCTGGCACCGTGTCTGCACCGTGACTCGCTGAGGGAGAGGCCAATGGCAAAACGGCGCTCGGGGCGACGGACGACGGTCAAGAACCGCGCTGGGACGTTCTACGCAAAGCGTGCGCCGCGCGGCCGGTTTAAGGAAATGGATGAAAAAGGGCGCTCGCTGAAGGCGGATCGCCGGACCACGGCGAAGAAGTCGACGAAGTCGGGCTACGGTGACCGTGGCGACCGGCGGCGCGCGGCGTAGCTCAACGGCCGTGGTGACCGCCCCGCAGCTACATGCTAACGGGCGTTCGTCGTGAAGTACGAAAGCGAAGCCGCACACGCCGCCATCCGTAAGAAACTCGCGCGTGGCGAACTACGCGGCGGCACGCCGGAGACCATCTGGGGTGGAAAGGCCACGGCCCAGACCGATTGCAGTGCATGCAGTCAGCCGATCTCACTCCACGACATCCAGTACGAAGTCGACTATCCCGGCACCCGCACCGCTATGCGGTTCCATCAGGCGTGCCTTTTGATCTGGGACCGCTACCGCAACGAGTACCCGCCGTCCGCGGGCGTGGCCTAACTTCCGCGCGAGGTCCATCAGGCGACCGGCTTCAGCACCTTGACGCGCTCCGTTCATCCAGCGCCACTCGCTCGCTTCTCATCGCGAGCGGGATCGTTCGCTATGACTCCGCGTGACTTCGCTGCGACAATGCGGACAGATCACCGCCTCCGAGCGGATGGTTTCGGCGCAGAACGGACAAGCGATCCGATACTCCTCCTCGTCGTCGACATGCGGACCCAGCCCGAAGAGAAGCAGAAAGACCGGTACCGGCGAGACGATAAGCGACAAAATTCCCCAGCCACCGCTGCGGTTGAGGCGGATCGCGTAGCAGCCAGCGCCAACCGCGGCAAGAATCCAACCCAAGAACGACGATGGCCGCGACGCCGAGGACGACGAGTTCCTGAAGGCCGAGCGTTTTCACGAATCGAGTGTCAGTTCCACCAGCCGGCGCGCTCAAGATCCTGTCGCAGCTTCAGCGCCTTCGAGAGTTCCTGTTTCACCGTCGGCCACGTCTCAGGCGCCCAGGTCTGGTCAACATCGTGCGGATGATCAGTTCGACGCGGACGTGGGCAAGGAGGAATGGCAGTCGCCTGGACATTAGACCCCGAGGCTACCTCAGCGAACTGTCCGGCTTCAAGCCGCCACGACGGCCCAGGAAGCTTCAGCGACTTCGCGCGGCCGATCGAACTACACCTTCGAGGGCCTGCAGCGCGAGGAGCTGGAGCCCACTGGCCAGCGCAATGGCGGATATGGCGCGCCCGATTCCCTTGTGCCTTGTTGTGCCTTGGGCGCTGCGTTCTGAGGGACTGAGCGCGCCGAGAGTCCGTTCCAGTCCGAATCAAGAGCACGGCAGATCAAGCATTAGCCGCAACTACGTGATCTGCCGCACCCTCTCCGCGCGATTAACAGTCAGGTGCTCTACCGACTGAGCTACCGGGGAATGATCGGACGACGGTGCCTCGCGCATTGTACCGTACGCCGCGGAGCGGGCGAAGTGTGCGGACGGGGCTCGAGACGCGCTAGCGGGCGGCCGACCCGCGGGCGCGGGTCTCGAAGGCGTACGCGCGGCCGGATGGCCGTCGGCGCCGCTCCGTCACGGGCACGCCACGCCGAGCGCGCGCTCGGCGCCAGCGCCAGAGCGAAACCTCGCGTTCGATGCGGGCGACGATCGGTGACAGCGGCCCGAGTCCCACCGGTCCACACCGTAGCTCCGGTCGCACGCACGGAAAAGAAAATTCGTCAGCCGATCTCGCGTCGGCCCTCGAGCGCCTTGGTGAGCGTGACCTGATCGGCGTATTCGAGATCGCCCCCGACGGGCAGGCCACGCGCGATCCGCGTGACGCGCACACCGAGCGGGCGCAGCAGCTTGGCCAGATAGAGCGCCGTGGCCTCGCCCTCGACGTTGGGATTCGTCGCGAGGATCACTTCACGCGCCGGCCCGTCCTCGAGCCGGCTCAGCAGCTCACGCACCTTAAGGTCGTCGGGGCCGATGCCGTCCAGCGGGGACAGCGCGCCGAGCAGCACATGATAGCGGCCCTTGAATTCACCGGTGCGCTCCATCGCGAGCAGATCGTTCGGCTCCTCCACGACGCAGATGACGCCGGCGTCGCGGGCGGGATCGGCGCAGATGCGGCAGGGATCCTGGTCGGTGACGTTGAAGCAGCTCGTGCAGTAGACGATGCGGTCCTTGACCGCCGTCAGCGCGCCGGCCAGCTCGCGCACCTCGTCGACGGGACGTTTGAGCAAAAAGAAGGTCAGGCGCTGAGCGGTCTTGGGTCCGATGCCGGGCAGGCGCTGCAACGCATCGATGAGGCGCGCGACCGGCTCCGGGTAGTACGCCACTAGATACCGAGGCCCGGAATCTTCAGCCAGGCCGTGAGCTTGCCCATTTCCTGCTGGACGAGGTCGCGCGACTTGCGCAGCGCTTCGTTGCAGGCGGCGAGCACGAGGTCCTCTAGCATCTGGGCGTCATCGCGGTTGATGACCTCGGGATCGATCTTGATGGAGGTCAGCTCCTGCTTGCCGTTCGCCTCGACCGTCACCATGCCGCCGCCCGCGGTGGCCTCGACCTTCTTCTTGCCGATCTCCTCCTGCATCGCCAGCATCTGCTGCTGCAGCTTCTGCGCTTCCTTCATCATGTTTCCGAAGCCCTTCACTGGCCTTCTCCTTCCGGCAGGCGCGGCCGGACCGCGACCACCTCGCCCTGGAAGATCTCCTTCGCGGCCCGGACGGCGGGATGGCCGCTCGGCGTCGCGTCGCCCTCCGCCTGCATCGTGATCTCGAGACGCTCGGCGCCGGCAACGTGGCGCCGCACGGCCTGCGTCAACAAGTCCTTGTTCGCGGCATCCGTCAGCATCTCGCGGTGAAAGCCGGTGCCCGAGAGCACGATCGTCAGCGTGCCGCCGCTCACATGCGCCGGCGCGACCTGGGCGAGCATCCCGCCCAGCATCGGCTTCCGTCTGTTGACCTCGTCCACCACGCGCTGCCATCCGACGGCAACCTCGGCGGGCGCGGTGCTCGCCGGGTTCTCGGCGGAGCTCGGCGGGGCGGGCGGTATTGGACGCGACGGTGCGCGCTCGACGGGCGTCGTTGGCGGGCGCTCGACGGGCGCCGTGGGCGGGCGCTCGACGGGCGCCGTGGGCGGGCGGTCGACGGGCGTCGTTGGCGGGCGGTCGACGGGCGCCGTGGGCACTCGCGCGCTCGGCGATTCGGGCCGGCTCGACGGCCCGCGAGACGGCGTGGGCCGAGGCTCGTCCGGGATGAGAGCGCTCTGCAAGGCGGTCGAGGGCGCGACACCACCACCGCCCTGTCGCAGGCGCTGCGCCGCCTCGTCCACGCGCCGCAGCAGCTCCTCGAGTGCGGGCGGCGCCGGGCGCCGCGTCGCACGCACCGTCGCCATCTCGAGCTCCACCCGCGGGTGCGGCGACTCGCGCATGGCCTCATCGGCGTCGAGAAACGCACGCAGCACGTACAGCAGCTCGTCGAGCGTGGTGTCGTCGCCCAGTCGACGCAGCTCGTTGCCTTCGGCGTGACCCACGTCGGTCAGCTTCGCCGTCGGCGCGGCTTTGACGACGAGCGCCCGCCGCAGCAGCTCGATCACGTCCCGCGTGAACGCGGCCAGATCCTCGCCGTCGCGCACGGCGCGATCGACCGCCTCGAGCGCCGCCGCCGTCTCACGCGCGACGAGCGCGCTCGCGAACGCGCGCACCTCCACCGGCGCCGTCACGCCGAGCAGGCGCGCGGTCGCCTCGGCTTCGAGACGCCCGTTGCCGTACGCGATCGCCGTGTCGAGCAGTGAGAGCGCGTCGCGCAGCGAGCCCTCCGCGGCTCGCACGACCGTGGGCAGCGCCGCCGGCTCGAACGGAATCTTTTCTTTCTCGAGAATCGCCTGCAGGCTTGCGCCGAGGTTGTCGGGCGCGATCGGTCGGAAGTCGAACCGCTGCACCCGTGACAGCACGGTCGCGGGGATGTCGCGCGGGTCGGTCGTCGCGAGCACGAACACCACGTGCGCCGGAGGCTCCTCGAGCGTCTTCAACAGCGCATTGAACGCGGGCTCGGTCAGCTGGTGGACTTCGTCGATGATGTACACCTTGAACCGGCCGCGGGCGGGCGCGTACTTCACGTTCTCGCGGAGCGTGCGGATCTCTTCGATGCCGCGATTGGACGCGCCGTCGATCTCGATGACATCGACGGACGCGCCGGCGTCGGCGCACACCACGCATGCGCCACATGCTTCCGGTCCGCTGCGGTCCGGGCACAGCAGCGCCTTCGCGAGCAGCCGCGCCGTCGTCGTCTTGCCGACACCGCGCGGGCCCGCGAACAGATACGCGTGCGCCACGCGTCCGGACGCGAGCGCGTTCCGCAGCGTGCGCGTGATGGCGTCCTGCCCAACGACCGCGTCGAACGTCTGCGGCCGCCACTTGCGCGCCAGGACTTGGTAACTCATACAGTGACCGTGCACCCACCTTCGAACGACCTGTACTGCGAACTCCCCAGGAAACCTGCTCCAGTCAGGTACTCCCACGGCACACGAGAGGGTCGCCTTACCGTTGCTCCCTTCCGGGCCTGGCGGGGTTCGACGATTCTCGTTGCGTGGGGCCCAACCTTCAACGCCGCCCCCTGAGGCTCATTCAACACGGACCGCCCTCGGAATGGGACTTCGACCCCGCTGAAGCGGATTGCGGGTTACAGGGCACCGCTAACTCCCCGTCTAGCACGGCCACGCTGAAGACTTGGCGGAGGGGGCGGGATTTGAACCCGCGGCACAGGGGTTACCCGTGCACGGCATTTCCAGTGCCGCACCTTCGGCCGCTCGGTCACCCCTCCGGACTTCATATTTGCCGTCGAAGCGCCATCGTAGAGCTCCGGCGCTCGGCGGTCGGGCAGAGAACAGTTGGCGCCAATTTAATGGCGGAGGGGAGAGGATTTGAACCCCCGAGGGACTTACGCCCCTATCCGATTTCGAGTCGGACGCCTTCAACCGGGCTCGGCCACCCCTCCGCGAACCGACGATCGTCGACTTTCAAAGAACTGCCGCAAGAGCGCCGCGCTCTCTTCGGCGAGCACGCCGCCGACCGCCGTCGCCCGGTGATTCAACCGGCGGTCGTCGAGCAGCCGGTACAACGACACGACCGCGCCCGCCTTCGGATCGAGCGCGCCGTACACCACGCGAATGACGCGGGCGTGCACCGCCGCCCCGCAGCACATCGCGCACGGCTCGATCGTCGCGTAGAGCGTCGCGCCGCTCAAGCGGTAGTTCCCGGTCTTCGTGCTCGCCGCGCGCAATGCGAGCACTTCGGCGTGCGCGGTCGGATCCGCAAGTGCGACCGGCGCGTTGTGGGCCCGTCCGACAATCTGGCCGTCCATCGTGACGATCGCGCCTACCGGGACTTCACCGACGACGAGAGCCCGCCGCGCCTCGTCGAGCGCCTCCCGCATGAAGGCCTCGTCGAGAGAGTGGTGGGCCCTAGAGGATTCGAACCTCTGGCCTTCGGATTCGTAGTCCGACGCTCTGTCCACCTGAGCTAAGGGCCCCAATGGCGGAGAGGCAGGGATTCGAACCCTGGACAGAGCTTTTGGCCCTGTAACCGCTTAGCAGGCGGCTGCCTTCGGCCGACTCGGCCACCTCTCCGACGAAAAAGCCTCCGTAGTATACACCCCGTTGTTCAGCGCGCCGGCGGGGCGGGCGGCGGCGGCATCGTTCCCGTAGGCACCCAGACCCAGGTGTATGGAGACGGCGCGCGGCCGTCGCCATAGAGCACCCACCGGCCATGCGGATAGGCGACGATGCGTTGGTCGGACGCGATCGTTGCGGCCGGGATCGCTGCCGGCTGGGGCGCGCGCGTGGTCGCGCGAGCGCTCGCACACCCGCCGGCGAGCGCGGCCAGG
>Ga0310810_10009208_pt1 | contig 11405 bp, 9 predicted proteins | sample NCmetagenome_FD_207641 | JGI IMG/M metagenome (GOLD analysis project Ga0310810, IMG submission 207641) | Soil microbial communities from experimental microcosm in Duke University, North Carolina, United States - NC | ecosystem: Engineered > Artificial ecosystem > Soil microcosm > Unclassified ... | reverse complement strand
ATCGCCATGGCTTACGTCGCGCCCGGCGATGCCGAGCCGGGTACGATACTGGCCGTCGAGATCCGGGAGCAGCCCGTCGCCGCCGAGGTGGTGCCGCTGCCGTTCTACAAGCGACCGAAGCCGGCCTAGCGCGGCCCTCGCGGTCGAAGCCGCCACCTGCCAGCAAGGAGGCACGCCCGAGATGGTCCCGCCGGACCTGCGCTATACGAAGGACCACGAGTGGGTCCGCGTCGAGGGCGACACGGCCACGATCGGCGTCACCGACTTCGCCGCGAGCCAGCTGGGCGACGTCGTGTTCGTCGATCTCCCGGCGGTCGGGAAGGCGGTCGAGCAGTTCGCGACCTTCGGGGTCGTCGAATCGGTCAAGGCCGTCAGCGACCTGTATGCGCCGGTCGCGGGCGAGGTCGTCGAGGTCAACGCGGATCTCGGTTCGAAGCCGGAGCTGGTGAACAGCGACCCGTTCGGCGACGGCTGGATGATCCGGGTCAAGGTCGGTGACGCAGGCCAGCTCGGCGAGCTCCTCGACGCCGCGGCCTACGAGAAGCTGACCGCGGAGGCCTGACCGACCTTGGCCTACGGCCCGCACACGCCGGCCGATCGCCAGCGCATGCTGGCGGCGCTCCGGATGGACAGCGTCGACCAGCTGTTCGCCGACATCCCCGAGCGACTGCGCTCCAGCCCGCTCCGCCTCGATCCGCCGGAGCCCGAGCAGCTGCTGATGCGCCGCCTGGGCGGTCTCGCGAGCCGGAACAGGGTCGACCTCGCGGCCTTCCTCGGCGCCGGCGCGTATCGCCACTTCTCGCCGCCCATGGTCGACCAGATCCTGCTCCGAGGCGAGTGGTACACCGCCTACACGCCGTACCAGCCCGAGGTCAGCCAGGGCACGCTCCAGAGCATCTACGAGTACGAGTCGCTGATCGCGGAGCTCGTCGGGCTTGACGTGGTCTCCGCGTCGCACTACGACGGTGCCGCCGCGACGGCCGAGGCCGCGCTCATGACCTGCCGCGCGACGGGCCGCGGCCACGTGCTCGTCTCGCGGGCCGTCCACCCGCACTACCGGGAGGTCCTGCGGACGTACTTCCATGGCGCCGGCCTCCAGCTCGAGGAGATCCCACTCGTCGCAGACGGGCCGCGAGGCGGGACGACGGACCTGGCCGAGCTCGAGCGGCGGCTCGCCGACGCCGATAGCCCGGTCGCCGGCGTCGTCGTGGCCCAGCCCAACTTCTACGGGCTGCTGGAGCCGATGCGCGAAGCGTCGAATCTCGCGCACGCTGCGGGCGCGCTGTTCGTGGCCGTCGTCGAGCCCGTGTCGCTCGCCGTGCTCGCGCCGCCGGGCGCGTACGGGGCCGACATCGCGGCGGGCGAGGGCCAGGCCCTCGGCATCCCGGCCCAGTACGGCGGGCCGTACCTCGGCATCCTCGCCTGCACGGAGCAGCTCGTCCGGCAGATCCCGGGACGGCTGGTCGGCATGACCACCGACGTCGACGGCAAGCGCGCCTACGTCATGACGCTGCAGGCGCGCGAGCAGCACATCCGGCGCGAGAAGGCAGCCAGCAACATCTGCACCAACCAGACCCTGCTCGCCCTGGCCGCGTCCGTGTGGCTCGCGTCACTCGGGCCGCACGGCCTGCGCGACGTCGCCGCGCTGGGTGCCGCGCGCGCCGCCGAGCTGGAAGCGGCACTGGCCTCCGTGGGGGTCGCGCGCGTGCACGCGGGCGCGTACCTGAACGAGTTCGCGGTCCGGGTTCCCAATGCCCCGGCCGTGCACCGCGAGCTCCTTGACCGGGGTGTCCTCGCCGGGCTCGTGCTGGCCGAGGCGGTGCCCGACGAGCCGGGCCTCGCCGATGCCCTCCTGGTCTGCGCCACCGAGGTGACCACCGGCGACGACATCGCCAACTTCGCGCGCGAGATCGGGGAGGTCCTCAACGATCAGGCGAGAAGCGAGCCTGCGGTGGGCTCACCGAAGGCCGAGCCGAGCTCCGCGGGCGCTCGGCCTGAGGTCGCCACGGCGTGAGCGCCAGCGGGCCGCGCCTGCAGCCCACCCTGTTCGAGCTGTCGAAGCCCGGCCGGGGCTCGGACAAGGTGCCGCACCCACCGGCGGATGCGCTGGACCGGCTGCCGGCCGAGCACCGGCGCGAGCATCCGGCAGGCCTGCCCGAGGTGAACGAGCCCGAGGCCGTCCGCCACTACGTGAACCTGTCGCAGATGAATCACGCGGTCGACACCGGCTTCTACCCGCTGGGCTCGTGCACGATGAAGTGGAACCCGAAGGTCAACGAGTGGGCCGCCCGCCAGCCCGGCTTCGCCCAGCTCCACCCGCTCGCGCCCGACGCCATCGCGCAGGGCACCCTCCAGCTGCTGTGGGAGCTGGAGCAGATCCTGATCGAGATCAGCGGGATGCGCGCGGTCACCCTCCAGCCCGCGGCCGGCGCGCACGGCGAGCTGACCGGGATCCTGATGATCCGCGAGTACCACCGCTCCCGGGGCGACATGGAGCGCACGGACGTGCTGGTGCCGGACTCGGCGCATGGCACGAACCCCGCGACCGCGACCATGGCCGGCCTTCGGACCATCACGATCAAGGCCGCGCCGAACGGCAGGACCGACCTCGAGGCCTTCCGGGCGGCGCTCGGACCGCACACGGCGGCCGTGATGATCACGAATCCGTCGACGATGGGCCTGTTCGAGTCGGAGGTCGGCGAGCTGCTGGAGGCGGTCCACGCCGCGGGTGCCCTCGCCTACATGGACGGGGCCAACCTCAACGCGATCCTCGGCCGGTTCAAGCCCGGCGAGGCCGGCTTCGACGTGATGCACATCAACACGCACAAGACGTTCTCGACGCCGCACGGCGGCGGCGGCCCCGGCGCCGGCCCGGTCGCGGTGGGCGAGAAGCTCGAGCCATTCCTGCCGGCGCCGCGGGTGCTCCGCGAGGCCGACGGCTCGTTCCGGCTGGAGCGGGTGGGGGAGCGGCCGACGTCGATCGGGCGGATGCGCTCGTTCGTCGGCAGCACCGGCGTCCTCGTGCGCGCGTATGCCTATCTGCGCACGCACGGCGCGAGCGGCCTGGCCGAGATCACCGACGACGCGGTCCTCGCCGCGAACTACCTCAAGCAGCGGCTCGCCGACTCGGGCGCGTACGACATCCCGTTCCCGGGCGTGTGCAAGCACGAGTTCATCGCGTCGGCGACGTCGATCAAGAAGAAGACCGGTGTCCGCACGCTCGACATCGCCAAGCGGCTGCTGGACCACGGCTTCCATGCCCCGACCGTGTACTTCCCGCTGACCGTCGACGAGGCGATGCTGATCGAGCCCACGGAGACCGAGTCGATCGAGACGCTCGACGCGTTCGCCGATGCCCTGGTCGCCATCGCTCGCGAGGCCGAGTCCGACCCCGAGATCGTCAGGACCGCCCCGCACTCGGCGCCGGTGAAGCGGCTCGATGAGGCCGGCGCGGCACGCAACCCGAACCTCCGCTGGCGGCCCGCCGTCGGCGACTGGACCCCTTGCCCGGACTGACCCGGCCGGGCACGAATCGCCCCCGCATGTTGCGAAATCGTCGCATTTCTGTGAGGCCGAACGGGGCTTTGCGCTCGTTGACATGCCCGGAGATTGCCTGCCTATAATCCCGGCCAGCCGCGAATGCGCGCAGCTAGGAGGATTGACGCGCCATCCGCTCCATCCCCTGACGGACCCTTTGGCCGAAGCACGCGCGCGCGGTACCCAGGAAAAGGCATAGAGGAGAGGAGACTCATGACGAAGCGTCTCGTCGCGCTTTTGGGCGCGGCGGTGATCGTTCTCGCTGCCTGCCAACCCGGACCCCCCGCCACGGGTGGTGCGTCCGGCGTCCCCGGCAGCCAGACGACTGGCGAGTCCGGTGGCACCGGCGGTGATCTGGCTCCAGATCAGACCCTGAAGCTGTACCTGTCAGACACCGACCCGGCCACCATGGACCCGCAGGCCGCCCAGGACTCGGTGTCGATCGCCGTGATCGACGCGACCAGCCGCGGGCTGCTCTACTACGACAAGGACCTCAAGCTGGTCCCCGCCCTCGCCGAGGCACTCCCCGAAGTGTCCGCAGACGGGAAGACCTTCACCTTCAAGCTCCGCCAGGGCCTGAAGTACTCCAACGGCGACCCGATCGTCGCGGGTGACTTCGTTCTCGCTGCCCAGCGGCTGCTCGACCCGCGCCTCGCGAACCCGTACTCGTACATCGCGTGCGACCTCTCGGGTGCGGAGGCGCTTCTTGGCGCCAGCCTCGGCTGCGGCACGGGGACCACCCCGACCGACGACGCCAAGATCACCGACCTGCTGAAGAAGACTGGCGTCGAAGCGCCGGACGACAGCACCGTCAAGGTGACCCTGAAGCAGGCTGCCACCTACTTCGGCTCGATCATGGCGATGTGGGTCTTCGTGCCCCATCCGGCATCGTGGACCAAATACGCCGAGGCAGCTGACCTCGTCGCGTCCGGTCCGTTCAAGGTCGACAGCTGGGATCACAACGCCGAGATCGACCTCGTCCCGAACCCGAACTGGGATGGCAGCGCCGGCACCAAGCCGACCCTGACCAAGGTCCAGTACCTGATCGGTGGCGACCCGGAGGCCGCGCTCGCGTCCTTCGAGCAGGGCGACCTCGACACCGTCGTCGTCCCGGGCACCAGCGTCCGCCGCGTGGCGGATGATCCGGAGCTCAAGGACCTCATCCAGGACCTGCCGCAGCAGGCGATCACGTACTACGACTACGCCAACTGCCAGGCGGGTGCCGACAAGTGCCCGGCTGAGAGCGGCACGTCAGACGGCAAGAGCGCGACCGCGAACAAGAACTTCCGGATCGCCCTCACCCAGGCCGTCAACAAGCAGCAGTTCATCGATCTCACCTTCGGCGGTCTCGGCCAGGTTGCCAACGGCATGGTCATGCCGGGTATCCCGGGCTACGACGCCGACTACAACCCGTACCCGTACGACGTCACCAAGGCGAAGGCCTCGATGGCGACTGCGCTGCAGGAGCTCGGCACGACGGACACCAACGGCGACGGTGCAGTCACCGCGGCCGACCTGGGCGTCCTGAAGTTCGGCTACAACTGCAACGCCGGCCACCTGCCGCGCGTCGCGTTCCTGGCCGAAGCGTGGCGGACCGGCCTCGGCTTTGCCGAGACCTCGTTCGACATCTCGTGCACGGACTTCCCGACGTTCCTCCAGGAGCGTCCGGCGGGCAAGTACAACATCAGCCGCGACGGCTGGGGTGCTGACTTCCCGCATGCCAAGAACCAGCTCGACCTGCTGGTCTGCGGCGCTGGCAACAACAACAGCCAGTACTGCAACCCGGCCTTCGACAAGGCGTTCAACGAGGCCGCGACGATCGCCGATCCGGCGCAGCAGGAAGCGAAGTACATCGAGGCGCAGCGAATCGCCGTGGATGACGCATCCGTGCTGTTCCTGCGCTATGGCGTCACGCGCTACCTGGTCCGGCCGTGGGTCTCGGGTCTGACCGCGACCTCGTCCGACCACCAGAACATCGGTGACGTCTTCCTCGAGACGATCAAGATCCTCAAGCACGACTGACGCCCCCCGGGCATCAGCACTGACAGCCACAATGTGTGGGCCGGCCACTGGTCGGCCCACACATCCAGTGGCAGACTTCCGCAAACAGGACCAGTTGCTCACGGAGAGTTGAAGTGGTTGGTTTCGTCATCAGACGGATCCTCTGGCTGATACCCGTCCTCTTCGTCGTCTCCCTGATCACCTTCACCCTGATGCACGCCGTCCCGGGCGGACCCTGGGACCGCGAGAAGGCGCTGAACGCCGGCACCGTCCAGCGGCTCAACGAGATCTACGGGCTGGACAAGCCCATCTGGCAGCAGTACATCAACTGGTTCGGCGGCATGCTCAAGCTCGACTTCGGGCCGTCGTACCAGTACCGCAACCGCGGCGTGAACGACATCATCGGCGGCGGCTGGCCGATCACGGTCCAGCTCGGGGTGATGACCTTCATCGTCGCGGTCGGCTTCGGCATCCCCCTCGGGATCTTCGCCGCGCTCGGCCACAACCGCTGGCCGGACTACGTCGCGACGACCATCTCGATGCTGGGCATCGCGACGCCGAGCTTCGTGCTCGCGATCATCCTCATCGTGGTCTTCAGCGTCGGCCTGAACTGGTTCCCGTCGCGAGGCTGGAAGGGGCCGGACACCTGGGTGTTGCCTGTCGTTGCGCTTGCCGGCTACCAGATCGCCCAGATCGCGAGATATACGCGCGCCTCGATGCTCGAGGTGACAAGGAAGGACTATGTCCGTACGGCCCATAGCAAGGGCGTCCGGGCGAGCGCAGTTGTCATCCGGCACATGATCCGCAACGCGCTGATCCCGGTCGTGACCATCCTCGGCCCGATCTTCGCCTTCCTCGTCACCGGCTCGTTCATCATCGAGAACTTCTTCGGCATTCCGGGCATCGGCCGGCTGTACATCGTCGCGATCGGCGGCCGGGACTACTCGATGATCATGGCAACGACGGTGATCTACGCGTTCGCCGTCGCCTTCCTGAACTTCCTCGTCGACATCATGTACGCGTACATCGATCCCCGAATCCGCTACAGCTAGAGGGGACCATGGCCACTCAGACGCGATCCCTGCCGGGCGTCGCGACGACAGCCCGGCGCAGCGAGGGAGTCTGGCGCGATGCCTTCGGGCGGCTGCGCAAGAACAAGCTCGCCCTCCTCGGGGCCTTGGGCGTGTTCCTCCTCCTGTTTGCCGGGATCTTCGGGCCGCTGCTCGCCCCGTGGCCGTACCAGGTCCAGGATCTCGAGGCGATCACTGCGAACAACAGCATCCCGCTGGCGCCGTTCCAGAGCATGGCCCATCCCCTGGGCACGGACGGGCTGGGTCGCGACATCCTGAGCCGTTTGCTCGACGGGGCTCAGGTCAGCATGACCGTGGCGTTCGTCGTCCAGCTCGTCGTGCTGTTCATCGGCGTGCCGCTCGGCGCGATCGCCGGTTGGTTCGGCGGCCGCATCGACACCTACCTCATGCGCATCACCGACATCTTCTACGCCTTCCCCGACCTGCTGTTCATCATCCTGCTGTCGGTGGCGTTCCGGGAGACGGCGTTCGGGCGTGCGCTCAACGGCGTCCTGCTCGTGTTCGTGGCGATCGGCCTGACCTCGTGGGTGACGGTTGCGCGCCTCGTGCGGGGGCAGCTGCTCTCACTCAAGGAGACCGAGTTCGTCGAGGCCGCCAGGGCGATCGGCGTGTCCGACCGGAACATCGTGGTACGGCACCTGCTGCCGAACGCGATCGGGCCGGTGATCGTCGCCGTCACGCTTGGCATCCCGACGGCCATCCTGGCGGAGGCGACCCTCGCCTACATCGGCATCGGCGTCCAGCCGCCGCGGGCCTCGTGGGGCACGCTGATCGCCGATGGCCAGGGCTTCATCCGTTCCTATCCATGGCTGACCCTGCTGCCCGGCATCCTGATCGCCACGGCGCTCATGAGCTTCACCTTCCTGGGGGATGGCTTGCGGGACGCGCTCGACCCCAAGCTCAAGGGCAAGCAGTAGCTTGGAGCGCTCCTCGGTGGAGGAGGCTGTCAGTCTCGAGCTGACGCCGGACGAGGCCGCTCGAATCACGCGCGAGCAGCGCGAGACGAAGGCGGCCAGGTCGAAGAACCTGCTCGAGGTGAAGGGCCTCTCGACGCACTTCTTCACGCCGGACGGCGTCGTCCGCGCAGTCGACGACGTCTCCTTCGAGCTCGGCTACGGCGAGACGCTCGGGCTCGTCGGCGAGTCCGGCTGCGGCAAGAGCGTGACCGCGCTCTCGCTCACCCGGCTCGTCCCGAACCCGCCGGGCCGAATCGTCGGCGGCTCGGTCGTGTTCGACGGCGTCGACCTGCTCAAGCTGTCCGACGATGGGATGCGCAAGCTGCGTGGCAAGGAGATCGGGTTCATCTTCCAGGACCCGCTGACCAGCCTGAACCCGACCCTCACCATCGGCTACCAGATTGCCGAGGCGATCCGGCAGCACATGGGTCTGTCGAAGAAGGCGTCCTACGACCGCGTCGTCGAGCTGCTCGGCAAGGTCGGCATCCCACGCGCCCGGGACCGGCTGAACGACTACCCGCACCAGTTCTCGGGCGGCATGCGCCAGCGCGTGATGATCGCGATCGCGCTGTCGTGCGACCCGAAGCTCATCCTCGCCGACGAGCCGACCACCGCGCTCGACGTCACGATCCAGGCCCAGATCCTGGAGCTCATCTCGGTGCTGTCCGACGAGTTCGGGACGGCTGTCCTGTTGATCACCCACGACCTCGGCATCGCCGCCGGCATGTGCGACCGGGTCAACGTCATGTATGCCGGACGCATCGTCGAGACGGGCAGCGTGGACGTGATCTTCGAGCGGCCCCGGATGCCCTACGCGTGGGGCCTGCTGGACTCCCTCCCTCGACTCGACGACGTGCGCGGCGACCGGCTGCGCACGATCGAGGGCCTGCCCCCCCTGCTGATCAACGTGCCCGACGCCTGCCGCTTCAACCCGCGCTGCAACTTTGCCCGCGACGCGTGCCGCGACCACGAGCCGGAACTCACGCAACGCGAGGAACCCGGCCATTACGCCCGCTGCTGGGCCACCGACAAGGGCGGCTGGATCGCATGACGACTGCCGCAGAGCGCGAAACCAGGGCCGGCGTCGGCAAGGAAGGCCGCAACCTGGTCGAGATCGAGAACCTCAAGGTCTACTTCCCGATCAGGGCGGGCATCTTCAAGACGGTCCAGGGCACCGTCAAGGCGGTCGACGACATCAGCTTCGAGGTCCGCCGCGGCGAGACGCTCGGCCTGGTCGGCGAATCGGGCTGCGGCAAGAGCACGACCGGCCGGGCGATGATCCGGCTCCGCGAGCCGACCGCCGGGAGCGTGAGGTTCGACGGCGTGGACCTGACCACGCTCAAGTCGGGCCCGCTGCGCCGCCTGCGGCGCCGGATGCAGATCATCTTCCAGGACCCATACGGCTCCCTCGACCCGCGCATGACCGTCGGCGCGATCGTCAGCGAGCCGCTCGATACGCACAAGCTCGCGAAGGGCGAGGAGAAGCGCGCACGCGTGGCGGAGCTGCTCAAGATGGTCGGTCTCGACCCGTCGTACGTGAACCGCTACCCGCACGAGTTCTCGGGCGGCCAGCGGCAGCGCATCGGCGTCGCCCGGGCACTCGCGGTCGAGCCGGAGTTCATCGTCTGCGACGAGCCGATCTCGGCCCTCGACGTCTCGATCCAGGCCCAGGTCCTGAACCTGCTGACCGACCTGCGCGATCGCCTCGGCCTGACCTACCTGTTCATCGCTCACGACCTGTCGGTGGTGAAGCACATCAGCGATCGGGTCGCCGTGATGTACCTGGGCAAGATCGTGGAGATCGGCCCGCCGGACGTCATCTATGCCGCGCCGGCGCACCCGTACACCCGCGCGCTCCTCTCGGCCGTGCCGGTCCCCGATCCAACGATGGAGCGCAAGCGCCGCCGCGTCATCCTGACCGGTGATGTCCCGAGCCCGGCCAACCCGCCTGCTGGCTGCCGCTTCCACACCCGCTGCTGGCTGTACGAACGGCTCGGCAAGCCGGAGAACTGCCGGACCATCGACCCGCCGCTCCGGGAGGTCGGCGGGACCGACCAGAAGGCCGCGTGCCACTACGCCGAGGACAGCATCAAGTCGGATGTCGGCGTCGCGCACATCGAGGACGCGCCGGTCCGCCACGGTACCCCGGAGGCGGCCCTCCGGGTCGCCCACAAGTCGGCGGCGGAGCTCATGGGCGAGATCCCCGAGGGCGACATCGACCAGGCATTGATCCCGTCGATCGAGGAGGTCCCGCCCGCCGCTGGGGCCGGTGCCTCGGGCGACGGTGGCAACACGGGCGCGAAGCCGAACTAGACCCGGCGCGGCGCGACCCGGCGCCGGCAGCGCTCGCTGAGGCGAATCAGTCGCTTGGGCTCTGCCTCGCGGCAATGTCGCCGGGCGGGACCGACGAGGTCGCCCTTCCGCTTCTGGCCACGCCGGCGAGGCCTGCCCCGGCCGCGACGGTCGTGGCCCCGTCGACTGCGAGCCCGGCCCCTCGGAAGTGGCACGCGACGGCGTGCTCCGAATCGCCCATCTGGAGCAGCGCCGGCTCCTGCGCGGCGCAGATCTCCGGATTGCCGAGCTCCGCGCGGAGCTGGCAGCGCGGGTGGAACCGGCAGCCGCTCGGTGGGTTCACCGGCGACGGCACGTCGCCCTTGAGGATCACCCGCTTCCGACGGAGCTCCGGATCGGGCAGGGGGATGGCGGAGAGGAGCGCCTGGGTGTACGGGTGCTGCGCATCGCGGAACAGGTCCGTCCGCTCGGCGACCTCGACCACCTTGCCCAGGTACATCACTGCCACGCGGTCGCTGATGTGCTCGACCACGCCCATGTTGTGGGCGATGAACAGGTAGGTCAGGTTCAGCTCGCGCTGCAGCGTCTTGAGGAGATTCAGGACCTGGGCCTGGATGGAGACATCGAGGGCCGAGACGGGCTCGTCGCAGACGACGAGGTCCGGCTCGAGGACCAGCGCACGGGCGATGCCGATGCGCTGGCGCTGGCCGCCCGAGAACTCGTGCGGGTAGCGCCGTGCGTGGTACGACTGCAGCCCCACGAGGTCCATCATCCGGCGGACCTTCTCGCGTCGCTCGGCCGGCGTCCCGATGCCGTGGATGCGCAGGCCCTCGCCGATGCTGTCGGCGATCGGGGCTCGAGGGTCGAGGGAGCCCAGCGGATCCTGGAAGATGAGCTGCACGCGCCGCCGATACGGCTTCAGGGCCCTGCCGCGGAGCTGGGTGATGTCCTGGCCGTCGAAGATCATCCGTCCGGAGGTCGGGTCGATGAGGCGCATGAGCAGCCGCCCGACGGTCGTCTTGCCGCACCCGGACTCGCCGACCAGCCCGAGCGTCTCGCCGCGCCGGATCGACAGGTTGACGTCGTCGACGGCCTGGACCGAGCCGACGCGCCGGCGCAGGACGCCGCCGAGGATCGGGAAGTGCTTGACCAGGTGCTCGGCGACGAGGAGCGGCTCGCTCGAGCCTGCCCGCTGTGCCTCGATCCTGCGGGCGGTGGCGGTGGCGTCGTGGGGCAGCGCGCTCATACCGCGATCTCCGGGGCGGTGACACTTGCTGTGACGGGGCCGCTCCGGCCCGGCCGCGCGGGGAGCAGCGCGCCGCTCTCGTCGTGCCACAGCCAGCACCGGACATCGTGGCCGCTCTCGATCGCCCGCAGCTCGGGATGGTGGTCCGGCGCGAGGGTGACGTCCTCCTCGATGCGGGTCAGGCAGCGCGGCGCGAAGCGGCAGCCGCCCGGCAGGTCGATGAGGTTGGGTACGTTGCCGGGAATGACCGCCAGCTCGTGGTCCACCTCGCCCGGCACCGGG
>Ga0310810_10009207_pt1 | contig 11406 bp, 7 predicted proteins | sample NCmetagenome_FD_207641 | JGI IMG/M metagenome (GOLD analysis project Ga0310810, IMG submission 207641) | Soil microbial communities from experimental microcosm in Duke University, North Carolina, United States - NC | ecosystem: Engineered > Artificial ecosystem > Soil microcosm > Unclassified ... | reverse complement strand
CTCCTCACCGATTTTCTTCCAGTACTCGACATCCGCGAAGACGTGCTCGAACGGCTCGAGATCCTTCGCATCCTTGATAACGGGTGCCTTTTCCGCTGATGCAGGCTGCGGCGGCTCGCCGCGCGTCTCTGCCTTCGATTCCTTCGATTCGCTCTTCCCTTCCTTGCCCTCGGATCCCGCGTCGGTCTTCCCGTCCGTCTTCGGCGACTCCGCTCTCGCCTCCAGCGGCGCCCCTTTGTCGTCGTTGGCCACTTCCATCAACGGCAGCACATCGCTGTCGATGACGCGCAGATCCGATTTCGTCCGGAGCTGACTCCGGAGCAGGCGCGTCGTCTCAAGGTTGCCGTCTACATCGTCAGTGCCGCCTGCGATAAAGCCGGCAACGAGGACGCGCTGAAACGCAGATACATCAAGCTTCGGCTTGATTGGGGTCTCGATGGGAATCTCGTAGTAGTTCGTGCAACCCGCAATCAGCAGGATTGCCGCGACGCTGCTAAGGATTCTGGTTGTCCTGGCTATCCTTGCGAGTCGTCCGGTCATTGATTTCCTTGAAGAGCTCGTAGTTCTGTTTAATCAGAGTGTTGTTCGGCTCCAGCTCCAGCGCCTTTTCGTACGCGACCCGCGCCTTTTCGAGATCCCCTTCATGCTCGTACGCGATGGCGAGGTCATTGAGCGCCTCCGCGTATTTGGGGTCGATCTGTACAGCCCGTTCCCACCGGTAAATCGCCTCGCGCCACAGACCGCGCTGTGCGACTGCGATGCCGAATTGGACCTGCTTTTTCGCGTCGGATCGCGCGTCAGCGGCTAGCGGCGCGGCCGATGTTCCAACGAGCAGCAGAAGAATTGTCAGGGTACGAATCGGCATCAGAGAAGTGTCTCAATATACGCTAATGCGTCCGTTCCACCGAGCGCAAACAACGGCGACTTACCCTGTCGCCATGCACAGACGCCATCGGCGGTCGAGCAAGGCATGTGCCACGCAAATCGGCGAAAAAACATAGATTTCGACGGAAATGTACGTGGCGAGCCGTCTACTGGTTTCACGGCGTGTCCACTGTTTCGCAACAGGTCGAACAACACGGTCGCGGTATAATTGCGGTCGAGGTCGGGTGCGCGGGCGCATCGAGGACGCGCCATGACGCCAGACGAAGCCATCGCGCTTTCGTTTGCCACCCTTTCCGAACTTCCCCGGGTCGGTCTGATAGATCGGCTGCACGCCGACGATCCCCATCTTCTCGACCTCGCACGTCTCTTGCTGCCGCGCGCTGACGCCGTGCGCATAGCCGCCGCACGGCGTGGCATTCGTGCAGTCGCCTGGAACGCTCCATCGTTTCCGTCGACGCTTCTGAGCTTGCCCGACGTGCCGCCGGCGCTTTGGTATCGCGGCTCCCTTGAGGTGTTGGACGCCCCCGCTGTGGCCATAGTCGGATCGCGCGTCGCATCTGCCGTCGCCATAGAAACCGCGACCAGGCTTGCCACCGATCTCGCGTCTCGTGGCGTCACCGTCGTGAGCGGCCTTGCACGCGGTGTCGATTCGGCTGCGCACCGCGGCGCGCTGCAGGCGGGCCGCACTGCGGCAGTGCTTGGTTCGGGACTCGACCGCGTGTATCCCGCGGAACATGAACCGCTCGCTGCCGAGATTGCAGCGGCGGGTATCGTCGTCAGTGAGTTCTCGCCGGATACGCCGCCGCTGCCAATGTTTTTTCCGATGCGAAATCGGCTAATCAGCGGGCTGTCTCGAGCCGTCGTCGTGATCGAAGCCAATGAAAAGTCCGGGTCTTTGATTACGGCGGCGTGCGCACTCGAACAGGGGCGTGAAGTGATGGCCGTTCCCGGCAACGTGTTGAGCGGCCGAAACCGGGGTGCCCACGCCCTGATTCGCGACGGAGCAAAGATTGTGGAGTGTGCGGACGATATCGTAGAAGAGTTGTGGGGGACCGGGCGGCCGCCACACGCCGAGGCAAACGCACTAAGTGCAGCTTCATCAGCTGTTTCGGTGGATCCGATCGTCGGTCGCATGGACGCAGGTCAGGCCTACGACGTGGATGCCCTGGCGGCGCTGTCCGGCCTTGAAAATGTCCCGCTGCTGTCGCGTTTGATTGATCTCGAACTGCAGGGCCGCGTGCGCAGAGTTGGCGGCGGCCGTTTCATGCGCTGCTGATGAACGTGCTAGTGTGGATTGACTTCTGGTTGTGATCGATGGCTAAGCCGCTCGTAATTGTCGAGTCACCAGCGAAAGCGAAAACGCTGGGACGCTTCCTCGGTTCGAAGTACCGGGTCGAGGCAAGCTACGGCCACATCCGCGATCTTCCGGAGTCGGCGGCCGATGTCCCCAAAGAGATCAAGGAAAAGGAATGGGGACGGCTGGGCGTCGATGTCGACAGCGACTTCAAGCCGTACTACGTCGTTCCCAACGACAAGAAGAAGCAGGTCGCGCATCTGAAGACGGCGGTGAAAGATGCGTCGGAGATTCTGCTGGCTACGGACCCCGACCGCGAAGGTGAAGCCATCAGTTGGCACCTGACGCAGGTGCTCAAGCCGAAGGTCCCGGTCCGCCGCATCGTGTTTCACGAAATCACCGAGGATGCGGTTAAAGAGGCGCTCGGGAACCCGAGCAAGGTGAACGAGGATCTCGTCCGCGCCCAAGAGAGCCGCCGCATCCTGGACCGGCTCTACGGCTACACGCTGTCGCCGCTGCTCTGGAAGAAAGTGCAAACGGGATTGAGCGCCGGACGCGTTCAGAGCGTTGCCGTGCGCCTCATCGTCGAGCGTGAGGAGGAGCGTCGCGCATTCCGCACAGCCGTCTACTGGGATCTCGAGGCACGGTTGAAAGGCGAGGGCCGCGAGTTCGTGGCAACACTCGCGCGCATCAACGATCAGCGGATCGCCACCGGTAAGGACTTCGACGCGAAGACGGGCGAGCTGAAGAATTCGAACGCGCGTCTGCTCGACGAGGCAGCGGCCGTGACGCTCGCCGAGGCGATTCGCGCGAATGTTCCGTGGACGGTCTCGAGTGTCGAGCAGAAGCCGGGGATTGAACGTCCTGCGCCGCCCTTCACGACGTCGACGCTGACCCAGGAGGCGAGCCGCAAGCTTGGCTTCTCGACCGAACGGACGATGCAGTCGGCCCAGCGGTTGTTCCAGGGCGTGGACGTCGGCAACGGCGAGATGGAAGGCCTGATCACCTATCACCGAACGGATTCCACCACGCTGTCCGACAAGGCGCTTCAGGAATCCGCCCGCGTGATTCGCGAAATGTTCGGCGGCGAGTATTACGACAGTCCGCGGCGATATCAGACGCGGGTCAAGAACGCCCAGGAAGCGCACGAAGCGATACGTCCGACAGACTTCCGGCTTGCGCCAAGTCAGCTCGAGCAAGTGCTCGACAACGACGACCTCAAAATTTATGAGCTGATCTGGAAACGGACGATGGCGTCGCAGATGGTCGACGCGCGCGTGCTTCGGACCACCGTCGAGATTTCCGCGAAAGCGCCAGGTGGCGACGTCGCGGTACTGACCGCAAGTGGCAAGGCCATTGAGTTCGCGGGCTTTCGCCGCGCGTACGTGGAAGGCAGCGACGATCCGATTGCGGAGCTCGAAGAGCAGGAAGCCATACTGCCGCAGTGTAGCGTCGGCGACCAGATCGATCATGACGGAACGGCGATCGTGCTGCTCAACACCGAGCCCAAAAAGCACGAGACCACACCGCCGGCGCGATACACGGAAGCGTCGCTCATCAAGGAACTGGAGCGGCTCGGCATCGGCCGGCCGTCCACCTTTGCACCGACCATTGCCACCATCGTTCGCCGTGGATACGTGTTCCGGCAGGGCAAGGCCCTGGTGCCCAGCTTCACGGCGTTCGCCGTGACCACGCTGCTGCGCGACCATTTTGGCGATTTCGTCGAAACGGATTTCACCGCCGAAATGGAGGAGGACCTCGACGAGATTTCGCGCGGCGAGCGCGAGTGGATCGAGTTCCTGCGCGAGTTCTACTACGGCGACAAGAAGAAGAAACACCGCGGTCTGCTCGGTGCAGTCGCCAAGGGCGAGGAGAACGCCGATTACCCGGTGCTCGATCTCGGTGAGGCTCCCGACAGCGGTGAATCGGTGCGCATCCGCATCGGACGATTCGGGCCGTTCGTGCAGGTTGACGAAGGCGGACCGGGCCGAACGGCCTCGCTGCCCGATGACATCGCGCCGGCGGACCTCACGCTCGACAGAGCGCTCGAACTCGTTCGCGCGAAAGCCGAAGGCCCGCGGTCGCTCGGCGTGGACCCCGCGACGGCAATGAACGTCTACGTGATGAACGGCCGCTACGGAGCGTACGTGCAGCTCGGCGAGACGCCGGAAGGAAAGAAAGCGGAGAAGCCGAAGCGGGCCTCGCTCCAAGCGGGCATGACGGAGCAAACCGTTACGCTCGACGAGGCGTTGAAGCTGCTCTCGTTGCCTCGCGAGGTCGGCGTGCACCCTGACGATGGGCAGCCGGTCGTGACGAACTTCGGCCGCTTCGGTCCGTACGTGAAGCACAACGACGAATTCCGATCGCTCGAATCGGACGATGACGTGTTCAAGATTTCGTTCGACCAGGCGCTGGCACTGTTGCGTGCGCCGAAGCAATCACGCCGCCGCCAGGTCTCTCAGAAGAAGACGTTGAAGGAGCTCACCAACAACGGCACGACCATCAAGCTGCTCGCCGGGCGGTACGGTCCCTATGTGACGGACGGCACCACGAACGCCTCCGTTCCAAAGGGTGTCAACCCGGAGGCTGTGACGTTCGAGCAGGCGATGGAACTGCTCGAGGCGCGCCGAAACGCCGTTCCCACTCCGCGTCGCGCGCCGGCTGGCGGTCGTCGTCGTGCCGCCGCGTCGGCCTCTCGTCCCCGCAAGACGACCCGCAAAGCCGCCGGGGCGTAAACTGTGTCGTAGGGACCGGCTTCAGCCGGCCCATAGCATTCAATGATCCACATCATCGGTGGAGGTCTCGCCGGCTGTGAGGCCGCGTGGCAGGCTGTTTCGCTCGGCGTGCGCGTCGTGCTGCACGAAATGCGGCCGGTGCGCGCCACAGCGGTGCACAAGACGGATCAGCTCGCCGAGCTCGTTTGCTCGAATTCGCTCCGTGGCGACAAGCTTGATAACGCCGTCGGTCTGCTGAAGGAAGAGATGCGGCGGCTCGGTTCCCTCGTGATGCGCGAAGCAGACACCAACCGCGTGCCTGCGGGCGCGGCACTGGCGGTCGATCGCGAACGGTTCTCGCGAGGAATCACGAACGCCGTCGCATCGCATCCCCTGATCTCGCTCACGCGCGAGGAGGTCTCGTCCATTCCCGATGACCCGACGATGTATCCGCTCGTCGTTGCCACGGGACCACTGACGTCAGACAGGCTGTCAGCCGACATCGCCCGTATCGTCGGCGGCGATCACCTGTATTTCTATGACGCGATCAGCCCGATCGTTCTGGCTGAGACGATCGACATGGAGAAGGTGTTTCGCGCGTCGCGATGGGAACGTGGCGAAACGGACGAGGGTGATTACCTGAATTGCCCGATGACGAGGGAGGAGTACGAGCGGTTCTACGAAGCCGTCGTGTCCGCTGAATCCGCGACCGTTCATGATTTCGATAAAGAGAAGTTCTTTGAAGGCTGTCTGCCGATCGAGGTCATGGCGCATCGAGGTCGTGACACGTTGCGGTTCGGGCCGATGAAGCCCGTCGGCCTTGTCGATCCCCATACCGGACGGACGCCGTATGCGGTGGTGCAGTTGCGCCAGGACACCCTCGCCGGCGATCACTTCAGCCTCGTCGGTTTTCAGACACAACTGAAATGGGGCGAACAGGCGCGGGTATTGAAGCTCGTCCCAGGTCTGGAGCGTGCTGAGTTTGTGCGGTTCGGAATGGTGCATCGCAACACCTACATCAACGGACCTACGGTGCTGCGCGAAACCTGGCAGACAAAATTTCGCGATGACCTGTTCTTTGCCGGGCAGATCTCGGGCGTCGAGGGGTATGTCGAGTCGGCCGCCTCCGGCCTCATCGCGGGGCGAAACGCGGCTGCACTCGTTCGCGGCGAAGAGCCCCGAGTCCCGCCGCGCACGACGGCGATCGGCGCGCTCGCGTATTACGTCTCGCACGCCGATCCACGGAACTATCAACCGACCAACATCACGTTCGGCATCATGGCGAGTCCGCCTGCCCGAGATGGCCGGCGGCTGGGCCGCGCCGAGCGAAAGCTCGCGACGTCGCAACGCGCGCTCGACGACCTGGATCGATGGAACAGCTCCGCGGCTTTCTCGACTACATCCGCCTGAATCGCAACGCGTCGCCACACACGGTGGCGGCCTACGAGAGCGATCTCTCGCAGTTCATCGCCTTCGCTGGCGAGCATACCGGCCGACGCCATGCACTGCAGCCGAAGCATCTCAGTCTTGACGTGATACGTGGGTATCTCGGGGAGCTGTATCGTCAGGGACAAGCGCGTACATCGGTCGCGCGGAAGGTATCGGCGCTCCGAACCTTCACCCGTTACCTGCGCCGCGAGGGGTTCATCGACGCGGATCCTGCCGTGCTCGCCGTCGCGCCGAAGCGCGAGCAGAAGGTGCCTGCTCACCTCAGCGTCGACGAGATGTCGCAACTGCTCGAGACCCCGGATGTGTCGACGTCGCTTGGCCGTCGTGATCGGGCGATCCTCGAGCTGTTTTACGCCTCCGGCATTCGCTTGAGCGAGCTCGTTGCGCTTGACCTGGAGGATGTCGACCTCTCGGGTCGGATGGTGCGCGTGATGGGCAAAGGACGCAAAGAGCGGATCGTGCCGTTCAACAAGTCAGCTGAGAAGACGCTGCGCAAGTGGTACTCCGATAGAGCGCTGCTCATCAGAAACGAAGCGCGCGGGCGAAGGAAACCGGAGGAGGGCGAGCCACTCTTTGTAAACGCCAGGGGTGGACGATTGACAGGCCGAAGCGTTCAACGGCTGGTGGCGAGATGCGTTGCGAGCTGCAGCACGCGATTCGGGATCAGCCCACATGCGCTGCGCCATTCGTTTGCGACGCATCTGCTGCAGGCGGGCGCCGACTTGCGCGCGATTCAGGAGCTGCTCGGGCATGTGCGTCTCTCGACGACACAGCGATACACTCACGTCAACGTCGCGCAGCTGCTCGACGTCTACCGGAAGGCTCATCCCAGGGCGCAGAAATCCTAGGAGGGAGAGATGTCTGTCCGCCGTCTGTTGATCGTCGCGGCTATCCTCCTGCTCGCGGTCGCCGTGTTCTATCGAAGCTGGGCCGCCGGAGCGGGCGCAAGCGGCAAGCTCTTTCCATACGCCTATTCGATTGATGACCTGCCGAATGGTCTCCGGCTCGTCACGGTGCCGACCGATTATCCGAACATGGTCGCGTTGTACACCGTCGTCCGCGCTGGTTCACGGAATGAAGTCGAACCAGGCAAGAGCGGTTACGCGCACTTGTTCGAACACCTGATGTTCCGGGGCAGCGAGAATTACACGGCGGAGCAGCGAGATGCGCTGCTGAAGCGGGCGGGCGCCGATTCAAATGCGTCGACCAACCAGGATCGGACGACGTATTACGTCGTGTTCTCGAAGGAGGATCTCGAAGACGTTCTGAAAGCGGAGGCCGATCGCTTTCAGCGTCTGAAGTACACGGAGCCCGCCTACAAAACGGAATCGCTCGCCGTCCTCGGCGAATACAACAAGAACAGTTCCGCCCCCACGCAGAGGCTCGATGAAGCGCTCTACGAGACAGCGTTCACGCGTCACACCTACGCGCACACGACCATGGGCTATCTCAAAGACGTCCAGGACATGCCCAATCAGTACGCCTATAGTCTTGACTTCTACAAGCGCTTCTACCGACCCGAGTACGTCACCGTCGTGATCGTTGGCGACGTTACCCGTGCCCGCGCGCTGGAACTGACGACGAAGTATTTCGGTGACTGGGCGCGTGGCGATTACGTGCCGAGCATCCCGGCCGAGCCGCCGCAGACAGAGTCACGCACGGCGCACGTTGACTGGCCGTCGCCGACGCTGCCGTGGCTCGGCGTCGCATTCAAGGGACCTGCGTATTCGGACGAGGTCAAGGACAAGGCCGCGCTCGATCTTCTATCCGAGATTGCGTTTGGCCGCAATTCAGATCTCTACCGTCGTCTGGTACTGGAGCAGCATAAGGTCGATCAGCTGAACGTCGATTTCGGCAATCATCCCGATCCCGAACTGTTCACGGCCTACGCACGCATCAAGAAGCAAGAAGATGTCGAAGACGTGCGCCAGCAGGTGCTCGAGACGTTCGCCCGCTTCACGCGCGAGCAGGTGGATCAATCGAAGCTCGACGCGACCCGTTCGCGAATGCGCTATGGATTCGCGTTGCGGATGAACAGCTCGCCCGCGATTGCCGCGGCGCTGGCGCCGTACATTCTGCTGCGGCGGACTCCTGACACCATCGACAAGCTGTTCGCGCTGTATCAGCAGATTACGCCGCAGGACATCCAAATGACAGCGGCGAAGTACTTCACCGAAAGCCATCGGACGATTGTGACGCTCGATTCGAAGACCGGGACGAAATGATGGCCAGGCGCATTATCCTCGCGCTCCTGACAACGGCCCTGCTCGCGACAAGCCCCCGTGCCCAGAGCGCGAGCGTCGTTCAGCCGGGTACGTCACCACTGGTTGTGTTTCGCATCGTGTTCATGACGGGCGCGGCATTCGATCCACCGGGGAAAGAGGGGCTCGCATCACTGACCGCGGCCATGCTGGCCGAGGGTGGCTCGCGGTCGATGACGTATCAGCAGATCGTTGACGCGATGTACCCGATGGCGACGGCGGTGAACTGGCAGGTCGATAAGGAGATGACCGTCTTTACCGGCACCACGCACATCGAGAATCTCGACAAGTACTACGGCCTGCTGAGAGACATGGTCCTCGACCCGGGGTTCCGGCAGGAGGACTTCACGCGGCTGCGCGACGATGCGCTGAATTTCCTCAAGGTCTCGCTGCGAGAGAGCAATGACGAGGAGCTCGGGAAGGAATACCTCTACGACGTCATTTACGCGGGACATCCGTACGGCCATCACAATCGCGGGACGATCGGGTCGTTGCAGCAGCTCACGTTGGAGGACGTGCGCGCCTTCTATCGCACCCATTACACGCGCGCGAACCTTGTGCTCGGTCTGGCGGGAGGTTACCCGAAGGGGTTCGAGCAGAACGTCGAGCGCGACTTCGAGAAGCTCCCAGCCGGTACTTCGGACAAAAGACGCTTCGCTGCGCCGAAGCTCGCTGCCGGTAACCGCATCGCCATCGTGACGCGTGATACGCGTTCGACGGCTATTTCTCTCGGCTTTCCGATTGACGTCACGCGTGCGTCGCCGGATTGGGCTGCGCTCGCCGTGGCCACTTCCTATTTTGGCCAGCATCGTTCGTCCAACGGTTATTTATACGGACGACTACGTGAAGCGCGCGGGCTCAACTACGGCGATTACGCCTACATCGAATATTTTCCGCGCGGGATGTTCCAGTTCACGCCCGATCCGAACCTTGCGCGCCAGCAACAGATCTTCCAGATCTGGATTCGTCCGGTTGAAGTTGACACCGGCGTCTTTACGCTACGCGCCGCGCTGTACGAGTACGACAAACTCGTTCGCACCGGCCTGTCGCGGGAGGCATTCGACGCCACGCGCCAGTTCCTGACGAAGTATTCGAATGTCCTGACGCAGACCCAAAGCGCCCGGCTCGGGTATGCGCTCGACAGCCGCTATTACGGCATCGGCGACTACAACACATATTTGCGCGAGGCGTTACCGAAGCTGACGGTGGAGGACGTCAACCGTGCGATTCAACGGCACTTGACGACCGATCGCATGCAGATTGTGCTTGTCACGAAGGATCCACGACCCTTCCAGGACGCGGTGGCGAAGAATACGCCATCACCGATCGTCTACAACTCACCGAAGGCGAAGGAGATCATGGATGAGGACGCCCTCATCGAGCGCTATCGGATCAATGTGAAGCCGGCAGACGTAACGGTCGTGCCGGTGGAGCGCGTATTCGAATAGGAGAGAAGGCCGGCGACCCAGCCCGATGTCCGCCTACACCATCGCCGCGCCGGACGACTCGTGCTGCGCCACCGCCGCCTGCGCACGCCGGCCGCGCGGGAAGTCGATGCCGAGAGTCTTGATCTTGTAGTTCATCACGCGCGGGCTGATGGCAAGCAGTTCCGCTGCATCTTTCTGCACCCAGTTCGACATCTTCAGCGCTTCGACCAGCGCGAGCCGTTCGATTTCCTCGAGCGGAATGCCGGTGGGTGGGATTTTCACGATGGAGGACGCCTCGCGTGCCGTACCCGTCGTGCTAGTGTCACCGAGCCGCAGGTCCTCGACCGCGATCTGGGAGCGCTCGGCCAGCAGCATCGCGCGTTCGATGGCATTTTCGAGCTCACGGATGTTGCCGGGCCAGTTGTAGCGCATCAGCAGCTTCAGCGCGTCGGGATCGAGCCCTTCGATCTTTTTCTTCAGCTCGCCCGCAAAACGACGGATGAAAAAGCCGGCCAGCGCGCCGATGTCTTCCTTTCGCTCGCGCAGCGGCGGCATTTCGATGGTGACGACGTTCAGACGGTAGTAGAGATCTTCGCGGAACGTTCCGGCTTCAACCATCGTCGTCAGGTCGCGGTTGGTGGCCGCAATCAAGCGGACGTCCACACGAATCGTCCGCGTTCCGCCGAGGCGCTCGAACTCGTGCTCCTGCAGCACGCGCAGAATCTTGGCCTGCGTGTTCGCGCTCATGTCGCCGATTTCATCCAGGAACAGCGTGCCGCCGTCCGCCTGTTCGAAGCGGCCGATGCGCTGTTTGTCAGCGCCCGTGAACGCGCCCTTCTCGTGACCGAAGAGCTCCGATTCCAGGAGGTTCTCCTGAAGCGCCGCGCAATTGACCTTGATGAAGTTGCGCGCGGCCCGGTGCGAGTTGTGATGGATGGCGCCCGCAATCAGCTCCTTGCCGGTTCCGGTCTCGCCGCGGACGAGGACGGTGGTATTGCTTTTCGCCACCTTGCGCACCACTGCCAGCACTTTCTCGAGCGCGCCGCTCGAGCCGATGATGCGCTCGAAGTCGTAGATGTCGCCCTGCGCGTGACGGAGGTAGTCGATCTGGTGCTGCATCCGCCGCATCTCGAGCGCCTTCTCGATCTTGACCTCCATCTCCTCGATCTCGAAGGGCTTCTGCACGTAGTCGAACGCGCCCGACTTGATGGCCTCGACCGCGGTGGACACGGAGCCGAACGCGGTCATGAGGATGACGGCGGTCGTGGGATGCAACTGCTTGGCGGTTTTCAACACCTCGAGGCCGGTGCTGCCACCCATTTTCAGGTCGCTGACGACGACGTCGAAGAACCCCTCGTGGAGCTTCTCGATGGCGG
>Ga0310810_10009206_pt1 | contig 11407 bp, 12 predicted proteins | sample NCmetagenome_FD_207641 | JGI IMG/M metagenome (GOLD analysis project Ga0310810, IMG submission 207641) | Soil microbial communities from experimental microcosm in Duke University, North Carolina, United States - NC | ecosystem: Engineered > Artificial ecosystem > Soil microcosm > Unclassified ... | reverse complement strand
TGGTACACATTGATGATCACGGCCAGGTCGCAGCGCCCGGCCGGCAGCAGCGGATCGTCGTCGCGGCTCAGCACCGGCGTGACGTTGCGCACGCCGGCCTGCTTGATGCGCTTGCGCATCACGTCGAGCACCGCCGGCTCGGGATCGAGCGCATACACGTGTCCCGATGGACCGACGGCGCGGGCCAGGCGCGGCGTGAAATAGCCCGGTCCGGAGCCGACCTCGGCGATCACCTGCCCGCGCCGCAACTTGAGCGCCCGCACCACCGCGGCGGGCTTCTGCCACTTCTGTCGGCGCGGTGCCAGCTGCCGCTTCAGCGCGCCCTTCAGCTCCTCAGGCGTCATAGATCTTCTTCAGCTCTCCGGCCGCCCAGGCCACGGCATCCTCGGGCTTCATGCCCTGGATGGACTTCGCGAACATGTCCACGATGATGTACTTCGACAGCGCCTCGGTGGCCTTGCGGCCGGGCGGTCCGGCGTGGCCCACCTGCCGCGCGGAGGCCAGGGTCTCCGGGAACACCGCGGTCCTGGGATCTTTCTTCCAGAGCGGATGATCGCGGAAGGCCTGCGTCGCAGGAATGCCGAAGGTGTCCATCGTCTCGAAGTATGGCTCGAAGCGCGCGCGGTCCATGTAGAAGCGGATGAAGTCCTTGGCGACCTTCTGGTTCTTGCTGTACTTGAGCACCGCCGAGTTCCAGGCCGGCAGCCAGTAGAAGCGTCCGGCCGGGCCCGGCGGGTAGTGGCCGTGGTTGGTGCCCTTGTAGACGTCGGGGAACTTCTGGCGCGCCGCCACGTAGATGCTGGGCGCGTTACCGGTGAGCGAGATCTCGCTGGAGAGGAACGCGCGATTGTTGTTGCTGTCGTCCCAGGCCAGCCCGCCCTCGTCGAAGACCTCCTTCCAGAGGACGTTGTTGAACTTCACGGCCTCGACGGTGTTCTTGCTGTTGAGCACCACCGTGCGGCCGTCGCGCTGCACCTCCATGCCGCCCCACATCCACACCAGCGGATAGCACCAGTTGTTGGGATCGTTGATGCTGTGGCCGAAGGCCTGGCCGAACGGCCGGCCCTTGGCCTTGAGCGCCTTGCCCACCTTGCGGAAGTCGTCCCACGTCTTCGGATACTCGAAGCCGGCCTCCTTGAGCCAGTCCTCGCGATAGGTGATCGCCCACGAGATGATGAACTGCGGCACCGCGATCCAGCGTCCGCCCGCGACGCAGTTGACCTTGGCGTAGTCGTACCAGCCGCCCTGCTTGCCGCCGATCTCCTCGGCCACGTCGCTGACGTCGACCAGCGAGGACTCGTAGAGATGGGCGTGGTTGTTGGCGATGATGATGATGTCGGGACCAGCCCCGCTCTGGATCGCCGCCGTCACCCGTGTCTGGATGTCGTTCTGATTGATCCGCTCGATCGCGATCTCCACCCCCGCCTGCTTGCCGAACTCCTTGGCCTGCGTGTCGAAGAGCGTGTCGGCGGCGGGCACGAAGTGCGACCACTGCAGCAGGTGCAGCCGCGTGCCCTGGGCGAAGGCCGGGGCACGCTGGCTCGCGACGATACTCGCGATGCCGGCAGCGCCCGAAGCAGCGAGGAAGTGGCGGCGACTCAGCGCGCTCATGGGATCCTCCCGCGCGCCCGCTCTGGAAAGCAGACGCGCGAGGAATCCTAGCGCGACGGCGGCGGCGGCGAAAGCCTCAGCGCGGCAAGCCCGTCCGCGGGTCGACGTTGGAGGGCGTGATCGGGGTCCCCGGAGGATTCGCGTTCTGTGGGATCGGCGACGGCGGCGAGGGTGTCGGCGGTGTGGAGAGCGTGCTGCCCGGTGATGCCGAGGGCAGCGGCAGCCCCGTGCGCGGATCGCTCTGCGGCAGGCTGCTCGGCAGCCCCGTCCTCGGGTCGATGGTCGACGGTGAGCCGCCGGGCGGGACCGGCATCGACGGCGGCGCCGGAGCCACCGGCGGGGGCGTGGTCGCCGGCGGGCTGCTGGGCAAGGTCGGCAGCGGACGCGTCTGCGCGGCCACGGAGCCCGCGGCCAGGGCCAGCACGCCCAGGGCGAGCGCGGCGTGACGGATCTTCATCATCTCGTGATGCTCCTCAGCGACCTGGTCCGGTGAGCACGCTCGGTGTCCGCGCCGGCGGCGGGGCGGCCGAGTTGATCGGCTGACCGGTACGCGGATCGATCACCTGACCGGTGTTTGGATCGAGCACGCCCTGGACCGGCGGCGTCGACAATCTGGGATCGCTGGCCGGCGGGCCGGCCTTGGGCAGCCCCGTCGGCGGACCGGTGAGCACGGACGGCGTGCGCGCGGGCGGCGGCGCCGACGTGACCGGAGCCTGGGCCTGGGCCAGCACCGAGCCAGCGGAGAGCAGGACCAGCGCACCGGCTACCGCGAATCTCATGAACGCACTCATGCAGACACCTCCATCGGATATAGGGAGCAAGGGCGGTGCCGGCGACCCAATCAGCCCTCGCGAGCGCTCAGCGTCGCTGGGCGCGCAGGAAGGCTCCGACCGCGGCACTGTAGCTGACGGTCGCCACGATCGGCGCAGCGTGGCCGCCGGAGTCGAGCGTCACGAGCCGCGCGCCCGGCACCAGCTTGGCGAGCTCGTCGGAGTAGAAGCGCGGCGTGATCATGTCGTCCTGCGCCACGATCACCAGGGTCGGCACCCGCACGTCGGACAGGTGGGCGCGGCGGTCGTGGCGGAGGATCGCGTCGATCCGGCTCGCCGTGACCTCCACGGGCGCGGCCTCCGCGAGCGCGGCCTTGTGCTGCTCGTCCAGCAGCGCATCGTTGGCGCTGATCCAGGCCGGCGGCGACATGTACAGCGCCGAGGCGCGCAGGTACGCTTCCACACCCTGGCTCAGCAGCACGCCCTTGCGCGACTCGAACAGCCGGCGGAAGTACGCATCGGGTCCCGCCCACGTCGCGCTGAGCACCAGGCTGCGCAGCCGTCGGGGATGCTCGAGCGCGATCACCTGACCGATGGCGCCACCGGTGGAGTGTCCGACCAGGTGCGCGGCGTCGACGCCGAGCGCGTCCATCAATCGCAGGACGTCGTCCGCCATCTGCTCGACCGAGTAGCGGATGCGCGAGTGCGTGCTGCGCCCCGTCCCGCGGTGATCGTGGACGATCACGCGGAAATCCCCCGAGAGCTCCGTCACCTGGCTCGCCCAGAACGATCCGCGCCCGGAGAGCCCGGGCACCAGCAGCACCGGCTCGCCCTGGCCGGTGACCTCGTAGTAGAGCTCGGCGTCGTCGATCCGGAGCGTCGGCATCGCCGTCGAGGCTCAGCCGTCGGCGCGCGTGTCGTTCATGCCGAGCGCGCGCTCGATCGCGACCACGTCCGTCGGCCGGGCGAACGGCGCCGGCGCCGCCTCGCCAGGGATGCGGGGCCGGCCGATGGCCTTGAAGAAGTCCTCCAGGCCCGGCGGCGTGATCACCCAGAGCATGACGAGGTCGTCGGGCCCCTCGTTGACGAGCTCGTGCTTGACGTCGTAGCCGAGCAGGCAGGCGGTCCCGGGCACGAGCGGATGCCGGACGCCGTCGGCGACGACGTGGCCCTGGCCCCGGAAGCAGATCTGCAGCTCCACCTGGTCGCCGTGCGAGTGCTCGCGCACCCGGCCGCCCGGCGCGATGGTCTGGTAGCCCATCGCGAGGGTGCCGAAGCCGGTCGATGCGGGGAACAGCGCGGGATCCGCATGGCCGCTGGCGGGGACCGGCTGCCAGTAGGACGGCCCCTCCCCGGGCTGGACGACGACGGCACGGCCGCGAACGCTGTCGGCTGGGCTCATGGCGACCTCCGTGTGGTGGCGCCCAAGTGTACCCCTACCGAGCCGGTGCGAGTCTGTCATGCGCTGGACAGTCGGGGGTGACAACGGGTCAGAAAAACGCTGGGCTCGTGCGCAGCGAATCCTTAAACTCTCGGCATCTCGTGAGCGCCGAGCCCATCGAACCTGGCATCGCCGCTGCACAACCGCGCATGCTCACCTTCCGGCGCGGCGCTCTCCGCTACCATTTCTCGGGTATCGCCGGCGCCGGGATGAACCCCCTGGCCCAGCTGATGCGCTCCCGTGGTCACCAGGTCCAGGGCTCCGACCGTGCGCTCGACCAGGGCAAGAGCCCGGAGCTGGCCGCCCGCCTCCGCAGCCAGGGCATCGTCCTGTACCCCCACGACGGCTCGGCGGTCACCGCCGAGCTCGACCGGTTCGTCTACTCCACGGCGGTCGAGGCCGACACGCCGGAGATGCGCGCCGCCCGCGGTCTGGACATCACCCTGGTCCCTCGCCCGGCTCTGCTGGCCGAGGTCGTGAACTCCGGCGCGCCGGGCGTGGCGGTCGCCGGCACCAGCGGCAAGAGCACGATCACCGCAATGCTCGGCTGGCTGCTGCGCGAGCGCGGAGTGCCGGCCACGGTCATCGGGGGCGCCGGTCTGGCGCGCGAGGGCGGCAACAGCTTCTTCACGGCCGGACCGGCCAGCGGCCCGGCGGTGGTCGAGGCCTGCGAGTCGGACGGCACGCTGGTGGGCTACGAGCCGACGATCGGTATCGTGCACAACATCAGCCGCGATCACGCCGAGCTGGTCTCGCTGCGCGCGCAGTTCGGCGCCTTCGCCAGGAACTGCCGCAAGCTGTTCGTCAACGCCGGCTGCAGCGAGGCTGCCGCGCTCGGCCACCGCTTCGGCGGGACGTCGTACGGCACCGCGGACGACGCCGACGCCCGGCTCGAGGTGCTGCGCACGGGCCCCGATCGCGCGCGGGCGTTCCTGAAGCTGCCGTCGGGCTCGGTCGCCCTCGACATCCCCCAGCCCGGCCAGCACAACCTCGAGAACGCCGCGGCGGCGGCGATGGTGGCGATCGAGCTGGGCATCCACCCCGACGACATCACCGGGCTGCTCGGCATGTTCCCCGGCGTGTCGCGCCGCTTCGAGGTCGTGGGCACGACGCCGGCCGGGGTGCGGGTGGTCGACGACTACGCACACAACGCCGAGAAGCTGCGGGCGACCTTGACCACGGCGCAGAAGGGCGGCCGCGTCGTCGCGGTGTTCCAGCCGCACGGCTTCGGCCCGGCCCGCTTCCTGCGCCCCGAGCTCGCCGCCCTGCTGCCCACCATCCTGCGTCCCGAGGACCGCTTCTGCTACGCCGAGATCTTCTACGCCGGCGGCACGGTGGCCAAGGACATCTCCAGCCGCGCCCTGGCCGCCGACCTGCCGGCCGCGCTGCGCTGCGGCTACGCCGCGGACCACGACGCCGTGCGCGACTGGGTGCGCGCCGAGGCGCAGGCCGGCGACACCGTGCTGCTCATGGGCGCGCGCGACCCCGACCTGCCCCGCCTGGCCCGCTCGGTCTTCGAAGCGCTCACCTGCGCTTGACTTCACACCGCTCCCGCGACTAGCCTCCCCCATCCGTTCGATCGCGGCTCGCTCGCAGGAGGTCCGTGATGACCTACGCCTCGATCCAGGTCGAGAAGCTCACGCCCCACGCCGGCGCCGAGATCCGTGGCGTCGATCTCTCCCGGCCCATCGAGGAGTCGCTCTTCAAGGAGATCCACGCTGCCCTGATCGACAACGGCGTCATCTTCTTCCGTGATCAGCACCTGACGCCGGAGCAGCACAAGGCGTTCGGACGGCTCTTCGGCGAGCTGCACATCCACCCGGCCGCGCCGGCCCCGGAGGGCCATCCCGAGATCCTGGTCATCCACGCCGACGAGAACTCCAAGCACGTGGCCGGCGAGAACTGGCACTCCGACGTTTCGTGCGACCTCGAGCCACCGATGGGCAGCATCCTCTACATGCACGAGCTGCCGCCGGTCGGCGGCGACACGCTCTTCGCCAGCATGTACGCCGCCTACGAGGCGCTCTCCGAGCCGATGAAGCGCTTCCTCGAGCCGCTCACGGCCATGCACGAGGGCGAGCACGTCTACCGCGGGCGCTACGGGCTGGACGACCGCGGCAAGAGCTTCCCCAAGGCCGAGCATCCGGTCGTGCGCACGCATCCGGTGTCGGGCCGCAAGGCGCTCTACGTCAACGGTGGGTTCACGACGCGCATCCCGCAGCTCAAGCGCGCCGAGAGCGACGCCCTGCTGCAGATGCTCTATCGCCACGTCGAGACGCCGGAGTTCCACTGCCGCTTCCGCTGGCAGGTCAACTCCGTCGCCTTCTGGGACAACCGCTGCATGCAGCACCACGCGATGTGGGACTACTACCCCCAGCGCCGCCACGGCCACCGCGTGACCATCAAGGGCGACAAGCCGGTCTAGCGAGCGGGGCCGGCTCCCGCTACAGGCTCTGGAGGAAATCGCCGAGCACGCGGTTGAACGCCGCGGGCTGATCGAGGTTCGACGAGTGCCCGGCGCCGGCAATGACCTCCAGCCGGGCGCCCGGAATCTTCTTGGCCATGTACTCGCACGGGGCGATGAACGGCCGGTCCTGATCGCCCACGATGATCAGGGTCGGCACCTTGATCGTGCCGAGCCCGTCGATCACCTCGCGGCCATCCTGGGCCAGCATGCCGCGGGCGGCGTGGGCCAGGCCCTGGGCCGAGCGATGGTGGCCCATCGCCTCCCGCATCTCGCGGCTGCGCCCGGCCAGTGCCTCGAGCCCTTTCGTCTCCAGCTCGGCGGCGCGCTCGAGGGCGCGCGCGTTCCAGCCCGCGCGCGCCTCGGCGTTGCGATAGCCGGGCCCGGAGTCGCAGATGACCAGCGCGCGCACCATCTCGGGATGCTTCAGGTAGAACGCGAGCGAGACGTAGCCGCCGAGCGAGAGCCCGCCGACGACGGCGCGCTCGACGCCGCAGTGGACGAGCAGCGCGCGCATGTCGGACACGATGAGCGGCGTGGAGTACTGCGCGGGGTCGTCGGGACTTTCCGTCTGGCCGTGGCCCCGCATGTCCCAGCTGATCACGCGGTAGCGATCGCCGAGCGCGGCGCGCTGGCCGTCCCACATCCGCCCGGTCGCCGAGTAGCCATGGCCGAGCAGCACGGGAGAGCCCTGACCACCGTCCTGGTACTCGATCGCGATCCCGTTCAACGTCGCTTTCATTCGATCACCCTGTCCGCCCGGAGGATCAGCGATCGCGGGATCGACAGCCCCAGGGCCCGCGCGGTCTTGAGGTTGAGCACCATCTCGAACGTGGTCGGCTGCTCGATGGGCAGGTCGCCCGGCCGGCTCCCCTTCAGGAGCCGATCGACGTAGAAGGGAACGCGCTCGCTCCACAGACCCGTGATGCTCGGACCGTACGCGAGCAGGCCCCCGGCGTCGCTGATCTCGCGAAACGGCGAGGCCAGGGGGAGCCGATGGCGCACGGCCAGCTCCGAGATGCGCTGGCGCTCGGCGAAGAAGGCCGAGCTCGACAGCACGAGCACGCCCTGCACGCCGGCGCGCTTCATCGCGTCGAAGGCGGGCGCGTAGTCTCCGACGCCGCCGATGCGCTCGACGTGGGCAGAGAGACCCAGCGCGCGTGCCGCCTGCTCGGCGACCGCCGCCTGGCCCGGGCCACCCGCCCCGCGCGGCGCCAGGATGCCGACGCGGCCGAGCCCGGGCACGATGTGCTTGAGAATCTCCAGGCGCTTGGCCGTCAGCTCCGGCACGTACAGCGTGACGCCGGTGACGTTGCCCCCCGGCCGGGCCAGGCTCGCCGCCCAGCCCTGCTCGACGGGATCGTCCACCGCGAACGCCATCACGATCGGGATCGAGCGCGTGGCGGCGACGGCGGCGGGGATTGCCTGGCTGCTGCTGACGATGATCCTGACGTCGAGCGCGATGAGCTCGGCGACGAGGCGGGGGATCGCGGCGAGATCGCCGCGCGCGTGACGATACTCGAGCAGCACGTTCTGGCCGGGAATCCAGCCCAGGCCCGGCAACGCCTTCTCGAACGCGAGCGGTCCCGGTCCGCGCTCGCCGGGTGTGACGATGCCCAGCCGGGGCAGCGGCGCGGCCGCGCGTGGGCTCGGGGTGAGCCACGGGGCCAGCAGCCCCAGCAGCACGAGCGCGACGATGAGCCGGCGGCGGGACATGGCGGCGTCATTGTAAGTCTTCCGGCCGCACGCGCGAGCCCGCGGCTTGACACGGCGGGCACGCGCGCCTAGCCTGCCGGGGCAGGCGTCATCTCCGCGCGAGACGAGGCAGGACGAGCCATGGATTTCGAGTACGCGCCCGAGCAGGAAGCGTTTCGCAAGGAGCTCCGGGGCTGGCTGGCGGCGAACCTGCCGCCGGAGCTGTGCGTGGACGATCCCGCCGACGATCGCGTCGCTTCCACGCGCGAGATGTTCGAGCGTCGTGTGGTCTGGCAGAAGACGATGCACGCCGCGGGCTGGGTCGGCCTGGCCTGGCCGAAGGAGTACGGCGGCCGCGGCGCGTCCATCATCGAGCGCGTGATCTGGGACGAGGAGTACGCGCGGGCCCGTGCGCCGATCCTGCCCGGCATGGGCCTGAACCTCGTCGGCCCCACGATCATCCACTGGGGCACCGACGCCCAGAAGCACCAGTACCTGCCGAAGATCCTCAACGCCGACGAGATCTGGGCCCAGGGCTTTTCCGAGCCCGGTGCCGGCTCCGACCTCGCCAGCCTGCGCACGCGTGCCGAGGACCGCGGCGATCACTACCTGGTCAACGGCCAGAAGGTGTGGACCTCGGGCGCACAGTACGCGGACTCGATCATCCTGCTCGTGCGCACCGATCCGAACGCGCCCAAGCACAACGGCATCTCCTGCCTGCTGGTCGATCTGAAATCGCCGGGCGTGAGCGTGCGGCCGCTGGTGCTGGCCACCGGCCACCATCACTTCAACGAGGTGTTCTTCACCGACGTCGAGGTGCCCAAGACCCAGCTGCTGGGCCCGATCAACCAGGGCTGGAAGGTCTCGACGACCACCCTGATGTACGAGCGCCACGCCTCGGGCGCCCGCAATCCGATCGGCCAGGTCCGCGATCTCATCGCCGTCGCCCGGCGCCTGCCCGTCGACGGCGGGACGGCGTGGGACGACCCGCGCATTCGCCAGCGGCTCTCGCAGCTCTACATCGACTGCGAGGCGATGAAGTACACGCGCTTCCGCGCGCTCACCCGGCAGATCCGCGGCGAGGCGCCCGGCCCCGAGGGCTCGATCCTCAAGCTCTCCGGCTCGGAGCTGGGGGTGCGCATCGCCGATGCCGCGGGCGAGCTGCTCGGCATGCACGCCATCGTCAACCAGGGCACCGAGCTGGTGCCCGACGCGCCCCGCTGGTTCAATCGCCTGGTCGCCGCGCGCCAGTACACGATCTCGGCGGGGACCAGCGAGATCCAGCGCAACATCCTCGGCGAGCGCGTGCTGGGACTGCCCAAGGGCTGATCGATCTCGAGGAGGATGTCATGACGCCAGAGCACTACAGCCGCCGCGAGGTGTTGAAGGCCGCCACGGCCGCCGCCGTCGTGGCCGCGTACGCCCGTCCCGCCGACGCGCAGCAGGTGAAGTGGTCAGCCGGCACCGAGGCGCCGAAGCTGAAGGCGCCGGCGAACGCCACCGACTGCCACCATCACATCTACAACGCGAAGTACCCGGTCGATCCCACTGCAACCTTGCGCCCGGCCGACGCGCTGGTGGACGATTACCGCGCGCTGCAGAAGCGCATCGGCACCACGCGCAACGTGCTCGTCCAGCCCTCGACGTACGGCACCGACAACCGCGCTCATCTGGAGGCGCTGGCCGCGTTCGGCCCCACCGCCCGCATGGTGGCGGTCGTCAACGACCAGGTCACCACCGACGAGCTCAAGCGCCTGCACGGCCTGGGCGTGCGCGGCATCCGCTTCAACCTGGCCCAGGCCGGCGCCACGACCCCGGAGATGATGGAGCCGCTCTCCAGGCGGGTGAACGATCTCGGCTGGCACATCCAGATCAACGCCTCGGCGGCCAAGATCATGGAGGTGATGCCGATCCTCGAGAAGGTGGCCTCGCCGATCGTCTTCGATCACCTGGCCCACATCCCGCAGCCCGAGGGCGTGAACCATCCGCTCTACGCCAAGGTGCGGGCGCTGATGGACAAGGGGCGCACGTGGGTGAAGCTGTCGGGCGCCTACGCCGACACCAAGGTGGGGCCGCCGACGTACGCGGATTCCAGCGCCGTCGCCCGCGCCTACGCCAAGGCCGCGCCCGAGCGCTGCGTGTGGGGCAGCGACTGGCCGCACCCGACCGAGCAGAACAAGCAGCTGCCCGACGACGCCATCCTGTTCGATCTGCTCACCGACTGGGTGCCGGACGAGAAGACGCGCAACCGCATCCTGGCCGACAATCCGGCCACGCTGTACGACTTCCCGAAAGGCGCGTAGCCGAGTGGGACGCCGGGCGGCGCGCGCGGCGTTGCTGCTGGTGCTGGTGGCCGTGGCGACCTCCGCCACGGCCGCCGACCGCGGCGATCCGGCCATCCGCACGCTCGTGCCGAAGATCGTCGCCGCCTGGCAGACGATGGACATCACGAAGGTCGATCCGTACTACGCCAAGGACGCCGAGCTCGCCTTCTTCGACCTGGCGCCCATGAAGTACGTCAACTGGGCGGAGTACCGGGCCGGTGTGCAGAAGATGTTCTTCGAGCCGAACAAGAGCCTCACCTTCACGATCAAGGACGACCTGGCGGTGCACCGCCGGGGCCTGACGGCCTGGGCCACATTCACTTTCGGCGCCGACGTGGTCGGCAAGGACGACAAGCCCGCGCACCTCGACGGCCGCTGGACGATGATCCTCGAGCAACGGGGCGGGCGCTGGACGGTCGTGCACGAGCACGTGTCCGTCCCGCTCGGCGGCCCGTAGCGCGCGGCCAGCTACTCTCGCCTCAGCAGTGCTTGCAGGCCGGGAACTCGCGCGAGTACACCGGCTGCTTGAGGAACTCCTCCGGGTTGTACTTCCAGAACTGGCTGACGTGGGGGTAGGTGAAGATCACCGTGTTCTGGAGCTTGCCGCCCACGCGCTCCACCTTGCGGATGTAGATGTTCTGCGTGGGGTTGCCGTAGGCATCCATCTCCACCGGCCCCCGCGGCGCGTCGCCCACCTTCACGGCCCGCAGCGCCGCCATCAGCGCCGCCCGATCCTCGACCTTGCCGCCGACGGCCTTGATCGCCTCGCTCAGGATGCGAGCGCCCGTGTAACAGTTCTCGCCGTAGAAGCCGGGCAGGCGCTGGTAGGCCTTCTCGTAGGCGGCCCGGAACTTCTGGTTGGCCGGCGTCTCCAGCGCCGCCGAGTAGTGATGGGCGCTGATCACGCCGATCGACTCGTCGCCGAGCTGGGGCAGGACGTGCTCGTCGGTGTACGTCCCGTTGGCGAGGAGCGGGACCTTGCCCTTGAGCGCGCTCTCGCCGTACTGCTTGGCGAAGAGCAAGGTCCACCGCCCCAGGCCGTTCACGAACACGGCGTCGGCGTCCTTCTTGATCTGGGCGATGTAGGGGCTGTAGTCCTGAA
>Ga0310810_10009204_pt1 | contig 11410 bp, 6 predicted proteins | sample NCmetagenome_FD_207641 | JGI IMG/M metagenome (GOLD analysis project Ga0310810, IMG submission 207641) | Soil microbial communities from experimental microcosm in Duke University, North Carolina, United States - NC | ecosystem: Engineered > Artificial ecosystem > Soil microcosm > Unclassified ... | reverse complement strand
TAAACCTTCCCGCCTGCCACTCTATTTCGCGCGCGTCGCAATCCCCCGAGCGACCATCTCGACCTTATAGAGAGAGCCCGCACCGCCGATATAGAGCGTCTGCTTCCCCGCCCCACTGAACGCGATGTTCTGGCAGTCCGCCGGCGGGCAGCGCACCGGTATAATTCCGAGAGGCTGCCCAGCTGCGCTGAAGACCTCGACACCGCCTCCGGTGGCGACATAGAGCCGGTCGTCGTTGTCGACGGTCATACCGTCCGCGAAACTCGGGACTCCCCCCAAACCGTTGTCCCGCGTGCTGCGGCCCTTCAGCGTCGCAAACTCGCGCCGGTTTGCGACCGACCCGTCGGCGCGGATATCCCAAACGATGACGTGCTCCCCGTTGGAATCATCGACGTACAGCTTCGTCTCCTCCCGGTTGAGCTGCACGCCGTTGGGCCGGATCAATTTGTCTTCGATTCTGACCGGCGCTTTTCCGGGCGCGTTATAGTACACCGCGGGCGGCAGACGCGGGCCAAGCGGCTTGCCTCCATACCGCTTCACCAACTCGTCGGCCTGCTGCTTCGTCAGTCCGGGATCGGTGAAATAGATGCCGCCATTCTTGGCGACGATCAAGTCGTTGGGGCGGCTGAACGCCAAGCCGTTGTACTTGTCCGCGAGCACGGCTTCGCTCCCCTTGGGGTAGATCACGCCAATCCGCGTCGATCCATCCCAGGCTTGGGCCGAGATCAAGCGTCCCTGCGAGTCCTGTGTCACGCCGTGCGATTCATTGGAGTCCGCGACGAGCACCGAAACCTCGTCGGTCTGCGTGTTCAACCGGTGCAGCCGCCGCGCATCGGGTTCGGAGAACACCAGCGATCCATCCTTGAGCCCGATGGGATCGTCCAGGCCCTTATAGCCAGTCACGATCCGTTGAATCGGCGCGCCGCCCTTGATCACGCCGGGGATTTCCGTTGCGGCACCGACGACCGTGGGCGCCTGCGCGCCGACCGCGCACAATGGCGTGAATGACACGATCGCAGCTGCGACAAGGGCGATTTTTGTTTTTCGCGTCATGGGGATACAGGCTCCGGAACGGAATGGCAGCGCGTTGCGTCTCTGTCAGAACAGCATAGCATTCCGGTCTCACTCGGCCATAGCGGCCAAAATTTGGCTTCAAGAACGAAAGGACACGCCATGGCAAAGAACACGATCTGCCTCTGGTACGACAAAGATGCCGAGGCTGCTGCCAAGTTCTACGCCGAGACCTTTCCCGACAGCAAAGTGGGCGCCGTCCATCGTGCGCCAAGCGACTTCCCGTCCGGGAAAAAGGGTGACGTCCTGACCGTCGAATTCACGGTCTGCGGCATTCCCTGTATCGGACTGAACGGCGGCCCCATGTTCAAACACAGCGAGGCCTTCTCGTTCCAGATCGCCACCGACAATCAAGAGGAGACCGACCGCTATTGGAACGCCATCGTCAAGAATGGCGGTCAGGAGAGCCAGTGCGGCTGGTGCAAGGACAAATGGGGCCTCTCGTGGCAAATCACCCCGCGCGTGCTGATGCAGGCGCTGTCTGCCGGCGGCGGTGAAGCAAAGCGCGCCTTCGATGCGATGATGGGTATGAAAAAGATCGACGTCGCCGCCATCGAAGCCGCCCGCCGCGGCTAACCTATCCGCAAAAAACAGGGGCCATCCCGGACAAGCGCGTCAACGCTTGATCCGGGGTCGACCGGGACGATTTCCCTCTGCCTCGGGATACGCGCCGATGCGCGCCTGCCCGCTGGTCGTATCTGCGAACCATCCCAAAGTTTCTACCAAGTCTTGGTCACGGTAACTGACCATATACGGCCCAAATCCGGTTTCAGGATGTCATAGGCGGCAATCGACCGCCCCGAATTGCTCGGGCCGTATTGGAATGCCGGGTGCTTGCCCATGATGTTCTGAATGATCACTTGGATGCCGATGTCCCGGAGATAGGGATTGGCCGGTGAATCGCCCGTGTCATAACCCAGGGATAAATCGAACGTGTACCAGGACGGCTGAACGTTCGAGTAATTGCTAATCGCGCACGGGAATGTCCCGCCCGGAATCGTGCCGCCGGTTGTGGCGCATTGGAAGTTGACGTTCGGCGGCCCGGATTGCGTGTGATAGTAGTGCGACTGGTAATCCATAAATCCGGTGACGTTCCACGGACCATTGCTCCAGCCCAGCCGTGCGCGATATCGCATGCGTGGCAGCGTTTCCACGCCAACCTGCGGAACCCCGCCGATCGGCCCGAGCGTCTGGTGGTAATGATCGAAAATCGGCGCGCCTGGAACTATCTGTTGGTACCGGTGCAGGTAATAGGTGCCGGTGATGCCGGTATTCCAGGCGCCGAGATCGCCCAAATCCAGGTCATAGCTGGCATTCCAGTCGACGCCTTCGACCTTGAGCCAGCCGGCGCTGACGGTGCCGCCATCACTTATCCATAGAATGGATGTCAGCGCGCTCACCGGAGCGCCGGCATTGTTTGGATCGGCCAGGATCTGCGAAACCATTTGCTCAAAGGGCGCGCAGGTCGTGGGGTTCGCATTGGCGGCGGCTCCGCAACCGAGGTCGCTCGGAACGATGAAGTGGAATCTCTGATTGGGATCGTTGAACGAGCTTGCGGTCGGGTTGTTGAAATTGGTCAAGGTTCCATTGATCTTGACGCTGTACCAAGTGGCCTGCAGGTCCAGTCCGCGCAGGAATTCAAACTGTGGCGCAAGCTCGAACCCGATGCTGTAATTGATCGACTTTTCCGGCTGCAAATTGAGGCCACCTTCGCGGCTTGCCGGAAGTCCAGTATTTGGATCGGTGTAGAGCCGAACCTCCTTATGCGGAGCACCGCCATAGCCGAGGCCCGGGGGTGACGAGCTGCAGGGGGCGACGCCAGCAGCGAACAATGCCGCGGCCGTAGACCCGGCGGGAGGCGCCCCGTTCACGCACTGTGGGCTGATGATACCGAAATTCGAAGCGGGAAGTCCGAAATCCTGAACGTTGGCGCTGGCGATCGTGGAATATTCGCCCGCATTCGCAAAACGGAACGAGGTTCCCCACGATCCTCTGACGGTCGCGCCGAGATCCTGCGACAACCCCCATGTGAATCCGATTTTCGGATTGCTCGTGCCGCCATTGAGCGTCCCATGGTACTGATCATGACGCCACGATGCTTCCAGATCCAGCTTCCGGAATAGCGGGAAATTGAAATCGTCGCCGAAGACCGGAATGTTCAACTGGACGAAGCCTGCCCAGACATTATAGGGCTCCGAATCCACGATGGTCGGCAAAATTAGGCTGCCGCCAGTGTTCTGTGCACGGACGAACTTGACATTGAAATTGGTGTAGGTAGCGCCGATGGCCGCCTTGACCTGACCGGCGGGAACGCCGAAAAGCGGGCCGTCGAATTTGGTCCCCTTTTCGTCGAGCGAGACCCGTTCGTCCAGGCCCCGGAACCCCGTCACATAATTCAGCGTGACTGGGGAGTTGCATTGAATTGCGGCGGTGTCGCAGAAAACGTTCATATAAGGAACCGCTGAAGGCTTGCTCCAAGTTGCGATTCCGGGCGCTGTGCCGCTGGCCGGAGTCGCGGCAATTGTCCAGCCAAGAGCCGCCGAGACGGCATTCCTGTTTACTGTGGCGTTTTCATACCGGACATTAGCGTCGAAGCTCCTTGAATCGTAGACCTGCCCGGTCCAATCGTGCGGCAGATCGATGTTGACGCCGAACGCGTAGCGGTCGGACAATTCATAGGCGTAGCCCTTGGCGGGAATCTCGCGCGACACGTCATATGCCACGCGCAAATTGGTCGGAGCCCCGCCCGTCGGATAATAGGGATTGAACGTCGGCACGGCGACCGTAAACGTGTTGTTGGTGACCGGCTGCGTCGCTTCGGAAGGGCGATGTTCGACCCGGCGATTGCTGTAATACCCTTCGCCGAAGAACGAAATATTGCGGGTCAGCCGCTGGTCGACAGTGATCGTCGCGGCATTGCGCTGTACCGGTGCGACTTCGTACGCAGTCCCTTGAAACAGCGGATCGAATACGTTGCGCGTGCCGTTGGTTCCGCTGTTCGCGGCGACGTTGAACGTCGTCCAGTTCAAGGTCGAGGCGCTGAACGGTGCTGTCGGACCGAGGCCTCCATTGAGGGGATTGAACGCCCTGCCTATCCCCGCCGGGATCGCAAAGCAGTTCGAGCAATTGGTACCGAAGGAGGCCGCGGTTCCAACTCCCCAGGTTGCCGATTGTGCGGCTGCTCCGGTTGAAATCGTCCCAGGTATGGATGCGGTGAGAGGCCGTCTGTCGTCGAGGCCCCAGGGCGTGTAGTTCGCGGTGTACTTCGAGTGCGCACTCGCAGGCACCGGCGCTTCGTCGTACCACTCATAGCTCAGCGTGATGTCGCCGCCGTTCCATGTGCGGCCCCACAACTGCGATGCCTGGTAATGGAGACCGGCATTGTCAGGAGCCGAGAAGTGCAGCTGCGTGACCGCGCCATCGAAACCGCGCTTCAGCATGATATTGATCACGCCCGCGATCGCGTCCGAACCATAACTGGCCGACGCGCCGTCCGCGAGAATGTCGATGCGATCCACTGCGAGCGAGGGAATGATTGAGGGATCGATCGTGCAAATTCCGTCGGCTTGCGGCGGATGACGCATGCCGTCGACCATCATCAGCGAGCGAGGTCCCGACGCGTCCAGGCCACGGATGTTGACACGCGTCAATCTTTGCAGCTGGCCGGGCGAATTCGTGGCCACCGCGCCGGGCGAGACATTGGCTTGCGGGATGGTGCGGAACAGGTCGGCCGTCGTCTGGGCGCCGGTCGTTCGGAAATCCTGCACGCTCAAATTCGTTACGGGGACACCGACGGCGGCGGTGCCATGAATGAGCGAGCCGGTAATCAGCACCTGCTCGGGCACTTCCTGCGGATTGGCCTGCGCCATCTGCGCTTGCGCTATTTGTTGTGCGTTGGCGCCGAGCGCGCCACCTAACGTGAATAGCGAAGCAGAACCAAGAAGAAGAGTGGACAGCCTGCGTGTCTTAGGACTCATAGCTCCCCCATCGCGTCGAACTGGGCACTACGTGAGTCACTCCGCGCGGCAGCTGGCCGGTAGCCGCGCGTCATTTACAACCGTTTTACGCTATCTCCTTGGGCGGTCTTTCTGTGTCTGACGCGCGCCGCGAAGACACCCTGCGACTCCTACGGATCTGGCGATTGTCCTGGCGGATTGATATTTTCCGCGCTATCTGGACGGGTAACGTATACCGAGACGTATCGGTAATGATTGCCGCAACATTCGGTTATGATTGTCGCAACATTCGGATTTCACAACCTTGCCCATCGTCCCGGCCTGTGCGGTGCGTATGAATCGGTTTGTGAATGGAAGGCTGGTCAGATACCACGCCGCTACCACGCCGCGAGCCGGCTCAACGTTCCACTTCAATACTGATCGCAGGCGAGTTGGCGCGTGTAGGCTTCCTTTGTACATTCAGAGCAATTTCGCATTGCGGTGGCAATGATCGGTTCCGAAGGTCGGACCTAAGCCGCCTAAGACCCTGAGATTTCCGACATCCGCCAAGCCGGTCGCTTCGCACGCAACCGGAAGAGCAACTGCGGCCTCCTATAAAGCCGGCCATGCCTGGGCCCAGTTGCACCCCGCCGCTCAACAAGCGCAAACTACCCCGATCGTGAAGAACCATCACGACAGGGGAGGACAACGCCATGCATCGCGCATCCGCAACCGCGACCGGAATCACGTTCGCCGCCATCAGCCTCATCGGTCTTTCCACGGCGGGCCAAGCCGGCCAAGCCGGAGGGCCCACGCCGACGCCCGGCATCATCGGGCACAGCGAAGGCACCGGCCAACCGAACGGCTGGATGATGCTCACCAACGGGCGCGACATGAACAATTTCGATCGCGCCGGCACCGCCACTTGGCAGATCGCCGAACAAGCCGTGGCGGCCGACAACGGCATGGGATTCCTCGTCACGAAGCAGTCCTACGACAATTTCCGCTTTCGGGCGGAGTTCTGGGCCGACGAAGGCACCAACAGCGGCATCTTCATCCGCTGCGAGAACCCGCAACAGCCCAGCGGCCAGACCTGCTACGAGATCAATATCTTCGACAGCAATCCCATGAAGGGCAACGCCACGGGCTCGATCCCCAATGTGGCGCCGGTGGAGCGGGCCCTTTCCACCGAGCTCCGCTGGAACTCCGTCGAAATCGAGGCCAAAGGACCGCAGCTCAACGTCAGCATCAACGGCGAACGCACCGTCAGCGTCCGCGACACCAAGCACGCGCGCGGCCGCATCGCGCTGCAACGAAACGCCGGCGTGATCTACTTCAAGAACGTCGAGGTTCAGCCGCTGTCGGCGGAGGATCTGGCCGATCAAGAGAACATTTTTGCCGCCTGCAACGGCGGCTTCGGCATCATCTTTCCGACCGGCACGACGCCCACCATCAGGGACGTCCAGTACACGACGGCATCCGGAATGCAGGTTCCCGCCAAGGAGTATTTCGTCGAGAAGGGGGGAAACCGCTATTCCGTCACCTCCGTCCTGTTCCCGGACGTGCCGTACTCCAGCCGCGATATCACGAACCAGGCCATGGACCAGCTCGCCAAGAAAGGTGAGGTGCGTACACGGAACGTTGCTTCGATCGGATTGGGACGCCCCGGCGGGCAGATGGACGTCTACACGCCCAATGGCCGCGAGATCAGGGCCGCCATCTACATGGGCCGAGGCCGGCTGATCATTGCGCAATCCGACGCCGCCAGGAGCGACGCGGACGCTCTCATCTTCGAGCAGTCGATCGTGCTCGTGAACAATGTCGGCAACGATATCGACCGGGTCAACCCGAACAACCAGGGCCTCACGCGCAAATATGACTGCCGCTATATCGGCAACACCCGCGCCTGACCAGACCGAGCACCGATGATCGTTTCCTACCCCGTTCCTACGGGGAGGCCTATGGCTCACTCTCGCGGCCGACTTTGACTTCGGCGCGTACCAAATCTCCTGCGATTGAGCTGTGTCAAAGACAGGGCAGCAGGCGTAAAATAAGTTGGTCAACGTTATGGGGACTTCGATATGCACAAAGCTCTCTCGGCTTTGACGCTGACCGGACTTTCACTCGGCTCTCTTGCCGTTTCGGAACCCGCTGCGGCCCATCATTCTTTTGCGTTGTTCGACATCACAAAGACTGTGTCCCTGCAAGGAACGGTCAAGCAGTTCGATTGGACCAACCCCCATAGCTGGATCAAGCTCGACGTGGTCGGGCCGCAAGCGGGCGAGTGGATGATCGAGCTGCCTGCCGCAGCTGCGCTGGCACGCCAGGGCTTGACCAAGAATTTCCTCAAAGTCGGCGACAAAGTGATCCTGCGGGTCAATCCCCTCAAGGATGGCGGCAAGGGCGGGATAATCGAGAGCTTCGCGCAGCAAACGGGAGGAGCTCCCTGACGGTCACCGGGGGGTTTTCCTAGCGGTCTGCCTTCTCTCCGAGATGTCCACATGAGGGAAGCGGCCTCACGACGCTGATGTGGCAGTAAAGAGCTGGGGGATTGATTGTCTATGGTGGCGTGCACACGGAGGTTGGGCCTCCGGCAGGGAATTTTGCGTTCCACAGCGCTCTTGGGCCTGGCGTTGCAGGCCGCCCACGCACAGGCGCAACCCGCGCCACCGGTCCAGGCGGCTGCTCCGACCGCTGAAAACGAAACGCCCGAGCAAGTGCTGGTCACAGCGACCCGCTTTGAATTGCTGGGCCAGGCAACGACCTCCAGCCAGGGCGTCATCCTCAAAGAGGAGCTGCTCGAGATACCGGCTTATAGGCCTGGTCAATTGCTGGAGACCGTGCCCGGTCTCGTCGTCAGCACCCACAGCGGCGAGGGCAAAGCCAATCAATATCTGATCCGCGGCTTCAATCTCGACCACGGCACCGATCTTTCGACCGTGATTGACGGCATGCCCATCAACATGCGTACCCACGCGCACGGCCAAGGCTACACCGATCTGAATTTCTTCATCCCGGAGTTAGCGACCGGCATCGATTACACCAAGGGTCCCTATTTCGCCGCGGAGGGCGACTACTCCGCCGTGGCCTCGGTTCATATCGGCTATCTCGACGAGATCGACGACCAGTTCAGCGTCGCCGGAGGCAGTTTCAATTACGAGCGAATGTTCGGAGCAGCCACGCGAAGCTTCATGAACGGTCGGGTGTTGGGCGGGCTCGAGATCGTCCACTACGACGGCCCGTGGACCCATCCCGACGACGTGCGCAAGATCAACGCCGTGCTCCGCTACAGCGAGGGCGAAGCGCGCGAAGGCTGGTCGGTCACCGGCATGTATTACCGCGGCCTGTGGAACGCGACCACCGACCAGCCTGAACGTGCGACGGACCCCGCCTATATGGCGACCCTCGGTCTGCAACCCATCAGCCGTTTCGGCACGCTCGATCCCACGGATGCAGGCCAGGCGCAGCGGATGAGCCTATCGGCGATCTACTCGCACGGCACGCTCGATTGGCACGTCGATGCGAACGCCTATGTCATCAACAGCAATTTGACGCTGTGGAACAACTTCACGCACTTTCTCAAAGATCCGGTGCATGGCGACCAGGAGGCGCAGAACGATCTGCGCACCATCTATGGCGGCGGCGCGAGTTATACGAACTATGGCGACATGTTTGGGGCAGGCAGCGAAATCATATTCGGTGTCCAGACGCGCTATGATGACATCCATGCCCAGCGCCTCTTCATGGAGAAGCGCGTATTCCTGGCCACCGACATTGACGACAAGGTGAACGAGTGGAGCATCGGCGGATACGCTCAGATGACAAACTACTGGAACGAGTGGTTCCGTTCGGTCATCGGCCTTCGTGAGGATTACTATAAGGGAACCGACAGCGGCACGAATGCCGGATCAGGTAATGCGAACCTTTTCCAGCCGAAAGGCAGCTTGATTTTTTCGCCTTTAGAAAAATGGGAGTTCTATGTCAGCGCGGGCCGCGGATTTCACAGCAACGATTTCCGCAGCGTGCCCGGGGGCGGCGATTTCCTGACGCCGATCAAAGGAGCGGAAGTGGGCTTGCGCGCCGCTCCGATCGAAGGGCTCACGACTACGGTTACTCTGTTTCACATGGAACTGAATTCGGAGCTGACCTACGACGCAGAGGAAGGCTCGACGTCCGCGGGACGCCCGAGCAAACGTGACGGTCTCGAGGTCAACGCCACGTATCAACCGGTCGATTGGCTGGAAATCTACGGCAGCTTGGCGCTATCGCACTCGCGCTATTCCGACAACGACCCCGCGGGCAGTTTCGTGCCGGATGCGCCGAAAGTGACCGGCAATCTCGCCATCTATGTTCGAAACTTGGGGCCCTGGTTCGGCGCTCTCGAGTTCCGCTATATCGGGGAGCACCCGCTCATCGAGGACAATTCGCAGAAATCGTCCGGCGATCAGGAGTGGAATCTCAACATTGGTTATAAACTCGACAATGGCTGGTCGGCGCAGCTGGCGATTTTCAACCTGTTTGATTCCCACGATAACGCGGCCGACTTCTTCTATGCGGACCGCTTACCAGGCGAACCTGCGGCAGGAGTCGAGGACCTTCACATCCACCCGCTGGAGCCGCGCGCCTTCCGCTTCACCGTAAGCAAGACGTTTTGACAGACGCGCACATAACCGTGCGCGTTTTCGTTTGTGGCGAAAATCGCGACAGCGGGTGCGCAATGCGCTGGCTTCCACGATAAGGCCCCCTGAGATCGAGAAATCGCAGCGACACGTGCACAATGGGTCTCGAGAGGTGGACTTGCTCAGTAGGTGAAGTTCGCTGCGACCCCGATCACGCGGCCCTCGTTTAACGTGCGAACCGTGCCGCCGCCCAACGAGGCGGGCACCGCCCCATTCGCGCTATATTCTATCTTGTCCAAGAGGTTTCGGCCGTAAAGCGAGAAAGACCAGTGCTGACCGGGAAGCGTCAGCGATACGCCGGCCGAGAGATCCTCGATCGGCGGCAGGAACGCGACATTGTTGTCGGTCGAGGCCGCGCGCGAACGATAGCCATAGTCTGCACGCAACAGCAGCAGGAAGTCTCCTCCAAGACGGGTTGTATAGGTTGCGCCCACCTCGTAGCTCCATCGCACCAGCCGCGGAATGGTGAGATGGAAATCGGAGGCGCCGATTCCGCCGCCATCCAAATCGAAGAAGATCTTGTCGTATCGGCCGTCGGTGTAGCCGGTGTTGGCGCGCAGCACCAATTCGTCGGTCACTGCGCTCGCAAGCTCCAGCTCGAAGCCCCTGATCGTCGCATCGGCGGTGTTTCTCGTCACTTGGACGACGGCAACGACGGGATCGATCTGATTGACGTCGCGCTGCATTTTCTCGATTCGGTCGTAAAAGAGCGCTGCGTTCGCGTGCAGCCGGTTCTCGAACCAGCTGCTTTTCACGCCCAGCTCGAAGGCGTCTTGCGTCTCGGGATCATAGGGTCCTGGAGGAACGCTCGTGCTCGTGTTGCGGACGTTGTAGCCGCCGCTGCGCACGCCGCGCGCCCAGTTTCCATAGACGAGAAGCGCGTCGCCGGGCTGCCATTCAAATCCGAGCTTCGGCGTGAAATTCTCCCATGCGGCATTTCCCGGCGCGCCGGGAAAACCTGGCCCGGGAAAATTGTAGGCGCAGGTTTGCATCCCGAAATCGCAACGCGAGGCCAAGGGCGGGGTCGCCAAGGTGGCGATTTTCACGTCCTTCTCGTCGCGCGTGAACCGGCCGCCAGCGGTCAGAGTGAATTCCGGATCGAGATGATAATCGGCTTGCGCGAAAACGGCGTAATTGGTGCTCGTGACATCGGCGCCGAACGTGGAATCGATGGCGCCGGCCGTGACCACGCGGCGCTCGAGATACGTATAGGATTGGGTGAAGTAATAAAGCCCCGCCGTCACATCGACGCCATCGAAGAGGCGCCCGAAATACCGCAGCTCCTCGCTGAATTGGTGCTGCCTGGTCCGGGTGGCTTGGCGCAAACCCGAAATCGGCGCCCCGTCGGTGTCACCGGTCACCGCCTGATCGAGAGTCCGGTATCCGAAAATATTGGTGACCACGCCGCCCGCCATGCGCAGGTTGGATTCAACGGTTACGCTTTCCCAGTCCAGATGCTGGTAGCCCGCGTCGTTCAAGCCGATGTCGAAGCCGGAGAAATACGCCGAGTTCTGCGTCGCCGCGCTGTCCGCGCGCCGTGAGCCGCGCTCGTAAACAAGCGTCGAATCGAACGCGGCCGCCGGTGTCCACACCAGTGTCGGACGGATGGCATAGTCGCGCGAGGCTCCGAGGCTCTTGCCGTTGAAGCGGTTGGTGAACCAGCCGCCATCGTTGTTGTAATAGCCCGTGACCTTGGCGCGAAATTGCGAGCCGAGCGGCCCTTCG
>Ga0310810_10009203_pt1 | contig 11411 bp, 7 predicted proteins | sample NCmetagenome_FD_207641 | JGI IMG/M metagenome (GOLD analysis project Ga0310810, IMG submission 207641) | Soil microbial communities from experimental microcosm in Duke University, North Carolina, United States - NC | ecosystem: Engineered > Artificial ecosystem > Soil microcosm > Unclassified ... | reverse complement strand
ATCGAGAAGGCGAAGCGCCTCGTCGAGCACAAGAAGGACGTCGTCATCCTGCTCGACTCGATCACGCGTCTCGCGCGCGCCTACAACACGATCGTGCCCGCGTCGGGCAAGGTGCTCTCGGGTGGCGTCGACAGCAACGCGCTGCAGCGCCCGAAGCGCTTCTTCGGCGCCGCGCGCAACATCGAGGAAGGCGGCTCGCTGACGATCATCGCCACCGCGCTCGTCGACACCGGCTCGCGCATGGACGAAGTGATCTTCGAAGAGTTCAAGGGCACGGGCAACCTCGAGATCCACCTCGATCGCAAACTCGCCGACCGCCGCGTGTTCCCCGCCATCGACATCCAGAAGAGCGGCACGCGGAAGGAAGAGCTGCTCATCTCGAAGGAGGACCTCAATCGCGTGTGGGTGCTCCGCAAGGTGCTCGCGCCGCTCTCGCCGCAGGAAGCCATGGAGCTGCTGCTCTCGAAGATGGCGAAGACCAAGAACAACGGCGAATTCCTGTCGTCGATGTCTAAGTAGGTCGCCCGCGCTGCGCGCCGGATGCCAGGTAATGAGTGCGTCGAATACGCGCTCGGTAATCGCCACGCCTCTTGAACGTAGGCGCAGCGTTCAGAGCTGTCTGGGCAGCGTGCAAGCTCCCGCAGCGAGCCTTTAGCGCGGTTCTTCATGAATCGTCAAAAGGCGGCGTTCTCTCCTGACCGCCCGCTCGAACAGGACGCGCGATGCCAATACACCGCGGGAGCGTCACCGCTTTCTGATCACGCCGGCAGCACCGACAGCAACCTGTCCGAACGCGACGCGCGCGCTCTCATAACCGGAACGAGCGGCAGCCGAAAAGACAGCACGGTAATCGATGACCGCCGCCTTTGCCAACGCCAGGGCGACCAAATGACTGAAGTACGCCCCCGAGAGGGATGGGGTGATTGTGTGGGCGCCGCATTCGATTCGCAGTCGGTTCCGGACTTCCGCACGGACGGGATCATACTGGCGATCCTCGAAGGCCGGCGATACGGCCGGAGCGATTCGCGTGCTGGAGGAGACGGCACTCCTCCGCGACAAGCTGTATTCAGAAACCGGGTACACCGGCTATTTCTGGATGCGCACGCAAATGTTGCTCGCTGACCTCTATCGGAAAGCGGGACGCCAGAACGACGCACTTGCAATCGAAAATGATCTCCGCGCCGCGCTGGGCGTTGCGGACACGGACGACCCGATGCTAGTGAAGCTGCGCGCACGTTCCGAGGTTATGCCGGACAAGACTGGACACGAGTGAGCCTCGCGAGTGCGGTTGGCCCGCGCGCCTGTCCGACGCACCCGCGTAGTTGACGACGCGCCGCTACGCGTACCCAGCACCCATTCCAGGCACCCAGCCCAACGCACCCCGCCGGCGAAGCCGGCGGTGGTTGTCATATCATCGCCACATGCAACAGCTCATCTTCAGGATGCGTGTGGACTCTTCTGTACGGTTCGCGCTCGTACTCGCGCTGACGGCCTGCCTCGGCGCCGGCGCAGCCGCACAGAAGGCCGACACCGCGAAGACGACCGACAGCCGCGTGGACGCGGCGATCGGTGGACTCACGCTACGCTCGATCGGCCCCGCGCTGACGTCGGGCCGCGTCGCGGACATCGCCGTCGACCCCACGGATCACCGCATCTGGTATGTCGCCGCCGCCGCGGGAGGCGTGTGGAAAACGACCAACGCGGGCATCAGCTACACACCAGTCTTCGACGGGCAGGGATCGTTCTCCATCGGCACGATCACGATCGATCCGAAGAACCCGGCGGTCGTCTGGGTCGGCACCGGCGAGAACAACGCGCAGCGCGTGGTCGCGTATGGCGACGGCCTCTACAAGTCGCTCGACGGCGGCCGATCCTGGAAGAACGTCGGCCTGAAGAACTCCGAACACATCGCGCGTATCGAGATCGACCCGCGCAACTCCGACATCGTCTACGTCGCTGCGCAGGGTCCGCTGTGGAGCAAAGGCGGAGACCGCGGCCTCTACAAGACGACCGACGGCGGCGCCACCTGGAACCGGATCCTGTCCGTGGACGACTGGACCGGCGTCAACGACGTCACCCTCGATCCCAGGGATCCGGACACGCTCGTCGCGACGACGTGGCAGCGCGTGCGGCGGACGCACGGTTATGTCGGAGGCGGACCGGGCTCCGCCGTGCAGCGATCGACCGACGGCGGCAAGACGTGGTCGAAGTCGCAGTCCGGGTTTCCAGCGGTGGATCTCGGGCGCATCGGCCTCGCCCGCTCGCCCGCCGATCCTGCCGTCGTCTACGCGATCGCCGAAGCAGCGGAGAACAAGGGCGGCTTCTTCCGCTCGCGCGACGGCGGGGCGAGCTGGACGAAGATGAGCGACTATCAATCGGGCGGCAACTACTACAACGAGATCATCGCGGATCCAAAGGACGTCGACCGCGTTTACGCGGTCGACACCATTCTTCAGGTGACCGAGAACGGCGGTAAGTCGTTCGACCGGGTCGGCGAAGCGCGCAAGCACGTGGACAACCATTCGGTATGGATCGATCCCGACAACACCGATCACCTGATCGTCGGGTGCGACGGCGGTGTGTACGAGACGTTCGAGCGCGGCCGCACGTGGCGCTACACGGCCAACCTGCCGATCACGCAGTACTATCGTGTCGCCACGGACACGACGAAGCCGTTCTACCGGGTCTACGGCGGCGCGCAGGATAACTTCTCCGTTGGCGGACCGTCACGCACCCGAACCGTGCACGGCATCACCAACGCCGACTGGTTCATCACCTCGGGCGGCGACGGCTTCGGCAGCGTCGTCGATCCGGAAGATCCCCACACGGTCTACGCGGAATCGCAGTTCGGGTCGCTGTCGCGGTTCAACCTGGCCACCGGTGAGGTCCGGGGCATCCAGCCGATGACCGATCTTGGCGGTGCCGCCGTACGCTGGCCGTGGGACACGCCGCTCGTCATCAGCCCGCACTCGCACACCCGCCTCTACTTCGGCGCCAATCAACTGTTCCGGTCGGACGATCGCGGCGACTCGTGGCATGCCGTCAGTCCAGATCTCAGTCGCGGGATCGACCGCAACCGCCTGCCGCTCTTCGACAAAGTCTCGGGCGTGGACGCCGTCGCAAAGAACGCGTCAACGACGCTCTACGGGATCGCGCTTGCGATCGCGGAGTCGCCGCTCAAGGAAGGCCTGATCGCGGTCGGCATGGACGACGGGCGAATCAACGTGACCGAGAACGGCGGCAGCGGGTGGCGGCACGTGGACGCCTTCCCCGGCGTGCCCGACCGCACGCCGGTGTTCGAGTTGATGGCGTCGCAGCACGATCCGAACGTCATGTATGCGGCGTTCAACAATCACCAGTCGGGCGACTTCAAGCCCTACGTGATGAAGAGCACCGACGCCGGCCGCACCTGGCAGAGCATCGCCGGCAACCTGCCGGAGCGCGGCTCGGTTTACGCGCTGGCGGAAGATCACGTCGATCGGAACTTGCTCTTCGCCGGGACCGAGTTCGGTCTCTTCGTGACGCTCGACGGCGGGAAGAAGTGGACGCGGCTATCGAACGGGCTGCCGACCATCCAGGTGCGCGATCTGGTGATTCAGAAGGAATCGAACGATCTCGTTCTCGCGACCTTCGGACGCGGCTTCTACATCCTGGACGACTACAGCCCACTCCGCGGGCTCGCTGGCGAGCCGACCGCCGCCGACGCGTACCTTTTCCCGGTCGCGAAGGCACCGCTCTACATCCAGTCCACGCCGCTGGGACTACCGGGCGTCGCCTTCCAGGGAGCGAACTACTTCGCGGCCCCGAACCCGCCGTACGGCGCTGTCTTCACGTATCTGTTGAAAGACGAGCTGAAGTCGCGGCAGGAGCGGCGTCGCGAGCAGGAGCGCGCGGCCGCCGCCCGGGGTGAAGACGTGTTCTATCCGCCATGGGAGTCCCTGAAGGCGGAGGATCGCGAGGAGCCGCCAACGGTGCTCGTCACGATCAGCGACAGCACCGGCAAGCCGCTGCGCCGCTTCCCAACACCAGCCTCGGCCGGATTGCATCGTGTCGCATGGGACCTGCGCCTGCAGCCGCCCGACCCGATCAACGGTCCCGACTATCATCTCGATCCCGATTTCCCGTTCAGCAGCCCGCCGATGGGTCCGCTGGTGGTGCCGGGCACCTACACGGTTGCCCTCTCGACGCTGGTTGACGGTCAGTTGAAGCCGATCGGCACGCCGCAGAAGTTCGAAGTGTACGGCGTGGACGGCGCCGGGACGCGCACCGCAGCCACGCTTGCGGAACAGCAGCAGCTCGCGGCGCTTGGCCGCTCCGTGCTCGGAGCTGTCTCTGTGATCGACGAGACCCTCGGACAGTTGCCGTTCCTCAAGCGCGCTATCGACGCGACGCCCACCGCCGGTCCGGAACTCCTGGCGCAGGAGCGGCAGGTCGAAACGAGGCTGCGCGACCTGCGCGAACGCCTGGCGGGCGACCCGACGCTGGCTCGCCGCAACGAAGCGACGCCGCCGTCGCTCCTGGATCGCCTGGGCGGCGCGATCAACAACGGCTGGAGCACGACGCTCGAGCCGCCGACGGCGCAGGAACGCGCGCAGACGGAAATCGTCAGCCGGGCGTTCGGAAGCATCCTCGAGGATTTGCGACGTCTGCTCGACACGGATCTGCGGCAGCTCGAAACCGGGGCGGAGTCAGCGGGGGTCCCGTGGACGCCGGGCCGGTTCCCGCGGGCACCGCGATAAGGGGGCGCGGTTCATCGCCCCCACATCCGGTGAGCCGATTCGTCATGCGATGACGCCTTCTGATGCGGAGTACATGTCGATGCCGTATCTGACCCGTGTGTTCGTTCTGATGATGTTGGCCGCTCTGATGCCCGGCACTGCCCGTTCGGAGGATCTACGCGCGTCTCACAACCACCTGACGGGCAGTCGGGTGACCGCCGCGGAAGCCGCCAGCGTCATGGTGGAGCCCGCACCTTTCTCTCCCGCGAATCTGAAGCGGATAGCGGCCCGCCTGCACGGCGACCGGCGGGACGTGACCACTGCTCAGCGCATGGCGCCGAGGAGGCATGTCATGGGGGTGGCGATCGCGATCGGTATCGGCGCAGCCGTCGGGGCCACCGCGATCGCCGCCTCGAAATATGGCGCGAACGAGGGCGGGGAGTTCTGCGGGGGGTGCTTCGCCCGCTGGTCCGCGATCTCGATTCCCGTCGGCGCGGGCGCTGGCGCCGCCGTCGGTTATCTGATCGATCGCGTGCGACACTGACAGACGCGCGGCCGTGCCGCCATCGTCGAGATGCGCTTCGTCACTGTCACAGCCCGGATGGAAACGTATAGACGGGAGGCGCGACGACCGGCTCGCCGACCTCGATCGTGATCTGCTCGTGCGCCGTCAGCACGATCGCCCGGAGGTCTCCGGAATACGGGCGGCCGTCGACGAACGCGTGCACCGGCCCCTGCAGCCCCGCGACGCCGGTTTTTCCGAGGCCGCGGCCCCAGATATCGAAAAACTCTCCCAGCGTGTAGGGACGCGCATCTGGTGATTCCACGTGGATGATCCCCGTCGCGTCATGCGTGTGCAGCCAATACAGCGCCGCGCCGCCGGCGAATCCGTTCACGATGCGCAGCGGCTTGACGATGCCGATGCCGAGAGGGACGGCGATCTGTTCTCCGCGATAGAACAGCGACAGGTGCGCGTGGATATGGACCGCGAGCATCTCCTGCGAGAGCCCCTGGATGCCGTCCACGGGCTGCCCGTTACCGCCGGCCGGTGTGTCGCCGGGTGGAAAAAAGCTCCTGCCGACCTGCGTCGCCTGGACGAGCGCTATCGCGCGCTGCTGGGCGCCGAGCGGGACGGCCACGACGGTGACGGCCGCCAGAACTGCCGGCAGCAGCCGGCGAACTGAAGAGATGTGCATACGAAGCAGCATAGTCGGGCGTGCTAGCATGCGCCAAGTGCCGTGCTGGCGCTCAATCCGGATCTCGATCCAGCGTACGTGGAGTGTTGGGCACGAGACCTCGGCATCTTCGATCTCTGGGCCCGGCTTGGGGGACGGGACGGCGGCCGCTGAGCGACCCGCGCCGAACCATGCCGCGCGATCAGGTTACTGCGGCAGGCCGACTTTCCTGACAAGCTGAGCGAACCGCGGATCCGAGCGGATGCCGTTCCACCGTGGATCGCGCCCGAGCCAGACCAGCCAGTGGGATCGCTCGCGAATGCCCGTGTCCAGCCAGGCGAACGCGTGTTCCGTATCTCCCAGCCCTGCGTAGATCACGGCCACGGCATAGCTCGACGCGTATCGGCCGCTGCTGGTGAGCGCCGTGAATTCGTCGAGGACGCGCCGCGCGTCCTCGACCCGGCCGGCTTTCGCGTAGGCGAATCCGAGGGCTGCCATCGCCGGTGTCCACTTGCGGAGCGGCCCGATCTGCTCGAGCGCGGATTCCGCGTCGGTGTAGCGCCCCTGCGAGGCGAAGATCCGTCCCAGCCAGAAGTACGCGAGCGGGAACTTCGGGTCCATGTCGAGAGCCAGACGGATCGCATGCAGCGCCTCGTCGTCACGCTGGTAGTAATGCAGGATGTAGGCGCGATCGGCGTAAATGGAGACGGACAGCGGATCGAGGCGCTGCGCCGTCGACAGTTCGTGGTCCGCTTCGTCGAACGGATGCTGCATGGCCGTGAGCCAGTACGCATACCACTGGTGCGCGGTCGCGTAGCTCGGATTCAGAGACGCCGCACGTTTGAACTCGCGTTCCGCTTCCGGGAAATTCCAGTCGTAGTACATCAGCGCGTAGGCGAGCGCGGCGTGGGCTTCGGCGAGATCCGGATCGAGCTCCAGCGCTCGGCGTGCTGCGGCGCGCGCGCGGGGGAACGCCTCCTCCGGCGCGACGTACGAGCCGTAGCCCATCTGCCCGTAAGCATCGGCGAGGCCGGCGTATGCGGACGCATACGTCGGGTCGGCGTCGATGGAGTCCTGAAAGAAGCGGATGGCCTCGCGAAGGTCCGATTCCGTGCGCTTTTCGAACGCATGGCGGCCGCGAACGTACGCCTCAAACGACGGCGCGAGCACGGGGCGGCCCCGCGACGCAAGTCGCGTTGCCGCGTCGGATGTCAGGGTCAGATCGACCTCGTGCGCGATCGCTCGTGCGATGTCGGACGGCGCACCGAGGACACTCTCCGCGCTCCGATCGAACGTGTCCGACCAGACGCGCTGATCGGTGCGGCCGTCCGTGAGCACGGCGTTGACCTTCACCCGTGACCCGCTTCGCAGGACGGAGCCCTCAACGATCGCGTCGACCCCGAGATCCGCCGCGACCGCGTGCGGGCGCTTCGCTGTGCCTTTCAATTTCATCGCGGAGCCCGCCGATGTCACGCGCCAGGCGCCGGTCGCGGCAAGCGTTTCGGTGAGTTCTTCGGTCATCGCGTCCGCGAAGGATTCGTCGCCGGAATCCGGAGAGAGATTCATCAACGGAAGCACGGCGATCGACCGAAACGGCGTCTGCGTCGGGCCGGCGCCCCTCGTTCGTAGCGGCCAGGCCGTCCAGAGGCCGAAGACGGCCGCGGCGGCGACGGCGGCGACCGCGGACCCGGCCAGGATACGTCGACCTGCGGCGGAGGGCGGCTGTATGGCGGGGTCATTGCCCCCCGGCGTTCGGGAGTCAGAAACCGCCCGCAAGGCGAACGCCAGGTCGCGCGCGTCCTGAAACCGCAGGTCCGGCCGCCTTTCCAGGCATCGCTGGACCATCGCCGTGATCGGCGGCGGCGGTGGATCCTTTTCAGCCGCAAGCGACGGATGATCGCGCAGGATTGCGGCAAACGTTTCGGCTGGCGTGCTGCCTTCGAACGGCCTGTGCCCTGCCAGCATCTCGTACAGCACGCAGCCAAGTGAAAAAATGTCGCTGCGCTCGTCCGCTGGCGCGCCGGTTACCTGCTCCGGCGACATGTATCCGACGGTTCCGAGCACCAGTCCGGGCTCGGTCTCGATCGCCGTCCGGTGCGAGTGCGCCAGCGCCGACGGGCGCAACGGGTCCTGCTTCGCCAGACCGAAGTCGAGAATCTTCACCTGGCCTTGGCGCGTGATGAAAATGTTGGCGGGCTTCAGATCGCGATGGACGATTCCGTGCGCGTGCGCCGCGGCCAACCCGTCGGCGACCGCTGCTCCGATCTGGAGCGACTTCGTCCACGAGAGCCGCTCGTGCATCAATACCCCATCGAGCGGCTCGCCATCCAGCAGCTCCATGACTGCGAACGCCATGTCGCCCTGTTGCCCGACGTCGTACAGCGCGACGATGTTGGGATGGGACAGTGACGCAACGGCGCGCGCCTCCTGCTCGAATCTCGCGACGGCCGTGCTGTCGCCGGCGAGGGGCGCGGCGGCGACCTTGATGGCGACCTCGCGTTCCAGGCGCGTGTCGCGCGCGCGATACACCTCCCCCATGCCGCCGGCGCCGATCACAGAAACCACTTCGTACGACGCCAGTCGCGTTCCCGGCGGGAGGCTCATGACGGCACCCGTTGACCGCTCCGCATCGGCTTGGTGGACGCCGGGGCCGACAACACTTCGAACGTCATCGTGATGGGACCCGCTCCGATCACCGCGCGCGGATGAAGGTCGGCGCGCCCGTCGATCCGCCGCCCATCCAGGTACGTTCCGTTTCGACTGCCCAGGTCTTCGATCACCGCTCCATTCCGTCCGATCGAAATGCGTGCGTGGCGCCGCGACACGGACGGATGGTCGATGTACACCTGCGCGTCCGGCTCGCGGCCAATCACATTCCCCCCCTCGGCGAGCGGGTACTCCTCGTCGCCGCGTCTGATGCTGTATTTAGGGAAACGGCGCGGCGGTTCGTGAGGTGGCGGTACCGGCGACGGACGCTCCTCCTGCACCGCAGCGACGAAACGGTACCCCTTTCCGACGACGGTCTGGATGAATTGCGGCCGCTCGGGCCGGTCGCCCAGTGCACGCCGCAGTTTTCTGATCGCCGTGTTGATCGCCGCTTCGTGGTCGACGAACACGTCCCTCTTCCAGAGGGCCGCCTGAATCTGCGCACGATCCACCAGGGCTCCGCGCGCGGCGACAAGGAGCCGGAGCAACTCCATCACCTGGCGTTCGAGCGGCACCGGGTTGCCGCCCGAGCCGAGCGTATAGGCCGTGAGATCCAGTTCGAACGCGCCAAACCGCAGGCGGGACGCCATGCGCCGCGGATCATACGCCCCGCGCGTCAGACAACGCTCAGAAAAAGTTCAGCCCGCGTCGATGGCATTCGAGCACCGCGGGATCGAAGATTCGAGACGTCGAACGCCACAAGGAGGGTCAAGATGTCCCGTTTCTCTTTCGCCATGACAGTCGTGATCGCAATCGCGACCGGCGCGTGCACGCAGCGAGGCAATGGCCCCACCGCACCGTCCGAGGTCGCGTCCAGCGGTTCGGGCGCGGTGCTCGGTGCAGACGCGCAGTCCCCCACCGCCGAGCAGCCGCCATTCAACCTCGAGGTGGTCCTGCGTGGGGAGGGTTTTGGACTCGTGAAGTTCCGCCAGCAGCAGGACGCCACGCAAAACATCGTGACCCTGGATACCTTCGTCCGCGACCTTGCCCCGAACACGAGCTACAGCCTGCAGCGCGCGGTCGATGTGGCGCTCGACGGTGTCTGCACGAATACGAGCGGCTGGCTGACGCTCGGCGAGGGACTCACGTCTCACCCGATCGTTACCGACGAGACGGGAACCGGCCGTGCGGACCTCTGGCGGAACCTCTCCGCCTTCGCGCCTGGCTCCGCGTTCGATATCGACTTTCGCGTGATTGAGAACAGCACCGGTGCGGTCGTCCTGCAGACCGAGTGCTATCGGTTCGTCGTTCGCGACTGACGGCTCACGGCGTCTATCGCCTGCGGTCGCAGGCGCCCTGGGGTGCCAGGGTCGCATTCGGCCGAATCGCCGAGGGCGCCGGCACGCACCCGCCCTCGCCGGACGTATACTGAGCGCGTGAACGCGCCAGCTCGATCGATGGGCGTGTGGATCACAGCGGCCGTCGTGATGTGCTGCGCCGCCGTGCGAGCCCAGCAGCCGCCGCGTTCGCAGCCGACCTTCAAGTCCGCGGTCGAAGTCGTCTCGGTCGACGTCACCGTCATCGACGCCAGCGGAAAACCCGTTCACGATCTCGGCGCGACAGACTTCGCGCTGACCGTGGACGGCCAGAGCCGCACGATCGCCTCGGCCAAGTTCATCCCGCTCAACCACTCGGATTCACGTGCAGCGGGCATGGCGGAGGACTACACGTCGAACGTGGAGGGCGTCCCCGGCCGCCTCATCGCGATCGTGGTCGATCGAGGCAGCATCGCCCCCGTGCGCGCGAAGGACGTCTTCACGGCGGCCGCCCGGTTCGTCGATCGGCTCGAGCCCGCCGATCGCGTTGGGGTGTTCTCGCTGCCCGACGGCCCGAACGTGGAGTTCACCACCGCACACGACGCGGTGAAAGCGGCACTCCAGCACCTTGACGGGCAGGCCACCCGCGCGCCCACCCCGAAATCCATCGGCATCGCGGAAGCGCTCGAGTTCGAGCGCGGCAACCGGATGGCGATCGAAGAGACGCTCGACCGCGAGTGCGGCGGCGCGGCGGTCAACGGCGGGGGCGCGGCGCCCATCGGCATGTCGGAGCAGGCCACATGCCGGCGTCAGGTCCAGGACGACGCCGCAACGGTTGCGGCCGTGACCCATGTGCGCGCGCGGCAGACCGTCAACGGTCTGCTCGGATTGCTCAATCGCTTCGGTTCGAGCGAAACGCCGAAAACGATTGTGCTCATCTCCGACGGGCTGGTCGTCGACGGCGACCGCGCCCTCCTCGACGGCCTCGGACCCGCGCTGGCGTCTGCGCACACGACGATCTACGCGCTGAAACCGGAGCCCTCCGACCTGGACGCGTCGCAGATCCGCGCGCCGCAGGATCTCGCGCGCGAGCGGATCGTTCAGGAGACCGGTCTCAAACTCGTGACACACCTGGCCGGCGGCGAGGTATTTCCGATCATTTCCGATCCCGACTCGTCTTTCGCGCGCCTCGGGTCCGAATTGTCTGGCTACTACCTGCTCGGGTTCGAGCCGGCGCCGGGCGACCGCGACGGGAAATCCCACCGGATCTCCGTCACAGTCAGGCGGCATGGCCTCGAGGTGCGATCGCGCACGCAGTTCAGCGTCGAGAACGCGGCGCCCGCCAATCCGGAGCGTGTCATCGCCGAACTGCTTCGCAGTCCGGCGATTGCGACCGGCTTGCCCTTCATGATCACGTCGTACGCGTTCCAGGACCCCGACTCCCCGAAAATCCGGCTGCTCGTCGCGCTGGAAGTCGATCCAGCCGATGCGCGGGGCAGGCTGGCGCTCGGTCTGGTGGCGCGGCAGATGAATGGGACAACAGCCGCGACGTTCTA